>Ga0129333_10000039_pt1 | contig 69453 bp, 100 predicted proteins | sample CPB6_08_DNA_FD_94474 | JGI IMG/M metagenome (GOLD analysis project Ga0129333, IMG submission 94474) | Freshwater to marine salinity gradient microbial communities from Chesapeake Bay, USA - CPBay_Sum_0.6_0.8_DNA | ecosystem: Environmental > Aquatic > Marine > Coastal | place: USA: Chesapeake... | reverse complement strand
GAAGAATTCCTCCATCCCAAACCCACTCTTTACCTTCCATAATTCCCTGAACAAAAGCATCAGGTGCTGAAGGATCGGCAACGATATCTGCTGCAGTTGCAAGCATAAAATCTTCACCGACAACCTTATGACCTTCGTTGGTCATTTTGAGTGAACCAACACCACGAGAAGAAACACCAAGGCAAACTCCCTCATCAATGAGAGATTTTGCAATCTTACCCATAGGAGTTTCTAGAAGTTGTGCTTTACCTCTAAAATTATTTCCTTCTTGAGTGAGAGAAACAATTTTATGAGAAACACGATCAAGATTTACAGTTGGACCATCTGGATGACCCAACTCACCTAAAGCACGACCTTTATTAATAAATGATTCCGTATACCTTTTAACTTCACGGGAGAGTGTATCCATAGGATACATTCTTCCGTTACGATTGCAAATATCACCCTGAAGGAAAACACCTTCAATATACATTTTCTTTTGGGATCCTTTCCCTTCAGTGATAAATTTTACTTTTGATACTTCTTCTGTAATGAGTTTCATTTTATTCTGATACTAGAGTAACTACTTCTGAAATGTTGAAAAATGAACCTACATCATCCGTTAGACAGGCAACCTTTACACTTCTATAAGCAGAAGCGCCAGATATATTTGGAGATACCACGGATGAACTATTGAAATTGATTGTAACTGATGAATCAGTCATTGATACAATCGAATTATGTGTTGTATTGATTCCTGCCGTCGCTGCTCCTGCAATTGTAATATAGTCAGTAATTTCAAATGGATTACTTACTTGATCTGAAAATGATATAGTAGTGGTAGTTCCTGTTGTAATACCAGTGATTACCTGCCTTCTCATAGTTTCTTTCAAAATGTCTGTTCCGTATGGAACAATATGGAAAGAATTTCTATTTACGGTGGGATTTGTTCCAATGGCAACATAACCACCATAACTAGTTGAAGTTGCACCAATTGTAATTCTTAAATAACCACTTTTAAGTGCAATGGGAACACTTGTTATTGCAACTCCTGCACTAGGTGCTAACCTTGGGATAACAGTATCTTGAATAATCTTTGTAGCCATTATTCTTGGTCTCCTCCTTGATTTTCTTCATCACCAAAAATCAACGATGCTATTTCTGGACGAGCAGCATCAACTTTTTCAGAAGCTTTAGCATATAGCAATTCTTTAATTCTGCTGGAAACATCCGAAGGTGATCCATCAGTTGCAATCAAATCGATAAGTTCTTCCATAAAAAAAACAGTTTATATTTATAAGATTATTTATATCTTCCCACCTTTGGGTTCTGTAGGAACTTCTGGCGCTGCATCTGCTGCAGGTTCCATCGGAACTTCACCTAGTGCTGGTTGTTCTGCACCAGATGGAATAGGATTACCCATTTCGTCTACTGGTGCGTTTGGATCTGGAAGAATTCCTTTCTGAATTTCATCTTCAATCTGTGTATCAATTTCAATAATTTCAGCATCAGTTTGACGAAGAATTTTTTTACGGACATACTCTGTTGAGTAATACTTACCAATGTATGGTTCAATCTGGGTCATTAATGAAACCCGATTAGTAAGAATTTCTGCTTCTTTAAGTTCTGCAAAATGATTATCATAAAGAAAATCATATTGAATATGATCTTCCATGCGCTCCCAATCTTCTGGAGAAACAACGTTCTTCAAAAGAAGTTGAGTGCGGAGCATATCATTGAACATATTCGAGAAACGCTTTCTAAGTCTCCCTACAAACTTAGAAAACTTAAGTTCATCTCTCAAAATTTCTGATGAACGACCAAGATTAAAGCCATCACCACCACCAGCAATTCTGGATTCTGGTACACCAAGTGCTCTATAAAGTTTTTTCTGGAAGTATTCAATATCGGCAAGTTCGCCAAGATTTTGACCACCAGGAAGTGTGGTGATTTCAGTTCCTCTACCACCTTCTCTGCGTGGAAGCCAGAAATCTTCAAGCATCGCCATATATTTGCGATCATCACGAATTTCACCAGTATTCGCATCGTAAACAAGTTTGTTACGATAGCGACTCATCACTTCTTTAAGATATTGCTCTGCCTTTACTTTAGGAAGATTGCCTACGTCAATGTAGAAAATTCTCCTTTCTGGAGCGCGTGATAATCTGTAAATAACCAGAGAATCTTCAATCATTCTCAATTGGTTAAGTGCTTTAATTGCTTTATGAAGATATGAAAGTACAGTCCCTTTATTTCTATCTACAAGACCAGATGTGCAATAACTAATCGAATCCTTTGCTATTTTGATCGAACCTTTAGAAGCACCGCTCAAAGAACCCATAGGATAATTGGGCATTGGTGAATAAATGAAATACTCTTCAACATCAGAGTAACTTAATTCTGAACTTGTAAGATTTGAATTTGTAGTTAAAGTACTGACAATTGCTTCACCATTTTTACCTTTCGTCTTAGTTTCTTGACGAACGTGCTTCATCTTCATTGGATCAATATACCTGATTTCTTTAATTCCTTCTTCAGGTTTTTTGATATCAATGACTTTTAGATAATATAATCTACCATCTACATACCAATTTCTAAAAATTTCGTGACACTTTCTATCAAAGTCCATCATTTCTTTAATGGACTTGAACTCATCTCTAATTACTTGTTTTAATTTATCACTAGCATTTAAATTTGATAATTCAATTTCAACTGGTGAATCGTAAAGGTCACTTACAATTGCTTCATTTACAACATCTTCAATTGCAGCATCACACTCAGGATGAAGAGCCATCTCACGATAACGACGCATTAAATCAAATTCAGTTCTATAGACTCCTTCAATGTCTACATATTGACCATAAAAACCAGATTGAATATAATAATCAACCCCGTCCTCATCTGTTTGAGGTACGGGGGATATTATAGATTTTGATTTATCTTCCTTATCTTCAATCGAAAAACCAAAAAGTTTCGCCATTTTATAAACTTTAACTGTTGTTTACTATTTAGTTGATATTGGCACCACCAGCAGCAGAAGAAGATCCTCTAATAGCCTCCCACCAGAGGACTTGTAATTCAACTGTAAACTCTTGAATCGAGTCCGTCCCATAATCAAGAGGGATGCTGCTGAGACTTGTTGGGAATAAATCGTACATATGATAAGATCTTAAGATAGATCCATCACGATTTAACTGGTGAACAAATGCATCTGCCTGATAAAGTGCTGGATTAGTGGCACCAGTGTTATCAGAAAGGCGGTTGATGTAATTCATCCACTGCTCAAAAGCAGAACGAATTGCAAAATCAGTATCGTTGATAACGGTGATTGTCCAAGATTCAAATGAACGGTCACCCGCTACTTTTAGTGTTCTTCCTCTAAACGCAACTTCAAGAGAAGCAACGTTTGATGATGGAATTGCTGCTGCTTTTACAAGGAATCTAGACTTATCAAGAACTACATTATCAATTCCAACTGCAGTAGGGAACGCTAATTCAACTTCAAAAAGATTACTTCTTGTACCACCACCTGTTAGTTTGCTTTTAAAATCTGTAATCTTCCTTAAAGGAATATTATTGATTTGATTTCTGGTTGGCATAGTTTTAAACCTCTAGGTTAATTAAAAGTTACCGATTACTTCTTCAAACGAAACACCAGTCTTAGTGGCGATAAAAGTAAGACCAATGAAGTTAATTGATCTTGCTGGTTTGATGTAAACATCTGCCACAAATTCATTGTTGTCAATTACTGCAGCAGTGTTATTTGTTTCATCACAAATCACAACATAATCAGAGATTCCTCTCTTCGCCTGAACATCACGAAGGAATGGTTCAATTGTATTTACAAAGTTTGTTCTTGTAATTTCATCATTAAATTCAAACAGTTGATCCTTAGCAGCCTGAGAAATTGCATCCTCAAGATAAACAAACAGTCTGCGAACATTGATGCGATCAAATGCTGATGATTTTGCAAGTCCAGTCTTGTCACCGAATAGAATAATGCCAGCACCAGGCGAGAAGATAACTGGATTAATTCTTTCGCCGTAAAGACGATCTCTTTGTGACTTAGATGGATTGTATGCTAGTTTCACTGCGTTTAGAATTGCACCTCTGGCAGTTCCTGCAGGTGAATACCAAGGGAAGTTATTAATATCGTTACGAGCACAGAGACCTGCAATGTCACCATTCAGAGGAACATATCTGAATGTATTAGCAAATCTATCGTACATATACTTATAACCACTATCAAATACTGCATAAGATGATGAAGTGATTGGTGCATAGAAGGCTAGAACATTAGTTGTAATATCTTCTGCCGAATTGATTGTAACTGCCGTTTGTGATGAAGTATCAGTTAAAGCAGCACCTCTATATGGTGAGATAAAGGCAATTGCATCTTTTCTTAATTCTGCAACTGAGATCAGTTTATTTGCAAGTGCTTGTGCCGTTTCTTTTGTATAACCAGCAGAACCCATCAATAAGAAGTCAACTTTAAAGTTTTCTGTATTTTCAAATAGATCATAACCAGAAGACAGTTTAGAAAGATCTACACTTAACGCACCTGATGTGGTAATATCATCAGAACCACCATAATCTTTACCGCCAGTTAAAGTATTATTAGAAGCACCAGCAGCTGCAAATTTGACATTTGAAGATTCTTGATCCCAACCAATATCAGTTTCTTTGCTAAATCCTGAAGTAAATCCAGTTGTTACAATTCCTGTTGGAGCACCACCAGCAAAAATGTATTGGGAGTTTGTAGCAATATACTTTCTCCAATAAGATGGAGAACCAACTGAAAACTCTGCATCAGTTGCTTTTGATAGACCTAGATGCTTTTCTAAGATTGTACCAGCATTACCTGTAACTTTTCCAAGTGCATCAATTACTACAACGTGAACCTCATCAAATCTGGAGTTTCTAGCAGCAGCATATGTCGTTGTTGATGGTCTAGGAGCAACACTACTCCAATTGACTGATGTATTGGTGGTAAGACCAATTGTTTGTTGGTTGAACCAATCTGTTTGTGATGATACTGTTACTCCTGTTGCAACACCAACACCACTGTTATTAGCAATCATCACACCTCCTGTGGTTCCAAATGCATAAACACCACCTGGTTGATAATCAACTGTTGCTTCTGTTCCTGTAGAAGAAACGTGACTTAGAACTTTTACTCCAAGTGTTCCTGCACCAATTTCTGTAATGATTCCTTTTAAATAACCAGTTAAAACAGATGTTGAACCTGCTCCTGGAAGAATAGATGAAATTGCTTGAGTTACTCCGTATCCAAGTACAGCACCTGTAGTATTAATACCAAGAATTTGATCTGCTTTTGCATCAATAATTGCAACGTTGATACCATTTGCCCAAGAACCTGGGTTTTTTGCTGCAACTACAACATTAGAAATTGTACTTTCATCATAACCCAATGCTTCATAATGCTCTAAACTTTTAATCTTAACGCTAGAAGCAGTTCCAACAAATGCGTTTTTAAGATCATTATCATCTGCTCTCACAACTCTTAACGAACCACCATAAGCAAGATATGATGATGCTACCATCCAGTGCTCGTAGTGCTTATCTACATTATAAGAATTTCCAAAAACGTTAAGCAGATCGTTTTCATTTTCTACTAAAGTTGGGGAATCTACAGGTCCTTGTGCAAAAGGTGCAACAATTGCTCCAACCTTATTTGACGAAGGATTAGTTCTTCCAATAGTTAAGTCAACTTCTCTAACTACAATTCCAGGAGATGCTAAATTTACTGGCATCTTTATTCTCCGTACTATCCAGAATTATCTAGAAATATTTATGAAAATGGTTCTTTTAATCGGGGAAACACTGCGTGAATGTTTACCAATCAGGATATTGCCATTCTGTTGAGTAAGTATTACCTTTTCGATACTCTTTAACTCTTTTTATTGTACATTCTTTACACTCATAAGCATATGATGAGAGAAGAGTATTATTTCTTCTTATTTTATAAAACTCATCTATTAAGTTTTTTTTAACTTTACAAACTCTACACTTTCTCTCAGTAAAAAGTAAATGTTCTACTTCAAACTGTTCTTCTAAGTCCATTAACGATATTCCCACATATATGAACGATCACCATATTCATCTAAGTTCCAAACTTCTGTTGACTGAATTCCATTATTTTTTGATGCAGACATCCATCTATCTCCAGTACTTTCTTCAATAAAAGCCTCCATTTCATCTAGACCATCTGATATAAAACCAAAAGGTGCCATATCCTGTTCAATCTGATTTTTTTGCTCTTCGTAAATTCTTTTACGGACATCATTGTCTGTCATCTCTTTGAAATAATCTTGAGCAACTAACCAAGAGAAAATAACAAGACACATTGCCAAGTCATCATTACAACCTTCTTCTGCTTCAAAAGAATTATGACGTTGTGCAAATGTGGTAAGTTCTGATATAATGTCATAGTCAGTAGTCAGTAACTTATCATCTTCTAATAAGGTCTTTAAATTAGAGCATCCTAACTTTTTAACAGCAGCAGTCATTCTCACCCCAAGTTGAGATTTTTTACCACTAAAACCAGAACCCACAATTTGACCAGCACGTCCCCTCATCGCGCACATTAAGACATTATCATATTCCAAATCAAAGTGTAAAATACTTGCTACTTGGTCTCCAATATCATTTACTTCGATCAATAACCAAGCATCATTGTAACCTTTTGCCACCTCATTAATAATGCTTGGAAACAGCATTGGTTTTATTTCATTATTTCGATACTTAGCAACTACCTTATATGGAAAGTTTGTAATATCAAAAACGATAAACGCTGAGTAATCATTCCCAAGACCGCGAGCAACGTCTACGGTTATCAAATAATTATTTTCTTCTTTCGGGTGTTCATAAACATCTAAACCAGCATTTCTCTTAATCGGATCTTCGTAGACAAGATTTCTAAGTTTTGATGGATTGATCAGCGTATTAACAGAACCTAGAAATTCGCATTCAAACTCAACTTTGAACTGCTGTTCAGATGTGTTTGCAATTGTTTGTTCCTTCCACGCAGCGTCTCTACCAGGAACTTCTGACCAATGAACATCAGTGGGTTTATATTCATTCTTACCACGCTCTGCATCGTGCCACATACGGTAGAAGTGGTTCATACCGCGTGGCGTTGAAACTATAATGACTTTCGTGCTCTGTCCAGAAGAAATAGTAGGATAAACAGAGGCAAAGAAGTCATCAGCAATGTGATTTGGGATGAACGCGAATTCGTCAAGAAAGATGACATTATAGGATCCGCCTCGGACAGCAGATGAAGAAGTAGAGTTAGATGAAATCTTGGAGCCATTTTCTAGTTCCAGTGATCCTTTATTCCAGGATATAATACCCTGTTGCATCCACTTTGGTAAATTCTCATAAGCAAGTTGTAATCTTCCAAGAAGATCTCTAGCAGTTGATGCTTTGTTTGCTAGAATAGCAATATTAACATTATCATTGAATACTGCATAATGTAATAAGTATGAAACAACCGTTGTCGATTTACCCGTCTGACGGGGCATCTTACAAATATTAAATCTGTTCTTATGGAAATTATCAATTAGTTTCTCTTGAAATGGATACATCTCAAAAGGAACAAGACCGTGATCTAGAGAAACAATTTTGATATAATTTCTAGCAAAATAAACAGGATCTTCTTTACATTTGAGGAACTCGATAATTTGTTCCTCAGTAAATTGAATTTGAGTATTTGCTTTTTTTAAATTGGGATTACCAAGATATACATTATCACTCATAAAAATTACCTACTAATTTCTTCCCAATCCAGTGAAGCAAAAACATCAGCACCAGCAGTATCAGATGCAACTACTAGTGTTAATTCATAAGGAGTTCCAGTCAGTCCATTTCTTTCTAATTGAAACTTAAATAATGCTTCTTTTAGAATATCAACAGTTGCAGAAGATTGGTTTGCTGATGAGAAAAATCCAGATGCTAAAATTCTTCCACCACTTACAGTTCCCCCATCAATTTTATATTCCACAGCACTATCACCACCAGCACTTACCCAAGTTCCACCACTAGTAGTTGCAGATGCTCTTACCTGCCAGTTATATTGTGGACCATTTCCAGTACCCATCAAGGAAAGTGCTGTCAAAATAACAATTGCATCTAATCTATTTGGGGAAGATTTTAGACGAATAGAAATTGCTGGATAATAAGTCCCCGCAGGAGTTGGTAAATCTACTGGTGCTGTGATTGGAGTATTTACTGCTTGTTGCAATCCACGCAATTCATATCCGCCTTCTGAAATTACAGAAGAGCAAACCTGTTTCATAGTACTACTACTTGTAGTAATACCTGTATTTGCAATCTCATATCTTAAAGGAAGAGATGCTGTTGTAATATAAGTTGATTGAATTATATTTGCATGATGGAATGAGTGAGCATGAATAAACCTCCCATCAATCACAAATCCCATTCTTACTGTACCAAGACCTAACCACTCAATATCCATCCAAAGAATTTGTGCTTTGGTAATATCTAATGTAATACCAGAAACCCCAGTACCATCTAACTTATCAATATTCCAATCATTTTGTGCAACTGATGTTTGAGTACCCGTAGATAAACTTCTTTCTACAAAATAAGGTGTCGTATCATTAATTTCAAAATACATTCCGTTGTCAGCACCAAAATATCCTACTCTTTGTCGTAGATTTTGTTTTGGTGTGGCGGGAACAAAGGTATTTAAAACAAGTAGAGATTTTCCTGGTTGATATGAGAATGTCTTTGTAGTTTCTCTAATTGCGGAGCAACCCGCAGTAGTTCCAATACCTATATTAATCAATCCTTGAGTAGTTACAAATCCAACTGTAGAACCAGTTCCTACAACTAAACTTTCCCAGAGATTATTGTCTCTATATCTGTGAGAACTATCAAATAATGTAAGTGGATTTGACACTCTTGTTCTACCAAAAGCATCTGGATTTACACTTACAGGAAATCTATTGTAATTATCTACAACATTTCCATCCCTTGTCGCTATCAAAGGAACTTCAAAAAGTGTTCTTTCTTGATTTAGAAAGTCTTGTTCATTTTTATTCCACTGAGCCATTAATCAATCACTCCAAGTTAAACTTTCTGGTCTATATCTTTGTGTGTTTTTTACTTTTAAAGAATTTTCTGATAGAGGATAAACATTATGAACAATAGCACCGGGATATTCTCTTTGCAGTTGTTCTGCCAGGGCATTTTTATCTATAATTTTCCCTTCAACCTCCATACGATATAATCTTCCTTGCCAGACAACATCAGCAAGAAAGGATTCACTTGCTGTTTCTGGTTGAGATGCATTCATATAGAGATTTCCGTTGAAATCTCCAGCGATATTGATACTTTCTGAAATAAACTGTTGAAAAGATTTCATTTTAGTTACAGTTCCAACGACGTAGTGCTTTGTTAATTCTTGAATCTGGATCTCTTGCAGTTTTAGCAGAAGTCAGTTTAGATTTCATTCCAGACATACGGCGACAGAATGATGCACGACGCTTTGCTCGTTTTCCTTCTGGATTTTTTTCAGTTACAGCAGTTTGAAGTTTTGATCCTGGGTTTTCACGACGATATGCATTAACTGCTTTTTGACTTAAACCATCAGTTTTATCCTGGCGATTGACTTTTTGCCAGTCTTCAGATAAACCAAAGTCCGCTCTCCAATTTGAATATTGTTCTGCTTTCATTTCTCCACTATCAACATAATCTGCAGCACTATCTAAATAATCTGCTGCTTTAGTGATTTTTGATTGAACCCAAGCCTCAATATTTCCCTCACCTTTCATTTTTTTACGAAGTCTTTTTGCTGCTGAAACAATTGTTGAAAGTTCGGAACGAGCCATTGAATACTCATGATCATAAGATTCTGGAAAATTTCCAGGATGTACAGTTGCAATACTATATTTTAATTGGTTGGGTGTCAGTGCCGATGGAGTTGAAAACATATCCCAATATTTTGGACCATATTTGCACTGATCTCTAGTTTCATCTTTTTTACATTTTGGACAATATCTGATCATTGCTTGTTCCTCTTTTACTGGTACACAATTTGGGACCATTTTTTTACCTTTTTTCTTCATACCCTCTTGCTTATAACCATCCCAACAATCTTCCGATTTAGTTCCCCAATTAGCAGCACCAACCTTACGACATTTAACTAGTGCTCCAGATGCATATGCACTTGGCCAAACATCATACCTTGACTTTACCTTTTGGTAGCAAGCATCTTTCTTGCCACTACCTTTACCTGGTTTGTCTTTTACTTCTTGTAAATCCATCTCTTCAGTTCTTACGTTTGTTGGTTTAGCACCACCAGTTTTTTCTGGTTGATTGGGATCTAATCTATTTTTTCTTCTTCTCGCTGCCTCTTCTTCATCCTTTGAAAGTGCTCTTTTCATCTTAGAACTTCCACACTTTGGAGTAGAAGTTTGACCTGGTTGACGAGCGCAAGGTTTTCCTGAATATTTGCCACCAAGTTGAACCCAACCTTTTTTACCATCAGAAGACTTTGATTTGCCAAACCAGTCGTGAAGACCTTCATCGCCAGATGTCGTTTCTTCTTTTACATCTTTAAACTTTTTATGTTCTTTCTTAGCATCTGATTCCATTTTTTTCAAACGAGTATAATAATCTGGAATTTCATCTAGGTGCTGAAGGGCAATATCAGTTGCAAGATCCTTATCTTTTGTATGTTCGTGCTCGATAGGAATTCCCATCTTAAGTTGATTTTTTACAAAAGAAACTTCAAGACGATGTTTCTTTGCAATCTGTTCAACTGTTTTATGAGATTTTACTTCGTGCATTTCATTGAAAGGTGATTTAGATTTTGTTTCTTCACCTCTTGCTCTTTTTTTACGAGCAGCACAATGAGCTCTTTGTGAAAATCCTTTTGGATTGTCACAGTCTATCGATTTTTTATAATCCTTAGACCAACTCATATAATGTAAAAACTACTCCTTATTATTTAGAAAACCTTGCTTGAGTAGTTTGGAGAGTTCTGATGTTGATCCAACAAATACTGCATTATTAGTAACATTGTTTGTTGTTTTAGTTGTATCTTCTTCAACATCTTTAAGTTTCTTTTGAAGATCAATAAGTTTATCAGTTACGTCTCCAACACTTTTAATTAGTTGACCTGCAACTTCATATGCCCTTGGTTGATCACTTTCAGCAGCAAGTTCCATAATTCCATTGATAGCTTCTTGACCCTTTTCTATCAGAGAATATAGATTCGCACGGGTGTACTCATAGTCCTTTTTAATATCTTGACTCTGAATAGGTACAACATCTAATTTGTTTTCGGTCGTCTCTACCTCAACAATTTTACTTTCAATGTTGAGTGCATTATCTAGACCATCATAATTGTTTTTCATAAGATATTAAATATCAGTTTGTTGTGTGGGACTATAAGTCTTGGAATCGTCGAAAGATAGCCATTCTTCATCAAAACCAAAGTTATCTTCTGGTGCAGCATCGTATGGATCTGGTTGAACAGTATATCTCATTTCTCTCTTAGCCGTTTGTCTATTTGTATCACTATACATATCAACTTTAACCTTACGAATTAGACCATCTGTTGTTTCTGCAACAGGTCCAAAGAGATATGTTTTAACTGTAAAATTAAAAGTGTAAATTAAAATTCTTCTTGTTGAAAAATCTCCCTCATAATCATCAGTGAAGGATAAGTTATCTAAAACTATGGGTATATCTCTTTTTTCACCAATGGAATCAACAAGATCAACTGTAAGGTTGAAAGAAGGTTGAAAATATGGAAGAATTTGTTCTGTTACTTGCAAAGCATCATCTTGAAGTTTTGCCATCAGATTTAATTGAAAACCAATATTGTATGGTACAGGTAGAAAAACTTTTTTTAGATTAGAACCATCACAAGTTCTAAATGTTTGAGTTACATTTGCTTTTCTCGTTGGATCATATTGAATAGAAGTCATCTCAAACGATAATCTAGGCAATGTCATTGCAATTGGTTTATTCAGTTCTGGTTGTTGCTCTATTCTTGCAAGAAACTTTTGAACTGGACCATAGGCTAGTGGAACTTTCATTTCACTAATACTATCACCACTTGAATCTTTATGTCTAACATAAATGTCATTGAACATTGTGCCAAAGGCAATCACTGTTCTTCTAATAATTTCGTGATAGTAATAAGTTCCTAACATTAAAATGTACCAAATGGATTGGACTCTGAGAAATCTATAATGCCGTCAGCTGCATTTTCAATTTCTATATTTTCACTATATTTATCATATTGATCCCAAGTATCAAAAGATTTGAGTGCATATATGGCACTAGATGCTGCACCAACAATAAGTTCTCCACCATAAAAACCTTTTGTTGCTGCATTATCAACTAAAGCAACCTTAAGAACTTTAGTATCGTAATCCCAAGACTTAACACGCCCTCTAGTTCCAGAACGAGAACCAAATACTTCTTCATTAAATTGATATGTGCCAATTCCTGACAGAACAGGTGGTGCAGCAATAGTTACTGTAGGTGCTAAAGTATAACCGATGCCTGGATTTAAAATTCTGATAGAAGAAATGGTTTGACCAGCACCTACTACAGCAAGTCCAACTGCAGTTTGTCCAGTTCCAACTGACCCAATAATATTAACCGTTGGTGAACTAACATACCCACTTCCAATGCCAGTTATATTAAAACGAGAGATGCCGTTTTCAGAAGTTTCAATCTTACAAGTTGCGGCAGCTCCAGTTCCACCTCCACCACTTATTGCAATTGATGGAATAGTCGTATAACCTGCACCAGCATTTGTTAATATAATTGATTCAATTGAATATACACCAGCTCTGTTTGTCGTTATAGCAACTGCTGTAGCGTTAGTTCCTCCAGAAGGTGCAGTTGAAATTGAAACAGTTGGTGTTGTTATATAATCATAACCATCATTGTTTAGATATATTTCTCTAATATAACCAGTATTAATCAATGCTGTTGCTGTTGCTGTTGAACCTGTGCCAATTAATTGTAAAGTTGTAATATATCCCTGATCTTCAATTTGAGTATCAATTTCTTCAACAGAAGTATCGATAACTTCATCTTCATATTCAAATAGTTCACATTTTAATTCATAAACATATAATTTCCCTAGTTGATAAAAATTAACTTCGTGCTCAACAAATTTAACTTCAAATAATCTTTGACCAAGAGGAAAATATACTAAATCTCCTTCTCTTGGTCTTGATGAAAGAACTATTTCATCATCTACTGGTTCTAAAAATGGAGAAATAAAATCTTCAAATCTTTCTTTTGAGATGATTAAACTTAACTCATCTTTTAAAGTCATTCCAAATTTTGACAAGATATCACCTTGACCACTATAACCATCAAAAGTATTCACATATGCTTCTATAGCAAAATTATCATCAAATTTTGATGATTGGATTTCTTTGATAATAGTTTGCTTTCTTACAAATTTTCTTGGAATGTAGATAACATCTACGCCATATATTTTCAACTGCTCATTAATTAGATCTTGTATAAGTCTTTGTTCTCCTGGAGAACCTTGTAAGAAAAAGGGATTAAGAGCCATTATTATCCAATAAAATCGTAAGGAGGAAGTTCATAATCCATAGACATTCTTTGTCTTATATTTTCTATTTCTCTTTCAGCATCTTCATATATTTCTCTTCCATTTAATTCAATGCCACCAGGTAATTTAACTCCTCTAAACTTAATTAAATTTTGACCCCATTGACGCTTCATTAAAGCAGTTAAATATCTTTTTAAGAAACTGTCATTATATACTTTGGTAAAATCATTTGGATCTAAAATTCTATAACAATCTATTACAATAAAATTGTCTTTTGCTTTCGCTTCCCAGTCAATATCTAAATATAACCTATTTTGTCTCTTGTTAAATCTAATTTGTTTATCTGTAGAAAGTAAATAGTCAATATCTTCAAGGTAAGTTTTTACCATTGCATACTGTAAAAGTTCTACTGAATTAAAATAATATAAGTCATTTAGAAATAACTGATATTTAATACTCCACATACCAGCAGAAATTGAACTGGTATCAAATTTAAAAACTTTTTCTATTCCTATAACACTATCTGGAACTTGAATAAAGTTTGAATTCTCGTAAAAATTGAAAGATGTAGATCCAATTCCACTAATTGATGCGGTTCCTGTAGTTGTAACGATTCCTACACCACTTGTTGGATTTGCTCTACCTCTATTTAAATCTTCTTCGGTAATCTTATACTTTAAGTACATTCTCTCAACACCATCAAAATGACGCTCGTGAAAGTACTGAAGAGCGTCATCTACTAAATCATCAATTTGGTCATCATCAATATTAATTTCTAATACGGGGGCACCTAGACGCCTTAAGCAGTAATCAATTAGTTGTTGTCTACTTGCGGGTTTTGACATTTCAGTACGTTCCTCCGTCTATGACACTAGCAGTTAAATCACCATTAATAAAAACATCATTTTTAAAAGATGCAATACCTACAACAGTTAAATTTCCATCAACAAAAAGATCATTTTTAAACGTAGCAATTCCAACAAATGTAGATATTCCGCTTACATTTAATTGTGTAACAGAAGCAATACCGCCTATTACATTTACAGCATCATTAAAGGCACGTTCACCTGCTATACTAGATATAACTTTGATAGAATTTTGTTGACCAACTCTAACCTTAATATCTGACATTATCGGGTAACTCCCTCTCTTACGAGAACCATTCCCTCAACAACTCTAGTTTTAGAACCAGTAGTATCTTCGATTAGAATATCATAAATGTATCTTCCAGGTTTTAAATTTGAAGTTTCTTCAGAAGTCAAAGATAATTCAATTTTTCCACTTGTACTAGGTGTTATTACTCTAGTAGTAAAACTTGTCGCAGAAGAACTTCCTGCCCACTTTCTCATTTGAGCAGTAATAGTATAATTAGTTAAATTCAAAGCAGAATTTGTATTTGCACCTTCTAATGTGAAAGTCTGATTAAAATCACTGCCAGCATTCACAACTAGGTTATTTACATATACTGCTGCCATCTATTTTTTAAGCTCTACTTCTTATTTATATCTCAAGATTGCCAAGGGAACTCAAAACTTCTTGTTGTTTAAGGTACAATTTACAATACATTTTAGAAAAATTTTTAAGTTCTTCAAAACTTAACTCATCTATGACGCGAGAATGTTTTTCAAACTCAAACATTTTGTCAATTGTTTCCAATTGAATATCATTGTGTTCCATTTAATAACCCCTTAAGCAATGATTTAATCTCATCAATATCCTTTTTCATTTGTTGTATTTCATTTTTCTGATAATCTCTATTATGCAAAGTGTTTAGATATTGATTATAAGCATTATTATCACAATTTACAATAGCACCAGATTCTTCATCGCGGTATAAATTTGGGTGTCCTTTAACTGGTATCATCATCTAATTGCAATACTCCTTAAATCTTTAAATCTTGGTGCTTTTGATTGATCTGTTCCAGACATAACAATTTTAATTGTATACCCTGTAAATTCACCCAAGTTATGTGCATTAAATTCATAGTCTAAGAATTGATTATCGGAACTTGCGGGAATACGTGTATCTGGCAATCCGCTGTTATTTTCTGGATTAATAACATCGGGATATCCATCTTGATTTGCATCAATTGTAAGATTATTGTAACCAGGGAACAATTCAAAAGTTTGATCAACTTCACTCGAATCAGGTCTAATTAAACTATAAAGAACTCTAAAATCTGCAGATGAATGTCTATAAGCACTCACAATAACTTTAAGTGAAGTTGCAGATTGTGTAAGATTTACGGTATTGGAAATATACACTGCAGCGTGTGGATCTCCAATGATTGAATTAACTCTATTGTCTGTAATATAGTTGGAAATTGGACTATTTAATCTGCTACTTGAAAGTTGAACAGCGGAAGTTCTCCAGAAAATCATTGGAGATAGATTACTATCTGTAGTAGATAGATTTACCTTTGTAATAAGAGATTTACTTCTACCTGCCAATAAAGTGCCATCAAGATAAGTAGTTTCATTAATCTTTGAGCAAATGATTCTTGTCGAAGATAATTTGTTTGGAGAACCTATTTCAACATCTTCATATCCTTGATCTAAGAATGAAGATTCCGTTCCATTTACACTCGTTCCGCTCACTGATCTAATTTGTGATGTTATCACTGTTGGTGCTCCAGGAACTAAAGAAGTTACTTGTGGAGTAATGGTATCATATTGTATATTTTCAGTTGCTCTAACATTATCACCACCAGCAGTTGTTTCTGAATTAAAAGATAATTGAGGTGCGGATGTAAGACTTCCATCAGTATTTCTATTAGTAACATCCGAATCAAAATTTGTTCTATCAATTTCTACATAATACTCATCAATATCAATTCCAGTATCACTAATATCGTGTGTCTTATTAATTCTTCTTAGAGAAACACCATTGAGTTCATATTTAAAAACTTGAGTGTTTGTTAAATGATCAACAACAGTAGTTGCATCAATACCTCTAGTAATTGTTAATAGTTGTCCTACCCCAACAGACTGATACTTAATGATTTCATTTTCAATCTTAACATATCCTGGATTTGATGAACTTACATTAATACCTTCGAATGTTGTAAAGTTTGAAGTAGATGCAACACTAATTGATGTACTCTGAGAAACAAGATCTGATGAAAGTGTTGTTGGAACAATGTTAGATCCTACATTATAAAGGGTGAGTTTATTATTAGCAGCATACATTCCGTGATCGGAATGAATTACTTTCATAAAGTTTCCTGCGTAAATTCCACCTACTGGAGTTGATGTTCTAATTGATGTACCTGCAAGAGAAACTGCTGTATCAGAAGAATTATAATAAACTAAAGTTGAAATACCAACAGTGGTAAATGACTCCGCTTGGGCATTGCTAATATACAAGGTGTCTAGACCTGTAATACTACTAATTGTAATTCGTGCATTACGACCTGCAGCAGGAGAAACATCTGAAGTTTTAATACCGACAATATCACCTACAGCATAACCGTTTCCAACACTAGCAATCGTTGCTGCAGTAATGTTGCCACTACCACTAGCTGCGGTAATATTAAGTCTTAACCCAGTTCCTCCACCAGTAATTGCATATGTACCAACATTTGATGTTGTTGTATAATTTGAACCGCCTGTAGTAATTCCTACACTTGCTACTGAACTTCCTGTTCCAACAATATAACCATAATTACTTGGTTTTGAAGCATCACCAATTTTTCTACCAGTGGTTAAAATGCCAATTACTGCATTGTTGGTTACTGTGCTTATACCAATCGAAAATCTCTTAGGTAATGTTGTAATTGGATTTGAGGATAGGTTGGGTACATAACCATTACTCTGATTTAGTGTTGGATTTTGGAACAAGACACTTCCACTGTTTGATGTGAAATTAGCTTTATAAAGTTTAAATTTCAAATCTTGATATTGATTTGCTGTCCAAATAGAACCATTTTGAGATTTGAAGAGGCTGCCAAGAGCGAATTGCCTTGTATACCTTACATTTTGAGAATCTGGAAGAGATCTAGCGTTAACTGCATTTTCTCCCATTTCTGCAATCCAAGCTTCATATTGAATAGTCTGTGGTGCCAAAAGAACAATACAATATTCAGCTCCTGGTGCAAGATAAATTGGATATGGGAATGTTACTCTGGTTGGTAAAGATGCATCATTAGAAATTTGAATTTCGTTTGGTCTTAAAGTAACTGGATCTCCAAGAACCGTCAATGTTGGTGTACCTAATTCAACTGTTCTTACTTGTACAGTTAATGGAGTTTCTTCATCTTTGCGTGCCATATAAATGTCAACAGCAGTTAAAAATGCTCCATTTGCATCTTCATTTGGAGAGTTTCCATTAACATCTTCACTACTTGCACCAACACTAAACGATTGTGCTAGAGGATCTTTACGAATAAAAAGTTGGGTAGTTGTAGTTGTTATTCTTTGCCTTTGTTCCCAAGTTCCTTCCGATCTATAAATTGTTTCCGCAGAAGAAATAAGTCTACTTCCTGGAAGTGGAGTTTCATTTGTTTCACTTGAAGATAATTTATATACTTTAGATCCAGTTGCAAGTCTTACTGGTGGTGGGGGTGTTGTATTTGGTTCTCTTAAGAAAAATGATCCTTGCAAATCACCAAAATTATCACTTATAAGTCTCAGATCTTTTACATATGCAACAGCACCACTAGTTTCACCAACTAATCTCATTCCAACAACTAAGTAACCAGAATACAAACCTTGTGCTTCAGCGCATAGTGCTCTAATATCTACATTAAGAACTTTTGATGAAGCACTATATTGACCCGGAATACTTTCACCTCTAATATAAGGATTGACACTATATGTTTTACTAGGACTATTAAATCTACCTTCTTTGTGATTTGGGGTAGCAACTCTAAATGCAATTAAATCTTGACCATTGTAACTACCAACTACAGTTTCACCTACGGTAAACGCTTTTGATGCTCCATAGTTTGTTAAAGTTCTATTAGGTGAAATTTCAATAAGTTTTGGAATAAAATCAACTCCACTATTACTATCCAAAAACTGATAAAATCTAGTCAAAGGTTTTAAGCTTACTGCATCAAAACCAGTGTTGCGTGATCTCATGTAAACTTCAGCACCAGTAGCAACTACGTTAGTAACATCACTAGCAACTTCTGTTACTTCTCTTCTTCTTACTCTTCTACCATCTACTCTAAAAAATCCTCTTGCAACTTGATTTGGGCGAACACGTCTGTTTCTTAATCTTATATTAACGTTTACATCTTCAAGTTGTATCGTTCTTACCCAACTATCGCTAGATGGATCAAGTGTAATCTCTCCAACATATGAAACAACGTGAAATGGGTTTACATTTTCTACTTTAGTTGCAATTGGTTGCTCAATCCATCCAACAGATTCATATCTTAATGTAATTACGTCGTTTGTTTTTTGAACATTAGAGTCATATAAAGCAAAATTTGTACTTAGATCTAAATTTTCATCTGTAGTTAAATCTGCAGAAACTGGTAATAGACTAATACTATTTCTATTAATTTGAGGTATTAATTCACCATTTGCAGTATCTACTTCGATTGTTGAATCATCAAGATTAATTAAACTTGTATTTGCAAAATCATCTACAAAAAATCCTGTTCTAAATCTATTAAAACCTTGAGCATCTTGAATTTGTAAAGTTTGAACATTAAGTTCTAAAAGAGAAAGCGATGTGACTGTTTCAAGAGTTTCAACTCTATCTTCAATACGACCAATATCGCGCATTGTATATCTTCTATTATCTGTAAGTGTAATAGTTGCATCACTTGGACTATAAAGATATGGTGGCAGATTAATCACAGCCATCTGCATCACTTCATCTTGCTTCAATGGTTCTACTGGATCTGTTGAGGGTACTCCTTCAATAACAATAAAATTACCTAGTTTATCTAAACATAGTTTATCAATTCTACCTAGGTAGAAATCGTAACCAATTAATGCGCTTTCATTTGGTGAAAGAATTAGTTTTGGTTCTGAACCGAATGATCTAGAGGTAAAGTCAAATGGAGAAGAAGATGTACCTGAAAATACAGGAACTCTTGGTCTAAAATCTAAAGTATCTGACGCTCTTACAGTTCTTCCGCCAATAGTTGGAATATCATCTCCAAATCTTTCTGCAGAATAACTATTAACAGTAAATAAATCACCAGTGTCGCCAGTTGGAACTGAATAATAATCAAATATAATAAGTAATTGGTTAGATGGTGCTGGTTCTCCAGAATTTCTAACTATTTTTGAATAATCATAATATTGTTCTTTCTGACCTTTATCTAATGTAAATTTATTTGTGATATTTTTATAGTTACCTGCAGTTATAGTATCAATTGGTGTATTAATATTTGATTCTTCAAAAGAAACAATCTCACCCTCAACAAATCTATCTGGATTGAGATATACAATACCAAGAGTATTTGAAGATGGTTTTGTTACAATTCTAGCAATTGCTTTGCTAGATTGTCCAACAATATTTTCCCCTATAATCGCATTAGTGTCTACATTTGAAAGCGAACTAAAGGTTAATGTATCTAAAGAAGGTGCAGAAGTATTCAAAGATTCATATATTGCTATAACTTTTACAACATCTGGATAATTTAAAGAAATCTCTTCATCTTGAACTCTTAACCCATAAAACTGATTATAAGTTAATCCATCATTAACTGATGTGCTAATTCCAGATCCAGATTGTGGATATTTCGATAATGATACATTAAGAGAAGCACTTCTAATAAACTGCTTTGCCTTACTTTGTATACCACTCTTAACAAAAGTTGCGTTAATTGTGGATATAGATTTGTTATCTATTCCACTAAATGTTACCTGATTATTTGATAACGTAACCTTATCTGATGTTAAATCTTCAATTGTACCATCAGCATAATGAATGGAATAACGTTCTTCATCAAATGTTTCAAATCTAGCAGTCGATGAACTAATACCCAGATCAAAATTACCACTGTTGATTGTTAATGTGTTGCTACTAGGCGTTAAAGTTACATTAGATTGTGACTTAAATGTTAATATAGAATCGCTTAAATTCGTTGAAGAAACATTGGCACTTGGCAGTCTTGCATAAAGAAAAGCATTCGTTTCATTTCTAATTCTTGGAGAACCAATTGAGAAGGTTGTACTAGTCTGAGATAAAGGTAAACCACCATCACAAACTCCTGCAACGCTGCTAACGCCAACAAGAGTCATGGAAGAACCATCTGAGGATACTGATAAAACTCTATTGTAGGTTTCGGTAGAAAAACCTACTCTTTGATATCTAATAATTGAATCGGATGCTATTCCGCTAAAAATTCGTCCAGATGCAGAAACTGTACCTGATGATTGAATAGTAATGGTATCAGTTGGAGAGAAACCAGATGCTACTGACCTATCTAACTGAGTATCCGCAACAAATGCTGTTGAAAAACCAGAAGTTGCAGTTGACTGATATACTGATTTTATGTCTTGGGTTGAATAAACTTTTATTGATCTAATTGTTCTTGGGAATAATTCTATTCCATTAATTGTAATTTGCTCATTAGTAATAAAAGTACCAGATGTTTGACTAAGAGAAATCTGATTAGAACCTGTTCCTGCTGCAGAGGCGTAACCGGTAGCACCACTACTTTTACCCTTTACGTAAGAAGTTGCTGGTAGCTCAGTAGCAGAAATATTTTGGTTGAGGGTTAGTACTGTATAAGTTTGAATATCATAAAGATATAAATCCCAATTTGTTGCAGAGTTTGTATATGCAGCATCAGTTAGATTAAAACCATAAACTCTTGCATCACCTATTTTAGTACCAGTCGATGCTGTTGTGGATGATTTTCTTTGACTATAAAGTTCGATTGAAGATTTTTGTTTTGGTGATCCAGAAACATTATTAACTCTTACTAAATTACCCATTTCAAATGGGATATTAACATTTGTTCTGGATTCGGTTGTTCTTGGTTTTGGGACATCTATAACTTCTACACCCGTCTTAACAATATCATATCCTCTAACATAAGCTTTTCCTGGAGAAAATTTAATACACATCAAATCATCTGATGGTGTATTATTTTGTTGAGTTTTTTCATTACTAAAAAATATACCATCATTACCAAGTCTATTATTTAATGAGTTGTTTAATGTAAATTGAAAGGGATCTACAACATAATCACCAGACTCATCATAAGTTCTTTGTGCAAGGTAGTCTTTAATATTTGAATACTGTGTTTTAGATTCTACTTTTTTAATTCTACCGTTTTCAACTCTTAGTATTTCAACAAAGTCAGTATCACTATCATTATCTGTTAAAAGTTTTTTAACTAATGTTAGAGAAATTTTAAATCTATCTGCACCAGGTGCCGCATAATTTGTAAAACCTTTTGCATTATCATAAAGAGTTTCATCATCCTTTGCAGTAATAATCTGCTCATCTACCTTTAACCCAATCCTATATGATGGCGTATTTGTGTAATAATCAAGAATTATAGTTTGCTTAGCAACTCTTGCAAAAGTTCCTCTAATGAAGTAAACACCATCGCCTATAGAAACAGCAGATCCAATGCTGCTCGCATTTGTAGCAATAGTTGAAGCAAATGGAGTTCCAGAAGAAATAACTGTTTCTGAATACTCTACATTTTCATTTGCATATAAAAATTCACCATCTTGGAACTCATTAAATGTAAAATTATTATCAGAACCCTGATATTTTACGTATAGAGTTGCGTATTCAACTTCTGAATTTGGAAGTTGAACCATTTGAACAGTAGCAGTAGTCCCCGAAGTTTGCCCTGTAATTTTTTTATTAACAAATTTTTCAAGATATTCTACTACATTAATACCATAAGTTGTTGGATTTAATTTAACTGCATAAAATTGATCATCATAAACGATATTTCCTGGAATTACTAAAGAACCCTCTTTAAAAATATGACTACCAAAAGATTCTATTTGGTTTTGTAGTATTGATTGTAAGGTATTTAACTCTCTTGCTTGTACAGCTTTTCCTGGATTGAATAAAACCTTATAATAATTTTTATCTTTAGAACCTACATTTGGTTCATTGAAATCATCATAATAAGGATTTACATTAAAATTTGTTTTTTGAGCCATTTTTTAAAATTCCAGGATAATTTTAACGTCTTCTTTTTGTCTAGTACTTCTTGTTACCGTGGGTCTATTATCAATATAAATTATGTCACCCGTCTTATTATTTATCTCTGGATTTGCAAGTCCATTAGTAAATTCTATTCCTAGATTTACAATTTTATTTGAAATCGTTGTTGTAATACCAGAGAATGAACTATCTACAGAGGCATTAAATCCACCACCAACTTTAGTAATTTGATTAGTTGATTCAAAATCTAGTACTTTTCCTGTAGTAGTTATTCCGATATAATCAATTTGGTCATATGTTGTAGGATTGAAATATAAAGATCTATCTTTAAAATATTTTAAAACTTTTGTTTCTTCATCATACGAAGCGACATATCCAACTGCAATTCCATCGGTAACTGTTTGTTGAATTTTATCTCCAACTGAGATTGAACCAGATGGTGTTCCACTAAGTCTCAATGCATAGACACCAGAAAACTCTGTTGATGTAAAACTTGATGTACTAACTCCTGTTGAATCAAATACCTTTGGATTTTTTAGTATTCCAACCTGTGCAAACTTTGAATCAATTGGAAAATCTTTTGTCGAATCATCAAATCTTGCATAAATTAAAACTTTATCTGCACCTAATTCTTTATAGATATCAAAACCGTGTCCTTTTGATGGTGGTATAATTGGAATTAATTCTGCATATTCGCCAGGATTTGCAGTCGTTCCTAAATCAACTAAACCATATGTATAATTTTTTCCACCAGAAGTAACAGTTGTATCTGCAATTCTACCTGAAGAATCCACATCAACAACGACTGTTGCACCTGTGCCATCCCCAATAATGTTACAAGATTGACCAGAAGATAGTGTATAACCTAATCCCCTATTTTGAATATAAACTTTCTTAATTTGATTATCATTTATTGTAGAATCGCCACTTTCTCTTACAGCCGTTATTTGAGCATCTGTAGATGTATCCCAGTCGTTAGGTACAGTGATATACTCAATAGAATCAAATTTAATAATATCACTTGGAGAAACTGTGTACAGATACTTCCAAAGATAACCATCTCCGCTTTCACCTGCTGGAGATGGTTCTAAGTCTGTAAAAGTTGGTTCATCTTGTGAAGCATTACCAGTTGTATTAATTCCAGAAGAACCGTTAGAAATACAAATATAAACTTTATAATCAGAATTCAGAACATAATAGTTGGCATCATATAATCTCATAGCACCAGTAACTGGTGATGGATTTACCACACTATAATCTGGTCTATACATTTCATATTTTGTACCACGCGTCCAATCAATTCTTCGAATTACCCTCTTGATATTTGCACTTGTAATTTTTTTGCCAAAAAGAGCGGTCGTTTCATAATGATTTAAATAATCTATATTATCAGTTGGATTTGGTGTGTTACTATCCCAATTGATGTCTCTACCAAATCCAGTTTGAGTTGGATTTGAAAGACCGACAAAAACATAATATGAATTTGAAGAATCCTGAACAGAATCTATAAAATTAGATGCATTTAGAATTCTAAATTGATCTGTTACAAGTGCAGGCATTTGAATATAGTTTTTTCTATATTTATATTAATATTACAAGACCTTTTTAATTGAACCATTATCTCTGAATCCATATCCTCTTCTTTGAATTGTTGGGAATGTGGACAAACCAGCATCAACTTGATATGCAGAAACTGCTATTGATACTGGAGAAGATGATCTGGTAAATCCAGATAATTTGCCCCAAGAAAATTGTCCAACAAAAGATCCAGTAGTTGCAATTCCAACCAAGGAGGATGTTGATAAGACATTGCAAGTAATTATTCCAACAGAACTGTTAAATGCACTAATATTGTAAATATTATCAAGGAAAGTAGTACCAACTCCTACAATTGCATTATCTGAAGTGAGTATAGAAGATACACCTTTACCAACCTTTGTATTGAAGATATAAATTGGTTGACCAACAGAAAGATTTGTAAATGGAGATAATGTTGGATCTAATGTAAATTTGATTGCTAAACTAGTGCCAATTCCAGAAGCAGTTGCAATTCCTGTAATCTTTCCAGAGAAACCTTGAACTGTTGTTACCTGAGTAATATTTTCATAAGTTGGATCTGGAAGAGGTGCAATAACCTGTGGGACAATATTCGCAGTGTAACCAAAACCAGGATTGATTATGGTTGGTACTGAGAGTGATCCATTTATGATAGATACTGATGCTGTTGCGGTAGTTCCAATACCAACACCAACTTTTGGTGGTGCAGAGATTTTAACTGTAACTGCAGAACCTACATAACCACTACCTGGGTTATTAATTGTAAGTGATTGAATTGTTCCTGCAGCAGAAACAGTTGCTGTTATATTCGCTGAAATTGGATCTGCAGCGCCAGAAACAATCAATGCATTAAAATTAATACTACCTGGTGAAACATTTTCATAATTGAAGAATTGTGCATTGTCAACATAAAGTTCAGTATCACCTGCATTGAAATTTTTAATAATTTTTGCAGTTGGATATATTTGAGGTTCAATAGAATCTCTTGTCTTATAGACAAAATTACCATCAATAATTTTATCTATTTTTTGTTTTGACCAACTTGCTGGTTTTCTGTTTGTTATATCAATTCCAACCGAATTATAAAGAACTGTTTGAATTTTATCAGAAGAAGAAATATTTGAAATTATTCTTGAATTTTGTTCTGTAGTAATGTCAAGTAAATTATTATTACTAAGAACCTGAACGTCATCACCAATTTTTAAAGTTTCATTGACATTTACAAAGACGGTATCCTCAGAACTACCTTTATAGAAGAAAATTGAAATATTATCTTCTGGTTTTGGTGCTTCAGTGAATGTAAATGAAGTACCACCTTCAAATTGGTATGCTAATTTTGGTTCTTGTAAAATGCCATTAATGAAAACTATCAATAAAGCATCAAAATCAATTAACTGGGAGTCTGGATCATCAGCATTTCTTTCAAAACTTAATAAATCACCATTGTAATAAAGTGGGAATCTTGTTCTAGAACCATCTTGATAATTCTTAACAGTATCAATATAATCCATCTGACCAAATTGCCAAGCAGCAAATGAATCTGAGAAAGTATCTAAAACTGTGAGTTGGAATTCTGAAACTGGGCTTGATAATCCATAAGCAGTTACTAAACCAACTGGTTTGAAAACATCACCTTTTTTAAATCCATAACCAGATCTAGTAATTTTAAAATTAGTAACTTCAAATAAGGTAGAACCTACACCAACGGTTGAACTTGTACCAACTTCAACATTTAATAGTAAACCAACACCAGTGCTTGTTGTTGTACCAACACCAAGTCTTGAAACTCCAGTTATGGGTAGATTTTCATAGTTTGGTGGTGATACAATAATAGTTGGATTTGAATACCCAGATCCCCCACCAGTAATAGTGAAAGATAATGTTCCCCCAGCACCAACTAAAGCTGAAATAGTTGCAGCAGATCCAGTATGACCAGATTCTGTTATTGCAATTGAAACTGGATTTCTATATCCAGAACCCCAATTTCCAGTGGTTCCAATACCAATTGATCTAATAGATCCACCTGCGCCAACAATTGCCGTTACAGAGGCACCAACTAAGGGAGCATAACCTAAACCAGAAGTAGAACCTAATGATACAATCAGACCACCTCTTGGAAGTTGATTTAAGTTTACATCATTTTGTGAAATAATAACTGAACCATTTGATGATGTAATACCGGAAAATACTATACTACTTACACCAACACTTCCATTTTCTACAATTCTATAGTTGTTACTTAAATTATTCTCTGTTGTTGGTGTCTGGAAAATGCCATTAATTAAAACTATACCACTTCCACCAGTAGTTCCTAAACCTACTGTACTAATTCCATTTGAAGAAAGTGTATAACTTTGATCGATACCAGTGAATTTTTCAGAAATATTATCATAAATTTGATTAGTATCATAATTTTTTCTTAGAAAAACTCTTCCATTAAATGAAGATCTTGCTTCAGGAAGATTATCCTCATCTGCTCCAATCTGATCCGCAACACTTCCTGCTGGTGGTTCAGTGAAGAAAATTTGATCACCAACGATATTATATGAACCTCTATAAACATTTATTGTTGATAGGTTAGTATGAGAAGTTGCTGATGAACCAACAAATCCTCTTTGTACTTCAACCAATGGTACAGATCCAGTAAATGATATTGGTCCAGAAATTGTTGTTCCAAAACCGACATTATTTACTCTCATATATTCATTATCAATTTTTAATAAATCTTTTACAGATATTGATGAAATACCACTCAAAGCAAAAATTGTAGAAGCATAACCAATTGAAGAATAATTATTTAAAGTATGTTGAATTAGTGAATATGCAATTGGATATTGAATAACATTATCAACTGAAATGATAGTTTTATCATTTTTATGATACATTTCAAGTTGATGAGCATTACCCTCTCCAACAGAAGTGAAAGTTACACATATACCTGCAAGAGCATAGTCTCTTCTTGTAGATAATTTAAACTTATCAGCATTAATTTTATAAGCATATACTTCTTCAGGTAAACGATTTGTGACAATACCTGCAGAGGTCAAAGTTAATCCAATACCAACGGAAGTTTGCCCAACCCCTAAGAAAGTTGATTTTGGAGTATAAATCAATCTTTCGCCAGTATTAAAGAAGTGATTTGGAATGTTAAATTCGCCAGTAGATAAGTTTAAAACACTGCTATCTGAAGGATTAAACTCCCTCATAAAAATTGGATACCCATCATATGTTAAACTAAAGTTTGTTTTACTTAAGTTATCACTATTGACAGAAAAATAGTTTCCAACTTGAATAGACTCAATAATGCTTGCATATTCTAAACTTGATGGTTGGTTAACTGAATCAATATCAGTATAGAATTTTTCATTGAAAGATAAGACTTCAAAAGTTCCAGAAATAGAAGGATCTGGGTAGAAAATTAGGTTAGCATTAGATCCAGAAATTACTCCACCAAAACTACCAATACCAGAAGTGCTACCAATTGATAGTGCTGGATATTGAACTGTATGAGTATTTGTTCCATCATTAATCATCATTACTTGATGTAATGAACTTGTATTACCAATACTAACTCTTACTATAGATTTAACTGAAGTAAATTCAGGTATACTTAAAGATACAACGGTAGATGCTGAAGAAACGTTCGAGAAATTTGAAACATAATTAACTGTTCTTTCAAAACCATCTCCCTGACCAGTCTTCTTAAATCTATATGTACCAATACCCGCTCCAGTAGTATTAAATCCAATATTTTTACTTCTAACAATAATATCAATATCAGAAGTATTTGTATAATCTAAAGTCAGAACTCCTCCAGAAATAGATGCGCCAAAAGAACCAATAAAGTTAGAACTTAAATCGCTATTTGAATCAAAGTACAGTTCAGTAATATTAGTATCTGTACCATTGTGATCCAAATAAATTTCAACATAATTCATTTCATTGGTAGATTGATTAAGAATATGAATATTTGAGTATATTGCCTCTATTTTGTTTACATTCTTAGTAATCAAACTTTTTGTGGTATTAGATGATATTGCTACATTAGATCCTATTAGATCGACAAATCCAACCGAATATGTTCCTATACCACTAGAGAAAGATGCAAATTTGTCATTAAGAACTTTTAATTTATAATCATTATTAAATTCATCATATGGGGTAAACTTTAAATACAAACTATTATCTTCATCAATATAACCTTCAATGTCACCAATCTGATCTTCCAAGTTGCTGATACTTGATTTTTCTAATGTATATACATTATTATCATCATTGATAACTATTACTTCAGTAAGTTGAATTTGACTGTTATCACTATTTGTAATTTGAACCAAATATCTATTGTACCTGTATGATGGATTAATAATTGAAATTCTTAAGAATCCACTTGTTGTAACTTCAGAACTTGCAAAATCTTCACTAATGTCATCTATTGCAAGAACTCTATTTGTTCTACATTCAATATAGTCTGCAAGTTTTTTATTTTTAAATTTCAAATATCTAGAAGAATTTTCAACTGTATCCACATCGATAGCCAAATCAAAATTATTGATTGTGTCTACTCTTCTTTCATCTATAATATCATAAAGAATTTGTATTGAATCACTTACATTAGTATTACCAACTCCAACACTATCAGTAATTACAGTGTCTGCAAAATTTTTCAATCCACTTGGGTGTAGAATGCTATTTACTGGGGTAACAATATCCTCCCATCTTTGCTTACTCTTTATTGAATAGGATAGATTTTGATAATAGTCATTATCTGCAATGACTTGAGTATCCTCATCTAGTTTGCCAATATCATTAGACCAACCAATTCTTTGTGTTGACCCATATCCAATGTTAAAATAACCAGTTGTTACTTTAACATCATCAACTTTAGCAATATTTCCAGATTGAACGCCACGAATAATATCATTAGTGTTGATTTTATAGTTACCAAAAACTTTGATGTAGTTTTCATTATCTTCAACTACTCTCAAGTCTTGAGATTCAAAACCAAGTTGACTTTGGACTGATAAAAATTCTCCAATTATAAATGGCGAATATTCTTGAGTTACTTCAAATCTTGGATAGTTATCATAATTTATTATAAAACCATAAGATTCTTGCTCAGTTTTAGCAACACCTACATTAGTAGAAAAACCTGATAGATTGTATTCAAGTTTTCTTGTAAGTAATGTTCCTCCATTTTCATATGCAGTAACTGTAAAGAAATTGTAACCATAATTTTCTGAATTAAATCCGTCACCATCATTACTATACTTTTGTATACCTTCTACAAATATCTTGTCTCCAACAGCAAATGGTTCAGTTCCAAATCCACTTAAAGGTGTTACAAGATAACAAGTAACAATTCCAGATGAAGATGTAGTAACTGTTTTAATTCCAACGCCATTAGTATTATTAATACATACAATATTAACTGGTACTGATGGAAGACCCTTAGGTTCTTTAACAATGTTAACTGACCCTACACTTGTACCGAACAAATTAGCAGTTAGTAGTCCAGAATCAATTTTTTCACCTGTCTCCGAATTTGTAATAATTAAATCTGGAACACTTAGGTAGTTTCTACCATTGTTTGTTATTGTTATTCCAGAAATAGTATTAGCGTCTTTAATAATTAAGAGTTTTGGTATGTCAGCAGTTGGTCTTAGAGTTTTATCAGAAGGATATTCAAATCCTTCATTTAAAATTCTTGTTTGATTAATATTACCAATTGTAGAAGATTTTGCAATTATATACGCACCTTCGCCATTTTCAGAATTTGTTCCTGTAAATGCTGGAATCTTATTAAATCCAACACCAGAAGATACCGTTCTAATTTTACTAATACCACCAGATGCTGATAAGGAATTAGTAGTATATAATAAAGTATCGCAATCACTTGAAGTATAATTCAGATTTTCTGGTAAGTATGGTAAAGAAATTTGGAAAGTTGTTGTACCAACACCACTTATTGGATATGAACCAGTATAGACGCTATTTGTAAATGATATTTTACAATAAGTATTAACCTCTATATCAGCAGTGCTAATGTAACCAGATTTTTCTAAATTATAGAATAAATTGAGAGGTACATTTTCACTATAGTTTAAAGTCAATGATGCAGTTGACGACACACCTACAGTTCCAACACCAGATACTGAAAATGTATTAGTAGATCCAGTGGAAATAAACTCATCTTTGAATTCATCATCATAAAATAATTTAAAATTGTAACCAGATAGAGAAGTATCTGATAAATCAAATATTAAATTATTATTTCTTATAACATTTAAAGGCGGATTAACAGGTCCAAGTTGATGAGTTGATGCTGGAGCACTAGTAATACCTACGACTATTGGTGGATTGGATATTGAGTCTACAAATGTTTCACATAATTTGATTATATTATTATCTACTTTGTAAACAAAATAAATGCCAGTCGTTAGTCCAGATGCAACAGTGCCTGCAGAAGAATAAATTACTTTATCTCCAGTTCTTAATTTATGATTTGTTATTAAAATTTCATCAGTAATTGTATTAATACCAGAAGAACTAAATTCTATTGGATTGATAATAAGTTTTTCTCTAATAGAATCATATTTTACCTTAATTGAAGTACTAGTACCAATTCCTACTGATAAATTTGGTTTTACTGTCAAATTAATTTCATTACCATCATAAAGATTGTGTGAAGTGGAAACAGAAACTGTTGACTTAATGCTGGTAATGTCACCTTTAATTTGAGTAAAATTAGACTCTATCGAATAACGATAATCATTAGATCCATTAGTCAAGAAGAACAAACCATTTGTGGTGGTTGTCAACCCAATTTGTGTTACGATACCAATATGATCTCTTGATTTTTTAATGGCATAAACAATCTGAGAGTCGCCAGAAAGAGGAAGATTGAATGTAGAACTACCTCCAGTATTTGCAACAGAAATTGCAGACGAAGATGGTAATTTTCTAAGAATTAATTGCTGATTAGTTGAAAAATTATGATCAGGAAGGAAGATTGTTTGTGTTGGAATTGAAATTGGAATATTGCGAGTTCCTAGAATATAAGTTGTAGAAATACCAATACCAGAAGTACTACCAACACCAACAGATTGTTTTGGGTTGAAATAATAGATATCATTTACTTTAGAATTAAAGTATGAAACTGGTTTATTAATCGTAAAACTATTTGGTAAGAAATTGACAATAGATGTTGCAGTATGGGCAGAACCTGTAGATTCTCTAACAACTCTTAGGACATTATCAGTTCTATAAGTATTAATTACAGATAAGGTTTCATTATCAATTTTAATGCTACTTCCTATTGAGATATTTTCTGGTATACTAGAAACGTAAATATCAGTTACAACACCTGCAATTGAGTAAGCTGGTATTTCTTTAAAGAGAATTGAACTAACAGTGCTTACTCCAATCTGAGTAAAACCATTTAAAGCACTTAATGACGTTGAAAACCCTGAAATAGTTACATAATCTAAATTATTAAAAGTGTGATATGGAGATATAGTAACTTTTACTTGATTATTATTTTCCCAAGTAAAAATTGAATCGTCATATGAAGTTATCGTCGAATTAATATCAACTACATCTTTTCCCGTTATCTCAGAAACTTGTGCAGATAAACCAAAACCACCAGCAGCACTTTGATCAAATCTTAATAGGTCATTAACTTTATAATCATTACCAGAGTCTATAATATCAAAATTTTCAATAGAACCAGAAGTTATAGAATCTACTACAGTAATTTGATTTATAATTTCATTAGACTCGATAATAAAGTCATTTCCAGCATAAGTTTCATTTACTTTATATGGTAAAGTATTTCTAATAAGTTTAGAATTGTTAAAGTCGAAAGTTTGATCTAAGTATGAATTTTCTGAAATAAATTTAGATCTAAATCTTTCTCCAATAAAGTATGGGAACTGACCTATAAGATTTCCAGATAAATTATCCTCAGATGTTGCAAAGTAGGCATATACACCATCTGGAAATTCAGGAGTTACACAAAATCTACCATTATATTCATCAAGATCTCCACTGTTAGTAAATACATAGTCTTCTACAAAAAATCCATTATCAAAAGATGAAGGTCTATTTTGTATATTAGACGTATTTAATGAATAACCAGATAAAAGTCTTTTAATTGAAGAGTTATCATCTTTTGGATCAGAATAACCATAAGAACCATAAATTGGATTTCCATCATATGCCCAACCAATAATTTTAGAATGCTGGGTTCCATCATCTCCGAATTCATTTTGAATATTTTCAGAGTAACCACAAACACTATATTGTAAGTTATAATATGATGACGTTAATATTTCATTTGCAATTTCTCTAGTATCATTCTCTTCACCATATAAAAGATTTTTATTTACATTTATAGATCTTACATTCGGATTTAGAATCGCACCTTTTCCTGCAGACTCAACAACAAGTCTAGTGGTTGAAGATACATAACCAACTCCAGGATTTATAATTACTACATCCGAAATTCTGTTGTTTGTAACAATAGGTTTAATTATAGCACCTGTCCCTTCACCTATTACTTTAATATTTGGCATAGAGTAGTATTCACTACCACCAAATTGAATATTGACATTAGAAATACTTCCATTTACAACAACTGGTTTTAGTTGTGCATTTTTACCATTTTTAATGGTAATTTTGGGTTTTTTATGTAAATTTAAAATTTCAGATCCATAATTTGAACCACCTTCATAAACATAAACATCTACAATACTACCAGTAATAACAGGTGTTGCACTTATTGTTCCTTTTGTTTGAGTACTCTCAAGATTAGAGCTAGTGTAATTTACACTCAAGCATATTTGCGGGTAACTGAATATTTGATATCCAGATCCTGTATTTGAAAATTCTACAAATTTTCCTCTTTGATAATATGATGGATCTGTTCCACCAACTCCAGCATTTGCAAGTCTAAAAGTATCATCATTAACTTTTAAAATATAATATTGATTAGATGTAGATAATCCAGAAATGCCAGTTGTTTGATATGTGTATGATATAATTTCTCCATCAGAAAAACCATGATTTGTAAATGAAATTGTACTATTAACGGTAGATATACCAGATGGGTTAACTCTTAATTTTCTATTTTCATATCCAGATCCTGGTTCAATAATTTTAATTTCTTTTAAAGTTTTTTTGAGATCTGTTGAAAATTTATGAATTCCCGAATTACCAATTGTGGTAAATCCCACAGTATTAATTCCCGATCTGTAATCAGATAATCTCTCATAAATCTGAATAGTTGTATCATTGACATATTTTGCATAATAAATTGTATCTGTTTTTAAAGTCGATCCAGTATCCGTATTAAGACCGTTAAAAGTTCCAATTCCAATAGAATCATTATTGCCTGGATTGTAAATAATTTGTTGACCATTAACTAAACCATGAGGTCTTAAGAATGTGATGGTCTCCGCACTAATATCTAATCCTCCACCATATGCAATTTGTTTCGCATCAAATTCAATGCTTCTACTTTTTAATTCAATAATTGGTTCAAAAGATGCTCCTTTACCGTTACCTCCCGTAACTGCAACTGAAACAACTGTATCAACATCAAAATCTTGCGGATCAACATAAATTTTCTTAAATTTTCCACTAACAACTGGTTGTAAAAGAGCACTTCCTGATGATAGTGATAGTAATGGTGGATTAATAACGTCATAATCAGAACCACTATTAAGAACATCAACTGAATCTAATGGTCCATAATAAACCTTATCATTTGTTTTGTAACTAGTAATCTCCACACCATTAACTAAAATTCCAATTGATCCAACAGGTGTTAAATCAGATTGTCCATCACCAATATTAACATTAAGAGGAAACTTTCTAAAAATTTTCTGTGCAGAAATTATATTCTCTTTTTGACTGTTTAATATAAAGGTATGAGTTCCTGGAGTAAGATTTCCGAATTCAATATAATCACTAGAACCAACTAAAGATAATGAAGTGTATAATCTAATCTGACGCCTATCATTTATTACATCAACATAGTATACTCTTTCCAAAAGACCTGGAATTGGGGAATCTGATGGAACATAATAAACTGCTGATCCAGAATAAAAAGATACCTTATCAGTAAAATTAATGACTGAATAATTATCAGTATCTGGATTTTTTTCGGATACAGAAGATGCTTGATAACCAAAAATATTTTTAGTTATCTCATAAGATGGTAATGAGTTTGATGCAACATACATAAACTTATCATCTTCAACATATAAATTTTGAATATCAGATGTTAAAGATTCATATTCTAAAGAAACATTAGAACTTGATGCGTAGTTAAGTTTTCTTCTTATATCATAGTCGAATGATGGACTAAGTTCAAAAGAACCATTAGTATTAATTTGTTTTCCATTAATTTGAGTTACGACCAAGTTAGAGGCAATTATAACCTCAGAATTTCTATTTAAAATTTCAATTGTATCACCAACTTTTAAACTAGACTTATCAACGTCATCCTTTAAAATTACTTGAGATATATTTCCCGAAGAGTAACTACCTATTTGATATCTTGAACTTGTATTATAAATCCAACTATTAGCAAAAATTTCTTTATATGTTGGATTTTCTATTGGGTTTTCAATCACCTCACCCAAATTTCTAATCTTTATTTTTTCACCTTCATCTACTGATGCTGATTGTGATAATGGTGCAAAATTTGATAATACTCCAGTAAATCTTAATTCAACTTTTTTAGAAGTATCGCCGTTTTCATAACCATAATAAGTTTCATCTGAACGGATAGTTGATGCAGTTTCAATCCTTGAAGTTACTCCAGAACAACCTAAAAATTGGTTAATAGTTTTTTCTTGATATGTAATTTCATTATCCCCAGAATAAATCTTTCCAGAGGCAGGAAACCCAATTGTAGAATCAACTGTAATAATAGAATCGCCAATATTAACTGCTTCTATATTCTTTGTGCTACTGGTAATATTGAAAGAACCGGTGATAGTTGGAAATGCGTCATCATAACCAACAAATAATAAAAGTTTGTAATATACTTTTCCAGCTCTACGAATAACTTCTACTTCAGAAACTGATGCACTTGTTTTGTCATCAGTTGTTTTTTTGATAGTTTGACCTGCAAGTAAAAGTGGGTCGCCAGAAATACGATCAGCAACTACTACTTCTCTTCTAACGTAAGTTGCAGATGAGGGTTTAATTAAATTATTTTCTAAATTAATTATCTTTGGAGTTTCACCAAATAGAACATTAAATAAAATTCTAAAGGATTCTTCAGTTCCTTTTGATTCATATAAAGTTCTTGATTCTTTTATAAAATTTCCAACGTTTAAATCACTTACAAAATCAAGATTTTCGAGACCTGGGGTTAAAGAATATTTAATTTTTTTATAAAATTCTTTTAAAAATAGGGAACTTAAATTAATTACAACACTATCAGAAGTATGTGATTCTGCTTCAGATGTTTTAAAGATAAGATCACCGGTATAATTCTCAGTCTTACTTTCTGTAATACCAGCACTATATGTTGTAATACCACTAAAACCACGAACACAACCAGTAAATGTGTTACCATTAATACCAGTATAGGTAATAATTTCATTATCTATTTTTAATAGACCATATGATTTTGGAAATCCTTTTACATTACTTACAGTAATATCCGTATCATCAGAACCAACTGAATCTGTAAGTGTTGTTGACCCAACAATAACTTCTGGAATTAAATTATCTAATTTTAAATATTGATCTAAATTCTCAGCAATATCAATAGTTCCACCTTGATATTCTTGAGAAATGTAATATTGTTTTAAAAATTCAGCAGCTTTTGGACTTTCATCTAAGATAAACTCTGGAAGCTGATTATCAACAATTTGTTGAATTTTTACCCTAGACTCAAAACCAGTTTGTATCATATTACGACCTCGTTAGTTCCCCGTTAGAATAGCTTGACCTATAAGAATCTTTTGAAAATACCACGCCTGATATATCATCACCAGATGCAATTACATCTTTAACCATATTTATTGTGCTTTTTGAAATGTCAAAAGAAATGTATAAATCTTTTAGACCGATCACATCATTTGACTCTGGGAATGCTTGAATCTCAATAATATCATTTGGTAAAGAAGTTGAAGTAATAGTTAAAGCACCCAATAATATTTCTCCAGTTTCATAATTGACTGTGCCTGCAGATTTAACAACAACTGGTATCTTTGATACAGATGTTGTTCCTACTCCAGATATTACTGGTGATGGTTTAACTATTGATATTGTTCCTGTCTTAAGATCTGAATTTGGAGTGTCTGTAAAATAAACTGTGTCTGAAACACCACTAATTTTAAATCCAGTTGATTTGATATTATAACCAGATGATTTTACATGAAATTGATTTCCATAGCAGATTTCATACTGAGTTGGTGTATTAATTTTTGCTTTTAAATCTCTTCTAATTCTTATTTTTGTAATATTTGAAGTAATTGCAGAGTCGGTATTATCAATTACTTGAAGAACTTTACTGTACTTAAATCTACCACCAAAAGTATTTACATTTGGTGACTGTGCATAAGTTACAAGTGAATTTTTAATTTTATTTTCTAAATCAGATACACTTGAAACTTGAGAATAATTGTAGTAAATTGAAGAATCAATTTCAATATAAAGAACTTGAAGATCGATAATTTCTGGTTCAACACCAGCAATTGTGTATTGCTTTAATTTATTTTTAATTTGCTGCTTATTAAAATCTGACACATATGTGCCATTTTTAGGTTTAATACTAATTAAAACTTTACCAAATTGTGGTGGGTTTAATTGCTCTCCGCCAATAACCGAAACTGATTCAGTATCTGGATAAACTTTTGATTTGATAATTGCTTCGTAATCTCTACTGGTTACTGCACGATATTGTGATGAGTAAAGTCTTGGTGCAAAATATTTAATCGAATCTAAATTCTCAATGTCAGAACCATTTTGTGATTTCTGATTTGTGGTAACTGTAATTGTATTTGTTGGAACAATTGTATTATCACTTGAATCTTTAAATGTTCCGGCAAAAGAAAATTCATTTACACCATTACCATCTTTTCCACCAGTAATAATATAGTTTACTGTAATAATTGTACCATTTTCAAGTTTCTTACCAAATCTACCATCTCCAAAAAAGATTTGATATTTTTCATCTTGAATTTCTTGCAATAAGAAAATTTCAGAACCAGAATCAATGGTAAAAATATTATCTACAAGACTATATTGTCTACCTAATCCAGTATCACTTGTTCCCTTTACATATACATTTATTGTTGAGGAGTCAACAAATGAATTATCTAAAATAAATTTTTGATCTAAAGAACCATCAACAGTAAATTGTTTTCTAAGAAATGTTCCTTCTTTAACCTCAACATTATTAAAAGATGCTGTTCCATTTACCACAGATGCAGAAACATTTTGTGGTGTTGAAAAAACATAAGTGGTATTATCTGATGCGCCAACACACACTAGACCTGCCTGCAAGGTCAGTGTAGATGTGCTTGCTGATGTTTCTACATCGAAAGATACAGTCGCTGTAGAGGCGGTTCTAGAGCGTGGTACGTACCCGATATTTCTAGCAAGAGAAACAACGTTTTCTCTTAAAGTTGCAGAATCTAAGAAAGATTCATTAACAATCAAGTTTGAATTAAAAGCAGTAATATATGTGTTATACGCTAATGTATCAATTAAAACAGAAAAATTAGATCCATCAAAGTCAAAATCCGTGAATGTAGAATTCGCACGGAGATAGTCTTTGATGGATGTTTTAATCTGATCAAAATCTAGATTTGTAAATTTAGTAAAAGGCATTTTATCTTGCTGCCTCTAAAATAAAAGAATATTCTTGTGTTGGAAACTCTTGCCCAATAATGTCATAAACAACAGTCACATTAAATTGATTTAGATCTGGAAAAGGACTAACAACCACCGAAACATTATCAACTCTTGGTTCAAAATTTGAAATTGTGTTCTTAATTTGATCCTTGATAAAGGAAGCAGTACCATAATCAACGAATTCAAATAAACTTGAACGAACGTTTGAACCAAGAAGAGGATTAAAGAATCTTTCCATTGGAATTGTTTCAACTAAGTTGCGAATTGAACGCATAATTGCACGTTCATTCTTCAAAATAGGTAGATCCTTTGTCACGGGATGTGGTTCAAAGGATAAGCTAATATCTTTAAACGATCTAGATATCCTTGTAACAGACATTGGACATAAAATTTCTTTTTTTATTTATGTTCATTTCCAGGAAGATCCGTATGTTGGTTCAGTTCCATAGTCCCAATCATCGTAATCTTCATCATTTCTGATTTTTTCGTGCAACTCAACTTGTTTTTTAAAGTCATGCTTTGGTGCCGTATCGTGCATTACCTCTTGAATAATTCTTTTTTGAGGAACATTATCATAATCCGTGATTAAACGATTTGTTCCCCACATCTCATACATATAATTTTTGTCTCTATCGACTGGTAAGTTGGACATTTGTAGCTCCTGTTTTAATGAATAAAACAGAACTTTTATAAAGGAGGTTGCTATCTCCTTATTTCTATTTAACGCTCAACTTCACGTAGAGAATATCTGTCAGAATCCAAGTATTTGAGAATTTCAAGAGCAATTAGACGTGGATTTCCCTCACCACAAGTATAAACATCCACTGCTAAACATCCATTTTCTGGCCAAGTATGGCAAGAAACGTGACTTTCTGCCAATGCAATCACAACTGTACACCCTTGTGGCAGAAAACAGTGTGAGAATGTGTTCAGAATTGTCATTCTTGCACGTTCAATACCTTTAATCATGACGTTTTGTAGAGAATTTACGTCATTGATCAAGTCAAATTGAACATCATACACCTCTAAGAGTAGGTGTTTACCCATTGAAATATTTTTCAACTCAATTTTTAGTAAAAATTTATTTATTCGACGTAAAAACCCTTGCGTAGGTAATCAGAGTCTTCAATAAATCTCATATTTTCAACCTTTTCATCGTTCCAAACTGGTATTGCTACTGAGTTTCCATAGCGAAAGTCGGGATTTTGACGAAAATGAACTTCAATTAACTTATCTCCAATAAATTCGCAGTTAATCCACTCATAGTTACCCTTTAAATTTTTTAAAATCTCAGGAAAATCAACATTTCGATCAATTTTTTCCCATTTTTTCCACTTGTAGTAGGGTTCTTCTTGTTCACGACTACCTAATACAATAAGTTCTGCTTTCTCTTGATGAAAATCTACACTTAAATGCTCACCTTTAAAGATCTCACACCAAAATTCACCAGGATGAAATGAATCTGTATGAGATTCAATCCATTCTTTACGAGCAAAACGCCCCATACCCAAAAAATTAGCCATCGGACGGACAATATAAAAGTCGGGTTGGGGAACTGTAGTCCCAACTGGACCACAAGTATAACCCAAAACCCGACTTAAGAATAGTTTATTATAAACCCAAAGGTCTTCAGAATGAATAGAGTTCCACTCATCATTACCTTCAATTAAATACATTAACCTTTACCCTGACCCCTATACTTTTTACGTGCTTTATTACGAGAAGACGCAGCGTACTTAGTTCCCATACCATCGCCTTGACGAGACTTTTTAGGAGGACCAGGAATATAAGAACTATTCTTATTCAGTCCACCTTTTGCTTTTGCAGCCATACATTATCCTCCAATAAAATTTCAGTTTCAAGATCTTCAGGTTTTGGAGAACCTGTCTGATAATATTCAATCGACAGATCCTCCATTGTATTGAAATATTCTTCTTCTGAGAGACCAGTATAAATTCTACGCCCTTTACAAAGAATATTATAGCGTTGGTTAGCCATTCTATCAGATAATTCTTGATTTCTCGTGCCCAACTCTTACGCGAGGATCGCACCAGATTTCAAATCCTGCTTCTTTAGCATCCAAACAGAATGATACGTCTTCGCCGCACATATCTTGTACTTCACCAGATTCAAAGACTTGCATCTTTGGTGCAAACCAAGGATACTTCATTTCAGAATGCTCAAATACACCGTGCTTAATCAGAAGCCAACCAAACCCAGTATAATCAACTGTAAAAGGCTTTCGACGCTTTGAGATACTTTCAACGGTTTCATGATTCATCACTCCACCATTATTTCTGAAATCGTCTTCTTCTAACCAATGAGCAACTGATGTCGTGTGACCATCTTCAGTTGCATACCATCCCGCTGCGATATCTTTGTCCATTAAAATCAATTGCCAAAACTTTTCAGTATTGAAAACAATATCAGAATCAATCCAAAGTTGCCAATCATACTTAAGTTTGCCGTCCCAGGGAATCTGATCAGGTCCACGCAGTACATTCGCACCTAAACATTTGCATCTTGCAAAGTTTACCATTGATGAATAATCCTGCGAGATTTGAATGCTCGCTCCCGCTTGTACAAGGTCAAAACAAAGTTGTACAAAGTTCTTCAAGTATGTGTAAGATACACCTCTACCAGGTAGGCAAAATACAATTGATTTGCCACGTACCATTTCTCTTGCCAGATCAAAGTCCCATTCTGGTTCATTTGAAGTTGTTACTGGCGCTTTTGCTTTTACTGTAAATCCTTTAGCCATAAGATAAGTTGTTTACTTCAGTATCATACTCTATTATGTATCGTCTGTCAATTAACCCTTTCTGACAGAACCACTTCACTACCCTCTATGTTTATTTGAATTTCTGTGTCTTCATACCAAGAAAGTTCATTGACAATTTGTTCAGGTATAATCAAGTAATAATCGCCCGTAATTGGATCGACTTGTAGGGACTCAAAAATATCACCGGAATTTTTTTTCATCTTTGTATTATCATTGACCTTTTTCAAATTTATATATTCTTCCGGAATTTTTGAAACAGAGAGATATTTAGAGGTCGATCTGGGTCGTTTATAGCTTAGGGTAGTGGTGCGTTTTTATATCACGCGCCCGCGCCCCTAACGGCGCGACGGCGGGGCACTGTCGGTCACGAACGAATGCAGTGCCCCCCCACGAACACCTCAGCGCAGGGCAGGAGACCCGCTGCGGATGTGGCGGTTGGCGTGACCAGCAGACACAGCAGGGCGCCAAGCGGTGCCCGACCCACCAACGCGGTTAGCGGTTGCCTCACCCTTACGGGGACCACGGCGGGGCAGGCGGGTCAGACGCATAGCACCCGACGCGATGGCGGCGTTGAGTTCGGCGGCGGTCATCGTGGGGAGGGTGGTCATCGGTGTCGGTTGCGAACGAATGAATTGTAGCACGAACGGGGGGAGGGTCACCCCCGCCCAGCGAACGCCTCAGAATACTGGGCGGCGATGGCGACGGCGGGCACACCCCAGTGAACGTAGGCGGCAGGGCGCGAACCGTTCTTCAGTTGATCAGCACGGGAGATCCACTTGATTTGACGGGTCTCCAGGTCAGAGCACATTGCCAGGGGGAAGCGGGTCATCGGGTCGGGTGGTGAACTGAGAGAATTGTACAGGGTCAGGGGGGCAGGGGTCAATACCCCAACCACACCAAAAATTCGCCAGTGTCTACGGGTCCGAATTTGGCGGTCACCCCGTACTCCGTGCGGAAGTCATCCCAGAGACCGTGCTCCTTCGCTGCCTGGCAGGCGGTGCTCCAGGGGATGGTGCCATTGTCGGGGTTGGTGCAGTTCCACAGAATATCGGAGAAGGTGGCGTTCATCGGGTCCGTTGCGGTTGAGAGTATTGTAGCAGGTCGGGGGCAGGGGTCACTGCCCGTTGGTGTAGTCTCCGATCACCACCCCATTGTGGCGGACCTCAGCATACCCGTACTCCTCCGACAGAGAGAAGCACAGATCCCAGGCACGGTCCTCATCACAGGTGTGGTTCTCCCAGGGGGCGGAGGGGCAGATCACATCGTAGCGGGTCATCGGTTCGTTTGGTTGACTGTCCCCATAGTATAAACCCCCCAGCGGCGAACCGTGGGGGGCGGGTGGTCAGTGTCAGAACTGGATGGGTTCGGCGGTCGGGGCGCTGATGGCGGTATAATGGGCGGCGCATTCAGCGATGCCTGCCTGCTCAATGTCGTCGGTGATAGTATCCAGGATCTGCAGAATGCTGTCGCCGTTGCTGCCTTGACGGAGCAGGGACAGGGCAAGGTCGCGGGTCATTTGAATTCAGAGAGTGTAAAGTTTGTGAGCAGTTTTAGGACTTGCTCAGGTCACACATTCAGAAATCGAACACGTCGCCGTTGATTTCGGCACGGTTGATCTTAGGGTCATTCCACTTCACACCGTCAGGCGTTTCGTTGGTGCCGAACTTATAGAATGCTTCCAGCAGTTCTTCATAGCAGCAGACATCATTCTCCTGAATGAAGTTGTAGATGCTCTCATCATTCTCAATCCAGAGCACCACATTCCAGGTTTCGTAGTTAGTCCAACCGTTGTAGGTAACATCCAGCAGGTCGGTTTGGTGAGTGAGGGTTGCGGTTGCCATTTGGGGTTCGCTTGTGAACTGAGATCAGTATAAGGGGTCAGCGGGCGATCAGGTCGCCTGCGGTGTACAGTGCCTCTGCTGTCACAGTCCGCACGGGGCGGATCGGTTCCCAGAGTAACCACAGCAGCAGGGCAGCGATCAGGAGGCGGAACATCGTGGCGCGGTGAAACTCAGGGGTGCGTGAACGGGTCAGGGTTCGCATCATCGCTCCAGTTGTGCCAGACTGCTGGGGGCGATGTGAGAGGGTGACCCGCAGGACCGATAGAAGTCTACCATACGGTCTGCCTCCTCCTTGGTGGTGAACCATTGCGACCGCCACTCACAGTGGTTGTAGGGGGATTGGAAACGGACTTCGAAGCGCATTGGGTTCGCTTGTGAACTTAGATCAGTATAAGGGCACAGAGGGGCAGGATGGGGGCAGCGTGTGCCAGTCCCTCAGGCGGCACACTGGAAGCGACCGCTGGTGAAGTTAGCGTGAGAGAATACCTCACGATTCACCAGTTTGAACATACCAAACTCATTGCTCATCACATAACCTTCGGCATCAATACGGTTGCCGTTGATGTAAGCGGCAGGACCGTAGTTGCGGCACAGGAACAGGCAGTCATCCTTGATAGACTTCACCAGTGCCCACAAACGAATCAGGTTAGGGTCACAATCAAACTCATTCACATTCTCCACACTAATCTGCTCACCCGCACGAATGCAAGCGTTGATCTGTTGTTTGATCTTTGCCGCTTCCTTATCAGTCACAAAGGTGGCAGTGGTTGCCATTTGACGGGCGAAATCACAAACCTCTTTTACATCAGCGAACGAATCTTGACCGTGCAGAATGTAGGCATCAGGTTTGATGAACTTCACGTAGGAAGTATCGGTGATGGTATACTGCATCGGATACGCTACGGCATCACGAAGGTCGCTCTCTGCAACGTATACCGTATGGGGTGCAATGATGATCTCTTGAGATACTACATCACCGAACTGGTAAGTGATAGTATTCGGAGTGTATTCGTTCTCACCACCAAACCCGATAAAATCACCCTGAATGATGGCATCCATACGGGGCAGGTAGTCAAAGCAAGCGTGCAGAATCTCTGCCACGTTGCCTTCATAGTGTTGGTCAATCTCTTCGTGAGAGTGAGCAATACGAATCTTCTTCTTGTTAAAGACTGCCTTGGTGCCCACGAAGAACTCACCACAAGCGGGGTCGATGCCCCATACGATTGCAGGACTTCCATCAATTTTTACACTCAAATGTCCAGGGGTCACGAACCAGTCCAGCACGCTCAGGTCGCCCGTGAGGATGGTGTCTTCGGGGTGCTCTTGGTGCTTGTTTTGCATCGGTTCTCTCTTGATGCCCATAGTATGGCACGGAACGGGGGGCACCGCAACGGGGTTGGTGCCAGTTCACGAAGTGGCACACGGTCGGCCGCTTCGCTCCCCCTGCAGACTTATAATAAGGGGACAAACGAAGGAGGGGTAGGGTCGCCCCGTTGACGCAAACGGTCGCCACTGAACCTGCCTTGAAATAGTAACAAACAAAGTATAAAAAAAGGGAGGCAATCGCCCCCCGATTCTTTATGCAAACATGAATCCATCTTTGAATTCGTATTCATTGTAAACAGGAGAAGTTCCTGCCTGTCCGATGAACTTGTGAACGAACCAATTGAAGTTCCGTTGAAATACACATTCACCCTTGATTCCGTGCTCTTTGAGAATAGCATTCAGACGCGATTTGGTGGTCTTAGACTGATAACCACCGTCAAAGATTTGCACGAAGTTGTCACCAACGGTAGCAATGTGATTGCCGAACAGAAACACTTTAGACTCATTAGTTTCGGGGTCGAAAGTAACGGAAGTGTTGTCTTTTTGCCAGTTCTGATTGTTCAGAATGGCGGCGTTCATTTCACGTTCGATCTTACGCATTGGGGGTTTCCCTCTCAACAAATACAGTATGGCACGGGGTGGGGGTCAGCACAAGGGGTCTTGTGCCACCTTGTGGACTGTCACACGGTTCAGTAATCGTAGTTTGCGTTCAGGTACTCATTGACATCGAACTTCTCAGTATCACGAAGTTCAGGAATGTCCAGGTCAAAGATCTCACCAGGAGCATCTTGAATCTCAGACCACATTTCATCAAACATTGGTTTGTCTCTCAGGGACGAATGTAATTTATCAGGGGGGCAGCACGAACGCAACCCCCCTTGTGACACTTTTACGATTGGCACATTTCAACCAACCGATTACGAATATCAAACAATTCCATCTCATCCATATCAGCAGATGCTAAATCAACGGGTGCAAATTCACGCAGGTTTACACTACCGTCAGCGTAGATCGGCGCATAATACAATTCATTGCCATCTTCCTGAGAAAGGGTAAAGATGCACCCATAATTCGGCAGAGACAGAAACACCATTGGGGGTCAATTGCGACGACTTGAGTAACATAACCCACCCCGTGGCAGATATCAACCCCCCTTGTGCCACTTATGTAATTGGCACATTTAAAGTACTCATTCTCAATAAGACTTCGTTATTGAGAATAAGATCCAATCTCTAAACTGGCACATTAATCGAACGGATCGAATTCTTTCACCCTAGAATGCACAGTCTCACCTGGTTCGAGTTGCAATAACTCGTGCCAATTAATATCACGTAGGTCTAGATCATCATAACACTCTATATCGAGTGTTACCTGTATGATGCGCTTTTGTGCTAGCATGGGTGTCTAGATGTGTATGTGTACTAGATCATATCATGCATAATGACGATATGCAAGTGATTCGTAATCTTGCCCGTCTCGTGCATAATCCTCGTCGAGATCTTGTACACTATACTCATAATATGAGTCCTCGTCGAGATTGTAATCGTTGCTAATAGAATAGTCGAGATCGTAGTCGTCGTACATAAGCTCGTCGAGATCTGTTGAACGCTTGTGTATTATAGCATAAAGCTCGACGAGATGCAATCTAGATCTAGTGTAGATCTCGTCGAGATTCATACCAATATATATGTGATCTCGACTAGATTTGTTAAGATATGCTGATATCTCGACTAGATCTTGTGTATAATGTCTCGACTAGATTTTATCACGAACTTATAAGAATGTCAAGACCTTGTGCGTTTTATGTGTGGGTCTGGGCACCTGGGCGCGTCGTGGGGCTTGACAAACTGTGCGTCTTATGGTACGCTGGCAAAGGTTGCTATAAGATCCAGCATTTCTAAACTATTCTCAACAATATACTCAATTGATTCTCAATTATTCTATCTTATTGAGAATACAACAAATTAGACACATATATTTAATCAAACATTAACATATTATACCATATTTTTAACTTTATAACAAATTCAGTATTATCTATTATATTTTAAGCGTTATTTATTATACATAGAAAACGCAGCGTATTATAAAAAATGGCACAAGGAATCATTTATCTCATTACTAATAAACAAAACGGACACAAATATGTTGGTCAAACCACTCAGGGAATGAATAAAAGGTGGCAGCAACACATACAAGAAGCAATGAGAATGAGTGATAAACCAATACATCGTGCAATGCGTAAGTATGGTAATCACAACTTTATGATTAAAGAAATTGACGAATGTGATGAAAGTTTATTAAATGAAAAAGAAGCATATTGGATTAAACAATACAATACATTTGAAAGTGCAGAAGGATATAATGCTACAAGTGGCGGCGATAATCAAATACTCAGTGAAGAAACAAAACAGAAAATATCCGATAAAGCAAAACAAAAGATACTCACATCAGAACATATTGAGAATATATCAACAGCATTAACCACAAAAGCAAAGATAGAACCCTGGGGTATTCTTACAAAAGAAAACAGAGGCAATGGAAAACACTGTGGTCTTCCTATCCGTGGTAAGAACTTAAAAACTGGCATATGTACTGATTATGAGAATGCACGTATGGCTGCATTATCAATCACAGGTGATCCAAATAAAAATAGTAACATTCTACTTGCTGCTAGAAAAGATGGTACTGCCTATGGTCATAAATGGCAGATCTTAGAAGAGAAATCTAAAAAGAAAGCAGTATTTGGTGTTAATAAAAAAACGGGCGAAATAGGTGCCCGTTATGAATCTATTATAGATGCAGTGAGAGCATTAGGTGGTTCTGGAAAAGGTACAGGAATAATTAAAAGCCTACGTAATCCTGGGCATTATAGTTGGAAAGGTTATTATTGGTTTTACGGATAATCAACCTTTCATACTCTTTTTCTCTTGTTCTGCAGTCTGTCTCAAATGCATTGTTGTATGAAGACGTTGTAAGTTTGCATAACGATTATGCTGTCTTGTTGATAGAGCATTTGCCTTAGTCTTTGCAGCATCTATCTTTGCTTGATGTGGTGTAGGAAGTTGCTCCATAAACTGATGAAACGTTTTCATCTTACCTTGTACTTACTTTTTGGTATTTATTGTTATCTCTTTATAAGGTACTTTACCAGTCTGATTATACATTAGAATATCATACTTAAACTTACACTCTAATGGTTTCTCATTACAGAGTTTCAGAGTATCATTAACTGTTGATTGTTGTGTAATTGGTCCAGAAAGTGAATACCCTATAATTACAGATAGAATGCAATAAACAGGTATTAAAAGATTGGGTGTATTTCTGAGTTTAGAAAACCTTGTTTCTGAATGTGCTGTTCCCATAATGTAGCATCCTCAATGTTATAAAAAACTGCCGTTTGTTTGGTGATTTTGTTCTTCTTCGATTTGTAGTAGACAACCTGGTATTTCATGTTGTTGATCATTCCAATGTCTTATGACGCCTGCGATAATGAATAGATTAGTAAGAAAGTAAGTAAAGAATATAAGAGTCCGTATATGAGCAATGTGATCTGATTCTCTGTCATTTTTCGTCGCTTTCTGTCCTAATGCTTTCGCCCACAGTCTCCACAAGGTCTTTCTCTTCTTCATAAACTGATTCTCTTGACGTAACGTACATTAACTCTTTCCATTGATTTTTATAACAGAGAATCAATAAACGATCATTACGATGTATTGAACAAGCTTGATAGTTTTGTGTATCTTTAGGACGTACATTTGCCTCAATGGTAATATATTCCTTTCCCTTAAAATACACCCAACCTTCTACGCCTTTAGTCCACTGAACATAATCATTAACTTGTGGTTCATACATATGCCGCTTCTAATGGTGTCTGTTTGATTTGCATTGCAGAATATGGCGTTGTGTCTTGAATGTTGACTACATTACCCACTGTCTTTGAATTGATTGGTGCGTGGTATTGTTTTGTTTTGGTGTTGTAGAATCCCCAAATGCACCGAACAGGTTCGCCAAGATTATAATCAAACTGACGCTTGTAATGAATCCAGATAGCATCAATATTGCGCTTAAATTCAGTTTGTTCATAATACATTCCTTTCGGTGCTTTGTGGGGAAATTCAATCATCACGGACTGCACGAAGATAATTGGGATTGTAACCTAAAGACAAATAATTGTTTAATAGAAGATCACACTGCTCTCTTGTCAGTTGCTTTGCATCTTCTTCAATTAAAGACCAACCCATTGTGGAAAGTTCTTCAATACGATAAAGTTGTGTCACGTTGTAAATGCCTCCAGAAGTCCAGACTCATATTCATCTTGCAATGAAAATTTCTGAGCATTGACAACTCTCTCCATAATGCGATCAGTATAGCGATCATCAAATTGATCCTCACCTGAAAGAATTGCAAATGCTTCCGTATCAGATTCGGCAATTAGATTAATCAGACCACCGTACTCTGAAGAAGGAAACGGCACCCAGTAATCAACAATGTAAAGATACTTCATCTGTTTGTGTAAATGACCTCTAAATTTTAGTATATTTGTTATGACCTGTCAAGCAGGACAGTTGTCGCTCAATCTCAAATTTAATTGGCAAAAGATGAGAACTAAAGAAACCAGCATACTCACCATCTTGTAGAAGTTTAAAGATGTTTTCAGTTTGCTGAAGAGCAAAAATGAGTTTAGTTCTTCGATCCATTCAAACAAACTCCTGAATGTAATAATCTACAGTCACTTCTAATTCTGCTGCTTTCTGCTCATAATAATGATTTGTATATTGTTTCGCAGCAACCCAGGCTTCATGATTGAATTGTTCGACTTCAGCGTGTTGCATAAAATCTTCGTAGGCGTTCATAAATTGTGCAATGTCTTCGTTGTTCATTTTGCGTAGCGGCAGTTGGGATTCGAAGTTGTAAGTTCGGCACAAGCTTTATCATATGCCTCAAACATTTTCTGATCACGTTGAATCAACATACCATTCCACATTAGAACGGCAATGACCAGAAAGAACCAATAATGAGTTTTCATCAGCAAGCACCGTAGAAAGGATTACCAAGTTGAGGCAGATTAGAATTATCACGAGTCTGAGTGTAACCATAAGCAATACGCTCACGAATATCCAGAAGCATTTCTACTTTGTTGAGAAACTTCTTAGACACTTGCCCGTGCGGTTGAAACGTCACAGTGCGGAAGAACCACTGTTGCGAAATATCACCATAAGGAGTCTTGACAGGGTAGAAGTCAACCACCATATTGCCATCTTGACTGGTCAGTTGCGGCGTTTGCATTGGGTCTCCCCTTGACTACCTCTGTATTATAGGTCAGAAGGACGGCACCACGTCGTTGCGTAGGACAGTTTCGGATCTGTCCATGAGTTCAAAGATACTGTAAAGTTTGTTATACAGTGCTGGCACACTTCCATAATCCCGTGCAATTTGATTTTCTTCTCTGACTCCAAGTTGTTGCAGTGCAGATAGAATTACACCTATTTCATGAACATTCAGTTGTACAGGCACCTCAGTAAACTTAATTTCAAAATTAACATTTGGTTGTGTCATTGTGATTAGTCCCAAGATACATTTTCAACAAGAAAACCAGGCATCACATAAGTCCACCCAGTTCCACCTGGTTTATAATCCCACTTATACTCAAACTTATTATGACTGTCCCAAGTCATATATCCTTTCTCCTTATCAAAACGACCTTTGATCGTCAGACCATGCTTATTAGAAAAGATATTGCGAGTGCGAAGTGCTCCACCAGTTTCACGGGTTTCAATCACCACACAAACATCAGGATAGGTTTGAATTCCATATTCAAGAATACAAGGAGTTTCATACCGAAACGGTCGATACTCTTTCTTTTCAGTTTGTGCAAGTGCAGGAGTCGCAAACAACAGTGCAGCAGCAAGAATAAGTTTTTTCATTCAAATTCACCAGTACGATTTTTTTGTTTGGTAGACTTTATCGAATAAACTTCAGTGCTCAATGATTGAATTGCACTGTACAAATTAATATCTAATTGATTAACACTATAATCAAGATTATTAAGTCTCATGTTTAAGTTAAGTGCCATCACTGTATTGGCAACAATTCCAATGATGAATGACCAACCAACAATGACTTGAATTTTATCACTTGTCATTTGCCTTTTCCTCCTTTGATTTTATGATAGCACGGCGAGCGCCATATGCTTCAAATTGAGATGCGAATGATGCAATCGTCTGACCAGTATCACGCCATACCAAATACCAGCGGTTGACAAATTGTTTAATGTAAATAGGTTTCATACGGAAAGGTCAACATCAATCTCTTTAACATTCAATCCACAAAGTTGTTCATAAACACGATTGCAGATGAGAGTTGGTGCTTTCTTTGCTTTGGATTTCTCATACCAGATGGTCACACAACCATCGTAGGTTTCAACACGAACACGATAGTTTTTCATCAGTTTGGGAATTGAAGTTTGTACTTATCGATCAGAAGATCACGGACAAGTTCTCGGTCAACACTATCACCACAGAACTCTTGCCCTTTGATATTCAGAATTTGAATCAGGTCTTGAGTTGCTTTCCGAATCAGTTCAAGTGTGGCACCCATTGGATAGATGCCGTTTTTACCGTAGAAAGAAAGAACATAATCATAAAATTCAGTCATTTCAGTCCTCAGGGTAGAGTTTCCAACCATCAGGGCAAATGCCCATCTCTTCACAGCGCACCTCATACACAATACGCTTCAGCAAACGCAGAGGCATCTCTTGCTCAATGGTTTTCTGAATGGTGCGACGCAGTTGGGCGTCGGTGGTGGTGTCGGTGACCATCGGGTGTTCCCTTGATTACCTTCTTATTATACTGCCTGCATCAAGCGGTTCGGGAAGAACTGTGCCACCTCTTGATCTGACACAACCTCCTCTTGTTCTTCTTCAAGGTATTCGGTAAGTGTAGGACCATTGTGAATGAAACGATCAGGATACAATGCATACAGAGCATTCTTCAGTTGGCGAGTTACACAACTCATCCCATCAGCATTATACAGTTTATCTACATTCTTCATCTGATTGACCAATAGTTCAAGCGAACCATCGGGATGAGTATCAAACTGTTTGCGAAACTCTCCAATGATTGTCCAACGATTATCAGAATTGTTTGCAGGATCTGAATACTTAACATACAAATGAACCATCAACTGAAGTTCATCATTGGTATAATATTCCTTGAGTCCTTGTGGTTTTTTCATAAAACAACTGCTAGGAAATGATTTAACAAGTTTAGTGTTGGAATTGTATTCCATTCCTTTTTTGATTTCAATCACCTTGTTCTTGATAACACGGCGGCGGTTTTGAGTTGCAATGAGTTTCATAATGAAGTTGAAGATTGTAAGTATTATACCACCTTCATCAGGCGGTTGGGGAAGAACTGTGCTACTTGTTGATCTGTCCACCCATTCTTCTCAAACAGGTACTCCAGATATAGTGTTTCTTCTTGCTCCCGTGCTTCTATTTCGTGTGGTTGATGCCAATAGTCGTACTTTTCCACTGGTTCTTTAGAATAACACAATTTTCCGTATCGAACCTGCAGCGAACCGACTACCCACTGCCGCAGGTGGACCAGTTCGTGCAAAAGGGTTTTTATATACAACTCCTCTTCCATATGGGTCTGAAGTTCAATTAGGAACTTACGGGGGCGACGTGATTCCCCCACATAGTCACAGTAACCATAAACTGCCTCACGTTTCAGACCACGATGAAGAATTTCTACATCAATCTTGTGACGGGGTAAAAAACGATTTAGAAACCAAGTGGTAATATCCTCACAGAGGAGTTTAGAATAACCGTATCCAGAATACGTGACGTAAGACATTGCCCCCAGTGCAGAAACCAAATAAACGAAGAAATAAAGATGAGTTTGTCAGTCGTGTTCATCAGGTGTTTCAATTAACTTTCCAACAATTACAGCGGCAGGTATAGAAAGTAAAACCCATAGAAATATCCAGATCATCGTGCAATGATGTCCAGAGACTCCAGCATCATCATAGCAAGTTCCATCCGATTGTCCTCATCAACAACAGGAATGTTGGCATCTACAAACTCACTTGCAAGTTGTGCAAACAGTTCAGTAGTCCGCTCATCAGAAAACACAGAAGTAGCAAACTCACTCTTGAACCCATTGCACAGAAGGCGCAGGGACTTGGTGACGGTCAGTTGGTTGATGGTGTCGTTCATTGTGGGTTGGTTGAACATAAGGTTATTATAGGGCATCCCAGAGGGGTCTGGTGTGCTCTATGTGACAGTTGTTAAGGTGGATCAGCGCAGGTACAAATAACCACCTGCCCAGTCGGCATTCTCAAGCAACCATTCACGTTGCTCAATCAGACGCAGATCGTAACGAACACCTTTGGCAGGTGCTTTCCAGGATGCAGACTTGTAGACTTGACCCGTCTTCTTGTCTACAAAAGCGTGAACACTGCGCCCACCACCATTATCGACCATCACGATTTTGTGATACTTACGACCCGTTTCAGGATAGAACTCATAACCATCAGGTCCGTTGTGGCGCAGTGCCTCACAGAGAGCATAAGTGTGCCCCAGAACTGCCTCTGCAATGTTCTTCCGTGCCTCAGCAGCAGCAGAGTATTCAGCGAAGGTGGTCGTCATTGGTTGGTTGCGTATGTGCTTATTATAGCGGCACCTAGGCACCGCTGAGAGGGTCAGTATGCCAGTTCTGTATCTGGCACCCAGTAGTCATCATCATACAGGTATCCCATCCAATCTACAGGGTCTGAACCATAGATTTCAATCTCACGCAGTTCTTCAATCAGTTCAGACAGATCCATAAGAAACCCTCAGATGTTTGATTATTATAGCAGAAAACCCGCCTTTGGGCGGGTCTTATGTCAGTTCCTAAACTGCCAGAGCACCAGAAGGAATCTCAACAACTTCAGGCAGTTTGGTATCATCAAACTGATTCATATTATAGCACACCCATTCACCACTACGAAAGACATAGGCATACTCTTCGCTGTTGTCAGGAAGCAGATACTCACACAGGTCTTTATCAAGGCGAGGGGGGCAATTTTCGCCACGAGCAGAATAATACTCGGGTTGCTTGTCTTCGCCCCAGCAAACAGACATATCACCACCATCAATCAGTTCGGCGGCAAGTTCTTTGCTATTGTAGTGCGTCTTCAGGATGCGACCCAACCAAGCCTCATAACCATCCCAGTGGTGGTAGGCAGACAGGATAGAACCATCAGCGAGTTCAAGACCGATGCGAGCGCGAGTTGCCATTTGGGTTTCCCCTTGAGTACCTTCATATTATAATGGGTCTCCCAGCGAACTAGGAGACCCCTTGTGCCAGTTCTCAATCTGGCACACCGAACGCCAAAACTCCAATCGATTTACCGAAACTATAATCGTAGGTGAGAGCGTCGTGACAAACATAGTGTGGGTGATTAAGAGGTACACCTAACCGCTCACACATTTCAGCGTGGTTGTCTGCCATCAACTCAACTGCATATAACATATGGTCAAGAATATGGTCTATATTATGATACTCTAGAAGTTTATCACGTAGAGCAATCAAAAAGTTACCAGACCCTGCTGAGTTATCAAGAAACTTAGCATTTGGGTCTTTTAACTTTTCTTCAGGCAAAGTATCTACCATTTGACGGCATATCTCAATCGGTGTGAATACTTCTTGAGTTACCTTAATTCGTTCATCGGATCGTTCAACCGAAGACCCCACCTGTTGATTGTGTCTGTTTTTGGTAAACTTCAACGATTTCTCCTTTTGAGACGTGATTTCTTCCATTTGTATTCTTTCCAATTTCTACCAATTCGTTCTCTAGTGAGATTAATTTGTTAAGCACATCTTCATTCTTAACCTGAATGAAGAAATGATCCAGCATATCACCTTTCTTAGGTAGATACTTTTCAAACTGACTAAGGATCATTCTACCAGCATTTCCAGACCGAATAATAACCAAATGAACTCTGCTCATACCCTTTTTCACTTGTTCGTGATCAAGAAACTCAAAGTCGGGGTGACTGGTTACTACTTCTATCTTTTTCCTTGGTTTATCGCTCAGCCTCCATTCTTGAATAGATGCGTGAATACCGACAGGAAATGTTCCCACTTCACAGTCATTATCATTAACACAACGAAGATATGGGTTGCCCTTGATGATTTTGTTCTGACTTACAGTTTTTCTCACTGAATTGGGCAAGATTTGCAAAATTAATCCATCTTCTTTGATGCAGTAAGAAGACTTAATTAGAAAATCAATAGCAAGTTGACCAGCATTTCCATATGGATAATTGCCAATGATAACATCAAACGATTCCTTCATATTAAAAAAGTCTTCCTCTAAAATAAACGTGACTAACTCATACTTATCAGAAGCGAGTTCTTTGCAACCGTAGAAGTATTCGTAGTCTTTGTCAGTATATATGTTGGTAAATCCTTGAGAAATTAGATAATCACAAAACCTACCATATGCATCTTTTGGAACATAAATTTTAGCATCTTTTGATATATTTTTCAACTGTTCACACATATCATAAACAGCAGACCTTTGAGGAATACGGAACATATCCTCTTGACGGTTCTTTGCTTTTCTACTTTCTGTGCTAGGACTAAAACCATACTTTTCTTCAAAACTATAATAAAAATCATTTAGTTTTTGAAGTTCTACACCAAGTTGGAACAATCCAGTTTCATAATCTTTGATTGTATTATGACACATCATTTCTGGCGAACCACTTGGATTCTTATACCAACCATATTTCCTCATAATTTGACGAATTTCGTGGTCACGCAGGTCTGGATGAACATCCCAATACCTAAAGAGTTTAGGTTTTTCTGGACACTTTGAGTAGTCACCATCATCCCAGCGAACCAGATATTCATTCTCTACTTTCCACCCACGACTTGGATCAGTTTCACCAATATAGAATGAAAATGGAATCCAACCTGCCATTGATGCTCTGATTTGAAGAGGAAATTGGAAGCAATAAATTCTATTCTTTTTTTCTGTAAAAGTAGTAATCGGATAAAATGGATCGAGGTCTTTAATCACGTCAATTAAACCGTTGCTCATAATAAGTAGTAACGTAGATTTATATTATAAAACCCCTCACGTAAAAACGCAAGGGGTAAATGTGTCAGTTTTTTAACTGTCCTCAATCCTCATAAACTCTACATTCTGATGCATCAGGATGTGTATCGCAATAGAGTTCTAAAGGTGTTGGATCGTGATCCTCATCAGGGTGATTTACTTTGTATGCTTTGAGTGCTTCTAATTCTTCTTCTGTGTGTCTCCTTGACTGTGGAGAAATCATAGGGTCATTCAGAAGATCCTCATCCTTCTGAATATGTTGATCGATGTTATCCATTGTTTTGTAACGTGATGATAATATTTATTTACTATTCGCTCAATGAACTGCCTCTCCAGTTCTTTGGCGGGGGTGGATCACACTTGCCTTCAAGTGATCGAACCATCAGTTCAGTGAACTTTTCCATTTTTTCAGCAGAAACTGTCTGTGGAGCATATGTAATTGCATCTTTGAGTGCTACAAGTTCGTTCCATTCTTCTGTAGAAAGAACATCAGTGCCAGTTTTTGCAAGTGTCATAGAGGTTTTGCGACGTGTCCCAATGTTAGCATTTCAATATATGATTATCTATAAACTTAATGTTTTCTTTGGGATCAAGTTACACTACTTAACAGTATTATATCATAATATTTCTACTTTTACAATATCTTTGTGTCTTTTATATTTCCCATTACATACTTTAGTAACTAAACTAGGATCATAATTATTTCTTAAACACCATTTGCGTATTGAATGAAATTCCATTATCCTACCATCTTTAAAATAAATTTTCCATTTTTTAGACCAATTACTATTTTTTCCAGAAAACTTTTCTAATATTTCTGGGTTTTTCATAGGATTCTTATCACTAGACATAATTTTTGATATATCTGGTCTTTTTGTGCCAAATGCAGGATGTTTTTCTTTAGGTAAATTTTTCATTCTATTTTTTATTTTTTCTCTATCTAATTCACTAAAAATATATCCACTAATTCCATCCCCACCATCAGTTCTATTATGAAGAATACCTGTTTCCAAATCTTTTCTACCGAAGACAGCAATCATATACTTTTCGTGTCTAAATGCTTCTTCTTCTGTTAAGTTTTGTTTGAGAAATATTATTTTTGTTTCGTCTTTTGGTAAATGAATTATTCTTCCATTTTTCACAAATGCCCTATAACCTTTCCCCTTACCAATATAATAAGGTGTTCCGTCTTCACGCAAATAAGCGTAAGTGTAATAGTTATTCATACTACTTTATGTGTGGTAATACTATTTATACAAGAAAAGGAGCATTTCTGCTCCCAATTCTTTGCTTAAGTTACCACACATAAGCATTATTATTTATCTTTATCCTCAAGAAAAGACTTTAATGTTTCAATATCTTTTTCAAGTTCTTCTTTTTGTTTTCTTTTATCATAATATTCATAGAGAGCATTATGACAATCCATAAGATGATCTATCCAGAAACCAGAAGGATAAATGCCCAGAGCATCTTGAAGACCACGGTGACTGGTTCCCTCACTTTCTGCCTTACACATAATATAGCAGATTGCTTGAACCATATCAAGTTTGTCCTCTTCGGAAAGCATAAAATACTTTCCTACGGCACGTTGTTTTCCTTCCTCAAGATCCTTCTGCAATTGTTTGCAAGCATCAGAATCCCACCACACTTGTAGTGCTTTACCAAGGTCATTAGGTTCAGTCATCTTTTCCAAAGATAGTTCCAAAGAAACCAGAATCACCTGGTTTACGATTTTCCAGTTTATCAAGAATAGAATCAGTTGCTTGTAGAGTCTCAATACGACTAATCATATCAGCAATTACACCACAAACCATAGGACGTTCTTGACGAGCAGCATATGCTAGTGCATTACGCAAAGATGCTTCTGCTTCTTTCAAACTGGTTTCTACACTTTCAGATAGTGCCATTTTTCAATCTTTCCTCACATTTAGAATAAAAAGTTCCATTCACATAACAGGATTTACCTGGTTCATAATATCTTACCATAGGTGGTTTATGATTTGGATATTCTAGCACAGTTCTAACGTGACAGAATACATTATAACCACAGATAAGAGTTTCAATCATTCTTCACTTTACGCAAAAGATAAGACCCATCACCTTGGTCTACCCATTCAATCTTATCACCCTCTTTCAGATTTGTCTTATAAAGCAAATCATTGGGGAAAGTAACAAAATATTCTTCCAATCCAGTTTCAGCATCTGTCGTTTCTTCAACAGGAAGAACCCACCTCCATTTTTTTGGTTTATCCTCTTCCTTAGTTTCTCTCCACCAGAAACCATCGGCAGTCATTTCCCATCCATCGGCAACAATTTCATCATAGGTTGCAGGTTTTCCTTTATAAGTCCATTGAGAAGTATTCTCCTCATTCTGACTGTTGTTCACTTCATTATATGCTTGTTCATTGAAGTATTCTTGCGGATCAACTTCTTTAAGATCTTTGGTTTCTTTTACACTACTTACAGTTGATCCTGTATATTCAGCAACTGGACGATGACCGCTCAACAGTTCAAGAAGACCATATGCACGAGCAGCGTGATCTTTATAATATTGATGATCTTCATTTACTGCCTCACGAATTGCGGAATAGATTTCGTGCGGAGATGCTTCACCAGTGCTCAGGGAATCGTGTACCCATTCTTGAAGTTTTTCAAGAGAATACTTTTTATAATCAAAGTCAGAGGTCATTGAGATAATCCTCGATTGCTTGTTGCATAATAACCTGAATTTCCTTAGAAGTCAACCCATTCAACCACTTCCAATTTGGGTCTTCTGGATCCCAATCTACTGTATAAGATCCATCTTCATTTTGTGTGATCTTTAGGGAATCATTCCCTGGGTTTAGGTTTGGAGCATTCATTGCAGTAATAAGAGTAACCGTCGCGGAAATATTTTACAACCTGAAAGTTATCAGAATTGAGTGGTTTTACCTCACCACATTTATCACAAATCCTGGTCTTTTTTAATTGACTTTCGGATTCGCTTGAGTTCTTTGAGTTCCATTTTAATATTTTTGTAAGCAGTGTCAGCATCTAATTTTCCTCCCATTTCAAGGGCGATGATAATATCTACTCGTGTACCGAAATGTGCGAGTGCTTTTTCAAAGTTATCTAATTCATACATCGTAATTAATTCTACAACGTTCAGCAAGAATATCTATACGAGCATTTAATATATTATAACAATAAAAATATCAAAAGTCAAGAAATTTTAGTAATTATCCACCCCTTATGTTGTCTATGTTGATAATTTACAACTCTTGCTATTGCGCTTCTATTTAAGTTATTCAATTCACAAAATGCTTCTAATTTGCAAGTGTATCCTATAGTTCCATTTGGAGAAATAACTTCATAGACATTTCCATTTTTTTTAAAATAATTAAAATTATTTTTCATTAATTTTGAGTGTTCTTTTCTACTCTTCCCATAAAATGGATGTTTTTCTCCAGACAAAACATTTTTTGGTTTTCTCCCAATGCATTTGTTTCTTATCTTTTCTTTTGTTTCTTCAGTATGCCTTAATCCAGTTTTTACTTTCAATCTTCCATTTACCCACCCTTCTCCAGGACACTCTAAACTTCTAACATCTACAACTCCATTGTTCCACCATTTTATTCCTTTTCTCATCTCACTCATTTTTTTTCGTGCTTCTTTAGTATGCTTAAGTCCTAATCCATATTTTTTCCCCTTCATAAATTCACTTCTTCTCATTCTAGCACCTTCATAAAGGTATGAATTAATATATCCACTATTTCCTTTCATTCCACTATGCGCTAAAGTCATTTTAATAGTTTTCCAATGATTTATTCCATATCTTTGAATACAAACTTTCTCAAGTAATGCGTGAGCAATATAATGCTCCCTTGCTGTAAGCACTACAATTCTATTATTTTTTCCAAAGATACTTTTTGGAAAAATATGGTGTTTTTCCGTATAACCTTCAGGAGAAGTTCTATTCTCTGCTTTCCTAATGAGGTTACAATAAACCTTTAGATAATTCATTTCTATTCTATTTGGACGGCATTAGTATTTATAATAGAAAAGGTGCCCGAAAGCACCTAATCTTATCTGTAGAGATTGCCGTCCAAACAGACACTTTTATTTAGTGAATTCTTCAAAGACAATATCTATGCGTCTATCAATTGCTTCCGTTGTATTCATAATTTCATATAAGCAGTTGGAAATTTCTACATTTTCTCTTTGAAGTTCTTCAATTCTCAATTCCAGATCTTTAACAAGAACTTCTAAATTAGAAAGACGATCATAGATATCATCAATAGGAGTATCATTTAATTTACCCCATTTTTTTTGAAACCAGTTTGGGTCACTCATAATCCAACAGACCTTAGATAATTTTGATACCTCATAAATCTTTGAAGAGAAGGAGTCACTCCAAGACTTTCACAGCACCTACAATATGAAATAAATTCATACCAAGGTGCTGTTGGATCAGTATCACTCACAATTTACCACCTACCGTGCCTTCGTGAACTTTTTCGGGTTCAGGGAAACCTTCCTGCCTGAATTTAAGAATGTAACGGGTGGCTGAGATACACTGCTCCTCAGTGAGAGATGTGACCAATCCTTTACCTTCAAGGTCTGTCGAATCCCAAAGTCCATACCTTTTTTGTTCAACGTAAAAGCAATCGTCAATTAGTTTCTTTTCCATTTTTTAGATGAGGATGAGGAGCATACAAAGGTCCAGGATAATTACCCGCAAACTTTGCAAGTTCTTTTACTGCTTTAACAGTCTCAGGAGTTTCTTCCCACTCCCAAGAGTTTCCATTCTTATCAACAAAAGTACGTGTCGTCATAGAGTAATCCAGCGTTCGTTTTCAAGAGTCCAGTTAGTAACTTCTGCAATACGTTCCCGAACAGATTTGGCAGGAACCCACCCCAGTTGTTTCATTTTATCACCACACAAGGCATAACGCAAGTCGTGCCCAGGGCGTGATGAATGAAAGTCTACAAGATCATATTTCAATTCTCTTCCTTGCGCTTCAGCAATGATTTGTGCCAGTTCCAAGTTGTTGAGTTCTTCTGAACCAACAATATTAAACTTAGGGCATTTAGCGTTACCCCAAGTAGGTTCAAACTCACCTTCATAGTTCAATAGGAAAAGAACAGCAGATGCAACATCTTCAGCATGAATATAATGACGTGACCCAGGAATAGTTCTGGTGGAGTCACTATGAATTGTCACAGTTTCACCATCACGAATGCGCTTGATGCACATTGGAATATACTTTTCTGGGTGCTGACGCTCACCAAATACATTCATTGTATGCGTAATGTAAATGGGAAGACCATAAGTATTTTCATACGCTACAGCAAGTTCTTCACCACCTGCCTTTGTTGCACTATAAGGATTTGTAGAATTATAGCGATCATTCTCTTTGTATTTGATACCATTTGGTGCTGGGCCAAATACTTCATCAGTGCTGAAGTAAACAAATCTTTCAAGATGATCCTTTTGAGTACGTGCAAACTCAAGAATATTGCAGGTTGCTACGACATTATCAAGCACAAACTCCATCGGATACTCAATACTGCGATCAACGTGAGACCCAGCAGCAAGATGAAGAATGTAATCAACCTTACCAACTTCAGAACGAATAAGTGGATTAAGTTCTGCTTTCAAATCGTGATGAACAACTTTCACACGCTTACGAACTTCAGGATCAAATGAAAGCATTAGATCGTGAAGACGATTAAGATTACCACTATAATCTAACCGATCAAGTGTTACAATTTCCCAATTGGTAGTCTTAAGAACTTGTCCAATAAGATGGTGAGCAATGAATCCAGCACCACCAGTAATCAATACTCGTTTAGTCATACTTATAACTCAGTTTAATTTCGTTCTTTTTAAGTTTGTATCGGTCAATGTGCTTTTTACGATGTTCTTCGGATTGAAAATAGCACTTGCGAGTCTCTTTTCCATCTTTATAAACCAACTTCCAAGGAAACTGATCAAATGGAAATTCTTCGGTGTAGTCCATTAAGTAGGTTGTTCAACGTTTTGAGTATAGACCAAATCAAATATTTCGTCAAGTATGGTCGCACACTCCCAGTATTCCTTGCTATCGTGATTGCATTTCTCAATCTGATAACGACGAACGGCATTATGAATGAGTTGCCACTGATCTTGTCTGAATTCCATATTATTCTCCTAGTGTATGAATGACTGGTTTTTCGTGAGCAAGAATATGATAAAGTTCTGTATTTTTTGCTGCTGATACAGGAATAAACTCTGTCTCTGGGTCAAACTCATCATCACGGATTGCCTGGTTGATGACAATTGAACCATCAGCACCAGAGTATGAACGATGGAAGGTCATCTTAGGAATTACCAGAGCACCAGAGGAACGATTCAAGTGTACGATATGATATGGATAACGCCACTCAGGATTGACCAGTTCAAATGTGCGAAGTCCAGACAGAACACGGTTGTGGTCTATCTGGTGATAGTGAATATAAAATTGTTTGGCACCGACAATATCATCTGGTGGTGAAATAGCAGCACCAGTATGGCATACAAGGTCTTGTGCATTTGAGTTCTCAACAGAGATATCATAGAAGACTACCGATTCAGTTTCACGAAATACTCTGTGCTTACGAAAGGATACTTCCGACATAATTCTAATAGATTAATAAAGGTTGAAAAATATTATAATGTTATAAACTCAATAATATTTTTATGGTATTTTTGTTTACCATTTCTCATATCATATAAACAAGTAACTGAATAGTTATTTAACTTGCACCATTCAACTATTCCATCTTGTATCATTATAGTAGTATTATCATTAAAAGTCAAGTAATGGGTTTTAGCACTTTTGCTATTTCTTCCTTTATATTTGCCTATTACAGTTTTCAATCTTTTTTGTATCACTTCTTCTGGTCTCTTTTTGCCTTTAAGTGCTTCACTTATTTTTTTACCAGTTCCTTCTTTTCTTTTTTTACCTTTATTTGATATACCTATTTTTCTTTTATGGTCTTCAGTTAAAGTTTTTCCTTTATGTGCTTCACTCATTTTTTTCTTTCTATCATCACTCATTACATAACCAGAAGAACCTTCACCACCATTAGTTTTGTTTCTTAAAATACCAGTTCCTAAATCTTTTCTACCAAATACATAAATCATATAGATTTCGTGCTTGAATGATTCTTCTTCTGTAAGATTTTGTTTTAGAAAGATTATTCTAGATTTATCTTTTGGTGGTTTTATTTCATTTTCAGATTTTCTATATAATCTCCTTCCATTACCTTTACCTATGTAATAAGGTGTTCTATCCTGACGCAAATAAGCATAGGTATAAAACCTATTAGGGTTTACCATAGTTCTTCTCTGTAGATCGCAATACTATTTATACAAGAAAAGGTGCCTAAGCACCCTTTCTACCTATAATGCGACCTACAGGCATTAATATTTAGTCGTAAGTGTTTTGCTCCTGGTTCAGTCTATCTAGGTGATGATAAATTGTCTCTTGTGAGTATTGAAACTCCTTGAAACGTTGTGGATTGTTCTTTTGCATTTTAGTTAAAAGATTGATCCATTGATATCTACTATCTACCACCCAACCATAACGTTTTTCATCGTGCATCAAATCAAAAATTGAGATCATTTTTCATAATAATAAGTTTACCTGCAAGCATTCCATAAAAGAGTTCACACATTTTATCCTCACAAGACTTCATTTTGTCTTTAGAGAGAACAATTAGTGCATTCAGTTCTTCTTCACTCAGATTCCAATCGGTCAGGTTATGTTCAGTAACTTTCATTTTAGATAATGTGGTTTCTCTGTATCAAATGTTGTCCACCTTGCTATTTTAAGGCACATCAGTAAAGTTTGGTGTTCGCGGTTATACAGTTCCCAATCTTGTTTGAGTTTCGCAGCATACCTACGACGATAGGCACAACACCAGACGTTGTAGTAGATTTTATCCTTTTCTGCTAAAGTCATATTCTATCACAATTTTCTTGTGTTCTGTATTTTTGTCGGCACATATCCAATAGGAAAACTTACCACCAAGTTCTTCTGCTACCATTTCAAGTAGTGCTTTTTGTTCTTCAGTCATAATTAATCATCCGATAAGTTTGTTCATTTCTTCGTCCAACAATAAACATACATCTCCATATAACCACAATTTATCTCCGCCCACATCGCATAAGGAAGTTTATACTGATACTTCTTATCTCTCATCCAATAAGACCACGCTTCCCAAGCATAGCCTACACTCTGCCATCCCCAGATGAAGTTTCTCCACTTCTCAAGGTCATATACCCAATCGTTATCGGTATCAAACGGGTTCCACTTGAAATGAGGTTTAAAGTCATACTCAAAGTAGTGTTTGTTATACTGCTTACGAGTCCAGTTTTTATACCGTTGTAGGAGGTTCATTATGCTACACCATTAGCACTATCTTCAAAGTCAGATTCTTTATCTCTCAAACTATCCAATACTTGAAGAACGAAAGCAATAGAGTTTGCATACTCTAGTCCATCCTGCCCACCCATTACAATATAAGCAATCTCTCTCTCAGCAAGTTCAATTCTCTCATTTCGTGTGAGTTCTTGTAGTGTAGGGCGATACCATTCACCATTCTCATCTTGTTTGAAACCAGCATTCAGTTTCTCACGACGCTCTGCTTCCTCAAACATCGCATCAGGATATGGTTGAGGATTATCAAATGCCTCAACAATTTTCTGGAAGTCTTCGTCAGATACTTTTGCTGTGATTGGTTCTTTCATAAGTTTCCTCAGTTGTTGTTTGCCGTATTCAGTAAGGGTATGTTTTTTATTGCGGAGTTCTTCAATCTCTTCTTGAGTGAGATTGACCCAAGGCATATCTTCAGTCATCGCAGTTTCTCCCGCATAAGTTTCAGGCACTCATTCCATTTGTAAGAGTTAGTATCGTGAGATGGAGGAATCCATTCGGCAACAATATCTACAAGTCTATCAGTCATCACATCACAGTCAATACCATATCCAACTTTCTTTCCAACTTCTTCCCAAATCAAATCATAAAGTGTCTGTGATTTTGGTTCTTCCACTCTCTTATACTTCACACCCATAATGGTTGCGTATTCTCCTTCTATGAGAACCTTTGAGATGTCGGTTTCAGTCATTATCAGTCAGTCCTACTTGTTCTTCCAGTTTAGCATAGTTTGCTGCTTCCCAACCAGCAACGAAGGATGCGTGTATCCAACCATACATAATGTCTTCACGGGTCTTTTCGTCTTCTACTTTACAATCCCCATAAAACCATTCTGAACGAAAGGTATAAGGACTATAAAAATCGTTGAACCACTTTACAAAGGCATCCTCTGCATCATCGTGAAAGTTCCAGTTGTTGGTTGGATGTTTAGTCATTGTGGTTCTCCACTACCTTCATAATAACCCAGAAGAAAGATTTCTTGGGCAAACTTCACAAAGGCATCAAAGTTTCCAGAATACTCCCAACCATCATTCTCATCCCAATCTTCTTCAAAATGTTCTTTTACAAGTTTGAGGACTTCTTCGTCAGTCATTTCAGTTCTTATAGAGTTTGTAGATTGCGTCTGCGAGTGCGAGTGCTTCTTCTTTATCCATACAGATATTATTCACTCTTTCAGTACCTTCCCAATAAGAAACTGTGAAACCTTCACCTCCAACATCAAGATGAGTGTCTTCGGCAGTATAGAAATAACCTGCGTGGTTTTGAATGTGGATTTGAGTGTAGATGTTCATCGGTTTGGTTGCTTATGAAGTCATTATAAGGCATCCAGAGGGCTCTGTGAGTTCTCCTGTGCCAGTTCTTCAAGTGTCTTCCACTACCTCACATAATGGAAAAACTCTTACACTTGAAATAAAACCAGGTTTTGTATATTTCTCTCGGTAATCTGCTGCGAACTCTTTTGCTTGAAGTTTGGTTTCAAAAGTCCCAAAGTATCGGTGAAATGCTTCTACTCCTTCATATTTGTTATAAAGTCCCACTATCCACTTATGAGAATGTTCTGGGTATGTGTCGTTGTCTTCTATCCAAGAGTAGTATGCGTCCTTATTCATTCCAGTTCCTCTTCTTCTTTCTCAATATCAAAGATAGCATTTAGAAATCCCAGAGCATACTTACCAACAATCCACGCATCTTTATCCTCAAAGAATCGGTCTCCAATTGTCCTCATATCATAACCCTCTTTGTCTTTATCAAAGAAGGCAATCACATAACAAGTGTCACTATTTGGAGATTCATTCCACTTGACGAGTTCATATTTGTTGTTGTGTTTGCTCCAACGGAACTCTATGTTACGAAATCTCATGGTTGTGTCTCTTGATTAACTGGTGGTGGAGGAGTAGGAGGAAGTTGTGTTGGTGGTGCGACTTGTGTTGTAGGAAGTGTTACAGGTTGCGAAAGAACTTGTGGTTGTTTTGACTCTTCAAGTTGTTTTTCAAGTTGTTGAACTTTTTCTTCAAGATTTGGTGTATTTGATTGATTTTCATTTGCAAGTTTCCAACCAGTTGCACCAGCAGCAAAAATACTTGCAAGTGCGGCAAAAACAGAAACAGTCTTAGAAAAACTCATTGAATAATCTCCCAATCTTTACAAGTCTTGTCACCAAAACGATTACTACCAGTGCGAAGACTCACCCAAAAGCAGTATTTACGATTTTCAGCAACAAGAAACAAATCGTTGCCCCAATCCTGTTCCACAATACAGATAGGATTGTTGCCCATTACATTACACAGACGGTTCTTCGCCTTCTTGCTTTTGGGTCTGACTGTTACTCTTCTCATTTTGAATCTCCTGTTTCAGTTTGCGAATACCAGTAATAAAGTAAGCGAAGTCACGGGTCTCTGTGATAGGTTTGGTTTCTCCACATACACCACACTTAGACTCATAAACAGAGGAGCATCCTACAGAATAAACACCATACTTTTTTCCACAATCAAAACAGGTATTAGCAGCATTCTCAAGTTTCTTGAGTAGTGCCTTCTTCTCTTTGAGGTTCATTGGTCTATTTCGTATAAGAGTATTATAGGGCAGAGTAGGGTAGAGTCAGGGGCAGAGTGGACAGTTGTTCAAGTGTCCTCTTCAGGCAATTCCTCATCTAAATCCACACCTTCTAATACTTCATTTGCCCACTTCAACTTATCCATTACTTCATCCATAGGATATGTCTCTACTTTACCGAGTTGAATATCTTCCACCATTTGCATCAAATGTTCCAGAAACTCTTTAGGATATACATCGTCTTCCGTCAATGATGCCCAGAACCATTCCATACATTCTGTTTCAGGGTCATCTTCTTTCATAAGAGCATAGTGCTCATAGTTTGAAGTCATCAGGTCTTTCCAGATGCGAAAAGTCATAGCAATACTCTGCCACCCTGTCATCCAGCAGTGACCAATCCAGTATTCCCACCAGTTCAGGGTGGTTTTCTTTTTATCAGTTCCCTTCAGTTGTTTGCTGAACATCTTCTTCCTCCATTCTTTCCCAGTTCCAAGTGCGTTCAATTACACCAATATCAAATCCGAACTTATAACACCAGAACAGAATACTCAGGAGAGTTCCAGTTCCTGATTTGATTTGAATATATGGCCAACCAGGAAACTCATTCCAAGATACTGATGCTTGAAGTAGTGCCCATCGTTTATTATGAAGGATTTGAACATACCATTCGTGTCCAAAGTCTTCGCGATGCCTAAAAGAGATAAGTTTCATTTTTCTTTTATAATGCAGGATGTAGTGCAGATAAGGTCACCAGAAGACCCAGAGACTGTGGATGTATGCTGTGATGTCTTATCTGGAATAAACCCATAAACAATTGCAGCAGTCAAAGGAATCAAAAGTGGAATAAAATAAGGAAAGTATTTCATTCTTCATCCTCAAACTCAAACCATTCATACAGAGAGTTCATAGCACCCTCAACTACACAATCAACCACAGCATCTTCGTGTGGTTTCTCTACGTGTTTATGAGCACGGTTATATCCATACCTTACACCTTCTTCCAACGCCATTTCAAGAACTTTACGAAAGTTGGGTTTCATAATCAACCAAATCCTTTTTTGTCTTTTTTATCCAGAATCTCAATATGACTTACAAAATCTGAAGGAGTATTCCACCAAGATTCTTGTGCGTCTTGGTAGTTATCATAGATTACTTCTTGCCCATTACTATAAACCAACTTATAATGGTGTCGGTCATATGGTTTGTCTGATGTTTGTTTGAAAATTTCAGTCACGCTGCCTCCAATCATCTGGTTTGTCCTCTGTCCACCAGTCTATCATATCATCCACACTTTCGAAACACCTTTTACCAAATCTTTCGTGCCCCAGTCCACCTAAGTCTAATTGGTTCATAAAGTCATCTAAATCACCATCAACCATATCAGGATTTTCTGCTTTTCGTCTTGCCTGACGGAGTATTGTAGCGGCAGAGCGATTTACTTTTGCAAGTTTTTCTGCCCAGATCATATCTTCTAAACTCACCTCCTCGCCTTTTACAATCTTTTCGCAAATTGCTTCAAGACGCAGGCGATATTGTGTAGAGAGCATATGTATTACCAGATATAGGGTTATTTATTTTTGTATTCGTCCATTAACTCCTTTGCGAGTTTCATAGACCTACGATAAATTAGATACTTCACAATCGGATTTGCAGGATTGTGAAGTATCCACCACTTTGTTTTCTCATATTGAACCTGTGCTAGTTGAGTCAGCATATAAAATGCCCTCGATACTGATTGATCTGTAATGATCAGGTATGCAATACAAAAAAATATAATGAAGTAGATATATGACGTACTCATTTTCTGAGAGTTTTCAGATATTCTAACACATTCTCACGAACTTGCATCAACTCATTGTAACATTTCTGATTGTGAGCACATTGTCTCAGTTCGTGGTCTGGTTTATGAACACTTTCAATGAACAAATCAAGACCACGATTCCATTTGACTTCAGGAGTTTCTTCCATAATCATTTTTGTAGTTATACTATTTAACGAGTTCAAAGAAACTTATCTAAGGTGGATACTGATGCTCCTTTTGCGGACTTTTGAATGTAGGTTTTGGCGGATTTGTAATTGTTTGCTACGTGAACTTGTTGACCGTTATGAAGTATCATAAATTTTTTACCAAAAGGTACAGCAGCCCACATTCCATCTTTAGTTACATAACCATTGGGATCTCCTGGCTTAGGATTCAGAAGACTTTCATTTTGAATGTTCATCCGAATACTGCAGTCACACTCACAACTTTAGCACTTGGATTGCGGGCAAGTGCAGTTCGCCTAGCATCCTGATAGTCCCTTGCTTCGACGATCTCATCAAAGACCTTACCAGCGACGTAGAGTTGAACTTTGCAGCGCATTTGAAATCTCCTTGTGTTTGAGTATTGTAGCAGAAAAATCAGCGTTTGACCACGCTGATAGCAGGTTGACCCTGGTTGAACACGGTGTCCACCACCGCTTGCACCTTCCTAGCGGTGCTGATGCCCACAGAAGAGTACACAGGGATGCAGACCAACCCAAATGACTTAGTGTAGTCTCCAAGGGCACCAGGGGCGATCCTGCCGCTGCTGAGACCCTCTGCGTCGTCCTTGTGCAGGCGAATGACCCGTCCGATGGTCTGGGAGATACCGATGTAGTCCATGGACCGCATAAACAGCACCGCTTCCAGACCAGACACGTTGATTCCTTCGCTCAGAATGCTGTGGTGCAGAACCACAAACTTCTTCGAGTCATCCTTGCCCCAAGCACTCAGGGTATCAAAAAACACCTCACGGTTGACCTTCTGACCGTCAATGATAGCACCAGTCTTGGAAGTGATATACATCCAAGAGAAACCACGCTCCTCCAGTTGAGTGCAGAAGTCAGTCTGAGAAACCAGAGAAACAATCTGCTTGGTTGCCTTAGAGCAAATCAGAACCTTAGAAACTTCCTGAGCATCGATCGTCTGAATCAGATTCTCACAGTCAACATCAGCAACAATCTGACCTTTGCCCAGCATCTCAAACTGCTGAACCACAACCTTAGGGGGAACAATGAAACCACCGTCCACCAGTTCAGGTGCAGGCACGTTGCAAATCACGTTGCCGTAAACCGAACCATCATTCATCCCAGGTTTGGAGATAGTAGCAGAATGCTTAGGAGTAGCAGTAAAGAAATAGCAGCGGTCAGCATTAGCAGCGAAGTGCTCCGTAGCAGGGAAAAAGTGACGCTGAACGCTGTTGTGTGCCTCATCAAAGTAAATGGTATCAACGTGAATATCTGCCTGTTGCAGACG
>Ga0129333_10000038_pt1 | contig 69854 bp, 90 predicted proteins | sample CPB6_08_DNA_FD_94474 | JGI IMG/M metagenome (GOLD analysis project Ga0129333, IMG submission 94474) | Freshwater to marine salinity gradient microbial communities from Chesapeake Bay, USA - CPBay_Sum_0.6_0.8_DNA | ecosystem: Environmental > Aquatic > Marine > Coastal | place: USA: Chesapeake... | reverse complement strand
TCTTATGTGTACCCTGAGAGTCAATGTAGAAAATACACCCGTTGATGGTTACATTCCAAGTAAGATGGATTTCGCATTCTGGAATGGCACGGGTTTCGATAGTGTGTTAGCCTTTGACGGTGTGAATAAAATTCTAAATCTGCATTCTGGTTCTGTTGTTACAGCAGGCGGCGGTTCAGGACAGGTTAATGTAGGTGGCGGAGTTGTAAATTATCTAAAAGTTAAAGTTGGTAACACAGAGTATGGATTACCATTGTACGGTTTGAATCCATAATAATTAACTTGATAAAAAAGGGCACCTAGGTGCCCTTTTTATTTGAATGTACTAACCTGACAACTGTGAAAAGGAACATTGCTGGCGTTGACTGCGTAGTGTAATTCTTCCGAATCAAAAATCCAAACATTCCCGGCTTTCCAATTTGTTATAATATTATTTTCGAATACAGCAATATGCCCAAAAGACCAATCTTCTAAAAAAATCAAATACCTAAAACATTGATCTATTTCTACATTATGCTGTTGACGAAGAGTATAGAATGTGTCTCTATGAGTAGGTAGGATGGTGTTGGGGAGAATACATGTCCAACTTACGGAAGAATTCTTAACATTCAGTACTTGCTCGAATCTATCTGCACAAGGTAACTCGTCATTGAAACTTTGTAAAAGATGATCTCTATTATAATAGTTTCGATCTAGATGATCGAAATTTCTAGCCACAAATGGAACGGTCCTAGCATAAGAATGATTTTTAAGATCTTCCTGCCAAAAGTTTTCTATTGTGGTATAGAATTTTATCAATTAACCAACTCCCTGTCAAAATATTTTTTGTACCATTCGTAGTACGAATCTGCATCTTTGAGTTTAGAAATTTGATTATCTGTAATTTTAGGAATCTTCGATTTATCTCTTAAGATATATCCCCAAGATCTTATCGGAAATGCATTATTTGGTCTATATAACTCTATAGAAACATTCTTATAGAAGTTCCAATACTCGTTGGTATGATGACTAAATTTATAATGTGCTACAATAAAATCAACTGTTACATCAAATTCATAGTTAAGGGCCGTATTATATTCTTCCGGACTCATCTTTTCATGTATGAGGTCATCTAGTTTTTGAATTCCAAAGACAGTAAAATATAAACCTGTTGCTTCTAGGGGTTCTAAAAATGCACTACTTAATCCCACAGAAACAATTTTTTTATTTCCTAAATCCTTAAAATGATTTTTATTTCTTCCTGTAACCATGCGAACTTCGCGTACTTCAGGACGGCCAAAACCTTCTTGTTCTAGATAACTTAAAAATTCCTCTTTGACGTCGAAACGGTCGTCGTGAACATAACCCATACCGATTTCATTTTTTAAAGGTATATTCCATATCCATCCATGTTTCATTCCTATGCACGTTGTATAGGCAAATCTCTTATGATCTGGTATAGCGGCCCTATAAACAAATGCTTTATTATTCGGAATAGATTTATCAATTGGAACAAAGTTATTTTCAAAATAATTATTAATAAACGATCTTCTAAATCCTGTACAATCAATTAACCAATCACAGTCAACTTCATCTACAGAATTTACTGTTCTTCTTTCTATCTTAAGGTTATCAAATCTTTCAAACCACTTATCTAAAAATTTTGCAAGATTAGCAACACTGAAATGAAATGATATATCGTAAGATTCAATGTTTTCTGGAATCTTATTGTTTTCCATGATATAGACCAGTTCGGCTGTTTCTTCGTCTGGGCCACCAAACGGATGAAAGAAATCTTCTTCTAGAAAGTTTTCTAATTTAATTCCTAACTTTAAACTACCCCCGATATCTTCTATAACATGTTTGAATGTTATACCAAGATCTTTAAGAAATTCCGTTACCTGAGGTACAGTTCCTTCACCTACTCCAATAGTAACATTGTTTTCTGGGTATATCCAAGTAATGTCGTAGTCGGGATATTTTGTACAAAAATATAAAACAGATAGGTATCCAGAAGTTCCTGCCCCTACTATACTAATTCTTTTTTTCATATTTTTTCTTGGCCTCATTTATCATATCTTTATATTCACTATTGGGATGATTTTCCAAATGTGAATGATAGATATCAATTATTGTTCTTGGGGTAGTTCCATTAAACAGCGTCGGCACGAACCCGTGTATGATACTAGCGAACCCAGAAAAAATTAAACGCACACCCGCAAGCAATGCCCATCCTAGATGCGACAGATATGTAACTTTACTTTCACTGAGATGCTTATCAAACATAATTTCTAAAATATTCTCTGAGTAGTTCGTTGTCTATTTTTATACCCGTTAAGAACTTATTTTTATTTAACACCGCAGTCTTGTCTATTTGTATACGATTAAAATTATTAGAGAAAAAATTAGAATATTCTTTTACTGTAGCATCATCCTGTGTATCCCAAAATGCTAGATACAAACAGTTTTTTACAGTATCGGTAATTAGGTATGCAGATGTGTTATTAGAATTTAATTCGTTTATTATTTTAATGTCTAATACTTCACCATTAATTTTAACTAAGTCGCTGCGTCCCCGATGCCTATAAAAAATTCCTTGTTTTTCAAATATGTCGTTAGTAATAATCTCTGATTCATATACAGGCATAGTTACGCCCAATACTCCACCTTCGTACAAGTTTATTTTATAAAAATCATCTATGCTATCAAACAATGCAGAGTCTTGATTAACACGGTCCTTATCAATATAGGCAACAAAAACTGGGCCGCTGGTTTCATTTGATCCGAATATACTCGTAACAGATTTAATTATACCATTAGCAATTGCCTGCTTAGGTTTATCCTGTATGTAAGACAGTGTCTGAACATTTAGATTAGGCCATTGCACTTTGTGTCTAATACTAGCATCTATGAATTTATCTATCATAAAAGGATAGGGGAATATTACATAGTCTAGTGTATCGGTAAAATCTTTAAAATCAATAATAAAATTATCGAATGGTTCGATTTCGTCTACACCATCTACTGTATCTCTCGCTCCGAGATCGTAGAATATATGAGTTGAAACTCGATCGCTGACTAATGTAGGTAAGAGATACACTGCAAGACTACTACCGTGATTTAAATTTCTAATATGTAAGCATTGACCGAAAAATTTTCCTGAGTTTCGAACAGAAACTTTATAAAGAAACTCGTGAGTATGTTCTACTATCTTAGGAGTACCGGTAGTACCACTACTGGTGCATCTCATAGCAATATCATCTGGACTAGGAAAAATGTTTTTAGCATTAGAAAATTCTTCTGTGTTCTCTACAGTGAAGTCTATGTCATTATAGATACTATATGTTCGATTAGCACATTGAGAAAAAAATGTAAACTTAGATAATGCTTTAGGATGTTGTTCAAATTCTTCTTTAGAAAAATCGTGTAAGAATATATCTATAGGTGATAGAATTTTAGTCTTAGGATCGTAATAGGTAAGATCTTTGAAATCATCGTTCCTACTATAATCAACAATAACAATACGTAAAGATAATTCTGCGGAAGCAAAACAAATAGCAAGATAATCTATATTCAGTACCTGCATACCTATAAGGATGGACTCTCCTGCTTTTGCGGAACATTTGTATTTTAAAATATATTTCCATAGATCAATTTTTGAAGACAGATCATCTTTAGAGTAGCGTTGCCCCTTATATAAAGGCAAACCTACAAAGTTATCACTGATCATATGTCTGGAAATAATATTCTGCATTAAAAATAATCCTCAAGATTTCCTTCTCGAACTAGGTCTAATGTAGCACAATGATACCCGCCGCTGAGTGTTTGTGCATGACGCATTCTAGTGGGGATAACAGTGAATCCTTTCTGTTCTAATACGCTGATGAGATTAGTTTGATCTCTCCCGACTATTACTGTATTTTGATCTATACTAAGGATATTCATTCCTATGTAGGGGCTACATGGACTTACACTTCCCGGTCCACTCTGAGTGACAGCATTCACATTTACATCACTGAAATATATCTTATCCCAGTCGGCAAATAATTTAGGACAATTACGAGGTGTAACTCTTGTGCTGTTTAATAATACCAAACCTGGACGAAGCGGAATGATAGTACTGTCAAAGTGTGCAAAACTGTAGATATGTTCTGCTGCATGTAGTCTATAACCTCTAGGCTCTAGAGTATTTTTTAACCACTGGAATCCTAACCAATTACCAGTGTTAGAGATCTGAAACAAAATATCTCGTCCTAATCTTATACAATTAGGAGCATCAAATATAGGTTCTAAGTTATTGAGACTGGGCTTACTCAATTCTTTAAACTGATATGACTCGTCTAACAATCTAGGCTTTGGAGCAGCGATCCATTCGGTTCCGTCTTTGACCGCATCTATCATTATATTATGATATGCTCTTGTTTCAAATAGTCTGCTGCGGCAAGGACTAGGAGTTTCGATCATTAGATTGTTTAATGGTAATAACAGATCTCTAGGACACCATGTATACCAACCGGTAGTGGTCCAATCGGGTGTAGAAAATGTTTTAGAATGATCTACATATTCCGGCCTGTGAACTTTTACTCCGGCCTGTGTCAACACTGAACATAGTTCCTCGGCATCTTCGTTGGCTTCATCTATTAACCACTGAGGATATTCTCCTTCTAAAGGTTTTATCTTTTCTATACTATAGTTGGTATAACTCATGCTCATAGTACTGAGATCGACTGTAGGTACACGAGCCTTGTCTGCACGACCGACTATTATTTCTTTGAGCGGATCCCAATCATTGTTAGATACTATTTTCATAGTAAGTGTCCAAACCCTTTCCGATTAAAATAAAAATCTATATCACTAGGATCAGCATTCAAACTGTCTAGTATTTTTACATTTTCTTCTGCTAGTTTCCAAAAATGTTGTTTGTTAAATTCTACGTCAGAACCAAAATCTATGTCGTTAGATACGAAGTATTTTAAATTTTCCACTAACTTTTCTAATCTTGTTTCTTCTGGATAGACTGTGGCATAATCCTGAATAGGAAAATAATTTTCAAATGTTTTAAATCCTAAATCTTTAAGATGCTTGAAGATTGATGGATTCGCTGCTAATAGAAAAGGATGTCCTTGAACGAATACTCTATAAATTTTTTCAGTGGCAAACTCACTGTTGTTGTTTTCGTCACCGGGGTGTCCTTCTGATATTAAACTCAGGCTGGTCTTATGAAAGACCGCAGGTTCAATCCATGCAGAATCGTTGGTCCATTCTGTGGCTATTGGAATTTCACCAGTGCCATAATGTTTAGAAGAGTCGTATAAGTCATCCACACCACGTGCGGCAAACTCTACAAAGTTTTCGTAATCATCAATGCAAGAAAAATATTTCAAAGAATTTTCTTTTTGTGTTTCGGTCCAAGGAGTAAAAAAACTCCACTCTGCATTTTTTAGTAAATCTTGTTTATATAAATTATAAAGTAAACCAATTCTATTATCTCTATCAGGAACACCTCCTAGAAATAAAAATTTTCCGGTGTTCGAATTGTAGGTGCCCACTTGCCGATTTTTATAACTCATCCATACAGTATGAAGATAAAAATTAAAAGGAATAGTTTCGCAGTTAACATTATTTTTATGACTCATACCCGAAATTATAGAAATTTTAATTCCTAATGATTTAGCATACTCTATAATATTGTTATGTAGTATATTCCATCTATCATTATTTTTGTAAAGAAATCCGTCGGCCAACATAAGTCCTATCACTGAAGTATACCCTTGTAACGATGCTGAGTATATTTCGGAGGTGATTTTTTCGTACGATTGCTGTTCGTTCAATCGAAAGTATTCAAAGTTAATAAACTTAGACTTCATAGTGTTTATACAAACCTAGACGATTAGTATTTGTTCCTCTGCTATACTCCGGATATCGGCCTTTATGGTCTAATCCAAACAATATTGTATTAGACGGTTCTATGTCAAGATCGTCACAGATTACTTTTTGCTGGTTGGCATATTTGTCATAGATATAATCCGGACTAAAATTCTTAATTAATTCTAAACCCAGTTTGGCACCTATTCTATTATTGTAATTGATCTTATCGTAGACAAACATTAGGTCATCATCGTCGGTGCGAGTCAAACGCATGCCAATTCTAGCATGTGCTACAGGAAAAGTTTTACTTAAACTAAAAACTACATCTGTAATACATACCGAAGTAAAATCAAAATTTAAATAATTGCATACTCCGAAATAAGCACAATCAACTAGTACAGGTATTCCTAAATTAGTACAGGTCTCTAATAACCATTCTAACTGTTCGTGTTCATTGCCTGTATTAGAAAAAGGTAAACTGATAACCACAGCGTCGTTAGGTCTCAATGCATCGTCTTCGATAAATTTCCAATCGGTCCAACTGTTTCTCCAGGCCAACTGATGGTACAGATATTCTCCTTTGAAACATCTAAATCGTCTGTGCCTGTTTCTAATATAAAACATTTCAAAAGCCTGCGTAGTACCGTTTGAATAGACACTATGAGGGAATAGATCTAATCCTTTTATTGCGTTATTTTTAGTTTTGGATATCCAATCTTTGTACTCTGTACAAAAATCTTTAGTAATATTTTCTTCCCAAAGTCCTTCTAATAAATTCAGACTTTTCATATAGTCTATGACTACCGAATCTAAAATAGAAAAGGCCCCTCCATAGGGCAGAGATCGTTTATCATGTGGAGCAGTCATACTCTTACTTATGAAAACAATATGGTGCTAAGTAATAATATGATAAATTCTAGTTCGTACGAAATAGCAGATTGGCTATTGAATAAGAGTAATTTTGGTTGGTTAGAACTCGATCTTGATTTTGATCTGAACGCATGGAAAAAAGAAACCGCTGCGGCAAAGTTTGTAGATCATCGAGGAGCGGATCATCCGGGATGGAACAGTAGTTGTATACATGGCATCGATGTCGATAAGACCGGAGCATGGACAAACTATGGGTATACCAAAGAGGAAGATGTACCTTATAAATGGACTAGCATAAGCGAACATACCCCTAATATTAAAAAGTTTTGGGAAGCATTTCCTTACGAAAAATATAGACGAATTCGATTTATGGAATTAGAGCCTGGCGGAAGAATACGCCCGCACAGCGATGCTCCTGGAAGATTACCGGGAGAAAAAGACATAGACATGCTTGAGTTCGGAGTACCGATCAATATTGCCATTATACATCCTCAAGACTGTTTTATGACATTAGAAGGACATGGTACAGTGCCTTTTACAGAAGGTAAAGCATTTATTATTAATATTAGAAACGTACATAGTTTTGTAAATAATTCTAATGTGTCTAGGATACATTTGATCGCTCACGGAATACCCGGAAATCGAAAAAACGATTTTGTAGAACTGGTAGCAAGAAGTTACAGAAAACAATATGAAAAACAGACACATTAAATTATTAGATGCATTCTACGGAAATAACTGTAACCTAGCCTGTTCCAATTGCGACTCTAGAAGTGACGAATTAGATTTTGAAGGCCCTAGTATAGAATCTATCAGAGAAAGTATACTACTGGCCAACGAAAAGTTTGATGTAGAAAACTGGAGTATGATTGGTGGAGAACCGTTTCTTTACAAAGATAAAATATTAGAAATTATCAAGTGTATAAGAAGTATCGAACCTAATAAAACAATTTTCATGTCTACCAATGGCATGTTATTGCATAAAAATATCGACTGGGTGGTTGACCTCGTAAAGGAATATCGAGTATGGGTACAGGTTTGTAATCATACTCCGTTGTTTATGAGTAAAGACGCAATGGTCAATGCTGTTCACACCATAGGAAAGAATCTAGGGTTAGAAGAAACCGTGCCTGCTCATCTTTGGTGGTATGATGTTTTTAACTTAGAAACAGGAACAGATAACTGGAAAGAATATGTTAAAAACAAAGGTATAAACTTTGAGACAAGAGATCCAAACGACATCACCTACATGAAAGAGAATTGGGGGATACATTATATGGAATCTCCTGTATTTCAAACCATAGTCAATAAAGTAAACGGAATACCTAAACCTTTCAATAGTAATCCTGCAGATGCATATAAAAATAGTTGTCCTAGTCAGTTCTGTGCCTTTTTACACGATAAGAAAATTTATAAGTGCGGCGCATTAGGCACATTAAAAAGGTTATTAGAAAAATATAATCTAGTCGATGATCCCGAGTGGCAGAAATATCTAGCCTATAAGCCTGTAGATTTAGAAACATCTACCGAAGAAGAATTGGATCGATTTGCTGCCACACATTATTGTAGTATAGACGAATGTAGTATGTGTCCCGGTGAATATATAGGGATCGAAAAGAATAAAATAAATGTATTGAAAATTCATAAAGATGAACGATAAAATTATTTTTGGGATAGTCAATGATATTTCAACATATGCTAACCAAGAAATTAAAACCACAATACAAAATATTTTAGATTTTACAATCTCAAATCTCTATATCAAAGGATATAGAGTATTAATAGACACAGACGAAGATCGTCTTTTAAGCAAACTTGCTGACTACGACTATGCTGTTATAATGAGCCCTGGAACCGAGTATATAAACGGGTACGCATTTTTTGATTCTCTAAACAATCTTATAACAAATGATTTTTTTCTAGCAGGTCATATATTAGATAGATCAAAATACGATGCCTATTACGAACTACATCATCAGTGTTATGTTATTAATTTAAAATATTATAGACAATTAAATTACCCCGAAGTGGGAAAATTAGAATGTAATGTTCTGCATCAACAGATAGAACCGTTAAGAAGTACAGAAAATTTTCACGACGATTACACTCCTAAGACTGTATCAAAAGGAACAACAGAAAAACTTTATAATAATAGATGCCACGGTTGGAATCTATTAAGTTTATCTTTCAAAAACAATCTTCCTGTATTAGTATTTGACGAATCTATTAGGAACAATAAAAAACATTACTACCCCGAAGTAGAACAAGAATATTATAAACACTCGGAGTATATAGAATACAAATTTAATTTTTGTAAAAACGAGTTTGTTCATACTACAAACACAGAATGGTCTACTGGTATTACAGAAAGATATAATCAAGTAGTGATACCTGCAAGCGGTACCCTATATCTGGATTTAATAACTAGTGGTGTTGTAGTTTTCTATGATTATAATCAAAAGTCTTTAGACCATTACAAAGAAAACTGTATTAAAAAAGATGGTATAGATTATGAGTTTATTAAAACTGATCTGCTCAACGATCTTGAATTAATCGATCACCTTGACCCCGATCTCAAAACCCTAGTCAACTTATCAAACATTTTTTGTTATGAAGGTACTGCTGCGAAATATTCTTTACAACATAGACTTACAGCCCAAAATACTGTTGTCTCTGCTTTAAAAAATAAAATTAAAAATGTTGATATAAACTTTACTATGCAAGCAGATGATGGGCATCGATAGTATCTTTAATCAACTGAAATACTTTTTGATTTTTTGCACTATCGCCTAAGTGATTAGGAGCCCAATCTTCTTGAGGGTGTTCATTTTTTAAATTAGTAAATTCTATAAGAGGAGTACTAATTCCAATACCATGTTTCCAATCGTAGTACTTTTCAAAACTCCACATGTGTACTATTTTAGTTTTATGCGATAGTTTTTCTAAGATATAATCATCAAAATAATGTAATGCGGCTATCGCTTCTATTTTAGATTTTTCGTTATCGTGTAATTTTAAAAAATACTGCTTAGCCGCTTCAAAGACATCTTTTTGTTTTTGATGATCTTCAGTTATATCTTTTTCTTTTAATTGTAAGACACTGCCCTCGGTCAAACTTCTAAAAGTTCTATGAAATATTCTATTTGGATCAGTCCAACAGAAAAAACAAATGTCCGGGGGATTATCTATAAATGAAGGAAACTGGTTGATGATTACATCCCATACTGAACTTCCTCCTTCTCCTAGATTTACTATTTCTGCAGAGTAGTAATCTTTTATCATAGTAAGATAGGTATCATAACCATATTCTATACTATGTATGTTTTCAAACTCCATACAAAAACTGTCACCGAAAAAACCTATTCTCATGAATACTCTGCTACCAATATAGTCAGTTTAGGAATCATTCCTATATTAGATGATCCGTGATAGTCTCTTAGATTATTAAATGCATAAACATCACCTTTTTTATAATCTTTGATAAATTCATCTTCGATAATAAAAATGTGTCCTGGATGATAATCCTGCATAGGAATCCAATAAAAATTCCCTTGTTGGTTATCGGGATGAGGGTCGACATGCATGGGCATAAACTGTCCAGGAAATAGTCTGGCAATCCACCATTGAGTTATATGTGTTAAAAAAGGAAATTCTATTTGAAAATTAACATGATACGGCTCAACCACAGCCCAATGAGAATGAGATAGATCGTAGCCTGCTTTAGACAATCTTTCATGCTCATTACTTTTTTCACAGAAAGGTCTCGGCCATTCTCTAGGCAGTGCTAAGACTTCATCAACCCATTCATCTTTTATGTATTCTGAGAAATTACCAATGTATTTCATATTTCTTGTATTTTAAATTGTCTGAATTTTTTCTTCATGCTAGGATCTAGCACTACCTTTCTACTAAAACTTAATGTATCTTCCTGTTTGTCAAATGCACATAACTCACATACAGAAATAGATTGTTGAAGAGTGTTAAAAAAATATTCTATATTTTCTTGTTGATCAAATGGATCACAGCCTTTGTATTGGTCTAAAACAATAGCAGCCGCTTCTTCATATTTTACCTGTGTTTTAGCCTCACCATAATTTACCACAGGGGGGCATTTGTATAGTATACCGTGTTGAAAAGTTATCGCATCTCTCCAAGGACATTTAGCATAACTGGCTTCTCTATCTCCGCCCATTTCAAAATATACTGTTCCGTGTTCTACCTTTTTATGATATGGCGGAACCATATCTACAACTAATTGATACTTTATTACCTCTCTGCCCTCTATGAAATAACTAATTCCTTTCCACGAATTAATTCCTTCATTAGATGATTCTGTGAATGTAAAATTTTCTTTCCATGGTTTTAGTATTTCTAAAATATCATTACGAATACTATCAAAAGTTGCAGAATCGTGACAGGAAACTACTATACACGAATTACCATCTTGTATAAACTTTCTAGATAAATCTATACGTTTTGATAATCTAGTTCCGTTGGTCATAATCTCTATAGGAGTTTTAGACCATAAAGATCTAATGTTGTCAAACCAGTTTTCTAAATCCGGATGCAGATATGGTTCACCCCCGCAGATAGAAAGTTTTTCTGTTTCAAGAATTTCAGACCAGCGTTTGTATCGCTCGGCAGATTCGTCCCAGTCAAATGTGCCTAAAAAATCATAAAGGGCTAATCCTGCACAATGACTACAAGTCATGTTGCACAGATTATTGACCATTATAGATACATTGTTGGGTAGATAGATTTTTTGATTCATAGATTAGAAATCTATTTATATTCGGTAATCAGCAATGAAATCCTAGGAGTATGACCTATGTTGGCTGCACCATGAAGGTCTCTTTCATTTTCAAACTGAAACACATCCCCTGCCTTGTAATCATTAATCATTTTATTTCCGTATAGAAATATATGACCGATTTGAAAGTCTTGTAACGGAATCCAATATCTATAGCATTCTTGATCATGCGCATGAGGATCAGTATGCACTGGCATAAACTGTCCGGGCATCATTTTAGTAAACCACCAGTGTATCTTTCCTTTGGTCCACGGAGGGTTTACATTTACATATATGTCCCCATACTCATATACCCACCAATTAACAGCATTTAGATCATAACCTGCTAGTTGATATTTAGAATATTCGGCAGATTCTACCGCTGTGGCCGGCGGCCAATCTCGGGGACGGGCTTGACCGTCTCTGGTCATTATTAAATGTTCCCAGAGAGGATCAATCCATGACTGATAATTACCTAAGTATTTCATTAGTAAAAATTAAGATGATCTATACCTATGCGCTGTCTAAATTCGGGTGTAAATTTACAGTCGACTCGTAGGCTGTATTCTTGCTCAAGACTTGATTCGCCTCCATGCCAATCTTGATCGTTCCAAAAGGTAGCATGTGAGTTTACATAATGTTTGTCTTGGGTATCCGGATCCCATATATAGAATCCTCGCCTAGTTCTATAACGTATATGAATGAATTCATTATTGTGTGGTGTATAATAGTCATTTTCAAACACACCATTATTTGCATCTAAATCTCTATGTTCAAATGCTTTACCATTATGATCACAATGGAAAAATATCACACGACCTATGCGATCTATGATACCTTGTTCCTGAAGATTTTCTACCCAACGGACAACACCTGGAAAGTATCGGCTTTCCTCAGTCTTTTGACGTTCGGCATTACGTTCATTCCAATCGCCTTCGTTCCATAAAAAATAATATATGTAGGGATCATTGGCATCTAAAGAACTTTTCAAATAACGTGTAAACAAATTGCGCTGTTTATAGTCCTTAAAATCTGTAGGATAGATTTCTTTGCCCTGCACCTTTATAGGATGATCGTCTGGTAATGCCAGATACTCCTCATGTGCTTTATAGATAGGTTTCCAATTCCAAATATAACTACCTCTGCTTTGATCAAAGCCAGGCTTCATCCAAGTTCCTTCTTTGGCATAATCTCTAGCCAAAGCGAATCCTTTACACATTTCTGCATGAAGATTTATAAAACCTTTTACATCCAAAAAAGGATCTAAATTTATGTAGGGCTTACCGCCAATACCTCTAATCATGTACATACTTATCCGCTAAGTATGTACATGAAAACAGAATTCGAATACTACTATAATGATGTTCCAGGTAAAGGGCTGTGTCGTAATAATTTGATTTACACTAGCCTTATCAGTAAAGATAGAAAAACATTTTGTCAATGGTATCATAACGATACTGATTATCATAAAGGTCAAAATCAAGTTGTTGATCCAGAGTTAATGGAAGAAAAATGGTTGCGAGAAGTAAATTTTATCACCCAGATGCGTAACTCATATCCTGACCTAGTACCGAATATCACTAATATAGATTTGGAAAAAAGAAAATTATATTTTGATATCGAAGGTGCAGACTTCTGGCAACTTGCCGGTCCTATAGTTCAAGATTACGATAGTGTATTGCCCGACTGGCGTGAACAAATGTTTGAAATTTTTAAAGCACACAAGGTGTTAGGAATTTACAAATATAGTCTGCATCCTAGCAGTTACTTTATAGTCAATGGTAAACTAAAGAGTATCAACTATTTTTTCTGCTACAAAGATAACGATCCGATGATTAGTTTACGAGACGTAATGAGTCACATCAGCGAAGACAGACAAGCAGATCTATTTCCTAAGATGTCTGCTATGGGCATCGATGTAGATAGGCCGACCCCTTTCAAAGATATACAATTATTAGCATTCGAGAGTTTTAAAACAAACTTTCCGGCAGACTTCATGGACGAATGTAAGAAGTTATATGTATAATATCGTTGAATGGACTCCAGAGTTAGAACTTTCCGATTTTTATAAAGAAGCCGGAGAAAGAGGGTTCGCTAACAATTCTAGTCAAAAGGCTATGATAGATTGCTTTCGTAACGAAAAATTATGGAAAGCATGGATACTATATCAAGATGAAAAGGCCATAGGTAGTGTTGTTGCACACACTTTTGATGATGTCATGGGGTATGGTAGTTTCAGAGTGTTGGCCAGAACATGCACATTTGGTACAGCAAGACCACACGGTGGGTTGATAACTCCTCAACGATTAATTGCCGAACATCAAAACTTAACAGATCAGTTCCTACTTCCTACGTGTATTGCATGGGCAGGTAAGGATAATATCTATGCTACATCCAATGATAGTAAAGTAGCAAGTCAGAGGCTAGTACATAGATATTATTTTCCTACTTTAGAAAAAATAGGAATAGTAGAACGTATTAAAGAAGTTCATTATAGGCATACAGATCAAACTGTATGGAAGATACACGGAGATAGATTTTTAGAAAATCTAGAACGCTACCCTAGATGGATCTAAATTAGGATTAATTCTTTTTAGTTCGGACAAAACATAAGGTGTAAGTTTCCATCTAAACTCGATCTGTCTTATAGAAGGCTTCTGAGCCCAAAATATAATAGTGTCGACGATGTCGTCTTTCGATGTATTATAATCACTCACAAATGCAGTGGGATGATTTTCTGGCACTACTGTGCCTTCAATGAAACTTAAATCTAGATGTAGTATAGGAATACCGTTAGGATTGATACTTTCTAATCTGCAGGCTTCTGCTAATTCTTGTTTATCATGTACATATTGAGTAGGAATTAATTCGGGATAAAATCTACTAACACTACCCATTACAACCATCATATCAACTTTATTTTTCAATGCGTGAAAAAGTTTTAATTGCTGCGTATCCCTATATGCATTATTAATAAACAGTTCACAACCTTCTGCTTCGGCAATTACTTTGTCAAAGTCCTTATCTATATCGTATCCGTTACTTCTGCTGAGTCCCACGATATCTCTACAACTAACTTCTTTAAATTTGTCGTAGATTGCTTTGCCAATTCCGCTTGTATGACCTGTGATAACAATCTTTTTATTCATTTGGTTTTCCTGTAGGATCAAAAGACACTTCATTTATTATTGGAAATTCTAGCCATAGATCAATAATTTTTATCAATGCTTCTTTATTATTATAACCCTTGGCACTAAGATGTAGCATCAAGATATTCGATCTGGCTAATTCTTTTACTCTTTCTGCTAATTCTTTTTTATGATATGTATAAACAGGTAATTTAGGATCAGGATAAAATGCTGCAACACTTCCACATACAATCATCTTTCCGACACTATTGTATAATTGATTAAGAAATTTTATCTGAATACCGTCTGCATAAGCATTATTGATAAAAAGATCACAACCCACTGCCGCATCAACAACTTTCTCTAGACCTGTCTTGCTATTAAAACCTATAACTTCCCAACCCTTAGATAAAAAATGATCTTTGAAAGTTTTTCCTATACCTCTAGTATCGCCAGTAATTACGCATTTAAAATTCATAAGTTATAGCAAATATATTTTTATCAAAATTTACAAGATCATAAATTAATTCTTCGGCGGCATCAAATTCTACTGAAGCATTACTAAATTGAAAATTGTTTATTTTATTCAACTTATTCATAGAATTCAACCATGGACTGATATCATTATCAAACCTATACCTATAATCATAACGTTCACTTGCCGGAGTAATCGAAATATGTACAAATTTATCTAATTGTGTCCGGACTAATAGTTTTCTTACCACAAGTTGAGCCCTGATCGTTTCTCCATAATTGGTAGCAGCATGAATCTGTCCAGCATTCATTTCATACCACCTGTTATCGGAAACTGTAGGATACATATGTTGATTCAAAACATCTATTAAGAAACTATAGTTCCCCTGCAAATTTAAATGATATCGATCGTCAATATCTGCATGTGCCATGTAACTTTCGCCTGGGGCTAAGACAATTATTCTAGCCTCTCCGTGATCGAAGTTTAATGTTGAAAGTATTTCTTCCCAAACAGTTTTTTTAAATTGATCCTTTATGACCCACGGATCATAGAAAAAATTTCCTGTTGGCTGATTAAGAGCAGTCTTACCTTCAAAGTTTTTTAACTCTTGCCTGGCGAGTTCGATGATATTAGAATCAACACAGTATTCGGTTTCGGAAATCATGAAATATTTATATGCTACTATAATGGATTAAATATATTCATGGAACTTTACCTAAGACCAGAATGGACTAAAATTGGCATTAGTATTAGCGGTGGAGCAGATAGTGCTTTACTTTCGTATCTAATATGTTCTAGTACCACCGCAGAAATCCATTTTACCAATCAAATAAGATTATGGAAAACGAGGCCTTGGCAGGAATATGTAGCCGATCAAGTTATCGATTGGTTTAAAACTCGATTTAAAAATAAATTTTTTGTTCATAGAAATTTAATACCGCCTGAACTAGAATGGGCTGATAAAGGTCCAAATATTATAGACGAGTATGGCAAACTAAAAAGCGGTAATCAAATCATATTACGATCACACAACGAGTACATAGCGCACAAATATAAATTAGATGCGTTGTATGGAGGTATCAATCAGAATCCGGATATAGAAATACAAGGTGCATTAGAAGATCGTAATCAGGGACACATCCCTCCATATTTTCTACACGACGGTGTTGCTATCTGTCATCCATTTGTTAATACTAAAAAAGATTGGATCATTAATCAGTATTATAAGAATGATATTTTAGACTTGTTAAAAATTACAAGAAGTTGTGAAGGTGAATTCGAGGGTATAAATTATAAAACATACTTACCGGGACAGAATATTCCCATTTGCGAAAACTGCTTCTGGTGCAAAGAAAGGTCGTGGGCCATTGAACAATCAAAGTAAAACATTTTGTATGCACCCTTTTACAGGGTTGGCAACCAGAGAAGATGGTGCAATTAAAATTTGTTGCCGTAGCCTTCCTATAGGTTGGATTCAAGAAGAAAGTTTAGAGTCTGTATGGAACAACGAAACTATGAAAAATGTTCGCAAGCAGATACTTAACAACGAACGTCCTGAAGTTTGTAAACCCTGCTTCGATTTAGAAGACCAAGGTGTTGAGAGTTTACGTCAACGACATATTAATGGTGTTATTCCTGAGGCACGTATTAATCTATATCCAAATGCCTTAGACCAGTTAACTGAAAACTACACTATGCCTTTTGAATTTCCAACGATGGAAATCAAATTGAACAATCTTTGCAATCTTAAATGTAGAATGTGCAATCCTTTAGATAGTACTAGTTGGAAAGATTGGGACGAAGTTAAACCGTTCTACGAAAAAGAAAATAATTATCTAGTTCCTACAGTTTCTAAACTGGTAAGAGTTCCGGGTCAATATATAGGACCTTTTGACAATACAGATAACTGGTGGAAAGATTTTGAAAAATTAATTCCTTATTTCCGTAGAGTAGAATTTGCTGGCGGGGAGCCTCTAATGGATCCTCAGCATTATAAGATACTAGACATGCTTAAACCCTATGGTAAGAATATTGAATTAAAATATGCAACAAACGGAACCACGTTGGGCATAAGCAAAGGAAGAACCATACATGACTATTGGCCACATTTTAGAAGCATTGCCGTTAACGTCTCTATTGACGGCATTCACGATGTTTACAATTACATTCGCAGTAACAGTAATTTTAGCGAAGTTGAAAAAAATATCAAAGAAATAAAATCATTGCCTAACATTAGTAGAATAGTAGGAGCATTTACCGCACAGGCCGGAAACATATTACAAGCCGCTGAGTGCATCGATTATTTTATCAATGAAATGGGCATAGTATTCTATAGTCATCGTGTGAGTTATCCCAATGTATTATCTGCTCAGGTTTTACCTCAACCCTTAAAAGAAGAAGCAATTAATAGATTAAAATCAGTCGAACAACGACTGTTTAGTTTTCCTGCTATAACTGAGAATGCGTTGTTAGAAAAAATAACAAGACAACAGATCAAGGACAACATTAACTATCTTAACGCCAAAGACCAAAGCCATTTATGGTTAGAATTCTTAGACTTTAATCGTAAATTAGACATAACAAGAAATCAAAGTTTGCTCGATGCTGTTCCGGAGTTTGCTGCCTATGCATAAGATAACTTCAGTATGGCCACATCAAGATCAGGTTAAAGTAGAATGGAATATTGGAAAACGTTGCAACTACGACTGTAGTTACTGTCCATCAGAAATACATGATAATTTTAGTCCTCATACCGATATTAATATTTTAGAATCGGCTGTTGACAGACTCTGCGAACTGGATAAGCCATTAAGGATCAGTCTTACAGGCGGTGAGCCTTGTGTTCACCCTGACATAGAATCTCTACTAGATTATTTTAAACGCAAAAATATTTTTTGGGTTAACATAACAACAAACGGAACACGAGGCTATCGATGGTATCTAGAAAATGAAATGTATTTCAACCATCTTGTGTTTAGTTTGCATTTCGAACATGATTGGACTAGAATAGTCGATACAATTATGAAGTATTACGATAACACAGAAAGAGAATTTTTTGTTAACGTAATGGCGCACCATAATAAGATGGATCATGTTCGAAATGTCGTTAAAGCATTTAAAGACATAGGAATTAAATTTGCTGTTCGTCGTATACGCTGGACTGAAGGAGATCATAACGTATTTGACGATCTTCGGTATGAGGGGAAAGACTTAGAATGGATCTTAGAGCAAGATGCTACAGCGAAACCTAATTGTCGTATAAACGACGAACAGATCATTCACGCCAATGATGTAATTAAACAACATATGAATCAGTTCAAAGGTTGGACTTGTAATGCTGGTCTTGAAAGTCTTATGATTAATTGGGATGGCGAGGTACATCGTGCTACCTGTAGAGTGGGCGGTAGCCTAGGCAACATATACAAAGGTACGTTTGCTGCTCCTAAAGATCCTATTATATGTACCAGAAATTGGTGTACATGTGCTGCTGATATTCCGTTAACTAAACAGGCGTTATAGGAATATATTTTGTTGTATTAATTTCAGGTTGGCAGTAGCAAATTTCTTTGTGGCAGGTAGTAGGAAGAATAGTAGGCGAGAATTTCTCTATGAAGTTTTCATCTAATATATTAAACTTGTAGTTTAAGTCATATAGATTTTCGCCGCAGGCGCCTTGTAGATCTCCGACCTTGTTAATAAAAAATGTATCTATTCCTAGATTACATTTCCAATCTTTAAATCTATTTAGATCGTTTAAAGACAGCCAATTATTTGAAACTTTAATTTTTTTGTAATTGTCATATACCACAGTAGATTTTGTGTCAGGTATTTTTTTAGATCTAAACCAATAAAAAAGATTTGGTATTCTTTTTAATGACCTAGAAATGAATTTCTTCTGATCGTCAGTATATGTTATAGTTTTATGAAATACCTCTATCACAGTGATAGGCCACCTGTACTTACTGCATTTTAATTGATCAATTATTTCAAGACATGTATCCCATTTGTGAGGATCCATCAAAACCATAGTTGTAAGATTAATATTTTTTTTATAAAGTAAATCTGCCACTGATATTATATGATCAGTATTAACATACTGATGATGGCAACTAATCATTACGTGATCAAATAACTGTGCATTGTCGTCCCACCATCGTAGTGTTCTACTACCATTTGTTGATATACTCACTAAAACGTCAAAGTTATCTTTGAAGTGTTTAATAAAAGGCCCTATGTTAGGCCATACTGTAGGCTCTCCGCCGATTATATGTAATAAAAATTTTGTTTTATTTTGATTATTTTTATAGTAATTTAATAAAAATGAAAGATTTTTAGTTAACGGTTCTAAATTCGGCCACCTATGTGTTCCTTCATTACTGCCAGGAAAACAGTACCAGCATTTATAATTACAAACATTGCTAAGAAACAATTCTATTCTTAAAAAATTAGAATCAACATTTGAATCTATTCTTATAATTTCGTTCATGTTAAATGTTGTAATTCTGGAAATACATTTTTAAAATTTGTATTTCTTAGTTGATCTAATCTATCGATGTACTCTTTAAATGCAGGAAGTAAATGCGTATGATCTTCCGCATCCATAAAATCTAAAACCGCTTGCCATCGCTTCCATCCGTATGGATTTACTTTCCAGAAGTCCTCGTCCTGTCTATAATTAACATACAGCCAATTAGCGAACTCTGCAAACTTGCGTCTTACTTCTGCTTTATCCTCAGGCGGCAAACATCTGATGCTAAGGAAAGTAGGAATATACAACAGATGCATATTGAAGATACCGCCACCTGCCTGTATTCCGCCTGTAACATTGTCAAAATTTACTTTCTTGAAGTTCTGCTGTATCTTCCAACGAGCAAAATCTGGTAAATGTTTAATGTTTAAGATCTGTATGGCAGTGGCTACACTAACATGTATATTGGCTGGTGTGTTATCTAGCCTGTGCAGATTCTTTTCGATGGTCGCCCAGTCACTGGGATATCTTATGTAATAGTTTCTATCGCTACAAGCATCGATACTAAAACCTACTTTGACTTTTTTAAACTTAGTCCAAAGATCGATTATATCTTCATCTACTAACAATCCGTTGGTATTATAACGAATTAAAATTTTATCTGCATATCCTTGTCTGATAATTTCTTCTAAGAACATTTTATGTTCTCTGATCATTAAAGGTTCGCCACCTGCAAAATATACCTGTTTGAGATTAGGTATTTGTTTGTACATCTCATCCCAGAAATCTGGATTTTCATGCCAAAAGTTGTTAAAATCTTTTCTGTTCCAAGCCATCTGTTGTTGAAGGGCCTTGTGTTGAAACAGAGGATATATCTTTTTGTGATCCCCGACCCATTGGCTGCTGTCATGTGGGGAACACATAACACATTTTAAATTGCAGGTATGTCCCAATCTAAGATCTAAATAAACTAATCTATCCGGAATAGTACCATCTTCTTGAGTGTTTGTAAGTAGGTCGTCGATATCTATACCTTCTTCCATCCACGTGCCGGTTTCCCATACACGTTTACTGGCCACACCTTTGCCTTCTTCTTGAAAACACTTAGAACAACTTGTAGGAATGTTTCCTTCTAACATGATCCTACGAACTGATTTCATATATTCGTTGTTCCATGCGCTCATAGGTGTTTCTTTTCCGAAGTTAGCAGGAACTCCGTTTTCGTTTTTTACAAGTCCTACTGTATGATCATTACCTGCACCGCTGGCATTTGCTGAGCAGCATAGACGCATATCTCCGTTAGGGCGAGTAGCAAAATGTATCCAAGGAAGTATACAAAATGTTTTACTTCCGCTTGCTTCTGCTATTTTGTTTTGCCACAATCCTAACTTAGTAGTTCCAGACTGCATCCAATAAATTTCATTTTCTTCCATTGCAATTCTTCACACAGGTCCAGGGTTTTAATCTCTGTAGTTCGTTATTTAGATCATTCCATGGTAAATCGTAAACACTATTGAATGATAAATTCGGTACACCTAAATCTTTAAATTTTAATTTGGTATCTTGAACTACTAAGTTTCTTAATTTTTGTATAGGTAAAGACTCTTTGATAGGTTGTTCTACCCAATCAGAACCTATCCAGCAGCAGGGAAATACATTTCCTCTACTGTCCACATAAATTTCTTTTTTCTTAATACAGGCAGGATCTATTGCGGTTTCGGAAACTTTCTTTTCCCATAATGAAATATCTTTACTAATTTTTTCTAAAGGTAAAAATTCTACAACAGATTCTTGTACAGCAGGTTCTAGATAATATTCTATATTTCCTTGTTTATCTTCTACAGGATATGTCTGCATGTCATAGAATCTTCTAGTATACTTAAAATTAATATTAAGAAATCCTAGATCTAACATCTGTTTCTTGAATTCATCTAATTCTTTTTGATTATGTTTGAATACTAAACAATCTATAGATGCCTTGCCGCCTGCAGAAATAAATGCAGAAGCGTTATCTATAATTTTTCTCCAATTAGTTCCTCTTCGATATAAGACATGACTGTTTTCAAAACCGTCTATACCAAAAGTACACATATGATTCTGTCCTAAAGAGCCGGCAAGTTCTTTCCACCATCCGGTGTCTCTAGCACTTCCGTTAGTGTGTATTCCAATATGGCATGTATCATTCACAGATCTTACATAGTCATGTATCTCTAAACAGTCTTGTGCAATTATAGGATCTCCGTAATTACCGCACGAATAAAAATTTTTTAAACTAGTTAAAAAGTTTTCAGGAAACCATTGTTTAAAAACATCTAATTTTATTTCGTGTTGCCCCACGAACGATCTTTCTTTCCCACCATTTACATTCCTAGCACACATAGGACAACTGGCCTGACATCGGTCAGTTAACTCTATATGAAGATCTGTGATATTGTTAGGATACATATTACCAAATATTAAAAAGATACTTAGGGGTCAAACCTGAATTCATTCCAGCATGCCAACTTTTTCTACTAGGCCACTCATAGACTGATCCCTGTTGTTGATTATAGAAACATTGATCTTCAACTATTAAAATATGCCCATGTGCAGGTGGACTAATATGGCAGTGAAACCTTCTTATATCCGTTCTAAGAGATAACTCAACTTCGTCGTCATTAACATCCCAATGCCAAGGACTAAAATGTCCTATATGTATTCGACTGATCCAGCAACTGTTATATGAAGTTAATCCTACAAACTCACAAAATTTTTCAGGTATCTCTTTACTAAAACTATCCCCAGAAACAAACATATCCCAACCTACATTGCCGCCCTCGTGTACGGTTTTAAAATTTGCACGTTTCCATATATCTGTAACTTCGTTCAATCCAGGTATAGGATCTCCTTCCTTGTGACTAGGTCCAACATACGTAGGAGAGGTATTCTCTAAGTGTTTTATTAGATTATTCCAATCTATAACATCACATATTCCAATATGCTTGATCATTTATAACCTAAAAAGTGGAAATAGTATTGAGGGAACTCACCACCATTTGCTGCCGAGTGATAATCTTTGTAACTGTCCCATTGAAAGATATCTCCCTGCTTATTATAGTATAATGCCTCTTTATCAAAAACTAAAACACTAGCCGGTCTTGGCTTGTCTATACAACATACGTATCTATAAAGCATTCCGTATTGCGCTAACCATTCTTCTTCCTTATCCTCTACATCCCAATGATAAGGAATAATCTTTCCAGGAAATACTTCGCTGATAAAGACTCTTAATGGGTTGGCCTTGATAATTTCAGAAAATATTGTTTGAACTTCTAAAGGAAAATGCTGCCCAGGATAATAATCTAGCCAACTGATATCATCTAATCTATAACCTGCTTTTTGCCACGTACCTATTACATTGTGGTAGGATCCTAATAACTTTTCATCTGTATGAAATTGTGCTTCGGAACGATCTACTACAGATGTAACGGTATTAACATCTGGGTCGTTTCTGGACTGGCAAGTTCTAATAACTGTATCCCAATCAATCAGATCGCCAGTATTACCGATGTAGATAGTCATTCGGGGTCTGTTCCAAAAATTTCTTTGTAGATATATTTCATATCCTGATCGCCCCATACTACATGTTTGCCCATAGAACCTTTAAACATTCGTTCTAGATTATATTTTCCATCTATTATATCGCCGGTTTCTTCTAATCTAAACTTGGCTGTATGATGAATAATACTATCCATCCATACAGCATCTACCCAATAATTTTTAACAGGAATACAACCGTACCAGTCTATTGACTTCATGATTCCGTCAGTATCTATAAAATGACAATGAGGGTACATGGTTAACTTGTACGTTCCGGATTTGTGTAGATCTACTAAAATATTTTTAATCTGTTCTTTCCAATCAGGGCAAACATAATCTAAATTCTTGCTGCCATACAGCATATGATTACAACTTTCGCCATGCCATTGGAAAAAGATTCTTTTTTTGAGATAGTCTATGTCTAAAAGTTTAGGCATAAAATAATGATCTCTATACTCTAAAATATATTTTACTTCTTGATCAAAGAAATAATCCACAGCCTCCTTGGTGTAAAGCGGCCTTATAGAATCCTCTAATCGTTGATATTTGTTAAGCCAGTCATAATTAGCACAAAACACAGTACCTTCGGGATTAAACAAAGGTTCGTAAGTTTGCTGCGACATACATTCAGTCCCAGCAGCATCTAATTTGAAAAAAGGCTTCCAATTATCTATGTTCATTCTACTCTAGGTCCGTTGGCTAGAAAGAAGGCGGCGATCCATTTTATTCCTTTAGTGACGGGCAATGATTCGTGGATGGTGGACCAATTTACCTTTTCATCCGGATAATCATATTCAAAATACATTACTCCGCCTAACTCAGGCTCTACTGTAACATTTAACTCTGGCCAGGTACACCTACCACCTTCATAGCCTTCGTTCAACCAAAAAATTGCTGTAGCCTTACGGTCTCCCCCCTTTGCATAGTAAGGAACGACTTTGGTATCGTAAGGATAGTCATGATGTAGGCCGAAATATTGATTAGTATTGTATCTATAGATGTCGCCTGCTTCAATGTGAGAAATAGGTACTCCTATCATTTCTACTATTTTCTGCTTGAAAAATTCTCTATCTAGGGGGTCGGTATTTTCGCTAATAGATCGTTGTTCAACTTCTTCAGTGATCTGTCCGTAGGTCTGCTCTCTAGATTCTAATCCTGCGTTAGGATTCATAGCATTATCATATTTTTCAACAAAGTGTTTACATTCTTCTGGCGTAAGTACGTTTCTGAAAACAGAAATTTTTGGGTACTCTAGATATTTTATTTCTTCAAACATTTTTCTTTCCTATGATCATAAATCTTTTATACAACGGTAGTTCTAATTCTCTGGCCCATAGCACATCAACATTCGATTGTTCTATAAATTCTTCTAAAGAATTAGCAATCCTTACATGTTCTGGAATATTGTAATCGTTACTTTGAAGGACTAATAGGCTGTTTTGAGGATGGCCGCTGAGCCATATGTCATACTTATCTTGCGTTATATGTTCACAACTTGTATTAATAATAATATCAGCATCGCTACGAAACATACACATGTCTGCGGTTACTGCACGAAACTTTCCTTCCATTTCTTCTTTTTTATTCATCATTGTGGCCACAGATTCGCACTCAGGATCTATGTCAATACTGCGAATATGTTTGATAGGAATAGCACTTTGGAATAACATACTGGCTAACACCCCTACCCATCCGCCGTGAATATCAACAGTTAACGGAAAATTCAATTCTTTGTTGCGCTCTGGATAGATGTAACATACCAAATTCTCTATCAGCCACTCTTTGCTTTTTAACTGTCCTTTCCAGAAGGCGTCAAGGGTACGAAGTGGATCTTTGCTTTCACGGATAGCACACATCCAATAGTGTAGGTGTTCGAGGTCTATTTGCATTTTGGTATCTTCGAATCTGCGGAACTAACACAACTTGGAGTCATACATGCTTGAGGTTCTGTAAACAATTTGAATCCTTCTGTTAATGTTCCTAATGGTTGATCGTGGCAACTGTAAGATCTTTTAACTTCATTGCCTCTAATAATCATACTTTGATAACCGCTGTTACAGGTCCATCCTTTAAATTTATTAAATCCAAAAGCATTAAACCTTTCAGCCTGATCAAACAGATGTTCAACATTATCATTATCGTACAATGCTATTTGATAAATTTCTTCTCCTCGAAATTCTTGAGGGAACCCAGTCCGCATTAATTTAAGCATCTCTTCAGTATAACCATCGACTACAAAACTAGCGGTAGGATCACTCTGAGGTTTAAGAGTAACATTAATACCTCTTTCAACAAATCTCGCACATCGTTCATACAATTGAAAAAATTGCTCAGGTACCATGACCTGATTTATAGTTACATAAACACCATCATACATTAATTGGAGACACTTATCTCCAAATTCTTGTTCTTTAGCAAATTCAGAATGATAACTCGCTGTAATACTTCGTCGAGCATTCATTTCAGAAGCAGAGCACCACGACTTCCACCATTTAGATCCTGGACTGAGATTAGTAGTCATATGCAAACTTTGATATGGTGTTTGCATCCCGTCGTCTAAATGTGCAATTAACTCTAAAAGACCTTTATAGGCTGTAGGTTCGCCGCCACTGAAACTCCAATGAAATTGTGTAAATCCGTTTTGTCTTGCTTGACTTTTGATTTCATCTATAGTCTTTTTGTAGGCTTCTATAGTTTGATAGTCTTGTCTATCAGACCTAGCATAAGGCCAACAGTACGAACAGTTATAATTACAGAATCGCCCTAGTATCCAACTGACAGAAAACAAAGGTCTTTCCATCATAGTGCGTTGCCCAAACTTTACTATGCGCTCAAACGGAATAGATTCAAAGTTCTGCATTAAAATTTTTCCTCAACTACCTGTTTAAAAGACCTTGGACTATACTCAGGATGAATATTCTTTAACTTTGTTATATTAGGCATACGTCTTTTAACGCTACCTTCTCTGCCAGGAGTCAGTCTCCATTGTATTTTATAGCCTAGTTTGTCTGCTAGAATGTTAGCGGCTTCTAAGATGTTTATTTCTTCATCGCTGCCTATATTGATCACTTCTCTGTTGGTCTGTCGGTATATGTGCAATAATGCCGTGACAGCATCTTCAACATAACAAAAGGATCTAGTCTCGTCATGACCGATTATCGTATAATCGCTGCCTTTTATCTTGTTTATAATATCGTAAACAAAGTGCCCTGGGCCGCTGTGCTCACTATAGACATTAAAGAACCTTGCAATTAGAAAATCAATATCGCTGTTAAACAAATAATTTTCTGATAAAATTTTAGGAATCCTATAACTCCATCGAGGGTTATGTATATTCTCTATGTGAACGTCAGTTTCTTCTGCTGTAGGAAAATTATCTGTACCTGCTATTACTTCGCTACTACTAGCATAGATTAACTTGCACGATTTATTCTTTTTAACAAAATTAAAAATTGCTATATCATTGCTAACATTGTTTTCTATAAGTGTATTTGGAATCTTATAAAAATACTCAGTACCGTTTATAGCAGCCATGTGAAACACAAACTTGAAATTATTTGTAGTATTATTCAAATATTCAATCAAGTCTGATTTGATAAATGTGCATTCAGGAACATACGAAGGGTATCTAAAATTATTATCTACACCTACTACTAAAAAACGACCAGATAGTTGTCTGCATATTTCTCTGCCTATTAGGCCCGAAGCACCAGTGACTAAAATTTTTTCTGCCATTCTTTATTAAGATCTCTAATATGTTTAAACCATTGGCTATCGAGTTGTTCTTTATCTATTGAATCTATCAAAAAATCTAAGTCTTTAGGCAAACATTTTCCACCGAATCCTCTTGTTCCGTCATGCCCCGGCACCTCCATGTATGTTTGACTGTGTGCTACTTTAAAATACATGCTCTTTACTTTGTCGTAATTGGCATCTGCTTTTTGCGACATATCGTAAAATATGTTAGCAAATGCTATTCTCATCACAGCGAAGTTGTTAGAAAACATTTTAACCAACTCCGCTTCGCTAGTCGAACACTGAATGATATCATCGGATAGCAACCAATCGGGTAAATTAACTGAATTATGTCCAACTATTAAAGGACGATTCTGGCAGTCCTCTTCCCAAAATCGTTCTCGCAAAAATTCCGGAATATAAATTAGTTTGATACCAAATTCTTTTTCGATTTGATCCGAGGTTCCAATTGGCAAGGTGCTTCTAATTACGATTTGCACTTTTGAATTTTGATGTATTAACAGAGATATTTCTTTTTTAAGTATTTCTATATGTTGATAGTTTTCTGTTGGAATACAGATGAAAACGAATTTACACGCCTTAAGATCTGATCTTTTAGTATTCAAAAGGGTGTCGTGAATGGTTACTACTTGTTTTTTCAACAGTCCGTAATGTGTTCCGCGGCCGACATATCCGTAGCCAATTATTCCAAAATAGTCGTTACTAAGGGTCATTGTTTATCTCGATTCGAAGTATATATGCGTTGCAGAGGTCGAAAACTGCTATATTTGACACAAAAATATTTGATTATTTGTATAAAGACTTATATAATGTACTTGTGGTCGTCAGTGGAATTGGTAGACCTCCTGTCCGTTGCGAAACGCACTTGGGATTGGATTTTGGCATAGCCTAAAATCTTTGTAGGTTCGAATCCTACCGACCACACCATATTCTAGAATAAGTAGAATACTACTAACAAGAGGAACATATATGTCAAACACAGTAGAACAACTAAAAACAGCATTTGAAAACTTTCTAGCAGAAGATGCAAAATTTGCAGGCGGTAATAACGCTGCCGGAACTCGTAGTCGTAAAGCACTACAAGAAGTTGGTAAACTTGTTAAGGCACGCCGTAACGAAATTACTGCTGAAAAAAATGCCCGCAAAGAAGCCAAGGCGAAATAAAGTGTTAACCGAGGAGCAGAAAAAAATCTTGGATGATCTACAATCATCCGAGATTACAACTATAGATCTAAGCGGTTACGGTGCTGCATGTGAAACTTTGTCTTTTGATAGTCTTACTACCGCAGACACCATAACGCTCAGTGGTTCAACACTATCAACAATTGATACATCATCTATTTCTACAATCACCTTGCCATCTGTTTCTTACACAGGCAGTGGTGGAGTTAATTATGGAAATACAACGATATCAGGCTCAAATTGCTACCCTACTTGGACTACCACAGGTACAGGAACTTACTCATACAATACTGGAATTGGTATTAGTCCTTCAACAGTTCATATTAATACTGATGGTATTGAAATTAAAGAAGGCGGAGATATAAAGGTCGACGGAAAAAGTCTTAAAGATTTTATGACTAAGATGGAACAGCGACTTGCTATACTAGTCCCCGATCCTGCAAAACTCGAAAAGTTCGAAGCATTAAAGAAAGCATACGAACATTACAAAACAATGGAAAGTCTTTGCTTCGACGAACCAAAAGATGAAGAAAATAAATGAATGTTAAACTTGTCTCATACTCACAACCTACCGCCGAGTTCTCCGATATGGGGATCTCGGATGCTCAGGAACTCATTGCGTATTGCGCCCGTGTCTCAAACCCTAGCAACCAATTCAACACAGACACAAGCGAGAAACTCATCAAATACTTGGTCAAACACGCACACTGGTCACCACTCGAAATGGTCTCAGCATGCCTCGAAATTACCACAACTAGAGATATTGCAAGACAAATCTTGCGACACAGATCATTCTCCTTTCAAGAGTTCAGTCAGCGATATGCTGACCCTACTAAAGATCTCTCGTTCGTACATAGAGAAGCACGACTCCAAGATCCAAAGAACAGACAAAACTCCGTCGAACTTGATGTTGTCAGCAACCTCGACCATAGAGAAACAGCCAAACTATGGTTGGAGAAACAGCAAGAAGTTATACGCACAGCCAGAGAAGCCTACACCTGGGCTGTTTCTAATGGCATAGCCAAAGAGCAGGCTCGTGCAGTATTGCCAGAAGGACTTATTGAAAGTAAACTTTACATGAATGGTACATTGCGCTCTTGGGTACATTTTATCGAACTGAGGTCCGGAAACGGTACACAAAAAGAACATCAGTTGATCGCTCTCGAGTGTGCTAGGGTAATCGCAGCAATTTTTCCTATGAGCGAGAGTTTGATTAGCAATGACTGATGAACTTCACATATTCTGTAAGAACTACGAAGCCCGTATATTAAACGATCAAAAACGTAGAGCAAAATATCATCCTCCAAAATTTTTTACAGACCCAGAACGTGCCGATATCATTCGCAATGATGTTGTAGAATATGAAACAGAAAAAGTCTATACTTTAGAAATACCGGAGGGAAGATTACGTGCTTTGGTTGAGTTAGAACAAAAGTTCTTCCGATTTCATAGACATGATCACGGTCAAATTGATATGTTTCAAACTCTAATGGAAAAAGAACGTGAAGAAGCGTACCATCGCCAAACTAATCCCGCAGTCCAAAAAGCCTATGAGCAGTATTCTATCATGCTTAATTTAGCAGGATATCAAAGAAAAATATGACTGTTGAACAGATAATTTGGGCGAACGTCAGTTTTATTATTCTTATTTCTGTGGTTTACGCACATTCAAAATGGTCAGAGATCAGAAAATGTTATAGTTTGTGGTTCACTCGAGAATATTGGACAGATTATAATATAGTTGAATTTGCAAGTTGGGCTGCAAAAGCCGTGATCATTGTGCCAGGTTTAATTTTTGGAATTCAAATTTGGTGGTTTTTTTTCTTAACATTGTTTACTAGTCTAACATTAATTTGGGCCAGCAATAAAAAATTATTGCCTACTTTAGTAGGCTTTAATACTATTTGGGTTTGGATCAGTTGTATGGTTTTGGCACAAAATTTAATCAAATAAAAAGATTCAAAAATGAATCATATTGACAAGTTTTTTGAAATCTCGTATAATTAAGTTGTTCGACAGAAAGAAAATATTATGAGAAATTATTGGACTTGCTCAAAATTTGCAGATTGGATCCGTGGCACTACCAAATTAAAGTGTGGCACAGGAAAAGAATGGCGTGAATGGGAAGAAGCCGCTAAGGCTCGATATCCTATTCGCTGGTGGATTGCTGAGGAAGGTTTGGACAAACTACAGGACGTTTGGTGTTACATACCTGAAAGGTTAAATGATGTACGCTACTATATCAACAATCGCTGGGTATCTAAAACCCACGCTCTTACTGCTCATCCAAGCGATATTCCTCGCGGCGAGTGGCGTGATGTTGGCAACCGTTTTCTTCCATGTCTTTTTAACGAACTTGTGGATTTTGTTGAAGTAGAACAGGCCTGGCATCACTGTATGTGGGACGACGAATCCCGTAAAAAGTATCGCACACCTTGGTGGCGCAGTGGTTGGCTACGTTGGAGAACTTGGCGCTGTCCAGAAGCAGGTATTGACTATCTTAAGTGGGCCAGCACTCTTACCAACGAAGAATTCCTAGAAGAAGGTGAAAAGCACAAAGCCGAACCTACTTATCAGGCCAAAGCCGCTAAGGAAATCCTAGAACTCTACACCTGGTGGAAAGAAGTCTATCCAAAGCGACCAGACGTACACGATGCTAGTGGTTGGCATGACTATTGTGAAATGCGCCGTGAAAAAGGATATCATCTTCTAGACATGGAAGATAAAACTCCAGAAGAAGCAGAAATGTGCAGAATCGCTCTTAATAAAACTCAAGAGATTGAAAAAGCATATAATGACGAAGACGAGGCTATGATGATTCGTCTTATCAAAGTTCGTGAGAGCCTTTGGACCTAGCATGAAAACTTCTGCATTTAGAACATGGGTTAGAGAATTATGGTATGCTAACTGCGAAGAACATACCGAAGTAAAAGAACCTAGATACACACATGCAGAATATTTCAATAAGTTTAAGTGGTGGTTAAAACGAGAATATAAACATCAAAGGATGAAAAATGTCTGAAGAAAATCACATGACTGAAGAACTAGAAAAACTATATCAAGAGTATTGGAATTTTCATGGCACCATGTTTGATAAAGACTATAGTCCTATTGAAATCGCTGCTATTCTGATTGCGCAAGGTCTAACTCTTTATCGTACAGTGTTAGACGAAGAAGACTATGAAAAAATGGTAACTAGTATTTTAGAATCGAGCCAAAAAGTCTTGAAATTAACTCCTGACATGGGTATACTACATTGATGAAATTGCAAACTCCCGCAGAAGGAATCCTTAAAAAAAATGATTGGGGTGATACCAAAATGTATCACGTTGTTTGTGAATGTGGTTCGGAAGACCATACCCATGATATTTGGATAGAAGCAGAAGATATAGGTGTCAATGTTACAATATATGCAACCGTAAAATCACCTTGGTGGTCTATGAATCGTATTAAACAGATCTGGAAATTGTTGACCAAGGGATATCTAGAACATCAAACTGTTCTAACTATGAATGAACAAACAGCATACAACTACAGCAAGACACTAGAGAAAGCCATAGACGATGTCCGACAATTCAAACAAGAGCGTGTCAAAAAGTCCTGAGAGACATACCTTCCAAAAGCAAGGTTATATCAAGCGTATGCAAGAAAAAGGCGAACCTGTCAATGAATCATATCTTGATTATTTTCAAAAGATAATCGAAGATAATAAACACAAGTTTGAAGATCCCAAAAGCAGAATCAATAACATGGAATACGACCTGTTAACTTCAGATTGGATCTTGAAGAAAGTTCGTTCCGACGAAGCATACGCTCAAAATTTATATGCGGCTATGTGTAATAACGGCTTTATTAAAATGGATGTCATTCCTATCCTTAAACAAGAAGAATGGAGTTGCTCTTGGCGTTATGCTGGGGGTATAATCGCCGATATGCGACAACAAGGCGATTATATTGATTGGTACTGTTCTGGTATTAGAGACAGTTATCAATATTCTGCCGATGAAGAACAATGTACCAGAGAACAATTAGACAGATTAGAAGTAACAAAAAGATACGTGCCAGAAGGCTGTGTATCCGTCGAGGTCCGGAATGATCTCCAAAGTCTTGGTTGGGTTTTGGCGCCCGATGGAGATTGGAAAAATTTTGAATAACCTAATAGGAGATTAATAATATATCATGACCTGGGAACTTTATGAGGTCTGGGCCGAGGATGAGGATGGCCATGAGCGTTTAGTAGATACTACCAAAAGCAGAAAAGAAGCGATTGGTTTGGCAAGAAAAACCGTAAATGAAGGTTCGGTATTAGCCAAAGTGTTTAGAGAAACCGAAGATGGTGATTATGAGGAAATTGAAATTATAAGTTCCGATTGACAAAACTTATCAAAGATGGTATAATATATAAATCGTAAACAATTTAGGAGCAAGGAATGGCCACTAAAGCCGCTGTTAAGAAAACCCGAGTTACTGCTAAAGAAGTTGCAGAACACCGTGCAAAAGTTGGTCGCGATCTAAGCCCAAAATGGGATGGTTGCGAAACTTGGGACATTGATACTTTCCTTAAACATTTCCGATCCAGCATGGATTGGTATCGTATGGAATCCAGCGGCAAAGATCTAAAACCCAAAGTCATCAATTGGATGAGTGTTAACGGGTTTACTAAAGATCAAATTAAAGCATTCAAAGATACCAAAGACTGGCGTTCTAATGTCACTATGGGGGCCATTGCTGCGTGTCTACTCAAAGGTATGCCTCCTTATCGTGCCGATTTCAATCACGGTAGAAACACTGCTCAGTGGTTAAGTGAACAGATTAATAATGTAATCGAGGCGGGCAAGGATGACGTTGTTGAAGAAGATTCTGAGAAAAAAGATACTGGTCCTATAGTAACTATTCAAGATCGTGTTCGCGAAGCCACGTTTAAAATGACTGAAGAAATAGAAGATGCTATCGAATCTTTCTCTACAGATCCCGAAGCATTTGATCCAAAGGCTTTCAAACTTGTAAATCTATTAAAGGGCAAACAGGTCAAAGCGGCTCATGCTAGGATTATCAAGGACTACTATCAGCGGCAGTATGATGAATATGCAGAGTTGCTCGAAGGTAAATGCGAACAACTCAAAGAGGCTTATAGTCATCGCACCAAATCACAGATAAAGAAAATTTTTGCGTTTCACCAAGAAATACTCAGCGCCTGTGATATGCTGATGCAGGAAGCCAAAATTAATCGTAAGCCTCGCAAAGTCAAAGCAATTAGTAAGGATAAACTTATTGCTAAGATGAAGTACGCTAAGACTCACGATCAATTGAAACTAGTCTCAGTTAACCCTGCTGATATTATTGGCAGCAAGGAACTGTGGGTTTATAACACTAAAACTCGTAAGTTAGGCAAATATATTGCTGAAGACTTCAAAGATTTGGCTGTTAAAGGCACTACAATTATTGGGTTCAGTGAGAGTAAGAGTGTTCAGAAAACCCTGCGCAAGCCCGAAGAACAATTAAAAGAGTTCAAAAATGCTGGCAAAGTTACCCTTCGTAAGTTTTTAGAAGACATTAAAGCAGTAGATATTAAACTCAATGGGCGAATCAACGAAGATACTATTTTATTAAAAGTGTCTTAATCAAATCCTTGAGGTTTGATAAATATCGTTATGAACGATCAAACCTCAAATCCATTAGAAACTATAAGTCAAGCCCTTGCAGATCTTGCTAAACACCGCACTTCTACTGATGCGGTATTTAGTGACCTACGTTTTTTAGAATTCAAATCTAAAAAAGACGAAAGTAATGCCGGTAAAGGGCTGATTTTCAGCGGGCAGGGACATACCAAACAATTGGTTTTAGGTTCAGATTTACAGAGTTTTTTCGTATCCGAAAATCTAAATCTTGATACTGATAGGTCTTACCACATTGCAAATGTAGAAGTTCTTAATGCATCATCACTAGGTAGAACTGTTGTTAAGAGTAATCTTCGAGAATTAGGAAGATTGAAAGGTTTAACGGTTGACGGCTCAGTAACTGTTAACAACTATCTTTTTTATAACTCAACTGCTGATAGGCTAGGCCTAGGTACTGATGCACCAAACGCGGCTTTTAGTGTTGCAGAAAATGCCATAGAAGTTATGATAGGTACTGTGTTCGAAACAGGACATGGTATGATAGGAACTTTTGCCAGTCACGATTTCGATATAGTCACTGACGATACTCCTAGATTTACTGTAAAAGCAAACGGTAATATTGTTCTTGGCAATCCTCAGAACAGTCCTATTAACGTTGCGGTTCACGGTAAAATGTCAATCGGGGTTAAAACAGCGGATCCGTCTGTGGATCTACATGTAGCCGGTTCAGTCAGACTTAACAATCGTTTACAGATCTGCTCTTCAGCACCACCAGTTGAAGGTACTTTTAGTATCGGAGATATTGTTTGGAACAGTGCTCCAAGATCAGGTACACCGATTGGTTGGGTATGCACACGGGGCGGCAATCCAGGAATGTGGAATCCGTTCGGGGATATCAAAGAAACAGGTAACTGATGCCTTCAGCATTAGTTCTAGGAAACGGTGAAAGCCGATCAGTTTTAGATCTACAGAAATTGTCTAAAGGTGTTACAACCATAGGTTGTAATGCTGTACATAGAGATTTCACACCCAACATATTAGTTTGCTGCGATCGGAAAATGGTTACAGAATCTATCGCAAACAATTCTTTAGAAATAATACTAACAAGAAAAGATTGGTTATCACATTTTAATTGCGACCGATTGGCAGGAGTGCCAGATCTTCCCTGGCAGGAAAAAGATAGACACATGCAACCAATACACTGGGGCAGCGGCAGTTATGCATTATTAACTGCTGCAAAATTAGGATTTGAAGAAATCTTCATAGCAGGTTTTGATTTGTATTCTCAAAATGGTTTAGTCAATAACATTTATAAAAATACAGAACACTATCTTAAAGACGATCGACCAAGTGTAGATTATTCCTACTGGATACTTCAAAAATCGAAAATTTTTAATCAGTATCGAAACACAATTTTTTATATTATTAATTCAGAAGATTGGAAACAGCCTATCGAATGGCAGTTGCCAAATGTTAAATTGAAAAAAATTTCTGACTTCTCTCTAGTAAAATAAATATCTCTGTAGTATAATAATCCTATAGAGGACTTACATGACGCTCAACCCTCTTTAAATACTCTGCGTGTCATCAAACTTACTCGCTTAATTTTTACAGGAGGCAAGAGATGGCGAAATTCTATTCAACAAAAACTTACGGCAATGACAGAGGTCTGTCATGTTGCTTTAGACAGTGGCGTGCCACACACAGTCATTGTTCAACACTACATGGTTACTCAATCGGTATCAAACTAATATTTGAATGTGATACACTAGATGACAAAAACTGGTGTATGGACTTCGGCGGTCTCAAAGAATTCAAAGCATGGGCCGATCATATGTTTGATCACACTTTGGTAATCGCCGAAGATGATCCAATGTTAGATCGATTCAAAGAAATGTCAGGCTGGAGTTCAAATCCAGAGCATGACGGAAATCCAGAACGTGTACAGGTAGAGCCATATCGTCGACAGGGTATCTGCGACTTGCGTATTGTTCCTGCTGTCGGATGCGAAATGTTTGCTAAGATGTGCTATGACAAAATGGCAGAATTACTGGGCAGTGGTAACATGCGTTATCCTATCAACCCAAGTGTCCGTATTAAATCTGTAGAAGTATTTGAACATGGTGCTAATTCAGCGACCTACGAAGGATGAACAGTTTAGAAAAAATATGGGCCAGAGCCACTGGTCACCTGATGGGGCAAACGGATGAAGATCGTCCGGATGTCCCTATTTTAACTGTTCGTGAAGCACGTATAGCACTATTCTTAAAAACCTTTTGGGTAATTATACATGTGATTACCTGTCTTTTTATTATTGCCAACGTCATTAGACATTGGTAAATAATAATATGCGCACTTTTAATATCCACAATATCCCCATCGGTGGCAAAAATAAATTTGTCTTAATCGCTGGTCCCTGTCAAATCGAAAGTCTTGATCATGCACACGAAACTGCTGGTCGTATTAAAGAAATCTGCGACAGTCTAAGTATAGATTTAATTTATAAAAGTAGTTTTGACAAAGCCAATAGATCCAGTATAACAACTAAAAGAGGTCTAGGTCTAGAAGAAGGTCTTAAAATTCTAACTAGTGTCAAACAATCTATAGGAGTACCTGTTCTCACAGACATCCACGAGACATGGCAGGCAGAATTGGTTGCCGGGGCTGGCATAGATGTTCTACAGATACCTGCCTTTCTTTGCAGACAAACAGATCTTTTGTTGGCTGCAGGTGCTACAGGCAAGGCTATTAATGTCAAGAAAGGTCAGTTCTTAGCACCACATGATATGAAAAATGTCGCGTCTAAAATTGCTTCGACTGGCAATGATAGAATAATGTTATGCGAAAGAGGATACACTCATGGATATAATAATCTTGTTGTTGATATGCGTAGTTTACCCATTATGGCTAGCACCGGGTATCCAGTGGTCTTTGATGCCACTCATTCTGTGCAACAGCCTGGAGGAATGGGAACGGTCTCAGGCGGAGATCGCGAAATGGTGCCCTACTTGGCGAGGGCTGCTGTAGCCACAGGCTGTGTTTCTGCGGTATTCATGGAAGTACACGAAGATCCAGATAATGCGCCTAGTGATGGACCTAATATGATAAAATTGCAAGATCTAAAAAATATATTGAGTAAACTAGTAGCAATTGAACAGGCGGTAAAATGTTAACTGTATTGTGTGTTAGATTCGGAAACAAGTACGGCCCAGAATATGTAGAAAGACTACGTAATATGGTTTCGCGAAATCTAACTGTTCCTTATGAATTCGCATGTTTGACAGATGACCATAGATCCATTAAAGGTGTAAAGATTATACACGAAACCAATCATGGATATTCCAAAGCATGGTGGCATAAGGTTCATATGTTTAATCCTTCATTGGGTTTAGATGATAGGATCTTATATTTCGATTTAGACGTTGTAATACATAAAAACATAGATAAACTAATATTGGGTAACGGAGAAACTTTTTACGGTATACGAGATTTTAATAGACAGTTTAACCCTAAGTGGAAAATATTAAACAGTTCTGTAATGAGTTGGATGGGCAATAAAGAACACGATATTTACGAAATGTTTATTAAAAATCGAACTAATGCTATGCAACTACACGGTGATCAAGATTGGATTTATAAAATAGCAGGAACACGTATTAGATATTGGCCCGATCAATGGCTGATGAGTTACAAATGGGAAATCCGAAAAAGAAACGAAATCAATTTTTCCGGACCTAAAAGAACATTCTATGATATAAAAAATCCAGAAATACCCGACGACTGCTGTGTTGCGGTGTTCCATGGTGATCCAAAACCTGAAGATGTACAAGATCCTTTGGTAGTTGACAACTGGCATTGACTGTGTTATACTAGTAGTATGATCAAGTATACTACTCAAAATGACTAATCGTATCGGCTTTGCCTGTAAATGGATTGATCTTCCCGATCAAATGAATGGTATCAAAACCAAAGACGACTGTAAAAAATACAACACAGGTTCAACTACTGTAGCATGGTTAAATAGACAGACCAGAGATGTTGCCGAACAAAAACTCTGGGACCTTATGGTACAGAACATCGAGTCTGTTAGAAAACTTGTAGAAAAAGTAGGAGAACAAAATGAATCACTTAGGATGGTTCGTCTTAGCAGTGATATTCTTCCTGTTTATACTGAACCCACTTACAGTTATTTCTGGCGCAGGTCAGATGTTCGTGCTTATCTTGAACGCCATTTTAGCACTGTTGGGGATAGTGCTCGTCGGTGCAATGTCCGTCTTTCTTTTCATCCTGGTCAGTTTACTGTTCTTGCTAGTGATAATCAAGACATTGTTCAACGTAGCATAGAGGAGTTTGAATATCATGTGGACATGGCTCGCTGGATGGGATTTGGCAAGACGTTTCAAGACTTTAAAATCAACGTTCACATCGCAGGTAGACAAGGCCCAATGGGAATCGTTGCTGCGTTGGCTCGCATGACACCCGAGGCTCGTAATACACTTACGATCGAAAATGACGAAATGACATGGGGTCTAGAAGACAGCCTCGAACTTGTAGATCATTGTGCATTGGTATTAGACATTCATCATCATTGGATTAAAACTGGAGAATATATTGAAGCATCTGACGATCGTATTAAAAGGGTTATTGATAGTTGGCGTGGTGTTCGCCCTGTCATACACTACTCTGTTTCTAGGGAAGATATACTTAGAGAACATTCCAGAGACACCCGTCCCACTCTTCAGACCCTCTTAGAATCCGGACATAAGAAAGCAAAACTCAGAGCACACTCTAACTTTTATTGGAACAAAGATTGTAACGATTGGGCCGCTACACACTGGGAGTGGGCCGACATCATGTGCGAAAGCAAGGCTAAGAATCTAGCCAGTTTTGATTTTTACCGACATGCCACTAGATAGTCTTATGTGGCAAGAAACTGCCGATGAAGCATTTAAAAGAAGATGCATTGGATGGGAATTCCGCATTTCTTTTTTGCCGCGGAGATGCTACTACAGTAAAAAATTACTATGGTTAAAAAGAGCGTACTTGGGTGTGAGTATGCTTACCGGTCCCGGTGAACCCATCTTTGAATATCGCTGGATTGAGAAAAATGAATTTCTCATCCAGCGTATTAAAGGTGTAATTTAATTTGCCTTGGTTTTTGATGTTTTTGATGTCTTGGCCTTGTCTGCAACTTTCTTAGCAGCGGCCTTAGTTTTTGTAGCGGCTTTCTTTACTTCGGTCTTTGCTTTTTCTACTACGACCTTAGCATCGGCAGCATCAACTTTTCCGTCTTTGTTTACATCTGCAGTTTCTTTAACTCCGCAGACTACATTTTGAACGGCTGCTTTTACATCAGCAGAATCAACTTTGCCATCTTGATTCACATCAAAACTTTTGGTATTTCTATTATAATACCAAAATGCGCCAACTGCAACTAAAACTAATGCAACTAGTACGATTTCCATGGAAATTCCTCCTGTGCCTTATTTACACTAAATATAGGTATGACGCTACATTTTATTAAGTTTTTAAACGAAAACACCGATTCTAGAGAAATTTATCAAGATAAACTTAAATTTGATAAAAATCAATTAGAACCTGTTATGAGCGAAGCCACAGTAAAATACCATTATGACGGGCTGGCCGCCAAGTATTCTGAACGCTATAATAAAGGCGAGGGTGATCCGGATTTCAATTTTGGTGGAGCAATATTGCATAATATTTTTTTTGCAAATCTTACCCCTCCCAGAGCCGCTAATAAACCAACGGGGCTCAGTAAGTCTTTGATAGAAAATAAATGGGGAAGTTTTGACGAGTTTAAAGACGAAATTGAAAAAACTGCTATGTCAATTCAAGGTAGCGGGTGGCTATATATGGATACCACCGGAGAAATAAAAACTATACGCAATCACGAGTATAAGAAGAACATGAAGATTGCTCTGTTGATAGATTGGTGGGAACACGCCTGGGCGTTAGACTATCAACAGGACAAAGCCAAGTACCTAAACAATATTTGGCGAATCATCAACTGGGACACAGTTGATATTAGACTACAAGGAGTGTAAAATGTTAGATACAATTTTAATATTATTAGTAGGTGCATTTATTGGTTGGCACTTTCCTGAACCTAGTTGGGCTAAGATTATCAAAGCCAAAGTTTTAAGTATGGTCAGTAAGCCAAAAGAATAATTAAGGCGTTATAGTAATAAAGGAGAACAACATGAAAACGTTGATCGCAATATTAGTCCTAACACTCAGTTCAACCGCATTTGCACAGGGTCGTGGACATCACGGACATTTCAGACATCATCACAAACACTGGCATGCAAACACTCACTGGGTATTACCGGCTGTAATAGGGGGTGCAGTAGTCTATGCTGCTACTAGACCAACACCGATTGTTGTTCACCAACCAAACATTGTTTTACAACCAAATCAAGTAATAATCGATGGTATTGTTTATACGAAACAAATTATGATTATAAACGGTATAGAAACAGAAGTTTTAGTGAGAGGTTAATTATGGCATACTCAGAGAAAGTTATTGATCACTACGAAAACCCACGTAATGTCGGTAGTTTCTCTAAGGACGACCCCGAGGTGGGAACTGGTATGGTAGGTGCTCCTGCCTGCGGGGATGTTATGAAACTACAGATCAAAGTCAACGAGGATGGTGTTATAACTGATGCTAAGTTTAAGACGTACGGTTGTGGTAGTGCTATTGCTAGTTCTAGCCTCGCTACAGAGTGGCTCAAGGGGCGCACACTGGATCAGGCAACCGCAATCAAAAACTCAGATATCGCTGAGGAACTTGCGCTACCGCCCGTTAAGATTCACTGCTCAATACTGGCAGAAGATGCTATCAAGGCTGCTATAAGAGATTACAAAGAAAAGCATGATATCGCTAACTGAATCGGCAGCACTAAAAGTAAAAAATCAACTAGAAAAACGAGGCAAAGGTTTAGGAATTCGTTTAGGTGTAAAAACTACAGGCTGTTCGGGTCTACAATATGTTTTAGAGTTTGTGGACACAGTATATGATAGCGATCATATATACGAAAGCAATGGGGTGCATATCTATATAGATAGTAAAAGCATAACGTATCTGAGCGGAATTGAGATGGATTGGGTGCGCAACGGACTTAACGAAGGTTTCGAATTTCGTAATCCCAACGAACGTGATCGCTGTGGTTGCGGCGAAAGTTTTCGAGTCTAGTACTTATTAATAGGTAGATCCAATCCGGCGGGCATATCCCATATTTTTTTGCGTTCAACTCCCTTTCTTTGTGCAAATCTTTTAGAGTCACAAGCAGGGCAGCAATGAAAATAATTATTACTTAACCGCTTTTTTTGAATATTTTTTAGACATCTTTCAAACTCAGATCCGCAATTATCACACGCAAAGACCGCAAAGGTCTTTTTTCTTTTATAGGTATGCAATATACCTGTCTTACTGCATCTAGTATATTCGTTAGTAACTATCTTTGTAGTCATGAACATACATTATTTACATACGGCTTATAAAATTGAACGATAAATATGTAGTCAACCTATTGGACAAACACTATGACTAGACGACAGATTGAAATTGGCGCTATCGGTAATGACGGCACCGGCGATAGTATTCGCGACGCTTTTAGAAAAGTTAATGAAAATTTCCGAGAATTATACAGTTCTTTAGGATTAGGTGATAGACTTTCTTTCAAAGGTCTAGACGATACACCGTCATCTTATTCAGGACAGGAAAATTCATTAGTCAGCGTAAACACTACTGAAACTGGTTTAGTTTTTAAACAACTTAAAGCAGGTAACGGAGTCCAGATCGACTTCACTACTAATCCAAACGAAATTGCTATTTCAACATTGTTTTCTTCTATTTCTGGGGATCCGACTCCGCAACTAGGAGGAAATCTCTCTACACGAAGCGGAGCCACCCAATACAGAATACTAAATTTAGGAACTACTTCTTCACCGCTACTGCCAATTTTTAAACACGAAGCGGTAAACAAAGCCTATGCAGACAGCAAGGTGTCTCTTGCAGGTGTTGATGCTGTTGATCCCTCTACCGGTTCATCCAATCCGACATTTGGAACAATGACCGGACCTCTCATTCTTTCTAGAGATCCAGTTGATGCAGACGACGAAGTCTACGGCGGATTAATCGCTGCTACAAAAAGATACGTCGATGGTTCTGCTTTCGGTAGTAGTATTAATCTATATGTTGCTACTAGCGGCCAAGATGAAAGACCTGGTATTAATTCTAGTCTTCAAGGTAGAGCATTAGCCTACGCTTATCGTACTTTAGAAGCGGCTCTTAAACGTGCTGAAGAAATATTATTAGAATCTAGACTAGAAATTGGACCTTACAAAAAGGTATTGACATATAGCGAAGGTGCAGGAGAATGTACATTAACTTCTATCACAGCATCTCCGGAATCTGGAACAGGATTTATCGGACAGGTATACATGAGTGTCGACTCTTTCACTCTTACTGTTCCTGGAACCAACTATCGAGTTGGTGATATAATTTCTATTGGTGGTGGAGTTGGTACTGCTGCAACTGTAGAAGTTTTAGCAACAATTGGAAATCCTGGTGCTGTTTTATCTTTCCGCCCAGTAAGTTCTGGAGTTTATACAGTATTACCAGGAAACACCAATGTAATTACAACCAGCAACAGCGAATTCGGAGGCGGGGCTAGGTTTGATTTAAACTACAAAGTGAATAAAATTGATGTAGTCAGCGGTGGTGTAGATTACGGTCTAGTTTCCGTGAGGATACTACCAGCAGTAGGAGATACCACAGGCTCTGGAGCATTCGGTACAGCCGATGTTGTTTCGGGAGCCGTAGTAAGCATCACGGTAGATGATCCTGGAAATTCATTCACGGCTTTACCAACCGTAACTGTCGATCTACCAAGATTTAGAATTTTCACTAATGGGTTAAGAACAGATTTTACCGGCAACGTTTTATCTCCAGATCCTACCGCAGTTAGAAGTAGAGATGTTAGAGAAGGTCTATATCTAAGAGGAGAGACCTCAGGAGCATTGGCTCAAATACTAGGACACTCGGGGGCGTTAGATGGTCCTAATGAATTGTTTGATGTTGATATTAAATATGGCGCATTTGAAATAGGCGAAGTTATTTCTTATGGTGATGTAACTAGAACACAACAGATCAGTGTGTTGATCGAAACCGGAATATATGAAGAAAATCTTCCTCTTAAGATTCCACAAAACGTTGCTCTGATCGGAGATGAATTTAGACGAGTTATAGTAAGACCTAAGACGGGAGAAAGTTCTAGCCCTTGGGCATTTCAAAAATTTAGACGCGATCTTACTATAGACGGCAATACAACAGCAGAACAATTGTTTGGTTGGCATTATCTTGCTGATCCAACACTACCGGTGTACCCACCAATCAACAATAAAGGGTCTTACAGAGCAGCAGCATCACTTATAGGGTTGAATAAAATTTTCTTGCAGCAAGAAACTATTGCATGGATTAATTATCAAATCAATAACGTTATCGCCCCATTTACATCAAGTTTTGACTACGACATTAGCACTTGTTCTAGAGACGTGGGCTTAATTGTTGATGCAATGATTTTCGATCTCAAATACGGGGGATATAATAGAACTGTTTCTGCAGCACTAAAATATAGAAGCAATGCCAGCGGACTTATTGCTATCACAACTCAATTAAGTCAAACTGTGGCAGCATTGAATCATGTTAAAGCACTGATACAAGATATCATTGATAATACTGAAATTGATCCTGTTTATAACACCATAAGAAGTCAAATAATAGATGAAGCATTTATCGCAGAAACGGGATCAGATGATGTTATTGACGAATTGTTCGGTGCACTCATTGATGTCATTTCTAATTCGGGTGCTGTTAACTATCCTAAAAACAATGACAATATTGATGTATTTTTATGTAACGATGCTACTATTGTTAGAGCACTAACATCGCAAGGATCTGGCGGATTTACTATGGTATTAGATCCGGAAGGACAGATACTGGCTAAATCGCCCTATGCTCAAGAGTGTGCTACTTTTTCAAAGAGTTCAGGAAGGAAAAGATTTGCGGGCGGTATGTTCGTCGATGGCTTTACCGGCAACCTACAATTTAAAATCACAGAAAGAGTAATCGTAGACGGAGTACCTAGCAATTCTAGATTAAGAGTCAGTAACTTGGTTCGTCCACCGAATCTACCAGCATCATTTATTGTCAACGATGCAGTATACCGTATAAACTACGTTAGAGATTATGTTTATAATCCAGCAGGATCTACAGCACAGTTTGTATTGGACGAAGTAACTCCATTTCCATTAGCCATCGGTGCACAGACTTTTACAGTAGTTACCGGTACTCCGGGAACTTTTAACAAAACATCTCATAATCTAGAACAAGGAGCCACACTGGTATTTTCAAGTACAGGAGTTTTACCTAGTCCTCTGATAGCAGGCAAAGAATACTACGTGATTGCTGATGGTTTTAGTCTAAACAGTTTTAGAGTCTCTGCTATCGCAGGATCTAACACTGGAATATCACTTACTACTTTAGGTACAGGGACACTGTCATATGAAAGAATTTATGAAGTCCTAATGCCTGGCAATAGATCTATGTTGGCTAACGACTTTACCCAAATATGCGACATGGGGTACGGTCTTGTTACACACAACGGCGGTCTGCTAGAAGCAGTATCCGTGTTTACATATTACTGTTATATTTCTTATTTTTCTTTGAACGGCGGTCAAATTAGATCGGTTGGCGGTTCATCGGCTCACGGAACATATGCTTTAGTAGCAGAGGGTTCGGATCCGTTAGAGATTCCAACCCCGGTAACTCTATTTTATGATCTTAACCAAGGTGCTAAATGTTACTTCCCTAGTTCTCTATATGCTAACAATGCCGGCGAAACTACTATCTATGTATATAACTATACCTATGTTCCGTTGTCGAAAAGCGAACTCGAAGTTATACATATAACTCCGGCGACCCTGCTACCGCAATTAACTAGATATTCGATTAATTCTGTGTCTACAGTTGGACTACCTGCAGGGGTGGCTAAATTAACAATCAGCAGCACAGGTAATGCTTCAACTGCTGGTTTGGCTATTCAGGTACCAAATGACACACCTGTATCAATTAGAAATAACAGCCAAGTAGTATTGACTGGTGATGTGGTGGATGTTGCTACTAGACCATCAACTGCTCTTCTATTAAACGAATCATCATTCGTATATAGAATTTTACAGTTTGAAGAATACGTAGATCCTGCTGCTAACACAGCATGTACTATAAGTGTTGGATCACCGGTGGTTATAACTTCCGCTGGTCACGGTTTATTAGCCAACTATATTATTAAATTTTATACCACAGGTGCTTTACCTACCGGACTTGTCGTAGACACAAATTATTATGTGCTAGAAGATAGTTTAACTTTGAATACATTCAGGGTAGCACTTAGTCCTAATGGCACTCCGATCAATACTACTGCTGGTGGCAGCGGTACACATTCATTTGCGAATTCTGGATTGGCTAGAACTACCTTAAGGGAAAATTATGACTATGTAGAATTGACAGTATACGAGCCAAATGAATATGCTGCGTCAACAAAAACATTCACAGTAACAGTAGCAGATCCGGCTGTATTCACGTGCAATTCTCATGGATTCATAGCAGGAGATGTAGTAAGACTATCAAGTACGGGCACCCTTCCTAACGGACTTAGTTCATCTAGACACTATCACGTGTTATCTACAGGTCTAGGTGCTAATCAATTTAGATTAAGTGCTGTACCGAATGGCCCGGCTGCTGCTACTACTACAGCAGGTAGTGGGACATTTAGTGTAGGGTTAGTTAAAGGACGTATAGGAGATAATTCATTTCAGATAGTGGCTCCAGGTCCGGGTGATTTATCAAGGTTAATAAATTATAAATTAACCTGGTGTGGGTTTGATTATACCATTACAAATTATGAAGGATCAAATGTTACGGGAATTGAAGGAGTAGGCAGAATAACCTTAAATACTCCTCTTCAATTAGATGCTACAACAGGAACAGGTAATGTTCTCAGTTTATCATCCCCACCTACATTAAAAGCAGGTGTACCAAAACGTACATCGGGTGCTGCTGGAACCTTGACTATTAGAATTTCATTGACTCGTGTCACATCACACGACCTTTTAGAAATTGGTACTGGATCATACGCAGACACAAACTATCCTAATGAAATTTACGGACTGGCTGTAAATCCGTTATCAGAGGCTACTGAAACTGAAGAACGAGGTTCAGGGCGTGTGTTCTTCGTTACCACTGATCAATTCGGTAATTTTAAAGTAGGTCCTTATTTTAGAGTTGACCAGGGAACCGGAACAGTTACTTTCTCAGCGGCCATTGCCCTATCAAATCTAGACGGTATTGGATTTAAACGTGGTGTACCTATCGCAGAATTTTCAGTTGATGCTACGATGGGAGATAATGCCACAGATACAGTACCGACGGAATACGCTGTAAGAACGTATGTTGATAAGAGATTAGGCGTGTCCCACACAGGCGAAATACTAGATCCTGTTAACAGGATACCTGCTATAACAGGTGGTTTTTTAGCCTTGGACGGCACAACGCCAATGATATCTACTTTAAATTTAGATAACAATCGTATACAAAATTTAGCAGATCCAGTAAGTCCTACTGATGCTGTCAATTTAAGAAGTTTAGTTCTCGGTAATTTTGCAGATGCTAGTTTCGATAATGTAAAAGCCAATGACTTCGCTGTGTTCACTGGGGTTGGTACTCAGATTACTAATACAACATTGGTTGGAGATATATCTGCAAACATAGACAGTACTGCTCATACAATAGATTTACAAATTTCTGCAGAAAGTATTAATACCGCAGATGTAAGTTCCAATGCTGCTATCGATCAATTTAAACTTTCTTTGGCCAATGCTTATGCATCTAGTGTTAACAATATCGTCGGCGCTACCGCTACAAGAGTGGGAAATACTGTTACGCTGACTTTCGCAACTACGACTAATCCGGTATTCACTGCAGGTCGTGGTATAGTTGTAACTGGCTTTAGTACGACAAAATATAACGGTACATTTACGGTTATTAGTTGTACAGCCACACAGATAACATATGATATTAGCCTAGGTTCAAATGCTTATGCGGCGAGCCAACCTTCATGGACGTTACCTGTTACTCCTGCGGTAGGAACAGGAACTATAGAACCATTGAAGGGACTGTCAGTATTTGATTCTAATCAATTTAATGCTACCAACGGTTGGTTATCTATTAAGGATAATGGAATCACTATAGGCAAACTAGCACAGATTGCTTCTAAGACAGTATTAGGCAATAATGGTGTAGCCACTGACAATGTATCCACTGTTTCTTATGCAACCATTGTTGATCAAGGTGCTGCTGTTAAAAAATCATTGTACACCGCTGTTGGGTATCTAAAAAGATCAACCACAGGGGCCGGTGCAGAACTCTTAGACGGTTCGTATACTGTCATCCAAGATTCTGCTACATTGGCTGCAAATACTTTGGTTATCAGAGATAACAACGGTGATTTTGCAGCAAGAACAGTTACAGTACAAGATTTAAAATTAAAATTATCTTCAGAAGTTACCTCTACAAACACACTGAACAGGGTTTCGTCAGGAGGTGGCGGCACCACTAGATTATTTGGTTTCTTAGGCAATGGAGGTGTGTTAATAGGCAACAGTACTGTAGCCAATGAAAATGTAACCTATTATGACAATAACAGTCATGTGTTTAGAACACAAGACAGTTTTAATCCTGCACCTATCAGTTGTTCAACTCTTACTGCAACTGCTATCAGCACAGGATCTGACACCACACCCGGAACAATTACAGGTCAATGGATTTTAGCCAATGTTCCCGGCGGTGGAGTTAAAGGTAATTCTAGGCTTCAGGCAACCTATGCGGCAGACTTAGCAGAATTCTACGAAGGTGATAAAGAATACGAAACAGGCACTGTTTTAGTATTTGGCGGTGACAAAGAAGTCACAACCAGTAACATAAGAGGAGATTCAAAAGTCGCAGGAGTTGTTTCAGATAATGCTGCATATTCTATGTACGGTGCATGTCCTGGATTTAAAAATCAAATAGCACTGCAAGGTCGTGTACCTTGTAAAGTAGTAGGCAAGATTAACAAAGGAGATCTATTGTGTACCAGCGGGATACCAGGAGTTGCAGGTCTTGCCAAGGATCCTAAACCGGGAACATTAATTGGTAAAGCACTACAAGATTACGATTCAGATCATATCGGCACTATTGAAGTTGCCGTAGGAAGGACATAATGGTTAAAAAATATATTGATCCAAAAAGACCACCGATACTATGGGATACCATAGAGGATGCGTTTGGTAAAATAAATGATAATTTTACAGAACTATACTTGACCGTAGGTGGCGGCGGCGCTGTTGATCTTTCTAACATAAGTTCTAGTATTAGTCCTTCAGAAAGTATGACCTACGATTTAGGTACTCCTACGAATCGCTGGCGTCGACTGTATATAGGTGGTGGTGCTATCTATGTAGATAATGCTCCTATTACTGCTACAGGCACAACATTAGAATTACCGTTCGGAACCAAAGTTGGTGGTGTATTAGTTAAAGATCCAACTGAAGGCTCATTTAAAAACATCGAGGTCTTTGGACAACAAACTGTTGTTGCAGAAAATCTAAAAGACACCCTAAATTTTGTAGGCAATGGAATCACTATTGGAACCAATGCATCTACAGACACTATTTCATTTACCAATGCAGGTGTGTTAAGCACCGCAGCCGGCGCAGGTATATCAGTGAGTGCTTCTACTGGTGCCGTGACAATCACTAACACCGGAGTTACTAGTATTGCTAACGGAACAGGAATTGGAATAAGTGCAGGTACTGGATCGGTGACTATATCTAATACTGGAGTCACAGAACTGATAGCCGGCTCTAATATAATTTTAAGTAATTCAACTGGTGCCATTACAATTACCAATGGTTCACCTAACATAAATCAAAACTTATGGAGATTCATTGCTGTTTCGGGCCAAGATACATTAGATCCAGCCTCGCCGAACTCAACTCTAACTTTTGGTGCCGGATCTAATATTGAAATCAGTATAGACTCATTAACTAATACAGTATTAATCAGTTCTCCTAACAGACAGGATATTATTGGATCAATCTTCGCCGACGACTCTACTATGCTAGTAGACGGTACCGGTGGAAAGATTGTAGGGCCAATAAATTCGTTCGACGGAGCAAATAGTATCAGCATGACTCCTAGCGGTGTTATCATTGGAGGCACCGGCGGTGCTCAGGTGATTGGTGCAGCAGGTGCTCCTGTTTATCTAGGAGCAGGATCGTCAGGTACCACATCAGGTCCTGTTACCATCGGCCACGGTGGTAATACTGTAACTATTAACAATGCTACTGTTAATGGAACTTTGAATGGAAATGTAAACGGAAATGTAACTGGTAACCTAACAGGAAACGTAAGCGGAGACCTTAAAGGATCAGTGTTCGCACAAGACTCTTCAATGATCATTGACGGAACTTCTGGCAGAGTAGTTGGTCCTGTTTATACATCAACACTACGAACCCTTGAAACAAAAATTATATTAGGCTTAGATGCCGGTGGTGCCGGCATAAACGCCATCGCTATAGGTGAAATGGCAGGTCAATATACACAGGGTAATAGAGCGTTAGCCATAGGATTCCAGGCAGGATTACTGAACCAAGGTGTGCGAGGAATTGCTATTGGGCAGGCTGCGGCTAACGCAAATCAAGGCACTAATGCTATTGCTATAGGCGAGACCGCAGGTGCTTCTAGTCAAGGTATCAATGGTATCGCCATAGGAGAAAATGCTGGTTTGAGTAATCATGGCACTAATGCTATTGCTATTGGCAGGTATGCTGGTGCTAATAATCAATCTGCCAATAGTATTGTTATAAATGCCAGCGGATCTACATTAGACGCGGCAGCGGCAGGATTTTTTGTAACGCCTATTAGAGAAATTCTAGGACCACAGGTACTATATTACGATCCATCTAACAAAGAAATTACATGGGGACCTGTACCAGCAGGCGGTGGTGGTGGGGGTGGTGGTGGGGGCGATTTTGAATTAAACGTTGCAGGCGACGATTCTACACTACGTAGAATCTTCTCTGGTGAAACATTAAAATTTGTCGGTTCCAACGGCATATCCACAGCATCAGACGGTGAAGGTCTAATTACTATTACTGGTCCAAATAACATTAGTGGCAATGCGTCTACTGCAACAACTGCCACAACAGTAGCATTAGTTCCGACTGATTCAACAAACTCTACACACTATATTACTTTTGTTGATACAGCATCGGGCAACGAAAACGTTAGAACTGACACAGCATTAACTTACAATCCGTCCGGAAATGTTTTAACTGCAACTTTTGTTTCTTCTACACAAGTAACTGCAACAACAGCAATGATTAACAACATAGATACTTTAGATTCTAGTGCTATTACTGTTATACCTAAAATGTTGTTTAATTCGGATGTAGAAATAGAAAACGAATTAATTGTAAGAAACTCTGTACGTGCTAAAGAATTTATTACAGATTCAGTAGGCGTTCCAGAAGTTTCAAGTGTAACAAATTTAAATCTTACAGCAGGCAATGCTGTTGTAATTACACAGAGTCCTTTACGTTTAGCAAAGTATACAACTGCTCAAAGAAATCTTTTAACTGCGCAAAACGGTGATATGATTTACAATCTTGATACTAATAAATTCCAAGGATATGCTAATAGCACTTGGGTGGATCTACACTAATGGAAAAAGAATACATTGTCGGATTGCATAAAGATGTAGACTACGGCCAGTTTTGGCATGAGATGGAATCATCTACTAACGGTCATACATACATTCCCGATAGATCTGTTGACATCGTCAATAACAGGGATCTAAGCGTTAGGTGTTGCCATTATGCATTATCAGATGCTGAAGCAGAGATATTAAGACAAGATCCTAGAGTGGCTACTGTTTCTTTAGTTGCACCTCCAGATCTGAAAGCACATAATTTAATTCAAACCGGAAACTTTAGTAGAAACAACGGCGGTAATACTAATACATGGGTCAATTGGGCTTTAAGGAGATGCATATTAGAATCTCCCGAGTTATCTGTAGGAACTCAATATCCGTATTGTGTTGACGGAACTGGAGTAGACATTGTTATTCAAGACAACGGTGTAATGAGCGGTCATCCTGAATGGCAGGATTCAAACGGAGTCAGCAGACTTATCGAACATAACTGGTTTACGGCTGCTGGAGTCAGCGGTACTATGCCTGCAGGACATTACGGCGATGTAGGAAATCACGGAACACACGTCGCCGGAATCGCTGCTGGCAAAACCTACGGTTGGGCCAAAGGCGCTAACATATATTCTATTAGATACGATTTATTCGATTCAGAAGCATTTGATCTTGTCAAAGCATGGCACCAACGTAAACCCGTAGATCCTAAAACAGGATATCGAAGACCTACTATTCTAAATGCCAGTTGGGGCTATCGTTGGTATTATAACAATGGTGGATATGGGGGTTCTCTAACAACCTTGTATTATAGAGGAACTAATCGAGGAACGACCGGAACTCAGTACGGCAATGTCAACAACACACATAATTTTACCTACACACCTGCAGATATCGATCAACAAGAATTAACTGATGCTGGAGTAATCTGCGTGAGGGCCGCCGGAAACTACTATCATAAAATAGATGTTCCTGCTGGCAGCGATTGGGACAACTATTATACATGGTCTACCGACTGGGCAATAGGAACTGTACCGGCAGGACAACCTATCTATTACCATCGTGGAGGTAGTCCGTGGAGTTTAGATACGATATTGGTTGCCAATTGCGATAGCCAATTAAACGGCGGTACTCTCGAACAAGTACGACAAGATTCCGAAAGAGGTCCCGGTGTTCATATTGCAGCGCCCGGTGACGACATAACTAGTTCTACCAATAGTTCGGGATTTGGCATAGGAGCAGATAGTACATATCCATTCAATCCAAGTTATAAAATATCTCGAATAAGCGGAACATCAATGGCGTCTCCCCAGGTTACCGGTATGTTAGCCTTGTTTTTACAGATGAATCCAGGTGCTACTGCACAGCAATGTAAAAATTGGCTTAATAATTTTGGATCTAAGGATGGTAAAATGTATTCGACAGGTCTAGACAATGACTACACTAACTCAAGAAGCCTACAAGGTCAACAGAATAAGTTTCTTTATTGGCCCTATGCTAAAGACATAGGCTTTAATAATTCCGGCGGGATCCGCAGAAAATAATGGAGCGATAAATGGCAAAACAATCAATTAACGTAGGTTCCTCAGCGAATGATCGATCAGGTGACAGTTTACGCCTAGCGTTCCAAAAGGTTAATGCTAATTTCACAGAACTATATACCGCATTAGGATTAGATACGGCTCCGTTAAATCTAGGAGCATTTGAATTTTCGGGTAGTACACTGAGTACTACAGATAGTTCTGCTATTACAATAGATCAAGCAACTACTATCTCGAGCAACCTAACAGTAGGCGGAGACCTACTACCTAGCATAGCCAACGGTGGTGATTTAGGAAGTGCGGCTAAACCTTGGAAGAGTTTGTATGTCAGTGGTTCAACTATCTACATTGGCGGCAATACATTAGGGTTAGACAACGAAGGCAACCTTGCGTGGAATGGCAGCACTCTTGCTCATGCCGATGGCGAGTTTATTAGATTAGACGCTCTTACTGATGTAAATGCCCCCAGTCCTAACGCTGGAGATACACTAGTCTGGATGGGCAGTCAATACGTCAATGTTCCTTTCAGAGAGGATAGATTACACAGTGAAGGTGATGAGGTTGTTCTGGTAGGTGGTGCTAATCCTTATGTGACTTTTCCTGCGATAACAGGTGGCGATCAACTAATAATACAAGGTGCTGAAGTTAGTTCAGTGTCTGGCCATCTTGCTCTTACATCACAAGATAATCTAAATATTATATCAAATGGGTCTGGTACAGCACCCGGCGGATCAAAGTCGTGGACATTTGGCGCAGATGGTAGTTTAACTATACCTGGCGATATCCGCAGCGAACAAGCGATCAACATAGATATCAACTTAGGCGACTCAACACTGCGCAGATGGCAGTTTGGTGAGGACGGTGTTCTAAATTTGGCAGGGGATTTACAATTTGCAGATGGAACTGCACAGACCACAGCGGCATTGACTTACACTAATTTTGGTGATTCTGGTGTTCGCACTGACGGTGGCACAGGTAATAATTTCTGGAAGCCAACATTCGCTGACGGTACAGGAACTATCAACAAGGCAGGTGTTTACAAAACTGCCAATAACGCTAACAATTCGCTATTTACATTTGGTGCCAACGGTGCTGGTACTATGAGCGTAGTAATGGATGGTAGCCTGTTTGTAGGTTCTTCATTGCCTTCAAACAATGGCGGACTAAACACAAACTACGGTGGATGGTTGGTTGTACAGGCAGGTGCTAAGTTCGGTGGGGATCTCAACACCATAGGCAACTTCATACTGGACACACCTGGAAACTATGTAAGGTTCGGTGATGGTACAACACAGACCACTGCTGCAGATTTTGGATACCTCGACCTGGACAAAGACACTATCAAAGGTACAGCAGGCTATCAATACACATTCGCCACTGACGGTTACTTTACCGGTTCGACCAGCAGTGAAAGCACCAACTACTTCTTTGTTGCCTATAACACTACTAACGCAAATATAGCAGCAGGATGGACAGTGGTCGGTGGCACAGCCAATACCACAGTCAGCAGTGTAACATATCCTGTAGCGGGATATCCCGGAGTCATTCGAGTCAACCTAACAGCAGCGGCCAGCAGCACCTCAGGTTTCTATCCTGTGACGGTGACCAGTCCAGACAGGTTGAGAGTTGAAATACAGCCTAATCCCGGAACCAGCGATAAGTTCACATTCGCCAACGATGGTACACTGATAACTCCTGCTACCGGTACTGTTAGACCACTAGAATCAACCACTACTGCTGGTAATCCGCTCACAGTAAGAGCAGGGGACAGCGAAACTCAAGTTGGTGGAAATCTAATTCTAAGGGGCGGCGATACCATAGGTTCTGTGGGTACTCCAAGAAATAGTGGTTGGGCAGTTCTTCGAGCAGGCAGCACAGTCACAGGCAATGGTGGTTATGCTGAACTCTTAGGTGGAAATACAACAGCAGGTACGGGTGGTCAGGCCTATGTCACAGCCGGTTCCGCAACAACAGGTGACGGTGGTCCTGTAGAAATAAGAGCCGGAAATACAGTCACTGGCGATGGTGGCGATGTCATAATTGAATCCGGAGAGGCTGTCACAGGCACAGCAGGAAATATTAATATTGCGGCCAAAGGCACAGTCACAGGTGACGGCGGAAATATAAATCTCACTGCTGGAACTACAATAACTGGTAATGGTGGGGATATAAACTTAACTGCTGGAGACAATATCAGTGGTGGTGATCCAGGTACGATAAGATTAAGAACAGTCAATGCTACTGTGAATAAAGATTGGACATTTGGTTTTGACGGTAGTTTAACTTTACCAGGTATTCTCAAGGTAGAAGATGGCGTACACGAACAGTTTCAAACTAAGGCAGATGCCACAGGTGTTGTAACGCACGATTGTTCTCTGGGACACATATTTTATCATACAAGCCCAGATGCCAATTGGACCGTTAACTTAACTAACTTAAATTTAGCCTCAGGTTATGCCACAGCAGTGACACTGGTCATTGTTCAAGGCGGCACTGGATACTATCCATCGGCTGTACAGATAGGCGGCGCAGCACAAACTTTAAATTGGCAGGGCAATGCAACTCCAACACCTAGCACAAATAGAACTGATGTAGTGACATTAAGCATCATAAACAACTCAGGTACATATACTGTGCTTGGACAACTCACAGGATTCTAAGATGTTAAGTTCGTTTACAGGTGTTGGCAAGTTTGGTCGTAGAGTGGTCAAATATAATAGTATAGTCACTTCAGGATTGACCATGCATCTTGATGCTAACGATCCTGCAAGTTATAACGGTATTGGATCAACCTGGTATGATCTTACAGGCAATTCTGATCAAACTTTAGTGGGTTCACCAACTTATGTTTCAGGTTCTCCCAGTTACTTTACATTTGACGGATTCACCCAATACAGCACTGGCTCAACGCCATATGTATGTCCACCTAATACCTATACTAAGATGGTGTGGTTCCAAATAACTCCAGGTGCAGACAACAATCTTGTCAGCAGTGATGCGGGTGGACACTATATGTTTTTTGGTGGTACATCCACCTTGTATGCCGGCAACTCCAACGTAGGCCCGCCTTATATTCCCGGATTTGGCAGCGTCACATCATTTAATGCTGACACTTGGTACTGTGCTACAGTAGTGTTTTCAGACCCGCAGATCTATCTTTATATAAATGGTGTCCAGAACGATTTTGATCCTACCTACAGCGCAGGAGGACACGGTGGCGATGGATCGGTTAACTTGGCCTGTTTTGCTCCTGGCGGTAATCTGCTAAACGGAAAAATTGCTGAAGTTTATTGCTACGGAAACGCACTGACAGCACAACAGGTACTACGTAACTACAATGTTACCAAAAGCAAGTACGGATTATAACGGTAAATATACAAAAGAGAGCGTAAATTATGGCCATACAAACAATCAATATCGGAAATGTAGTCAACGACGGACTAGGTGATGATCTGCGCACTGCGTTTCAAAAGGTAAATGCTAACTTCGCAGAATTACAGAGTTTTTTAACAGTAACAGCATCTAATGTTGGTAGCGGGTTTGGCGTTTATAAGCAGAAAGTAGGATCTAATCTAGAATTCAAAAGTCTAATTCCTAGTACAAAAATCTTAATAGAAGACCGTCCACAAGGATTAGTAATAAGTTCGACCCAGCCCGATGCATTTACAAGTATCACCACCGGTAGTGGTGTAGCCGAAGCCGATGCCGAAACTGATATCACTCTGCAAGGTACAAGAAATATTTCAACTAGTGCGTCAGGTGGAGTTATTACTGTTGATACTGTACTGGATTTAAATCAAATTTTAAGGACTGTGGATTTTGGTCCTATTACCGGATCGTATCCAAATCCTATTCAATTCGCTATTGCTAACTCTAATGTTGATTTCGGCACTGTAGAACGTCCTGGAAATATAAATTTAGACCTAGGAATACTTTCTTAAGGAACTGTTGTGACAATCTCTTGGCAAGTCGAAAACGGAGACCTTGGAACATTAACCGAAAGAATAGCAGTTAATATTCCGATTGATGCTTCTTCTAATAGAGGACCTATTACTTTCAGTATAATTGCTGGGAGATTACCACGAGGATTGAGACTCGATCCCATTGTACAACATGATAGTTCTGTCTCGACAATGCGGATTATCGGAAGTCCTGCTGAAGTAAAGACATTCGTTACTAGCAAATTTGTTATAAGGGCCGACGACGGAACAGATATAGAAGATCGTACATTTAGTTTATCAGTAGACGGTTCAGATGCCCCTATATGGATTACCAGAGAAGGATTTCTTAATGTAGGACAAGGTAAATCATATTTTGTACTTGATAATGCTAGAGTTGATTTTCAATTAGAAGCAGAAGATCCCGACATAGTTGCCGGCGATATATTAGAATATTACATTGGTCCTATGGGAGGCGAACTTCCGCCTGGACTCAGTTTATCAAAATCAGGAAAAATTACAGGATTTACAGATCCAATCTTTTCTATTGAATCTATTAATAAAGGATCAGGAGCCTACGACACTGCATCATTTGATACAACACCATTAGATAAACTTGAGGCAAGACCAAACGGTTTTGATACTTTCACTTACGATATTTTAACTTTTGATTATAACGAACCTAGTAATACTCCTAGAAGATTGAGCAGATCTTATACATTTGTTGTAACAGTTACAGACGGAAGAAACGAAACAAAAAGACTGTTTAGAATGTGGGTAGTTACTGAAGAATTTTTAAAATCAGATAACTCTATAGTACAAGTTGATACAAACGTATTCACAGCAGATTCAAGTTCAAATAGAGTACCGTTGTGGATTACTCCTAGTGACCTTGGTAGACAAAGAGCAAACAATTATCTAACAATTTATCTAGATGTATATAGGGCGCCGGGAATAGCAGGATCGTTGGTTTATTTTTTAGAAACAACTAATCCAGACGACGGTAGTCCTAGTGTATTGCCTCCGGGAATGTTCATAGACCAACTCACTGGGGAAATAGCAGGACGTATTCCTTATCAAGCCGCAGTTACAAAAAATTATAAATTTACAGTTAATGCTGTTAATTTCTTAACTGAAACTTTATCTGCATCATATACTCTAGTTGGAAATTGGAGTGCTTCAATCACGTATACGGCGAATCAGGCAGTAGTGTATGAAGGATTTGTTTATATTGCACAAGAAGAAAACAGGAATAGGGTACCAACAGAATATCCAGATACTTGGACTAGTAGTGTAAGTACTAGCAAAAAAACTTTTACAATATCTCTAATAGGAGAAATAGAAAGTGCTATAGAGTGGTTGACCGATTCAGACTTAGGTTCGATAGAGCCGAATAAGCCAAGTACTGTTTCGGTAAAAGCACAAAGTTTATTGTATGGTAACACAACCAGTTACGAACTTATTTCAGGAACGCTTCCGCCAGGTCTAACCCTTTCTGGTTCAGGAATATTGCAAGGCAAAGTAAAACAATTCGCAGATTCAAAAGGACCGGGATTAACTAGATTCTATGAAAAAATAGACAGTGCTACTGTAGATTCGGCCGCATCTAGATCATTTAATGTAACATTCGATGGTGAACAAACATCATTTGATAATCAATTTAAATTTGTAATCAGAGCAAGAGATGCTTCAAGATTTGCACAATCAGACAAACAATTCATCCTAAAAGTAAACTCTGTCACAAATAAAACTTTTTCTAATCTTTACGCAAAGGCATTACAACCAAAGAACAAAAGATTATTATGGTTTAACTTTATTACAGATTCTAATATATTTAGACCAGAAGATATTTTTAGATACGGAGATGTAAACTTCGGAGTACAATCCGAATTAAAAATATTAATGTATGCCGGTATCGAGACTGTGGATGCAGTAAATTTTGTACAGGCTATGAGTCGAAATCATTATAGGAAAAAAATTAGATTCGGTGATGTTAGATATTCTAAGGCCAAGGATCCTATAACTCAAGAGACTATATACGAAGTTGTATATGTTGAAATTAGAGATGAAAAAACAAACTCAAAAGGAAAGTCTATCTCTTCAGTTGTCAATCTAGATGACAGAATAAACAGCCCTATTATTGTAAGTTACGATGCTATCAAGGTTGATAGCAATATACCCTTCGTTAGCGATAAAGACCATCAAAGATTATTTCCAAATTCTATTAAAAACATGAGGAATAGAATAAAAGTATTAGGAGAAAGAGATAGAAGTTATCTTCCACTCTGGATGCGTAGCCTACAAGACAACAATAGTTTTGAAAGCGGATTTGTTGAAGCAGTACCATTATGCTATGCTAAACCAGGATCAGCCCAAAGTATAATTGATAGAATCAATATAAAAACATCAGTAGCATCAAGAGGTGAATGGATTTCTACAAATTCTTATAACGTAGACGATACCGTGTCTTATAAAGGATCAGTATATACCTGCGCTATAGCCGCTACAGCAGGACAACGACCGGATATTTCACCTAATATCTGGTCAAAAAATTTCAATTTTAATCAACTCGATTTTGAAATTGATAGATACCTAATTGACATATTAGGTAATGAAATAGAAAATAAATATCTAGCATTCCCGCAGATTGGAGAAAAATTACCGTGAGCAATATTAACTACGCAATTATAGACGAAACATTTCCTGTAGCAGGTCAGGATAATGATACAGAAACTTTTAGAAGAAATTTTGATTCTATTAAAACAAACTTCAGGTACGCCCAAGAAGAAATCGAAAGTCTTCAAAATAATACTGCTAAAACGAACGATCAAGTAACTGATTTTAATAAAAATAAAATCACAAATGCTGTTTTGGCAAATACTAGATTCGCTGTTCAAACAAGACAAACTCCGGCCGCCGCTACTCAGGGAATTGAATTTCAGACCGCACATTATCAAGTTTATTCATTAAGCCAATCGACTAATTTTACGTTTACACTTTTTCCTGGAGATCCCGGCGAGGATGTTTCTCCTTATGAAAGTGGCGGGAGAGTTACATTAGAACTTTATAAACAGGTTGGTGCTAGTAATATCACAGTAGAATTTTTATCAACAGGATCAGGGGTAAGTAAAATCTATCTTAACGATTTTCCCTCTTACCCCTTACAACTAACTGTTGACAACGAAACAAAACCTGTAATGGTAGAAATCATACGTCACAATAAAGACGATATCTTTATAAAATATCTAGGAACATTTAAGGACAGCAGTACCTACTCAAACATTGACAGCGTGTCAAAATTAAAATCATTAACTACCACGCAAAGAAATGCTCTTGTCGGTGTCGAAGTTGGTATGATTATTTTGAATACCACAACAACCAAAGTACAGGTAGCAACACAAATTACTCCGTCTGTAGTCTGGACTGATCTTAATTAATGTTTAATCCATTAATCGACAATTTACATGAATTAAGCGATGCTGAATTAGAACAGAAAATTTTAGAACTTTCTAAAAAATATTTCACGGCAGCAAGATTAGGTAAACCAGAATACTTGACACAGATCCAAACAGCCATTATAATGTATAAGGAAGAGCGATTTAAAAGATCGCAGATTAAAAAAACTGACTTAGATAATGATTTGGATCAACTGATTAATGTCGACTGAACACACACAAGATCAAATAACAGAGACTATTCTACGACACGGTCCTAATGCTTTAGAACTTTTTTCGATCAAGGAAGATTGGATTATAAATTATCTCAATCAAATTGATTTAGAAAAACTTCCGTATCCTCTTCCAAAAATAGAAAACAATGAAAATAGATGGTTAGTTCCTAGGAATTATTTCGACGAGGATATAGAAAAATTTTTATTAGATAAATGTCCTTCGGAAAATCGTGATAGATTATTACTAGAACTCGATCTCTATAAAAAAAATAATATGCTAGATCTGCTCAAAATAGTCAAATATCTAGTTGATACTTTTGAAAAAAACAACATTATATGGGGAGTAGGACGAGGTTCAAGTGTAGCCAGTTATGCTCTTCATCTTCTAGGGTTACACATGATCGACAGCATTAAATACAACTTACCAATAGAAGAATTCTTTAAGGAGATTTAAATGGGTAAAACATATACAAGTATGCGAGGCAAATCTGTAGATATGGAAAAATTAACTCTACAAAACGAACTAACACCTGCTGTAGGAAATGTTAGAGTAAATGCACGTGGCGACCAACTAGGGCCGGGCGGGAAGATTGTCAAAACCAAAGAGCAGATGCTACAAGATTACTATGCTACAAATCCGGGTGCAGTGAAGGAAGAATTAGTATCCAGAAAGAAATAACTATGACTTATGATCCTATTAAAGTAACCAAAATAAATGCGCTACACGATAATGTATTAGTCTCTGACATGGATTTTGGAGAAATTACCACATCGTCAGGAATCGTAATTCAAAGTGACGACGGTAAAGTTCATGGTATTAAACCTAGATGGGCCCGAGTATATTGTGTAGGGCCCGAACAACAAGACATCAAAGTAGGCGACTGGATATTAATTGAACACGGTCGATGGACTAGGAAAATGAAAATCGATGACGGCAACGGAGTGAAAGAAGTACAGAAAGTTGACGTAAATTGTATTTTAGCCACATCTCCGGAAAGACCAAACGATGCTTATATAGGACAAGAGTACGCACACGGAACAGGTGTTGATATTCGTCCTGAAGATTTTATAAGATAATGGGTTTCAAAAAAAACTGGGACACAGCAGATATCGCTACCCAAATTAACAACCTAGCCAGAGAATGTGCCAGTCCGTACAATGATGGATTCACAGGTTGGTATCTTAAACAAGATCTGTATGTTATCAAAGATGCTTTAGACCACGCATTTAAAGTTGCTCCAGACTTCGGCAATATGGAGAAACAGTGGTTGAAAGAGCAAGAACAAAAGCGTATAATTAAACTTCTAAAAGATTAAATTCTTAAAGGAAGTTTATGACCAATCCATTTCGTGATCAAGAAAAATTCATGCGGGCCTGTGATCAATCAGTTGATTCAGGTAACAGAGATCAATTCAATATGTATTTGAAATTGATTGAAGAGGAAGCCGAAGAGTTAAATCAAGCCATAATTAATCATAATAAAGTAGAGATGCTTGACGCACTTATCGACATGCTGGTCGTTACTATAGGTGCTATACATTCCATGGGCGCAGATGCCGAAGGTGCGTGGAAAGAAGTGATGCGTACTAACTTTGCTAAGATTGACAAAGACACAGGTAAAGTTCGTAAGCGTGAAGATGGTAAAGTTTTAAAACCTGTAGGTTGGGAACCACCTAATCTTAAACCGTATGTTAGTAAAGAAGAGGCATTGATCAAACAGGGATTCGAACAATGAAAATCGGATTCACATGTTCTACTTTTGATCTATTTCATGCAGGACATTTGCTAATGCTAGAGGAAGCAAAAAAACAATGCGACTATCTAATAGTCGGTTTACAAACTGACCCGACTATAGATCGCCCGACAGAAAAAAATAAACCGGTGCAATCAGTATTTGAAAGATTCGTTCAACTCAAAGCCTGCAAATATATTGATGAAGTTATTCCCTATACCACTGAAAAAGAATTGGTAGATATCTTGCTATCTTATCCTATTAATGTTAGAATATTAGGAGATGAATATGCTGAAAAAGAGTTTACTGGTAAATGGGAATGTATCAACAAAGGCATAGAATTTTATTTTAATAAAAGAGAACATAGTTTTTCAACAACAGAACTCAGAGGCAGAGTAGTGGCGGCTGAGATAGAAAAAGGACTTAAAGCATGACTATGGATCAAGCGGCTGTATTTTTAGCCGGAAGTATTTTAATAGCAGTAGGATTTACTGTTGTAATTGCTGCCGCAGTATTTGTTAACAACATATTACATAGATATTGGAAACCGGTAAGTATATTCACTCCAGAAAGTTGGAAGGCATTTAATCCGCCGGTGCCGAATGCAAGTACAAACAAGGATACAAAATGAAAGAACTTTGGGTAGAAAAGTATCGACCTAAAACACTAGAAGGTTATGTGTTTAGAGATGATCATCAGAGAAAGCAAATCGAAACATGGGTTAAAGATAAAAGTATTCCTCATCTATTATTAAGTGGTAATGCCGGTATCGGTAAAACTACCTTAGCAAAGATTTTAATTAATGAACTAGGTATTGAAGAATATGATGTATTAGAGATGAATGCTTCTCGAACTAATTCAGTAGATGATGTTCGAAATAAAATCACTAATTTTGTGCAGATGATTCCGTTTGGTCCGTTCAAGGTAGTGTTGCTGGATGAGGCCGATTATCTATCACCTAACGCACAAGCAGCATTACGAGGTGTCATGGAAGAATTTCATCAGACTGCAAGATTTATTTTGACCTGCAATTACCCGCACATGATCATTCCTGCGATTCATAGTAGAACTCAAACTTTACATTTTGAAAAAACAGACCAAACTGAATATACTGCTAGGGTGGCTACGATATTGGTTGAAGAAAATGTAGAATTTGATCTCGATACCTTAGATTTATATGTTAAGGTAGCGTATCCAGATCTAAGAAAATGTATACAATTAGTACAACAAAATTCTATCGGAAATAAATTAGTTGCACCTTCTAAAGGCGATGAAGGTGAATCTGATTGGAAGTTTGATATGGTAGGTTTATTTAAAGCAGGAAAAATAATGGAAGCAAGAAAATTACTCTGCGGTAAAGTAAGAGCAGAAGAAATTCTAGAAATCTATTCATGGCTTTATAACAACATTGAAATCTTTGGCGATGAGCGACAACAAGATACTGCTGTGCTAGTTATAAAACAAGGCATTGTTGATCATCCTCTTTGTGCTGATCCAGAAATAAACCTGGCTGCTACTCTAATTAAACTATCGAGAATCGAATGACATACGTAGTAACAGAGCAGTGTGTAAAATGCAAATATACCGATTGTGTAGAGGTATGTCCAGTTGATTGTTTCTATGAAGGACCTAATTTTCTGGTAATTAATCCGGACGAGTGTATTGACTGTGCCGTATGTGTACCTGAATGTCCAGCAGAGGCTATCGTAGCAGACAATGATCCTTCGGCCGAGGAATGGTTACCTTTAAATATCAAATACAGCCAACAATGGCCAAACATCACTAAAAGAAAACTGTCATTGCCCGATGCCGACAATTGGAAAGGTGTTTCGGGTAAAAAACAATATCTAGAAGAATGACTGAAAAAGATAAATCTAATCTCGCCAAAGGCAAAGATAGTTTTGATGCTGAGATTGGAGATAGTCTTGTTGCATTTTTCAACAAAAATGTAACTCCCTATCCTACTGAAGTAGGCGGTCCTGCCTTTGATTTAATTCCTGTAGAAAAACAAAAAGACATAATGGTTAACGTTGCCCGTATGCACGGACAGCAAGAATATAATCGCATCATGGAATTAGTGGCTGTTCTACAAAAACAAGCGGCAAGTATAAAACGTAGATTAGAAATAACAGATGCTGTTCATGCTGCTAAGTATGATTTTCAAACCTTTCATGGTAAAATATATTGGTTAGCCTACGAAACAAACAAAGATAGAACTATACTTTGCCATATGGGGCCGAATGATTGGAGTACTGGAGCACCTCTAACTTATCAATATATCTGCAAAGTAAAATGGTTAGGCGATTATACATGGGTAGAAGTTGATGACGAAGGAAATCCGGTAGAATGAAAACAAAATTAAAAAATGCGTACATGAAAACTGCAAAGATATTCGCAGAACTTAGTCACGCTAAAAGATTGCACGTGGGCGCCATCATTGTTAAAGATGATAGAATTATCAGTATTGGTTACAATGGCATGCCGGCAGGTTGGGATAATACTTGCGAAGATAGACAATACATGGATAGTGATGCTGGAGGATGGTTAGATCCTAACGAAATAGAAGAACGCTGGCCATTGGCTGAATGGGATTCTAACACAGATTCTGTACTAAGATATAAACTAGTGACTAAATCCGAAGTTCTACATGCCGAATCGAATGCTATTGCTAAGTTAGCGAAATCAACAGAATCTGGAAATAACGCAACATTGTTTGTTACCCACTCTCCGTGCTTAGATTGTGCGAAATTAATCTTTCAGAGCGGAATAAACCATGTTGTCTTTGGGCAACATTACAGAGATAATACAGGACTAGACTTTTTGAAAAAGTCAGGAGTTACTGTAGAACAGATAGATGAAGGGGCGTAATGCCCCTTCAGGTACTAACTATCTTTATAAATCGCTAGAATCTCCTTTACGGCTTCATGTCTTTCTACATCACCGATTGTAAATTGACAAATATCTACATATCTGTGATCCCTAAAGTCATTATATAATTGTAAAAATTCCAACAGGCCATTATTAGAAGGTCTATCTGCTTGTTGGAGGTCCCCTGTTACTATCATTTTTGATCCTTGACCTAGTCTAGTAAGTAACATTTTCATCTGACTAGGAGTCGCGTTTTGCATCTCGTCAGCAATAACGATGGCATTCTTAAATGTACGTCCTCTCATATATGCTAGAGGACTGATTTCAATCACCCCCTCTAATAACATATGTTCTATTTCTCTAGCACCGTAATTCTCTGAGAAAACGTCCATTATAGGCTTGGTCCATGGTTCCATTTTTTGATTAAGATCTCCTGGTAGGAATCCATGCTGCTCATCTACTGAAACCGCAGGTCTTGTGATTACAATTTTAGTAATATCTCCCCAATTTAACTGCTGAATAGCCCACTGTACTGCCAACATAGTTTTACCCGTACCGGCTGGCCCGATAGCAAAAACAATCATTTTTTGCACATCGTTTAGTTTAAGTAGGTAATTTTCTTGGCTAAGATTCTTGGGATATATCTGAACGTGTTTACGTTTACGTTGGAGTTTTTGGTCGATATTTATAACGTTGCTATCAAAACGTGGGTCATACTGCTGAGTTTGCTGTTGTTGCGCTCTTTTACGCTTCATATAAGGTTAGCCCTCCTTTTAACGTGATCAGGCACGGACCTTGGACCGTAGTGCCCGTACCGAGCACAAAAGTATTTAACTTGGTTTGAAAAAAGATAAATGATATGTTTAAGAAAACGGGCTAAATACTAGCGGAGGCACTATGGTAGATTTAAAATCAATTATACAGAATATCGAAACGATCTACGGGTCAAATAACAGCCTGAATATCCTTAAGGATTTTGAGCGTGTTATTGACGAACTAGATCTGTACGTGTTTGATAACTGGATAGACGGAGAACTTGTAGAGGGTCCTAAAGAAAACAAATACTTCGTAGAATGTACGTTTATGTGGGACTACGAAAAGATGCCGGATCCAACAGGTGCGAAAAGATTATCCGATTACGGGTGTAAAGTGCAGTTTGCAGAAAGCCACTTACACTATGTTAGAAAAATTAAAAGTCCCGACGATATTCGACCGGGAACTAAAAAAGGCAAAATTGATAGAAAAGAAATATGGCTGGTAAAGATTATAATGCCTAAAAAATTAATGACCGATATTCAGAAAGGATCTAAAAATTTAGATCTTAATAAAATAGAAGATATAGTTAATCAAAATTTTCTTAAAAGCGTTGGCCCGGATGCCAGCGAACAACAAGTTCAGGATTTAGCAAATGCACAACCAGCAGAACAACCAGCGGCTTGACGAAGGGTTAAGAGCCTTAGACCTTAAAGGGCTAATAGAAGAAATTATAGAAATAGATGTATACAAATCTAAAATGGGAGAAGACAAAGATGTCTGCGTCCTTGGATTTGTAGTAGATGATCGATTCCCCGCCAAAGACCTCATGGAATTTATAGAAAAGGGTTATCATTTTGTTTTAGATGCAGATATCAGCAGCGGAGAAAATTCTAAAGGAAAATATAATGTTTTCGTAGAACTTTCGAGAACTCCACAATTATCAGAAAATATTAAAGAACTAGAATACGGCATTAAAAAACTTACGGGTGTTGACAGTTTTAAATTCAAATATCATAAAGATTCTAGTATACATGATTTAACTGAAGATAACGTTTCAAAATTCGTTCCTAGTACACCAAACACCTATATCAAGTTTCTTAATAATGTTAAAACTGAAAGTGTTAAAAAATTCTTTAACAAAACATTAATGGATGACCTCACTCTAGAAAATGATATCATTATATTTCATAAACCGTTTGATAACAAATATAGGTTTAGAAAAGTCGACGAACAAACAATCAGTGAAACATCTTTATCAATAGATGAAAGATCTATGAGCGAAATTTTTTGGCTAACAAAAGTGTTAGGTGATTATGATATCACAAAATTAGGTGACACATTCGCATTTCATAATGAAGGTGACACCATTTACTTACAAAGGATAGAATAATGAGCGGATTTAACTTTGAATTTTCAAAAGCACACCTGAGTGAAATTATCGGTAAGAATGCTTACTTAGATTATTGGTATGATGCTATTTGTGAAATTTGTCCAGAGTATGAAATAAACACTCCACAACGGCTAGCAGCATGGTTAGCACAATGCGCTCACGAGAGTGGCGGATTCAAGTTTTTAAAAGAAAATTTAAATTATAAAGCAGCAAGTCTACGTAGAGTATTCCCTAAGTATTTCACAGATGATGCTACTGCCGCTTCGTATGCTAATAAACCAGAAAGAATTGCTAATAGAGTTTATGCGAATAGAATGGGGAACGGTCCGGAAGAAAGCGGTGATGGATGGAAGTTCTGCGGGCGCGGATTAATTCAATTAACCGGAAAAAATAACTACACATTTTTTGCAGGTTCATTAGATATTCCGTTAGAAGAAGCCAGCGAATACTTAGAGACATTCGAAGGTGCTGTACAGTCAGCCTGTTTCTTCTGGGAGCAGAACAAACTAAATCAATTTGCAGACAACGGTGATATTCTCACTATGACCAAGAGAATTAATGGCGGAACTATTGGTTTAGAGGATCGTATTAAACACTACGAACATGCCAAACATGTACTAGGAGCACACTAAAATGTGGCAACTTCAGTGGATTCTTAGTTTGATCCCTGATAGTCTGTTTGTGTGGATTACATATATTTTAATGATAGCAGGTGCTGGTCTATACGTTGCCAGCAAATTAGTAAAATGGATTCCGCTAATGGGCCAATACAAGTTGCCTGCAGAACTTATAGGAATTTTAGTTTTACTGTTTGGAACATATCTGTTTGGAGGTTATGGTGTTGAAATGAGTTGGCGTGACAAGGTTCGAGAATTAGAAGAAAAAGTCAAGGCCGCAGAAACAAAGAGCCAAGAAGTTAAGATACAAATACAGGAAAAAATAGTTTATAAAACTAAGGTTGTAAAAGAAAAAGAAACTGTTTATGTAGATCGTATAAAAGAAATAGCCAAAGAAGTTGATGCTAAATGCGAGGTAGATCCTCGAGTAATAGAACAATTAAACAAGGCCTCCGAAGATCCTACTAAAGAGATTACTAAATGAAATACATAATTCTAGCATTTGCAGTATTACTAACTGGCTGTTCTACAGCACCGGTTGTAATGAAATTTCCTGAAGTTCCACCGGAACTAATGAGTAAGTGCGAAGATCTAGAAAAAGTACCTGCTGATACTAAACAATTAAGTGTAACCGCAGAAGTTGTAATTAGAAATTACAGTAGATATCATAATTGTCGAATTAAAATTGAAGGTTGGCAAGAATGGTACAATGCAAATAAAAAAATTTACGAAAGTGTTAAATAACCGTAGATATTGAAAGGAGCCTAAATGAGCGTAGTAGATTCAGTTCTTAAACTAATAAACAAAGAACCCAAAGATCCGGATGCACCAAAGCCGCCGGCAGGTAGCCGTAGTGAGCGCGAAGCAAAGATCAAAGACAAAGCCGGTATGGTTATTTCTGTGTTTGCTTTGTTCTTAGCCGTTAATAGTTGGTACGGTGGTAAGTTATCTAGCACAGTATTAAACAATACACTAGGTGCTAACAATGCTTGGGCACAGTATCAAGCAAAGAACAATCGTTTAGTTAGTTATGAGATCGCATCAAAGACAACTAGCGATCCTAAACTAAAAGCAGAGTTTAAGGCAGAAGCAGAACGCATGGACAGCGACAAGAAAGAGATTGCTGTCAATGCACGTAAGATGGAAGCCGATCGCGAACTGGCTAAAAAATCAAGTCCATGGATTGGATATGCTTCTACAGCGTATCAGTTGGCCATTGTTGTTTTATCAGCAAGTATTCTTGCTGTTAGTATGCCAATGTTTTGGAGCAGTTTTGCAGTAGCAGGTGTAGGTATATTACTATCAGCCAACGGAATATTCCTTTGGTTCTAACAGATTAAGGAGCGGTATATGAGCGAAGACGTTAAAAGCGAAAGCGAAAAGAAAAAAGAAGATTGGATGAATTCTAAATGGCGTCCAATGATGGGATGGATGTACATGGTTGTGTGTACCATGGACATGGTTATATTCCCAATCTTGTGGAGTCTACTACAAACATTCCATCATCAGCCTATCACACAGTGGAATCCATTAACCTTACAAGGTGCCGGATTATTCCATATTGCTATGGGCGCAGTTCTAGGTCTAGCAGCATGGGGTCGTACACAAGAAAAACTAGGAGGAGCAAATAATGGCGGACTACAGACAACAACTAGCACTCCAGCATTTGGCTCTGCGCCAACAGGCGGTTTCGGTGCATCACCTGCGCCAAGTGGATTTGGAGCGCCAAGTTCCCCAAGTGGCTTTGGCGGAGGCGGCTTTGGAAGCACACCTAGTGCGCCGGCCAGTTTCGGAGCCCCAAGTACTCCAGCAGCACCAGCAATGAGTAGCACAGGCAAACCGATGCCTGTACAACCAACACAACCAGAACTATAAGGAGAGTTCAAATGAAACACGTAATTTTTGTAGCAGGTCTAGCGTTAGCACTATCATATCCTGCATATGCAGCCGATGATAAGAAACCAGAAACAACTAAAGTATGCGTTGACGTTCAGGGCAAAGACGGTAAACCTGTAATTGATCCAAAGACTAAGAAGCCAAAGCAAGAATGCAAAGAAGTTAAAAAGCATAAAAAGCATGAGGCTACCAAAGTAGAAGATGCCAAGAAAAAGTAACTTCACTAAGTTACGATATTAAATAAAAGGACCACATAAGGTCCTTTTATTTTCTATGGATTATTACAGTACATTAGGTTTAAGAAGAGGTGCAAACGACGACGAAATTAAAAAAGCGTATCGTAGCCTCGCAATGAAACATCACCCAGATCGTGGGGGCGACGAAAAAAAATTCAAAGAGATATCTGCTGCTTACGAAGCCTTAAGCGACCCGGAAAAAAAGAAGATTATTGACATGGGCGGAGACCCTAACGCTCGCCATATGGGCGGTGGTTTTCATAACCAGGGACCATTTGAGTTTCATTTTAATACCGGAAATTTTCAAGATATATTTGATAATTTTGGATTCGGCCCGTTCGGGCATTCGCCAAGAAGAAATAGAACTGTTAGTATAAATGTTGAAATTTCTCTCGAAGAAGTACTCACAGGTAAAGACATAACAGCAGAAGTAAACTTACCTAACGGCAACAACAAAGTTATAAATGTTCATATCCCTGCAGGTATAGGAGATAGACAACAAATCCGTTATCAGGGCATGGGCGATACATCAATTCATCATATGCCTGCAGGCGATCTAATTGTAAACATATTCATAAAACGACATCCCAGATTTAATAGAGAACAGGATGACCTATATTACAATCATAATATAAACTTATGGGATGCATTATTAGGTGGTAATATTAAAAT
>Ga0129333_10000037_pt1 | contig 70341 bp, 79 predicted proteins | sample CPB6_08_DNA_FD_94474 | JGI IMG/M metagenome (GOLD analysis project Ga0129333, IMG submission 94474) | Freshwater to marine salinity gradient microbial communities from Chesapeake Bay, USA - CPBay_Sum_0.6_0.8_DNA | ecosystem: Environmental > Aquatic > Marine > Coastal | place: USA: Chesapeake... | reverse complement strand
TTTGCCTTGAACGTACCATAGATAGAAATTGCTGCTACGTTGTCCTCACCCCACCGACTTCTCAAATACTTCTTGATCTCATCACGACGCTTATCTTCAAAGTCAAGATCGATATCAGGATAGTCGTTTCTTTCAGGATTCAAAAAGCGTGAGAACAGCAACCCATACTTTATGGGATCTACTTTCGAGATATCAAGCAAGAACGCCAGCAAACTTCCACCGACAGAACCACGGCCAGGACCACGACCAACATTATTATTATCAGCCCATTTCACCAAGTCCCATACCATCAAGAAATAGTCAGCAAAACCAAGGCGAGAAATGATCGACAATTCCTCTTCAAGTCTTTCCCTGTATTCATCACCAAAACCACGGCGCTCTAACTCAAATGTAGACACTTCACGCAAGTATTCATTTGAGTCTAGCGACTTCATGAATTTAGGCAAGAGTTTTCTCTTAGTCGGAATCTCCGCAGTGCATTTTTGCGCCACCTCAATGGTGTTTTCCAAGATATCAGTTCTGTCTATGCCAACAGTATTGAACCACGATTGAATCTCTGATGCAGAGGCAATGTATGGATTTATTTCGTCAAACCGTAAGAATCTATCTGGATACATAGCATTCATTTTTTCAATGATGCTACCTTCATGGCGAATATTCTCTCTAGCCTTACGAAGGTCGCCGGAGTTTAGTGAAGGATACTGAGATATCATCAGCAGTACTTCTTCGTGACCACGATCATCATGTGTGGGAAAATGACAGTCAGCAGTAGCGACAGGCTTTCTACCAAAAGAAGCCGCCAAATCGAAGAGACCCTTGTTAATATGAGCAGGATTCCAAGCCTGAACTTCATAGTAGAAGTCATCCTTGAATATCTTTATAAAACGTTCAGATAACTGTTCTGCTCGTGATGTGTTGCCTGCTTCAATAGCCTTACAGATTGCACCGCCAAGGCAACCAGATAGGGCAATAATGTCATTATCGACAATTTGCTCTAACAGATCAAAGTCAATTCTAGGCTTGTAGTAGAAATTATCTGTCCAGCCGACCTGACTGGCTTTAAATAGCTTTTGCAGACCCTCGTTATTCTTTGCTAATAGAATAAGATGGAATCTTTCATGGCGACCATCGCCATCATTGGCAACAGAATCAACAAAGTAAGCCTCTACACCAAAGAGTGGTTTGACTCCTGATTTTCTACATGCTTCTTGAAACTTTAAAACACCGCCCATTGTGCCATGATCTGTAATTGATGCAGCATATTGTCCATTTGTAGATGCTACACGGGCTATATCGTAGGGCGTTGACATGCCATCAAGAAGAGAATACTCCGAATGGCAGTGGAGATGAACAAAGTCAGTCACTATTTAGAAACCTGCAGGGTAGAAATTTTATCGATTGTCGGGATATCTTTACCAATAAGATGCTCATTGTACCATGTTTTGATGACATAGCATGGGACTGAGAGCTCAGACATAATTTTCCTTATCTCTGTAGGATTATCATCAATGTAGAAGATAGGATTGAGCTTTGATAGATGCTCATACTTATGATTCATCTCGCAGATTACGATATCAGAGTACATGACACGCCAGCCATCAAGCCAAGGTTCAATTTCTGATATTGATGTTTCTGATCTTCTTGCGGTCACAAAAGTAACATCATAGCCCATCATAAACCATTCATTAATGGCATGCCATGAGTCTTTAATAGGCATTAAGTTTCGCCAAAACAATGGATCTTCAAATATATATTCAAGATAATCCACACCGTCTGGTGTCAGCAGAGCCTCGCCTATATGCTCTGCATCAAATTCAAGAGAGCCTAATTCAGCATACTCTTTTAAACGAGAACCAATGTCGGTAATAATACCATCAAGGTCAAGACATATTCTTTTAGCCATAAATATTTGTGCCGGCAGGGTTTCATCCCTGCCGGCACACACCTTTCACCAAGTGTCTTTTACTAATTCACCAGTAGTAAAGAATGCTTCCTGCTTTGCATAAGGCAATGTCATGTAAACATTGTTAAGATCATGCATCGGCAATGAAGAAATATTACTCGGCATCGGTGACTGATCAAGCGGGATAAGAGTGTAATTCGTATCCTGTGCTCCAGAACCTGTTCTTGAATACTTGTAGTAACGATCAGTGATCGTGCCAAATTCCTTAGCGTATTCAATAAGAATAAGACCAATATGACGCTGGTTGAAGGTCGTATCAATGATACGAGGCTCCCAAGTTCCAGGCTCAACCTCAACTGCTACGTTAATAAGCAAGTGGGGCTTCGGTCTCCATCTAGTGTCCTTAGAAATTTGCTCGCTAGCCCAGCAACGGTAATTAAACTTCTCAAGACCAGCAGTAGAAGCGGCACGCCACTTCCAATTGATGGGCGATGTAACAACCGGAACAGTGATTGCAGTCCCAGATGTCTCATCATAATACTTAGAATCCTCAGTAAGTTCCTGACGGAATCTAATCTTGAAAGTCTCTCCCGAAGAGATGGTGAAGAACTTCTTTGCCCCACCACCGCTCTGAGTCGGAATATTCTTTTCTAAGTCTTTAAGTGTCTTTAATGATTCAAACATGTTTCCTACCTTCCTCCTATAATGGAAATTTTATTTTGATATGATTGTTGTATTTCCTGCTCGGACATTTCACCAGGATCTTTCAGCCCATCAGTAATGAGCATCCGATACAAGTCCTTGCCCTCGCAAGATCTGATTATAGCATCACACATGGCATTGCCGGCGCTGTCGTTGTCAGAAAATATTATGATTTTGTCAAAATATTTTCTGAGCATCGATGCTTGTTGCTCCGACACTTGAGCGCCTAGTGTTGCTACAGAATTTTTATAGCCAGATTGTACAACCTTTGCACAGTCAAGACTACCTTCAACTACAATACACTCATCAAATTTCTTTGCATTTTGTATATTGAATAGAATTTCTGCTCTCTTAAACCCCTTGTTATACAAATATCTAGGATCCTGCCAGTCATGAATGGCACGACCAATCAGGCCTACAATATTATATTGACTATCACGCACAGGTATAACAACACGTTCTTTTACTCTTGAGAATCCGATCTCTAGAAATTGCAATGTTTCTTTAGACAATCCTCTGTCTAACATTGTTTGAAGCAACTTTATTTCTTCTGAATTGTAATCAACTTCTATTGAGTCAATGGACAATTCTTCTTTTTTCTTGAAATCAAGTGCCATTTCAAGTTCACGCTGGAGATTCACAGGGTCAATCTTTTTTTCACGACCGTATGATTTACCAGTCAAATGCTTGTAAAGTTGTCTAAAGTTGCCTTTTTTATCACAAGATGGATTAAAGCACTGCCATAGCCCGGTCTTTAAATTAATATAAAAAGCAGGGCTGTGCGTGTTCTTATGGAAGGGGCAATAAATTGTTGCCTCCTTGCCGGCTTCAGTCTGTATCTGAATATTATAATTAGAAAACAGACTTCTTATCTCAGATTCAAGACTATTTGTAGAAGACAATTTTGTATTCAAATGTTTCAGTTTTTGGTTTGTAATCAGTGTATAGTTTTGTTGTTGTAAAATCACCATATCGATCCTTGATTTCGTCTTCAATCCAAGGGCGCAATCTGATGATTGTCTCTACATCACGGCTGATACCGTGCAGAACATACAAAACATTATCATCTGTTTCAATTTTCATCCCAAGTCCCATTCTTCATTCCACTTTCCGGTTTCTAGATTCCACTTCAAGTAAAATCCAAAATGTGTAGCTCTTCTTACTTTTCTAGATACAACCTGAAATGTATCGGAGTTGTATTCTCTATGAATAGCAAGAACGAGATCGGCATCATAGGCTAACTGCTTTGACCATGCAACTTCTTCAAGTTCCGGTGGTCTTTCGCTATGCCCATCACTCATTGTTACAGCAGCAACGTCAATGATTGGAACGTTATTCTTAACTGCAATTCTCTTGAATGCTTTTGAAAGATTCTTTGCCTTTTCAGTTTCATTCTTGGCTCCGCTAGAATCATCAAATAGACCATGATAATCTAATATCACCATATCTGGTTGATACTGATCTATCTTAGCCTGCACCATATTTTGATCAGCAGTTTCAAGCCCCTCTGAGGTGATCAGATATATCGGTTGCTTGCCTTCAAATGTGACCTCGGCCCACTTGCCATATCTATCAACAACATGAGGATTAGCCTTAACTAAGTCTGTGTTAGTAAAGTGCCCTTCACCATTATTGAGCAGCGTATCAAGCCTCTGCCCCTCTTGCATTTTATTCATTTCAAGAGAGATAATCATCGGTCTATAACCAGCACGCCAAGCATTAACGGCAAATAGTCTTGCTATAAAAGATTTACCAACGCCTGTCCAGCCAAGCAACACAATAAAATCGCCTGGTTGCCAGCCACCGAATACTTTGTCAATAACAGAAATACCGCTAGGAATACCAACAATATCCTTGTCGGGATTATTGGCTCTCTCTTGTAAGTCAGCGAATCTATCACGCCATTCACTAACAAGATCAGTATCTTTTAAATTGCTAGAGTACTTATATAATTTAGAAGTATTCTCCATCAAAAATGACAGTGCTTCTTTTGGCCCAAGTTCACCAAGAAGTGAATGCGCCTGCGCTACAATTCTTCTAGTTTGCAGAGCAAGTGATTCCTTTTTAGCCTGATCAACATAATACATCAATGGTTCTGATGCGTTTATAAACTCAAAATCAGAGAAGTGAGATTTAATGGTGTCTTTAGATGGAGCCTTGCTGTGTTTATCATAATGACTTAACACAAAGTTCCATATATCTCTGTACTCTGAGAAGACACCATCAACGCCTTCATTGATCGCTGTAACCATGTCACCGCTTTCAACAATTGAGTTGATAAGCCTCATTTCATAGTTCATCTTTTTCTATCAGCTTTCTAGTCTCCGCAACCGTCTGTTTGAACCTGTCTATAGAGGCTTTCTCTTTCTGTATCTTCTGCACATAGTCTCTTGACTTCAGAGCAAAATCAAATACAAGAATTGGGCCTTCATCTTTCTCAATATACCATTTAATAGCATCAAGTAAAGTATCACTATCATAATGGTCAGCAAGACTATTTGCTACATCTTCTTGCCTGGGTGAATCTGGTACAAAAAGTTTACCCTTTTCCTTGCAGTATACCTTGAATACCTCAACTACATCATTGCCAGTTATTGCCATTTATATCACTCACCGCCTTCCAGCGTGAAACAAGTCTTTCAAACTCAGATATACCTGAAATTACGCCAACATCCTCTTCGGAATCCAAGGAATTTAAAAAGCATTCTAGAGTTACAGAACACTTTGAGCAACCTTCTTTAGCATATTTAATTTTATCCTGATTGTAAGACAACCAGTAATCTGAGTGCTTATCTTTTGAACAGACTGCTTTATCTCGCCAATTCACTTATCTAACTCTTTTAACTTGGCTTCGATCTGCTCATCAAGCGATTCCCAGAGTCTTTTCCAAGCACCCTCGTCTTCGAGGTTAGATGCCATAATTTTTGCACCAGCATCAAGTCTTAACGACTCATAATTACCAAGATTCTTAGTAATACCAATCGATGCCCAAATTTCAGCTTTGTCATTTTCAATCATAGGTGATTAACCTTTTCTCTCAAAGAAACAATATTGTTTCTAATGTTTTGGTTTTTAGAACTGGCCGGTCGGCCAGGACTCCTGCCCGAAAAGAATGCTACCACATCGTAGACTTCTGATTCGGTATAAAATCTCCAATTTTTGTAACAACTCGATTCTTCACCAATAAGAAAAGATGGCTTTGGTATGAGACCATTCTTTTCATACTTACGAAGTGTATCAGATCTTTTTGATGTTATCTTTGCTAACTCACCGATGGTATACAATCTGCTTAGCAGTAATTCACCACCAGTAAAAGGAATTATTTCCTCATCATCCTCCAACAGATATTTTAGAATAACACTGTTGGAGGATCGATGAATCTTCTTGACTTTAACAGATTTGCCTTTATACAAATAGAATTTATTTTCTATAATTTTATTAGTAATCATTTCATACTTCCATGAACTTTGTTAACAAACCTATTAAACTCTTCCACTCTAATATCTACTGAGTGGGCGCATTGAATACATGTAACATCAACCCAAAATTCTCCAAAGAGGTGAAATGGCTCACCTACATATTTAAATCCACTACATCTAGTGCATTTCATTGTGAATCTCGGGTGATTAATCATATTAATTCTTTAATGTAGATGCCGACTTAGGATTGCCAACCTGAGTGGCCATGAATCCCTTAACAACGCTAATTCCGGCAGCAACTGCAGCCGTAAGTGCAGACTTTGCCTCGTCAACACCACCAACGGTATAGACAGCAACAAAAGCCTGAGCCGCTGTCCACAACGCTCTTTCAGCAACGTCTTTTAATAATCCTTTATCTAACATATATCCTCCTATAACCAGCAGTTATATTCTGCTGTTACAATTCCCTTTTCGGGATGAACAAACATCAATGGTTGGGAAGGCTGGCCAATTGCAGCCAGGCTCTCCATTGCATATGTGTTTGTAGATTCTGGGCTACCAGAGATTCTGAATTGCACAGTATTGAACGTCATCTTTGTCGGAGTGTGGAAGTGACCACAATAAACATCATTGAACTCTTCCTGGATTGCCCCAACCTTCCAACCATACACCTTTTTCTGGAAGGCATACAGTGTTGATAGACTTCCAAACTGATCGCCGTGTATTAACAGCGACTTGTAGTTGCCAATCGAATCTATGGCATACCAATTTCTTTCACCTCTACCATCCGGTATGTTAAAAGAAATCCTCTTTTCATTTTCATACATCAACTGTACGATTCTATACAACATTCTATCTGCATTTGTTTCTGGGTCATGGTCTCTTCTACTACGACCGCCGATAGCACCATGATTCCCTATAACGCCAACGAATGTAACTTTCTCAAAGTTCTCCAACATCCTGTTAATAAACTTACGCATAATGCGTGGTCCATCAACAGTCACTTGACGATAAAGACCGCCATCTACAAGAAAACTCTGGCCCGGAAATATCAGTTCGCCTTCGACAATATCACCGAGGCACCATATATGTATTTCATTAACAGGATGATCTGCTCGTTGAATATTGGTAAGCTGAATTACCTTATCGGCGTATCTATCAATTCTTTCTTCACACACGGAAGAATCATAGTCAGGTGTAACTTTTGCTAATTGCCAGTCAGCAAGGACTGCGACAGCAACTTCTTGGTCCTTCAATGATTTCTTGCTTTTAACCGGCGTAAAGCCATCCACCAGTTTTACAGGGGGCTGGGATGCAACAGTATCTTTCACGGCACGATAAACAGCCGATGCTAGTTCATCCTGTTTGCCCTTGACCTTCTCATATTCAGAAAGCAATTTTGCATAAGCAACTCTAAGATCTGCCTCAGAAGTGCTATCGCAAATACTATCTACTCCTGGTATGTCAAACAGGCCATTGTCTTTTCTGTATTTACACAAGCCCAAAGAGTCTATAGACTTACGACAAGTAGGTTGTGCATATCTCTGATTAGCCGTATTAGGCTCGAATTCGATATCACAGCCCTGACCTTCACATTTTTTCATTATCACTCCTAGTGGTTGGTCAATGTTACCACACCCTGGGTGAGAAAAATCAGTCATTAGGATAGTTTTTTCTGGAGATACTTTTTCTTGAAAAATCACGCTTTCTCGTATGGGGTTTTGTATTTTTAATATTTTCTCTTAATTTATCTTTTTGCTGTATTGTTGATTTTCTTCCTTCCATGTGAACTGCACTGTGTTCTTTATGCGTACACAGAAAGAAATTTTCTATACGATTATCTGTTTTGATCTCATTAATATGATGAACAGTCTCCCAAGGCTCTAAATACCGCCCCATATACTCTTCCATTAACAAACGATGTTCATATACATATCCACGAATATTTCTTGGATGTTCCGGCCTGAGCAGACGAACATATCCTTTATCGTCAATGTACTTCCCACCAGCAAAGTTAGGGTTGCTAGCGCCAGTGTTATTCCTGGGTGTCCACTTTATATCTTTTCTTTGAGAAGCAAGCTCTCGTCTACGCATCAGACTCCGCCGACATCCTCAACATAAAATTGCATAACAGTGCCACCACTTGGAATATAATATGCGGGAGCATTTGTTGTATTAGCACCCTGATCTCTTTTTACAGTGACATAAAAAGATTCCACCGTCAGGCCTGACGATGAGGATGACAGAATGATTGAGTAATCACCAGCACCAAATCTAGTCGGATATCCATTAGATTTAACACTTACAGTTGTCGTAGATGCATTTGCAGAAACATCATAAAAAGAAAATATTGGTGGTGTTACCTTCCAAGTATTCAATAATGTGGAAGCGTTGCCAAATGTTCCTTGATAGAATTTGATGAGGAAAGTTGAGTCCTCAGCGCCTCTAGCCTTCACAAGGAACCCAGGAAAGTGGAGCGAGAGTTTATAGTAACGATTACCATCCACACTAACTCTTCTATCAGCAGGCGGATCTTCTTTTAAAGAAATTAACTCATACTCAGCAAAATCTGAATATCCAGTTGCATTAGGAACATCAGCAGTTATTTGATGTAATTGGATAACACCCTGGGGTCTATCGTCTGTTGCATCTTTAACTTGCTCAATATTTGTAGACATCTGAGCAAGTCTTTCGCCCGTAATGGGAGTCCCATCAGTCCATGATATAAATCTATAATTTTCGTAAGCCATTTATTTATTATACCTCATTACCTTTAAGTGCATTTTCAACCTGATGTGGTTTAAGCGATGCGGTGAGGGCGTGCACTTTTCTCTCTAACTGCTTTATAACTGTCTCTTTTACTATGAGTTCGGCCATTAATTTGCCAACTCTATCGTTATACATACTGATTAACAATTCAACATCTAAATCTTCCATATGATAATTATATCATGTTGGATATTCATTTGGTAGTGAGTCTATATGAGGTTCTTGGCCTTTTTTAAGGTGAGGATAATGATAATAAACAGTATTAATCCATTTATCAAACCCTTCCGGTGCCTCTGGGCCTTCAGTATCTTCAGAAAGAGCATTAAGATTATTTTCTAGATATTTACCGACTTGCTGAGCTGGCATAGCTATGAGACTATCACGAATACTCTTAGGCATCTGTACTGCCTGTAGAACTCTATGGCATGTAACTGCTGCTAATTCATTATTACCTAGATCGGAGTGTGAGTAGGCCCATTCTATTATTAATCTAAAAAGTTCCCAAGGTGTTCTTGATAAGAATTGTGGATGCATTGAGTATAGTTCATTAAACATATCTACTGCATCTTCGTGACATTCCGAATATGTGATTAGAGCAAACGGTGATAGATCAATAACTACAAGATGTCCACCAATTGACATGTAAGGTCTAACTATTTCACTTGTACTTGCTATTTGGTCATTATATGATTTAATTAAATTTTCTATATTTTTTGTATTATGTGTAATATTCTCAAAAGGTTTAATCATGTAATCAACAGTAGAACAGGCATTGTGGAACATAGAAGAACCATCAACCTCTTGTGAATACCATAATTGATAAGATTTTCTTTCTCTGGGTAGGTCATCTCTACCGTACCTCATCTCCCAATCTTGCCATTGATTATTCCATTTAACCCTGAAAGTCAAATCACAGTCTGGCCTTGGCTTCGGTGCCTTCCAGTGTAAGAGATCTTTATCCCAAACCCAGCCTTCATATGGTTGCGTCAATTTATCTTTATAATCAACATCTTCATCAAACAGCGGTCTTTGTAATGTATAACCACCACTTTCTTCTTGTATAAGAAGATTTCTCGTTTCATTCAAAATAATATTACTAGCCTCTTCAAATGTTAATAATCTTATATTGAATACATTAATCTTCCATGGCTCAATTGAATTAATATCAAAATCATCAATCGGTTCACATATGATTAACTGACCGTCATTAATATCAAATAAAAATGTTTTATATGAAATATGATCTTCATAATTAAACTCATCACTGGCATTAAATAAAATAAGCATCACTCTATAACCTCATAACTATATCTTAGTTGAACTTCTTTAACACTAGCATAATATAGACCACTATTCAAACTTCTATCTTGATTGACAGTTATATACCAACCATCGCCTGAACCATTTGATGAACTTCTGTCTGGTGCTATAGCAGATGTTGATGTAGTCGTTGTAGCGTTTGCAGATACAGATCCGACCGTAGTAACAACGCCGTTTACAGATATAGACCTAGCCGGGGTGCTGAATGGCCCCTGTTGATAATATATGTTTAATAGTCTAGCATTTCTAACAGCACCCGCAGGAAGATTTGGGCTTGCCCATAGCGTAAGAATTTCTGACCCGGAACCTTTCGGCACCTGAACGAGTTCAGTTACGGGATAAGTAACATCGCCAGTACATTCGCTTTGACCTAAAGCAGGTGATGGCTGACTAGTCTCGGTCCTATAGAATGTACTTGAATCAACTCTAGTTAATTGCCCTGAACCGCCAAGAGATCCAACGGTAACACCGCCAACTGTACCGCCAGAGAACATAACTAAACGCCCACTATTGCCGATTTGATTCGCAGTAGCACTGCCTCTAAGGAATCTAACAGATCTTGTTGTTCCACTTACAGATGTATTTTGAATAGATCTTGATACACCATCAACACCAGGAATTCCGCTTCCGAATATAGTGGCAGAACCGCCAGGAGCCGGCTGACCTGTAGTACTGATCTCAATTACTATAAATGTAGCATCAGTATAGGTTTTTGATCCATAATATGTTATTGAAGAAATATCAACTGTGCCATTCACTCCAGTAACAATATTATGACTTGATGAAGTAGTATACTGGGCAACTCCAAACCCAGTAGAGATGGTATTTATACTTCTATTTTGATTAGTTTGTTGCTGCTGTAATTCATAAGGATCTGATATCCATTGAGTAGAGGAGTCGCCATCAGATGCATATAATGATGATTCATTTGCACTTTTGATACTTGTAGCAAACGAACTAAATCCATCAAAATATGTTGAGTTATTTCTCATATGCGCCCATGTGCTATTTGATGGTATAGTTTTTAATGTCCAATTGGGAAGAGTGAACGTGGAGTAACCAGACCACGGACCAAATTCATCAATTGTTGGATAATAAACTCGTGCTCTACATATCCAGGTTGTTCCCAGAGGAAGACCAATACCACCAGTATTATTATTTTTACTAAATGTAACACTTCTTGACTGGAGGGTGTCGTTATTAGTGAGTGCAATACTATCTGCGGTATATGTTCCAATACCAAAGTTTGTTATTTCAAATATAATTCGTGACGTACTACCATTTATAGAATATTGCGGATTAGCGGTTGACGTGAGAGTCAGAGTCCCATAGTAAGTAGAACTTATCTCTTCATAGCCAGTGGAACCAGTTGGATTACTTGCAGTCCATAAATTGTAGTTTGAAGTCGCTTGCACAAGTTGCGTAGTCGAACTTGTAGCTAATAAATCAAGCGTTGATATATCTCTGTATTCAGCATAAGCTCTAAAAGTATATGATGTATTTTGAGCAAGACCAGTTTGTGTGAATGTAGATGTAATAGAACTAGTTGTTCCTGATGTACTTGGTTTATACTCTGTTCCTATTTCATTACCAACACGGTATACAGCAACTCTAACATTATATGCACCAGATGCTCCGGGGTGAGTTACATTTAATGTAATTGCAGATGTAGATCTGGAGTCCAGAGATAATGTCGGAGCAACAGTATTAATATTTACTGTAGTGAATGTTTCTTCTGTGACGGCACTTGTGGTGATCAAATTTCCATTACCATCAAAATATTCAGCATACGCCCTGAACGTGTACGATGTATTCATTGTCAAACCGGTAGATTGGAACGTTGATGATACAGGAGATGTTGTTCCTAAGCCTGATGGCTTGTACTGACCGTTTGCTTGATCGCCAACTCTATATATAAATACACGAATAATATTAGCATCGACGTTTGGGTGTGTTACATTAACTGTAATAGATGTTGTAGTTCTTGAGTTTAAAGTTATTGCTGGGGCTACTGCATTTATTCTAGCGTAGAAATATTTCCAGCCCTCGGCAGTATATATCTCACCAAAATTTATGTCAGTCCAGCCTGAACTCGTGTATATCTCGGGATCGTAGTATGTATCCCAACCGCTCGGTCCTCTTACTTCAATAGGCATAATTAACTCGTTGGACTAAAGTGTATATCACCGACGATTGGTGATGCTGGCTTTGTGTTGCCATATGATATATTTCTAAAATATGAACCTTCATTTATTGAAGTATTACTATATGAACTAGCCCACGCTGGACCATTAAATGATACACCGTTGGTAACAGATGCAAAGGATACTGACTCAGCGGCAGCAGATCCAGATATTCTTAATTCACCACCATCTAGTGCACGGATAGATGCCGTATTACTATCATCTTCAAGGGCTGAGCCGTAGTAAAATCTTATTGCATCATTTCCGCCAGTTCCAGAATATTCTGCTGGTGTCAGTCTAACAGCGCCATATGTAGAAAAACTTGGATCACTCAATGGCCTTGTTGAGAAGATAATTCCTTCTAATTCAATCTTATCTTCTTCTTCACCTGAGTCGAATCCGCCTCTGATTCTAAATGATGTGCCATCCCACTCCATAAAAGAATAAGCACCACCAACACGGAATGTTCCATCTGTATACCAGTAGTTATAAGTACCACCACCAATCTCTAGGCCTGCCTTTGTCCCGGACTGAAGGTCGTCATCGATTTCAAGAATATTACCGCCAACTCCAACGGTAATACTATCTGCATTTAATTCAGCATTAATTGTAACATTTGTACCAATTGCTATGCTATTGCCATTATAAACAATTCCATTAGCACCACCTAGTTGGAATCCATTTGAATCATTCCAGTAATCTCCGTTATCCAATAAGATTGAACTAACAATAAGAGCATTCGCATCAATGAGATTTGCTGTAATTGTACCTGCTGCAATATTATTGCCGGTTATTGTACCAGCTGCAATATTGTTGCCAGTTATTGTATTTGCTGCAATTTCATTTGCCGTAATAGAGCCAGAGATAATATTTCTGGAATTAATGATATTATCTTGAAGAACGATGCCGGCAGGTTCCAATACAGATTCATTGATTGTTTTAATCAAATAATTTTTAAATGCTATTTGATTAATAATCTGTCTATTTGTCCTATCCGGATTATTACCTACATAAGAAAAGTTAAAATCAAAAACAGAGTATTTACTTGTGTCTATAAGAGATGAACTTTGTCCATCATGATTATGACCACCAGCAGAAAAGAATACAACACCACTTTCTGATATTGCACCAGTTCTTGTAGCCCTCATCAGACAACCTTCCTTAACATCATATTCTGGGAGGGCGAGTCACCATATTGGTATGATCTAGACACTACCCAGTAATCACCATTTATTATATCAAAAGCATCAAGACTAGATATTCTAATACGATCTCCAAGTTTAACTTTTGGAGTTGGAATAGTACTAATATTAATAATTGGCACTGGATTACTCATTTTGCTAATTATAAAATTAGCAATTTTTTGACCGTGTTGAAAGTCTGTAATAAATTTATTTTCAATAACAATTTCTTTTAGGCCATAAAGCCTAATATTATCTTGAAGATTAGCAACCTGCTCAGTCACCTGGCTACTTTGCTCTGTTATAACAACAGGAATACCGGCGATTGCTGTATAGTTAACCTTTCCTGTTACCGGATTGGTCCCTTCGGCAAATACAATTCCACCCTTTGAAACATTATTACTTGCAGCAATAATTAGTTCTGCACCATAACTTGATGGTACAAATCTAATAATTGAAATTTGATCCGGTTCTTCAAAAAGAATACCCGTTATAAATGGATTTTTAACCTGAAATGCGGGAGCCTTATCATATTTGAGATCCCAATATCTAACTTCTCTTACCGCCGTGTTTGCAGTATGAGATGCAGCAGTTGTATTGAAATATCCTCTTTCTATGCTATTAAAAGAATTCGGTGTCTTTGAATTATATTTAATAATCTCATTATCTATGACTAAATATCCCGCCTTTGCAAAAGGCGGATCAACAGTTGTTGAAACATATATAGTATTTGAATTGGCAGATACATTACTTTCTAGATTTACAACGGCAAGTGTCGTTGGATCAGAAGCCCTCCACAGGGATTGTGTGCCCACTAAATTAGATGCAACCCCGGCTATTTTTACCACTACTTTATTAGCTTGCAATTGAACATTATAATCTGCTGCTAGTATATGACTATCATCATTTATAGTTGCTTGTATATTTGCATGCTGATCAATGGTTGATTCAAAGAATCTATTGTAATGCTCATATTTAGCAATATTTTCTTCATCTATATAGAATCTTCCAAGATCAGCAAGTGTTATTTCATCAATTACTTGACGAATTGATTCTTCGCCTCCATATAAAAATGGATAAACACTAAGCCCCTCCATCTTCATTTCTGTATATCTGTCGGCAGCCTGTTTTGATGTCAAACATGTATTATAAATAATAAATTCATCAAAATAAATATTTCTAATGACAGCAGGTGGCACCTCAGAGCCGGTTGATGTGTTATAGGAAGCACCTCGCCCACCAAATGTAAGATCAAGACCATCCCATGAATCGATAGATGCTATCGAATTAGAAGTATCAAGAAGAACACCATTAACATAATATTTTAAATATGATCCATCAAATGATGCTATAAAATGTGTCCAATTGGATGTTGATATACTTGTATTAGAAGATAGTGTTTCTATACCAGAAGTTGTTACTATCTTTACTCCATGACTTGACGAATTACTGAAAAACTCGAAGCCAGAAGAGCTTGCACCTGAATCGATCCATGTACTCAAGTACTCACCATTATTAGAATAAACAGATGGTAATTTAGCAATAAACTCAATCGTCCATGACCCAGTATAATTAACACTGTTTGCATCACTCATATCCCACGAAGAATGATATGGTAATCTAATATATTTTGTTCCACCTAATTCACATGATTTATTTTCAATATCCGATACTATTCCACCAGATAGACCAATATTTCCACCACCGAGATACAGCGCAAAGTTATTTTGATGATTTCTATTTAATACGCCAGTTTGATATGATGAATCCATCGATCCAATTTTGTCTAAGACAGCAATGGTTTTAACCATATCAGGAGTAACATAATCAGCAGGTGATAGGCCGACAGCATACCCCAGTCTAATGGCAAACTCACCTGACTTATGGAATGCTTCTATTCTAAGTTTATATGGACGACCTGCATCCAGTATTACAGGGACTGATTCTGCTGTAAAGTAAGCACCAGTTGATACTGGGTGTATCCTCCATTCATTAATAATGAGAACATCATCTAGATAGACACGGCATCCGCCATTTGCAATTTCTACAACAATGTACTGCTCGCCATCTTCATTTGGGATATAAAATCCATCAAAGACAGCATTAAAATATTCACTATATGTAGTTCCATTCTTACCAGTAAAAGAATATGGTGAATCATCACCAATTTCAAGAGCAAGAGAGTTTGTGGATATATTTGCAGTATTAATCACATAATCTGGTGACACAAAGCTCAGTTCGCCCAGGGCTTTTTCAAGTTCTGACAACTCCCTGTCTAAGGCATCTGCTTTAATATCAGTAACTTTATTTAAAGCAGATGCTGGCATACCAAAAAATCTCGCCCTTAGACCATCCTGAACGCTTATCTGGTTTCCTGATCTGTCAACAGTTGATTCATTAAAATCAAAATGCAGGATAGCACCGCTTTTTTTTGCTTTCAAATTATATTTATTAAGATTATCTATATCAGCCTTAGGGAAGTTTGACATCATTAATAAACTTTCACAAGCATCGGAAACCGTTGACTTCTCTAAAAAGAATCCACCAGTAATAACTTTTTCTGACATATACTTTGACCAATCACTTAGCGTAACAGTTGTTGTCATACCCTCCGTAGTGGACGACCATTCATCAACATACATTTCAACAAATGACGGATATTCAAATGTTTCATATCTAACCGTCGCACCGGTATTATGAGATCTTGCGATTGTATTGGCAAATCCTCTCTGTTCAACATTTACATCATATGTTCCTGAAATTGAGGAGCATAGAATAATTTCTTTAGATGATGTGTCTGGATCTATAGTTAAAATAAATTGATTATTAGACGCTGGTAGGTCATCTGTATTAGATATTGAAAGCGACGATGCGGATGAATTTATGGGTGTCCTTAGAGTTTTATCTATATACTCATTGTCATCTTTTGATATCTGCCATCCTGATGTTATTCTAACTTTTAAATCCTTTTTCATATACTGACCATACGGAGAGCTGCTTCCAAGCAAATTAAAATCCTTATCTGTATTATCAAGCGTAATGGATGCACTGCCGGAAGATGACCCAGCAATAGGCAGGCTGGAGTCATGTAGATCTCTAGTTTTTGTCATATCGTATGAAATTACATAATCCGATATATCTGTTTGATATACAACATTAACTTCTTGAATGCGTGCATAGTCTTGGGGATTCTTTGTTGTATGAACTGTTATTTCAATTCTATCTATGGTTTGATGCCCGACAGAGGGCGGTAAATAATGCTCGCAAAAATATGTGTCATCTTCTATTCTTGAAGTTTCTGTAAAGATAGGATCAGCAGCGCCAGGATCGTTAGTTCTTACAACAATAGTGTATGTATCTATTTGACCATAAAATTCTGATGTAACAACTCTAATAAGATTACACTTTCTATCATCAAATTGCATAGTAAGCGTAGGGCTTACAGTAAACTGATATCCGCTGTATGTATTATGAGTATTGGATGTTGACTTCGTTCCAGACCACCACCCAAATTCATAATTATTAGATAAATTTTTAGGCATTGCATGCCATTGACCATTTGGTGTTATAACCTTGCCATTCTTGTCTAATGCCCCCGCAACTCCCCATGTATAAGACTGCCTTTCAATTCCATTAACAGCCTGTTGAGGTGCAAAGTAATATCCAATATTACCAATAGAAGAGTTTGCGTGTGCACTATTTGTTGTGACTGTTAATCCTGTAATATGTCTACTATCTAGCCAGTCTATTAAAACTTTTGGCTTTATTCTTTGTGATGCAGATACTATTTTAGAATTGAATACATTACTTAATTGTTTGCCGTAAATATCATTTACTAACATATCAGACCTCTTCCAATTCTAAACTACAGTCCCACCAATATTCACTACCAACAAGATCTCTTCTTCTTAATGTTTCACTATAGTTTTTAACTATTACATTATACTCTTCTTCTGAGTGTGGAGTTGTGCCATCCGAGTCAATATTCAATATTTTTACGCTATGAACATCCGGGTCATGTCCTATCTCGCTTATTAAATCTCTACCAAACTTTAAGTCTACAGTGTTTTCTCTAGAATTTGGCACCATACTCCAGGATAGTGAGAATGTTCTTCTACCAGATGCTGACTTATAATACCTAGATCTTGTTGTTTTCCAGTTTATATTTTCATACATTGGTTGAATAACACCTGACGAGAACGTTCTATTATGCTCTGTTATTGGTTTATTATTTATTAATAACAAAGTCCTAATATTTTGTGTATCTTCAGTTATATTGCTACTAAATCTTGTCGGTGATAGAACAAGAAATGCTGTTTCTGCACTGACGGTGATCTTTGCCAACAGGATTTCTTTTCCTACGGTGACATTTATTGCTGTACCATCTAGGACAATCTTTGCAAACAAAATCTCCATTGCTTCTGCAATCACTTCTGATGTGATTGCTGTTTCTTGCTTTGCATAGGCAATCTTATAAGAAGCGGATGACACACTTACATCAGAAGACGGAGCGCTATTAGCTTTAGCAATCTTATAAGCTGTTGCGTTAAGATCTAGTGTTCCAGAAATAGATACTGTCGGATATAGAATCTCTTTGCCAAGTGTTAAAACATATCCCTCAATTGCCAAATCAGACTTAGCAAAGAGTATTTCATACGCTGTGATAGTCGTATTGGAGTCAATACTGATCTCGGAGCCGGCCAAAAGAATTTCTATGGCGCTAACAAGCACACTTGAATTGGACTCCATCGGATCAATATCTGCATAGAGAATTTCAATAGCGGATGGTGTCGTTGTTACATCAGCGCTACCAGAGAAGTTTGCATAGGCATCCTTATAGGTTGTAACAGTTAATTCTGCATCACCAAGATTATTAATTAATGCTCTAGCAAACTTATAAGTTCCAACATTTACACTAGATTCGATTGATATCGAAACAGAGACCAATCTTGCTCTAATTGCATTTGCTGTGAAATTAGATTCGATACTTTGATCTTCTGGGTCTGCGTACAAAATTTCAATTGCAGTCGGGGTGCAATCTGCTGTTGCAGACATTGATGAACTAGCATACTGAATCTCTATCGGTGACGGAGTGACGTTAAGATCACCAGACAGCGATGATGCAGCATAAGCATCTTTGTAAGTTGTAGCAATGAGGCTTGACTCTATTGAGATAGATGCTTTAGCCCTTTGCTCTTCAAGTGTTAATATAGCAGTAGACAGCAGGCCATCAATAGATATCCGAGCATATTGTATTTCTTTTGCTGTACCGAAAGCAACAACACTACCTGATACGGATGCCGAAGCATGGAGAATTTCAATCGCTGTTACTGTTAGATTGGATGTAATGAATATGGCGGCTTGAGCAATAGATGGCTCTACGTCTAAACCGTAGAACTTATACCCATTAGCATTAAAACTTACTGAATAGTAAGAATCATTCCATGCTTCTGCCATATTACTTCTCCTCTATTGAAAAAGAAAGTTCATAATATATGCATTGATTTTGCAAGTCTCTTCTTTTTATTGATTCAGTATAACTTGATATATATCCATAAAAACTTTTTATTGGCTGATCCGGTTGATCTTTGTATGAGACCGACACATAAGGAGAATTCATAGCTAAATTATATATATAATCCCTGCCCTCCTTGCCATCCACAGTTTTATCGCTATTTGATGCTATATATGAAAAGGATATAGACATGACATTCTTACTTTTTTTATAGAATCTTTTTATTCTTCCAGATACTGTTTCTACATCGCTGACCACTTGAAATGATGAATTACTATAAGTTCTTGCACCCTCGGTGATCTCTGCGGAGTTGATCGATAGTAGCGCCAACAATCCTGTTTGTTGATTTTGTATGACGCTCATTACATTCCTCTATTTAATCCATTATAGGAAGATACCGTCCTTGATTGAACCCCAGCAGTTTTTTGATTTCGAGGGACAACTTTAAGGTTATAGTCTTTCATCATTGATTCAAACCACTGTTCTTCCCCGATAAAAGTATCCACATAAATATTAACATTTTGTGTTTCATTGACAATAGTGCTTGCTGGTGCAGACATTTTCCCTGGAGTTGCATACTTCATATTATTTAATGCTTCTAACGTTGCATACCCAATATTTTTTACTGCTTTTGCATTAACAACGTATTCTCCACCATGGAGAAGAGCATTAACACCTTGAGATGTAAATCCGGGGACTACGCCACCAAAGCCCCTTCTAACAAGCCCACCAAAGTAATTACTAGATGTCATTTGGTGTTGTCCTCGTGAAGCCGTGAGGTCTGTTCCAGGAGCAAGATTGGCTAATGCCTGAGCCATTGCGGGAGTTACTCCGGGACCAAGAACAGCGCCAGCAATAGAGCCAGTATTGGCGACTGGAAGATTGAGTTTTTTGGATGCAAAATTCCAAAGTTGTAAGGAAATTTTTGAGAAAATATCGCCAGCATTTGCTTTTCTCATTAAAGTATTTGCATGAGCCATGCCAAACCCTGGCTCTGTGAATGATCGTGTTAAAGAATTTATTGTAAATTGCTTAAGATAATTCTTTTCTTCAATCTTAAGCATATTGCCTATTCCAGAAGCAAATGCTTGATTAACTGCTTGAAGTATAAGAGCAGTTCTTGATGGCAGAGGGGTTCCCGGAGTGCCAGGGGTTCCAGGGGTTCCAGGTGTACCAGGCGTACCAGGAGTACTGGGGGTACCAGGAGTGCCACCAAGAGCGCCTTCTGCTTTTGCCTGTCCAACTGCCAACTTGATCAGGGCATCATCAATATGCTTGGCAATATCACCGACTTTGCTTGCAATATGTCCAACGGTTGCCTGCATCTCTCTGAGAATGGTTTCATTGGCATCAAGGAATGCTTTTTCAAATACTTTGAATGGATCCTTTTCTTTAAATATTTTTGCAATCTCATCAAGAGCAGGGCTAATAACTTGATCTTTGATATTTGCAAACCCAGTGGATACATTAAATACATCATCAACGATTCCCTGGAATGCTCCTACGATAACTCCTCTATTCCCAACTATTTGACCATTAATACCTGCCAACATTCCAATAGTTGCACCAACAATAGTATTATCAGCCGATGTAGCAGTTAATCCATATTTTTGCTGAGCAACCCTTACAAGTTCATCAAGACCTGTTGCAAAGACCCCGACATTCTCATTTGGCATCTTGAGAGTGTCTTTCATCTTTGTCATCATTGTCTTCAAAATATCGCCATTCTCTCCAGCGATCTTTTGAGCAGCGTCATTCAGTTGACCGAGTTGAGATGTATATTCTTCAATGGTTAGAGGCGGGAACTTGGTGATCTCTTTAGCAGCATTCTGGAATGCTTTAATTTGCTCGTCAAGCATTTTTTCAGTCTCTTCCTGAGACTGTTTTATTGCATCCTTAAGATAATCAAGATTTTCTTTTACAAGATCTCTTCTTCGCTCTTCATCTGTTTTTGCAAGATTTTCTTGAAAATCTGTTTGATTTTTTTGATCCTCTAAGCCAAGAACTCTTGCATCATCGATTCTTCCTTCATAAATAGCCAGGGCACGATTTCTCTGATAATTGGCACGCTGAAGTTCTCTTTCATCAATAATTCTACGACGATTAGCCTGATATTCTTTCTCTTTAGTCAAAGACTCTTCTGCTTTCTCTAATGCTTCAAGTGTCTTTAATTGTGTATCATAAACTTTAAGAGCCTGCTCTTTCTGCTTCTCAAGAGCCTCCTGCAATTGCTCTGTTGCCTCATCAAGAGCGCCCTTCACAGAGTCAAGAACAAGATCAACAAATTTCTGCTGTAGTTCCTTAACTATTTCAGCAATCTTTGCTAGCATACTTTCGCCAGCAGCCTCACCACCGGCTTCACCAGCAGAACTTCCAGCATCAATGAATGGATCTGTTAATTCATCACCAAGATTATCTTCAACTTCTTTTTTGGTATTATCGACTAGTTCTTGTCCAGCACCACGACCAATTTGCTCTCCTTGACCAAATTCTCCAAGAACACCAGCGACCCAATCACCAAGATCATCAGCCATCTCCGGTATAGAATCAAGGAATCCATTGATGCCATCAGCAACGGAATTGACAATACTAATTGCATCGGCCTTTAAACCATCGAGCGTTCCCCTTAGTGGGTCAATTAATCCAGAAACAAAATCTGCAACACCACGACCAGCATCGCCAATTGATTTTCCAATATTTCTAATTGCGTTAGCACCGCTACGAGCGGCACCAACAAGACCTGCTTGATCAGCAAGCCAGCCGATCAATGGTGTGCCACGAACAGCATCAACAATTCCATCTATAAAGTCAGCAAAAATATTTGCGCCTGCCTCAACAGCGTTACCTATTCCTCTAGGAAGTAGTGCGAAGGCAGACAAAATAAAGTCAACAACATCAACTCCACCCTGTGCTATACCAAATAATATCTCAATATTTAGTTTTGCAGCTTCTCTCCATATATTTACAACACCCTTAGCAGCAGCGACAAACGCTTTAAGTATTAATTTAACAACTTCAAATACACCAATAACTATTCCTCTAAGGACTGTTCCAACAAAGAAACCAAGAATAGCCCCACCAATCTTTTTGAGACCATCCCACATCATTTTAAGACCTTGCTTCCAGTTATCTTTTAATTTAATAATGCCTTTAATAAATTGCATTATCCCCTTAATCACACCGAATACTGCCCCTAAAACTTTATAAAGCAGAGGTACAACATATTTATTAACAAATGACTGAACAACTTCTGCTACTTTTTTAACAACTAATGCTATTTTATTAAATGCAGTAGCAATATCATTTGCTTTACTGGCTCCTTTATCTGCACCACCAATTGCTGCAAAGAAATCTAGAAATGGAGCGAGTAATGCTTTACCAATTTCAATAAGGGTTCCAAATGCAGACTTAAGCATCTCAATGCCTGGAGCAGCGGCTGTTCTAATCTTGTCGAAGTTCTTCACAACAAGAGCAACCGCTGCTGCTATGCCAAGAACAAGAATGCCTATTCCAGATGCCATCATAGTCATTCGAAGTAATTGGAAAGCTTTACTACCGCTAAGAATTGACTTAGTAAAAGCGAGAGCTGCCGTTGATGCCTTACCAAACATCCCAGGGGCAGATCTGCCAAACATAGCATTTTTAGCGCTTAATTGTGCTACTGCATTTCTAGCGCTATCGACGGAACTCTTATAATTCTTAATTGGGCCTGCTGCAAACCCTTTGGCCTTAGCACCAACATCTTTAACTGCACCTACTGTTGATATCTTGGCTTTTTCAAAAGCACCACCCACACCACCATAGGCAATTCGGTCAGCACTTCTTCTTGATATTTGCCTATCCTTATATGAAAAAGTATCAAATAATTCTTTTTGCCTCTGATTTTCACCACGCTGTGGTGTAACTCTTGTGACTCCTTTTTCTGAGTAGAACGGATCCTTGAGTCTTTGCTTGGCTGTTTTTGCCAGTTCTGATCGATACTGTTGCTCGGCAGCCATGCGAGCTTGATGGATTCTTGTAACTGCATCAACTTGTGCTTTTGATGCAAACTGACCAGACTGCGTTCTAAATCTACCAGCAGTTGGATCAAATGTTACTCCTTGAGCAAGTTGTTTTTCTGCAACAGTTATTCCCATTGCTCTCATATTTTTAGCAGTTTTTTGTGCTAAAATTTGAGATGTTGATTGCCCTTGGAAAGACGTTGGTGTTGCCGATGCAGCAGTTGTCTTGAGCAAGGTTCCGCCAGTATTACTCACTTGCCCAATCTTTCTCATAACATCATCGCTAGCAGTTCTTGTTTTATCTAAAATACCAGTAAGCTGACCGAATTGATTTGCCATTTTTGCAATTGGGCCATTACCACTTGCTATAGTTGCAATAAATGTAGCAAATCTACTATTAGTATTAACAATAGTATCTCCAGTTACAGTTAACCCGTTCTTTAAACGAAGAAGACCTGTGGAACTAGCGACTGCTGTTGGTGAAAGTGATTTAAGTCCAGGAACCAATTTCATAATTGATTCTAATAGAACACCACCAGCCAAACGAACTTGACCAAATATAAATACGAGTGGACCTATTGCAGCAACTGCTGCTGCAACACCGACTATTAATTTCTTCATTTCCGGCGACATTCTTTCTATGCTTTGTACAAACGCCAAAAATTTCTGAGAAACGGATTCGATGGTGGGGGCTAATGTTCTTATAAAATCTGCGGAGAGGTTTTTGAATGCGACTTTAATGCGATCTATGGACATTGTAGTAGATGCCTTAGCCACTGCTAATTCATTGTTTGCCTGCTCCATCGCACCAGCAACACCAGCAAAATTTATTGCTAATACTTTTCCACCTTCTGATGTTATACCTTCAATTAATCCTGGCCCCTCTGCTCTAATTAAGTCAACCATATCTTTTCTGGCTTTTTGAGCAGCCTCAATTTCTGCTGCAGTAACTTCTCTCTGAAGGGCTTCAATAAAAACAGAATCAGCACCTTTTTTGAGAGTGGCATTGGCAATGGCGGTTATTGCCGATAGGTCTTGAATATTCTTGACCATTAAACCAGTACCTTTCAGGCTTTCATTAATTACTGAAGTAAATCTACTTTCTGCAACTTTAGAATTTACACCCATTTCCAAAAACATTCTATTTTGAAATGCTGCGAGATCTTGCATTGCAACCAACATTCTTGGTGCCTGTCTATCATCAAAAAGTTTAGAATAAAAACTTAAAAGTTCCTCATCAGTTGCACGCTTACCAAGTTCATCTGTGATTGTGATAAGTGACTGAATGGACTCCATGCCAACATTTTGTATGCCGAGATAGGCCTCTGCTAAACCAGCATTGCCAAATTTTTCAGCCTCTTCAGAAAGTCGTGCCAACTCTTTTTGCATCTTAATTGTTGGATTAACAACTTTCTGGAAGGAGACTTTCATACCAGTTGCGGCAGCGCCTACATCAATACCCACAGCTTTCATTGGTGCAAGAATTGCAACCATTTCATTAAAATTCAAACCGAATGTTTGACCAGCAGCAGAAATTTCAGGTAGTGTCTCTGCTATTTCACGCATTGATAATGCTGTTGCATTTTCAATAGCATTAAACATTGTTAATTGACCTCTTGCATTGGCTAGAGCAGCAGTTTGTGCTTCAAGAGCTGTCTTGAATTCATTCATTCGGCCCGTCATTTCAAATGCTCTTAAAGAACCAAGGTAAAGTGTTTGCGTTAGATCTTGTGCACCAGATGCATCCATATCGCCCAAAATTGTGAATTGAGCAGCAACTTTTGTTAGACCACTAATAACCTCTTCAGAGTTAATGCCTAATTCTGCAAAATCCCCTGCTATCCCCATCAATAGTTCGTGAGCAATGCCAAACTCATAACTCATTGACTTTGTTGCACTTTCTATCGCTTTTAACTTAGGACCAGATTTACCAAGTTCAACGTTAGTTTCTGCAAGTAACTTCTTAAGTCTTGTGACCTGTTTTTCAACAGCATAAAAGTTTTGTACGCCTATGCGACCGAATGCCATGATAGGAGTAGTTATACCAATAATCAGACTTCTACCGACGAATTGAGCGTCCTTACCAAGGCGCTTCATTTCCGTACCGACTGATCTTAAATCAGAGGCAAATGCTCTAGCTTTTATTCTTTTTAATGCATTAGATGTTTTTTCTAAATCTGATGTTAAATTAGCAAGACCTATTCCACCAGCACCACTAGCAGTCGCTCTTTTGAGCATTTTTAATTCTTGAGTTGTTTTTTTAATTTCTTGACTAAAAGCTGCCTGATTTGCGGATACTTGACGAAGATTTTTGGCGTGATCATTGAATGATCTTCCTGTTGCACCCAGCGCTGCATTTAAGGCTCTCTGTCTAGCATCTAGAGCGGCAACTGCCTTGCCATTGTTATTGATCTCTAGGATCATTCGGCGTAGCGTTACAGATAGGCTTTTTAGTTGCTCTTCGCCAGTTACAATAACATTAATATCAATATTATTGTTCATAGATCACCACGTTAATTATCGCATTTTTTTAATAAAAATGCAATTAATTACCTGCCTCATAACCAAGCCCTATCGGAAGGAATTTCACTTCACTTCCACCTATAGCCTCAGGTTTCTTTGGAGGTTCTGGGTCATACCAATCTTCGTCCCAGTCGATGTCTGCACCCATGGCGGCAGCCTGGGCCTTCAAAGTCATTGTAAATTGATGCTTAGATGCGTTATAAAGGAGGAACAGTTCCTCCATGGTTAACTGTTCCTCCAATTCTTCTATACTTTTCCAAGCAGAACAACTAACAAATAATTCCGCTTCATATTTTAAAAGGGGGATGTCTGACCAAGAAATCCCTTCTTCGTCAGAACCCCCCTCTAGGCGTTTGGGTCATTACCCATTGCTGCAGCCATGAGCTCAGCAAAGCACTTCAAATCCAAAATGTCTTCAAGTGCATCTAGGTCTTCCGACAGTTCGGGATCAACCTTTGCAAGCGCAATACTTGCTGCCTCAACCATCGTATCAATATCATCATCAGTCATGTCAGCCTCAGACTTAGCCTGAAGCTGGTTTGTAATCTTCATGAACTTTCTGAGTTGACGAATTGTTAACGGCTTAACAACTCTCGTCTTACCATCAGCAAAGACAATAGCCTTTCCCTCATGGATATCTTTATTAGCCAATTTATTCCTCCAGTGTATACACGGCAAAAAGCCTAGGGATATTCTATCACATCAATGATGTACTTTCTTAAAGCCCCATAGCTTTTCTTTGCTTTGTTGCAGAAATAGCCTCAATTTCTTGGTCTAAGTCAATTTTTTCTATCGAATAGCCAACATCTCTACCGTACACAATTCTTGTAATATTGGGCATTTTTATAATAAAAGGATTAATTATTTTTTCCTTGATATAACCACAAACTTGTTCAAAATTTAAAGGATCTTTTTCTGAAGTTTTGTGTGTATTCCTGACACCAATAACCACCTGGTCAGACTGCATCATGGCGGCATCTCTTAGGGCAGAATGACCATCATGCCATGGCTGATAGCGTCCGAGCATCAATGCTGTTGGCGCTGTCCAATCAAATAGGCTGAAGCAATTTATAACCATGTCGGCCTCTTCTTTTATAGTCATACCAGACCCAATCTCTAAATCGGCATCTGGATTTTCCCATAATTTATTTGTATCCTCAAATTTACAAGAATCAATTCTATTAACCCAGATTAATATATCTGGATCTCCAAACGCTTCACGAGTTTGATTTGTAGGACATATAAAATCTGCTATCACAGTCTGTCCTTGATCGCTTAAAATTTTTGCAACAGACCCCATTCTTCTGGCGTGTTCTATTCTATCTTCATGTGAGAATCCTAAATCAGAGCTCAAAGATTCACGAACATCATCACCGTTTAGAACAGTTGCATTAATTCTTGGCGCTAATTCTTTAGTAAGAGCAGTCTTACCAGAACCAGATAATCCAATTATCAATATAATCATAAAAAAAGCCTCAGGTGCAGTTTACCACACCTGAGGCTTAATTTTTATAGATATCTATCAGGTCTGATCGATGATCTTACCATACTCATATCCAACGTCAGCACTGACGGGAAGAATACGGAACGAAACGGCGAAGACGGTAGCCTCTGCACGCTTCATCGAAATGGTTGACGACTCCATCGAAATTGCACGCTTAGTATTGAACTTACGAGTCTTGGTCGTTGCAGCGTCAGATCCAGGGGCATTACCCACAATCTGAATAGCCTTCTCGAACGGGTACACATTCTGCACACCGAACAGGAACGTCTTGGTGTTGCCACCATCGTTGTTCACAAGAACATCGGAACCACCGGTCGAACTATCATAGCTCCAAGCAAGAGCCAAGTTGTTTAAGGTAGCCTCAGCAAGCGTGGTCTTAACCATCACTTTAACCTTCGACTGAATCACTTTGGCAGCATCGCCATACTGATCGACTTCAATATCCACCATATCGGGTTCCCAGGTGATTTCAACTCCACCCTGGGTACCACCAACGGAAGTAAGGTTATCGAAATCGCTATTCGTCATAGCGGTATTCGACGTACCAATTTTAACCTCTGCTTCACCGACAACAATATTGGCGGTAGTAACTGTATTAGCACCAGGCATTTTATATCCTCCTATTCACAGACAAAAATCTTTTTGCCTCTCTTATCGCGCCATTTGGCAATTTTTTTAGCATGATCGGGACTAACTTCTCCAAGTCGCCTTCCTATGCCGAGACCTTTATTCCATTCGAACTCATAGATTCTAGAATCAACTTTCGCTATAAAGCCCGAATTTTTACCTATATATGTAATAGTAACATAATCCATATTAAACATCATATCACATTATCTTTTAACATGATGGATAAGAAACTCTAAATCTGCCCGATACCAGCCATCTCTTTCCTCTGGGGCTTCCAAGGCTGTATCTGTCAGTTCAGTAGAAAGAATTCTAAAATCTGTACCGGCAACCCCTCCGGGCTGAGATATCTGATCGCCCTTCCCCAGCATTTCAATTATTCTTTCTGTTAAATCCAGAGCTCTAACAGCGTTTGTATCATAGATAGAATAAAGAACAGCATCGCTTCTATACCAGAACGCCTCTACATTAGGAATACCCGGTGAGAAGTAATAAACAATAAACGGCGGGGTGGCATTGCCGTAACCGATTGTTGGAAATATATCAATTGTCTTACCAGCAATATTTGATATGGTAGCGTCATTCTGAATATATGAGTTAATGTTATATACACTTACTGTTGTCATGATGCCCTCATAATCTTTCCGAATTCTTTTTTATACTGCTTATCTAATTCATCTCTAATAATTTCTGCTGCCATTTTTTGAATCTTCTTCCTGGGCATTCCAGACTTAGAGCTAAAATAGAACGGACCAATTGCGGGTATTCTTAGCGGCCCAACAAGTTTTTGACCTTTTCTCCATTCACCACTAGAGTGAGAAATAACATATCTTTTAGTCTCACCACTTTTTTGCTTTTTGCTAGGTAAGGTAAAGGCTTTTCTACCAGTCACACCTTGCTCGGAGAAAAGAAATATTCTTGATGCAATAAGGGCGCTATATTTTCTACTAGCAGACCCTCCACGATAACCGCCTTTCCCAGGTCTTATCTCAAATGAAAACTTCAGACCTAATGGGCCATACTTTTTATAGTCCATTTCAATAAATCGACCAGGGCGACCCCTTCTTCTTAGATTTTCCTCTATCTTTTTTTTAGCAGATTTAGCGGCACGATCATTTGCTCTTTGAATTTTCGCAGGAGATGTTTCTAAAAAAATTGCTAAATTTTCAATATTTTTTAACTGACTTCTATCTACTGATGTTCTAAACATTAGTCTTCCACCACCCTTCGAAGACCTACAACAAGATGGTGGACTTTCCCATTAAATTGCATTTTTTTCTGGATCCCGATGACCTCGTAATATGAGGCATCGATTGTATTTCCATATCTATCTTTTAGATCTTTTAATCTAATATCATAACTAATGTCAGATACGTTATTTTTTGGTACAAAAATATCTAACTGTTCAAAGTTAGCAATATACGGTTGATTAACAATATCTGATTGAGTCCATTGTGCAAATACAGGGATTGTCTTTGATTTAGCAAAAGTCACTGCTCTCTGACCAGCAGCGTTTACTGTCGTCGTTTTAGCATAAACATCTATGCGATGATGAAATTTTAAAAATGTACCCTGTGCCATCAGACAACATAATCCATGATAAACATCATATAATCCATCAAAAGCACATCGGCTTCGATGTTACCTGTCGATTCATAGAAATTTCCAGACATGCTGAATGATGTGGTGTCCATGCTTATATTCGTAATAGCATGTCTTCTATACTCAGAGTCATCATTCATAAGATCGGCAATGATTAAATTAGCTGCCTGTCTAACATTATCTGGTACGAATCTCCAGCCAAAATCACCCTCAACCTTGTAATCAGATCCATTCTTAAATTTACTTCCAAGCAATCTATTAGACGATGATTGTATTACAGTTGCTTTAAATCTCAAAAAGTATGAAGATTCAAAATTAAAAGGTTGTCTTACTTTTTCAATATTATTCAAGGTTGAATCAGTAGAGTCATGTATGACTTCTTCATCTCCATCACCATAATTCATAGTTACTTTTGTTAAAGAATTTATAGCTAATGGCAAATGCAGATTAGTATGATTATTGCCATCTATTGTAAAACTTTTCTCTGGATAGGCATCGAATGACTGACCGCAGTATGTATTTATAATATTTCTAGCCCTCTTTTCGTATGTATCAAACTTGGCAGAAAAATCTGTTTGAAGTTCTGGGTAGTTGCCAAAGAATTCGGTTGATGTAACATACGGGGTATAGACATTCATGTACTGAGACTGGGAGTATGAAGTATTTGATATAGCATAGTTGAAGACAGCCCTATGCTTCCCGGCACAATTTAAAACATAAATACCAGATGCTTCTTGACCAAAAGTAACAGCATAGACACCAAGAGCAGTTCTCGTGGCAGCAACATTGGATTTAACAGTATCGCCAAATTCATGTATCAAATTTACAGTGACAGTATTCGAATCAGCATCGCTAGGAAGTGTGAGTGTCAGTGTCTTTGATGTATTAATTTTTACATCATCCATTTTAATTCTCCAATTGAGGAATTGTAATTAGCAGTCGCATTCCTCGCAACCGCAAGTACAATGCTCCTCACATTCACAACCACAATCACAACTTTTACTTCTCATATATTCCTCACTATATTATATACCATACGCTTTCAGGTATTTATCTTTTGCCCCCAAAATACTCAACAGCATTTCCACTTTTAATTAGATCGTCATTTAAACAAATAGAGCACTTTTCGTCTGCGTAAACTTTGGCCAGAATTCGACCGTATTTTTCAGTTTTATCTTTTACAGTTTGTATAAATATACGATCTGTTTTCTTGATCCAATCCGATGTATATGATTTCGCAGCTAAGCCTCTGGCCTTCTCCAGTTCATCGGACGTTTTTGACTCAGGAGTGTTTAAGCCATAGAGTCTCACACGAACTGCATGGTGGATGTCGAAGCCAAGATCGATCATAAGATCTATGGTGTCGCCATCAATAACTTTCACAACTTCGGCTTCATAGAAAAATCTATCCATCAGAACATCTTGTCCCATGTGATGGGTCCGATCACACCATCAGCCTTCAAACCATTAGCGGTCTGCCATGCCTTAACAGCAGCATCAGTCTTGGGGCCAAAATCACCATCAGACTTCAAACCAAGCAAGGCCTGAACGAGCATAACATCGGTGCCCTTAGAACCTAATTTAACCGGAGTGCCAGGATACTTAAATTCAAGCGTACCAGAAGGTGCCGAGGCAGATGCGGGCGGAGTGCCTGCGGGCGGAATATAAGCCTTGCCATCAGGCTTGCTATCACCAAGACAATACTGCCAGTGCCATGCTTCAAATTCTTTTGACTGGCGATTATCGGTCTGAAGATAAAAACCATACTTGGGTGCATTGACGCACATCCAATCAAAGCATCCGCCACCCATAGCAACAAGTTTTCCATTAACTTCATAGCCAAGATCTATTGCTAAACCCCAACCATGATTAGAACCCTTAGCTCCGGTCGGATCGGGGGCTGCAGACGGAGCCTTGCCAGGCTTCAAATACCAGGTTTTCCCCTCATACTGACGGGTAACCTGCGGTTTGCGTCCCTGATCTGTAGTTGTGTAGCGATCCATAAACATTTGAAGCTGACCTTCGAATGATCTATAATCCCCAACATTTCTTAATTTATACCCAGCTGCAAGAGCTGCGTCATACATCTTGTTAAACTCTTCTGCAACTGGGGCATACATTCTTCCACCAGTCTTCACTTTGGCGAGAACACTTTCGGCAAGTTGTCCATTCTTGTACTGCTTCAAAGCAGACGGAACGACGAGTTTCATATACGGTAAAGTCATTTTTACACACTCCTTTTAACTATATTTTAGAACTTTTGACGTTTTTTGTAAAGTTCAGGAATACAACCATTTTCTTATGTAAGATATAAATAATCCAATTATAATAAGACCAGCCCCAATATTAAATAATTGACTACTGGATCCGGTTTTTGGCAATTCACTTATTGGAATACTATCAATCGGGATAGTATCATTTGGGATAGTATCTTCAATAATTGTCGTTGTTGTATCAGGAATTGTTGTTGTGGTTGTTTCAACAGTGACTACTGGTGAGGGTATGTAGATCGGTCTCGGTGCTTCAGTAGTTGGTGCCGGGGCTGTGGTTGTAGTTTCTATAACAGTTGTTGTAGTTTCAGGAACGGTTGTTGAAACTTCCGGTTCTGTCGTTGTTGTAACTTCAGGTTCAGTTGTAGTTGTGGTCGGTGCTTCTGTTGTTGTAGTAGCCTGTGTGGTCGGTGGCACAGTCGGTGCATTAGAGTTGTTCGGTGGGACAGCACCAAATTGCTGATCATTCTTCAAAGTACCGCCTGGCTCGCTATCAACAAGCAGAACCGGAGATAGGGCGTTATCATCCAAGTTGAAAACGGCAAAACCCAGCTTGTACTCACCTGTTGCAGAAACTTGGTATGTTGATACCTGCCAGCCAGTAGAGCCATATGTTCCTGTTGAATAGTCGCCCGTTCCGGGATTTGTGAAGCCAAGAAGAGCATACCTTTGCACCTGATTATTAACAGTAATAGTTGCAGATGACGTTGCATCAATAGGAGTCAATGACGTTATAGATCCATCATTAAAAGGAACATAATCAGTTCCAATATAGTTCCATGACATTGTGTATGTCACGCCAGCACTTAATGTTACGTTTCTAGTAATCCAAGCAGCATCAGTCGGGTTGCCTTGTCCCCATTTGCTTGCTGATGCCTGAGATGTCATAACACCTCTTAATGATGTATTTTCAGCGCTTGATAAACCAAGTGCTGAGGTAGCGGTATTAAAATTTGCCTGACCAGCCGGCTGAAGAGCAGCAGCATATGAGCCATACGGGGAGAACTTCCAGACTGCAGCCGGAGTTGCGGGTTGATAGTATTGAGAACCAGGTGTTCCTACTTGGTTACCTGGCGGTGCATTAAAGGTTACAGTTCCATTTATTATAGAAACACCGGTTCCACTTCCAGTAATCGTTGGAGCCATATTCCCGGTCTGTGCGCCTTTCTCCCATCCGGTAAAGTTTCCAGACTCAAAGTCTGCATTGGAGACCGTATCTGCGTCAGCTGATTTAATACTTCCAACTAAAAGAAACGGTAAAATAACAAGAGGAATATATTTAGTTATTCTCACTATTTCACCTCTTTATCAGCAGCCTTTCCTCCTAAGAAAGCCTCGTTGATTTCTTCCATGGTTAACTCTCCATCAAGGGATGCCTTAGCAAGTTTGATGAAAACATCTGTGCATGCCGTAAACCCAGCAAGAAGTGCGGCCTTCCAAACAGGAATACCACCAATAACTGATGACCCACCGATAATGGGCAACGATGACACCACAAAAACTGCGGCAATTCTCTGTGAGATCGTTTGTAATTTATTCATTTTCTTCCTCCTTCATGAACAGCAAGCCAAAGAAATGTATTGCTAATCCAGCACCGCTAATCCACAGTGCATATTTCAAAACATCACCAGACATTGTGATTAAAACAAGAGCAGTCCCTGCTATTGTCCATAACAATGAATATGATTCTTTAAAAAACTTTTTAAGTAACTTTTTCATTATTTTCTCCTTGAAGACATGACAGGAGCAGGAGCAATCATTGTGATTGCTGCTACTGCGACTATCACTCTTCTTTGACCAACTGTTATTACAGATCCTGTTGGTACATATGAATCGAATTGACCGCCAAAGATATTTATTTGACTTTCAAATTCCTTCTTTACATTTTCTGGAGCAGCAGATAGTTGCTCTGCCAGGGCTTCAGCCTGTTCATCTGACAGGTCGTCAACTTCGATTGAGGAAATCAATTCTTCTATCTGATCATCGGACAACTGCTCAAGAACTTCAGTGCTAAATACTTGATTAATTTGTTCTGTTGTTAAATTATTAACTTCAATTGTTTCAATTTCAGACACAATTTCTTCAGTGCTCAGTTCCGCCTCTGGTTCGGGGGTTAACTCCTCAGCCGGCTCCTCCACGGGTTCTTCAGGCTCTGTAGGCTCTTCAGGGGGTGTCGAAGGCTCTGGCTCTTCTATAGAAGGCTCAGAAGGCTCCTCAGGGGTCTCTGAGGGCTGTTCAGGCTCTGGTTCTGGTGTTGGTTCAGGGGTAGGTTCAGGTGTGGGTTCTGGTTCAGGGGTAGGCTCCGGCTCAGGTTCCGGTGTCGGTTCAGGAGCGGGTTCAGGATCTGGCTCGGGGCTGGGCGTTGGGTCTGGTTCTGGTGCAGGCGGGGGTGGTGGTTGAGTTGTAGCGGGGGCAGGTGTTGTAGTTGTCTCAGGCTCCGTTGTAGTAGTTGTTTGCTCAGGTTCAGTAGTCGTCGTTGTTTCTTCTGGTTGCGTAGTAGTAGTTGTTTCTTCTGGCTGTGTGGTGGTTGTCTGTTCTGGCTCTGTGGTGGTTGTCGTAGTTGTGACCGGCTCAGTAGTTGTATACCAACTATCTGGTATAACCTGCCAGATACCATCACCTGTAAAGTACATCAACTGTGCGACAGCACCACCGCCATTTTCGTAGTAGTAAGCAGTTAACTGCTTTGGTTGACCGTCAGAGAAGTCTATATCTGCCGTATTTCCACAACTCGGCCCCCTGTCCCACCAGTCGGGAATAACAAGTTGACCATCAATGAATAGTTGAAAACCATCATCTGTATAAGCGCATACATAATATGTCAACTGTTCGGGTGGTAAGATCCATCCTTCAAACTTAACAATCACGCCATCCCAGCGACCAGAATCAAGAATGACACCCCCTCCCCAGTTGAAATCAATTCCAGACACAACACCAGACGATAGAACTGTTGACTCTGGGCCGGGTATTTCGGGTGATCCACCAAAAGATTCATATGTCTCATACATAAGCCCAGGAACTTCTGATGCTTGAACTCTTGTAGAGCCTATTGGCCACATCAGAATCCAAAGAGTCACGGGAAGAAGTCTTATAAGTTTGAATTTGTTTCTAAACATAGTCCAAACTATATTATAAGTTATTTCAAGCTAAAACGATAAGAATTAACCCAACACTCTCTATCATATGAGGTATAATATCTGTGGAAAGCGAGACCTATGAATAAATTTACAATGGGCATCTTCCAAGGAAGATTAATACCTGATACAACTGTTGCTGGTTGTATAGATATATTTGAAAATGCTTGGCCAAATCCGGCAGAAACAATTGAAGCTCTTGAACTTGAGTGCTCTAATATAGAATCTGATTTAAAATGGTCAAAAGCATCTACATTTGGCGATGGTCAATATCAAAGTGTAAGAACAAATTATGATCTATGTTTAACAACATGTGGTGATATATACGGCAATCAGTTGGCAAAAAATTTACATAATCAAATGTATTTTTTATTAACTGCAGCACTTACTCCATACACCGAGAAGTATTCCATTTACGGCGAATTTATGCATGAATATTACAATGTTTTGAAGTATTCATCCGGTCAAAAATATGACGCTCACTATGACGGCTCAACATCGGATGGAAGATCAATTTCAGCAATAGTATATTTAAATAATGATTATATCGGCGGGGAAATTGAATTTGTTAATTTTGGTATAAAAATTAAACCAGAGCCAGGAATGTTGCTTCTTTTCCCATCTAATTACGCTTATAGACATATTGCGCATCCTGTTGTAAGTGGTACAAAATATGCAATAGTAACTTGGATAAAAGATAGATGGATACAATAAACAACTTTGAAAAAAATAAATATACGATTATAAAATCAGCTCTAGATAAAGATTTTGTACAGTTAGTTAGTCAATATGCCATTTTTGATGAATTATCTAATTTTTCACCGGGAGACCCCCAGGTAGCTGATGCGCATTCATCTTACGCTGATCCCCTGATGGAGTCATTATTATTAAAAATGCAGCCTGTTATTGAACAACATACTGGATTAGAATTATATCCTACATATTCATATTATAGGATATACCGCAATGGGCAATATCTCAGAAGACACTTGGACCGAGAATCTTGTGAGATCTCTGCGACTTTGGCTCTAGATTATAATTACCCTGGTGACCCCTGGGAACTTTTCATTGACGGGGAACCGATATATCTATGTAGCGGTGATATGGCTGTGTACAAGGGATGCGAACTATCTCATTGGAGAAATACTCTAAACTGTTTAGATAATGAATACCACATTCAAGTATTTCTACACTATGTCAATAAATATGGTAAATTTTCAAATTTAAAATATGATGAAAGAGAGTTCATCGGATTCCCCCAGAAAAATAAAAAAGATAAAAAATATATTATTTATACATCATGAAAATATTAGTAGTAGGAGGAGGCACTGCTGGACTAGTAGCCTCCATAATTATTAAAAAAATGACTAGTCATTCTGTTGACCTAGTATATTCAAATCAAGTACAGACAATTGGTGTTGGCGAAGCTGCAACTGAGCATTTTTTTGAATTTATGAAGTGTGCAGAAATAAGCCAAGAAGATATGATAAACGAGTGCGATGCCACTTTTAAATCATCAATTAAATTTAAAAATTGGTCTAATAAAGATTACATTAATTATGTATGTGATCCTTTTACTTATACTCTTGGACAATATAATTATATATATGGAAGACAAATTTCATATGATTCAAATTATATTAATCCAAAATGGACTAAACAGAATCTTATTCCATATTCTAAATTAAAAAATGAAGAAATAATTTTCAATCAATATAATTTTAATACATTTAAATTTATTGATTTTTTAAAAAAAATTGCTATTAAAAATAATATCATACTATATGAAGATCTAATATTAGATATTAAATTAAATTCAAATGGATATATAAACTCTATTTTAGGTGAAAAAAAAGAATATAAATACGATTTTTATATAGATTGCACTGGATTTTCTAGAAAATTAATTTCGAAACTGGGAGCAAAGTATGTTTCATTTGAGGACTTTCTTAAGGTAAATGCAGCTGTTGTTTTTCAAACAGAAGAAGAAGAGACCTATAATATCTCAACTTTATCGACCGCTATGGATTACGGATGGATGTTCAAAACCCCAGTATGGGGTAGATATGGTAATGGCTATATTTTTGACAAGAATTACATATCACATGATATAGCTAAAGAAGAAATTCAAAAATATTTGAAAAGGAAAATAACTTTTGGCAAAGAGTTTACATTTACACCAGGAACATTAGATAAAGTTTGGATTAATAACTGCTGTGCTGTGGGTCTTAGTGCTAGTTTTGTAGAGCCTTTAGAGGCTACTGCAATCAGTTCCACTATTCAACAGTGTTTTATTTTAGCAAATAATCTATTAACAGATAAATGGAACCAAAATTCTTATAATAAAATTTATTCAAATATAATCTCCAATATACGAGATTTTTTAATAGTTCATTATTTAACTAAAAAACAAAACACAAAATTTTGGATAGATAGTGCATCTATTAAATTACCAAATGACTTAGAGGAAATGTTAAAAGTTTGGGTCCATCGATTACCAAGGCATGATGATTTCAATCAAAACAGTGATTATTGCTTATTTTGGGACTGGAATTTTATACAAATAATGTCTGGCCTTGATATGTTTAATACCGAGAGTATTCGAAATGAGTACAATAAAATACCTATACAATATCAAGATTATGCTAATCGAATAATTAATTCATATTCAATTTATGAGAGCACAGAAAGTTTTATTTCTCACAAAGAAGCATTATTATTCATAAGAGAAAAAGGAATATAGTGATCCTCATTTAATTCTATAATATTAACTGTTTCATGATACTTTAAATATCTAAGATCCCAATACTTCTCTGCAAACCATCTCATTACTCTTTCATCTTCAATGGGTCTTTCGCCAATATTAAGATAATCAGGATCTCCTCTTAAATATTTTTCTATAATTGATGGAGGCGTAGAATGGTATATAAGATCACATATATCATTTGGCATCTGAATTCCTGACATAATGTTATGACATAAAATAGCTGTGTTTTCTCTATTATTAAATATATGATAACAAATGTCCCAATCCATTATTAACTTGAAAAGCTCACTCAGAGTTCTTGCAGCAATATATGGATGCTGGCAGATGAATTCTCTTTCAAAATCTACTGAAATTTCATAAAGATGATCTTGCACAGCTTCGTGTTTAATTTTAACATTTCTTTTTTTAGTCAAATCACACAAGTTAGAATAATGAATGAAAAAATAGGGGGCACCATCAAATGGCATTATATAATTTTCATAACAATGAAATCTATCTGGATTTGAGTCAACTACTCCATATTTAGTAGCAAATGTTTCTCTAAATACTGGGTAGATGAAGTTCTGATCCCAGTCGGGATGTACATCAACATACTTATATGCACGACCATTGCATTGCACATTTAGTTCTTTCACAAAATCTGAAGCGTACTCTTGATTAGTAACCTGTATTGCTTTAGATATAAAATATACTCCATTATCTTTATTATTTTGATTTAAAATATTATATTCAACCCCCGAATGTCCCCACATCTTTTTTTCTTGATTCCAAAAAAATGACGGTCCATCGGAGATCTCGTTTTCATAACCATAACTCATATTTCTAAGATTATTTTTAATTGGCGGTATCCAGCAATTATTTTCATCAAGAATCCAGTCATCAAATGGTTGTTGAGTTATAAACTTATTTTTATCTGGGAGATATGTGAACCCAACAGATATATTTTGATTGTGTTCTATATGACAACTAGATACAGATAGCCATGTGCCCTTCAAGTTAAGAGTAAAATTAATAAAATTTGATGCGTCACCATCTTGGTCATCGGGTATTTCAATACATTGTACAACTCTATTATGGCTATCAAGTCTTACAGCTAATGACATTTTATCTAGTAAATAGAACTCTTTTTCTGTAGTAGAACTCGTCAGTATTTTCTATATTAGGCGAGTTGGATAGTGTAGATTGAAGATCCCAATATTTCTCTTTAAACCATTCTATGGCACAGTTTGGTGTTTCACCCTTATCCCCATATTGATCAAAATTTTCTATTCCTTTTAAATATTTTGCAATACAAGTATCAGGCAGTGAGTTATATATTGAATCATAAACATTTTGAGGCATATTTACTGCTCTCATAACATTATGACAAAGAACTGCAATGTTTTCTCTATTATTAAATTCATTATAACAGATATCCCAGTCCATTATTAACTTAAAAAGTTCACCAAGTGTTCTTGCGGCATAAAATGGATGTTGCGATATATAAAGATTCTCTAGTTCTAGAGATATTTCATACTTTTCTGTCTCTTGAATATATCGATCAGTATTTATTGGATATTCAATCAGTTTATTTAAATCTACTAAATTAGTAAATGCAATATAGAAAAACGGTGCACCATCATATACGACTCTCCATTTTTGATGAGATAAATTATGATTTTCATTATGAATTTCCGCACCATATGGTGCACCAAATCCACCTGGTCTAAAGATCGGATCAATATATCCATCTTCCCAGTCGGGATGGACGCTTATATATTTACCAATATAATCATTGCATAATACTTTAAAGTTTGGAAATAAATCACTGTGCATTAATGCAGATTCGACTGGTTGTGCTTTATACAAAATAAAGATACCACTATTCCTAGTGTTTTCTTTTTCAAAAAAGTTACCGCTTCCATCAATATCTTCAACACACCATCTGTGCATCCATGCTTTTTTTTCACTATTCCAGACAGCATTTTGTATTTTTCTAGATGGTGACATGATGTTATGGCCAGTGAAATACAGATTCATCGGCGGTCTATTTGAAGGATCATCTACAATCATTTATACTTATACCTCACAATAACTACACCAGGTCCACCTGTGTATGTAGTATTATAACCATAGACAGACCCACCTGCGCCTCCACCACCAGTATTTGGTTTACCGTTATAAACGCCAGGGTTATCTGGTGCATTGCCTCCACCACCAAGACCGCCTATGCCAAAACCATATGTCCAACCAGCAACAGGTGTTGGTGAATGCTTTGGCCCAGTATTATACGGTGGTCTATTCACAGCACCAGAAGCACCACCACCACCATACCAAACACTTGCTCCTGTTATATTAGACTGTACACCTTGACCACCATCTCTATTTGTCGTAGAAGGCCCAACAGCTTGGCCTGCTCCGCCTCCTCCACCACCTGTATAACCGGAGTTTGAATAATCATTACCAATATTGCCATTACCAGAAGTTCCACCAGCACGAGCATCTCTACCAGGGGGAGGGGCATTGCCACCGGCAGTAGCGGTTACCTGAAAGGAGCCTGGTGCTGATAACGAACTTGGTGTGGCTGGCCCTCCGACAACGATCGTAGCGCCAGTGTTTGTTATGTTTGCATTGCCAGTAGAAACCTGACCTCCGCCACCCCCTCCACCGCTATAATCTGGGTGTACATATCCATTGCCACCACCACCAACAACAAGATATTCAACAGGAAGCGTAGTATATGTACTAAAAGTACCAGATGTGGTGAAAGTATGTATACGGTAGTCACCAGAAGTTGTAATTGTACCACCAGTAATTAGATCTAATATCAGACCGGCTGAAGTTACGCCAGACTGAACTCCGAATACTCCTCGTGCACTGTTTACAAAGGGCATGCAAATCTCCTATTAGAAGTTTAAGTTTGAAGCACCAAATACAGTATAAGCATTTGCTCTTCTTAAGACTGTAAAGTTGAATATATCCAATTTACCGTTGCTGGATGTAGGCGTAGGGGCGCTCCCTCCTGCCCATTTAATGGTTGTCGATGCTCCGTTAATATTACAAGTGTTCGGGAATCTGCCAGTAGCACCCTGGTTTACAATCATGTTGATTGTAAAAATACGACCATTATCGGTCGGAGCAGATGCAATATTAGCCTGGAAGTTTGCAGACTGACCTGATGCATCGATATAGAAAATGTTTCCATCAGTATAAGTGAGTGTGGCGACATTTCCTGTTATAGAAACATCAACAACATCTTCAAACATTTCCTGGACTCTAATACCGCCAGTAAAGATCGGACTTCCTGCGAAGGTGACATTACCAGCGATAGTTCCATTAGAATAAACAACAACATTGCTATTACCAACATTGAGATCACCAGTATAAAGTGTGGGTCTAGTCAGTGTATTAGCAGTTACATCGATACTATCTGTCGGCGGTCCATAAACATTGCTTGCAAGAACTGGGGCAATGTTGGCAAGAAGATACCAAGTTCCACCATCTTGTCTAACAAGACCAGCATATGCTGTCTTTGTATTGACAGTAACAGTACCATTAGCAGCGGTGTTTGAAATTACAGTTGCAAAGTTAGCAGTTAATGTATTACCAGAAACAGTGATTACAAAGTCTCTATTTCCATTGATGGTGGCAACATTAGAGTTAGCAATTGTAATTCTATCTCCATTCTGGAAGGATACGTTGCTAATGTTTGGTGCAATAAGACCGTCAAGATCTTGAATAAGTGTTACGTTTGTTCCGTTTGCAGTATATGAAATTGTATTTGCAGTAGTGCCAGTTACAGTAAAGGTTCCATCAAAGGGCGAGCCAAGATTGGTTGCAACAATTGTATCCCCTGTTGAAATATCGTGTGCTGCACCGAAGTCAATGGTAGCAACGTTACTTGTTAATACCTTAGTAGATGTAGTATAAGCTAATCTTCTAATTGTAAGAGTAGTATTACTTGATTGAACAGATCCAATTTGGAATGTTGAGGAGCTTGTTCCTCTCTTATATTCAGCAAGGAATCCTCTATCAATAAGATCATCAGTTGCACCAGATCCCGTTGTAAAGACCGGACTGGTTGATTGAATCGTCTGTGCTTCAAAAGCACCACCAGAGACCGTCAAAGAACCTTGAATACTGATATCACCAAGGATATTGACATTACCCTGCGTACCGATACCACCAACAACCGTCAAAGCACCAGTAGTGGGCGACGTAGAGTTGGTAGCAATTTCAATATGAACGTTCTGATCGGGGAAGATCGTCATCTGAGTATTGTCAGACTGAAGACCTCCTGCAGCAAAAATAATTGCGTTATCTGTTCCATTATTACCAGTTGCAAGAACAAGATTTCCACCACCGGCAGAGTTTGCCGGGGCTTCAACAAATAGATAACCATCATGAATACCTGTAATAGTGAATCCAGGATCATTGAAGTTGCTAGAGGTGATGCCCATATCTATCCAGCCAGTATCGTCATCACCGACATCCGAGTAGCAAATTATGTCTGTGGAACTATTTGCATTTGTGCCAAGATTTCTAAATGCTATTTGAGCAAAGTCATCATTGTCTGTCTGAAATACGGCCCTGGGGTTTGTCAAGTTTGCGGAGAACGATGTGGCATCTGCTCCGATATTAAGATCACCAGTACCAGTGATTTGCATGGCAGATATATCTGCTACCGAAATATTACTAACCCACTCAGTGACAGTGCCATTTGTAGAAAGAAGTTTTCCAGAGTTAGAAGTCTGCGTAGCAACTTCACCACCGGCAGAACCCTGAGCAAAAAGGAGCCATTCTGTATCATTAGCAAAACTTACAGAGTTTGAAGTAAATTGAGAATTTGCAAGATATGTATTACCACCATAAGAAACAATATCATATGGATGATACATTGTATTTGCGGCCCAGGCACCTTCCCATTTGAATCCATACGTTAAAAGCATCCACTTCATTGCTGCGAAATCTACATAAAACCCTGTGGCTGAGGCATTGGATGTGTGAGCAACTACTGCAATATATACAGCATTGGCATATACAACGATATCATTTGGATAATAAGCAGTGGTTGATGACCATGTTCCTCTAAAATCCGTTCCTTCTGCTAGTTTCGACCAGTAAGTTGTATCGGTAGGCAAATTTCCGGAGGCATTGGTAGCATACTTGTAGACATATGCGCTACCACCGTATGAAACAACATCGTTAATTTCATAAGTTGTATTTGCATTATATGCATCTCTATAGTAGAACCTAATTCTACCTAAGTCTATTGATTGTGACATTATTCAAACTCCATAAGTAAGTGACCAGGCTTGCTACCGCCTCCACTAGTATACCATGAAAATGATACTCTGGTATAACTGGTAAACCAATTCTTGTAGACCTCTTCGTTGTAAGGCTCAAATATATCGCCTTCATCTAAGTTAGAGATAGCATTAGCTAATGTCTCTCCACCTTGATATGTAGTAATATTTCCTGTTATAAGTGAATCTCCAACTCTATAATCAGGTATATCAATCGGAACTGTTGAATCATTTATTTCTTGAATAACAAGTTTTCCATTTGATTGATAGTATTTTATACCATAAAATTTATCACCAATTTGAATCTCTTCAACCGAAGGATCCCATGTTCTAATCAAAGTTGGATTAGATACAGAACTTGAGCCGTTATTAACTAAATTAGGCATACTCTACCCCGCTAATTGTAAATGTTACAGTATTGGATGAACTTGATACATATATATTGCTATTGGCCGGTATAACAATTGATGTATTGTAATACAAAACGTCATCTCTAATAACATTAGCATTGCTAATAATTTTATTACTTGCGCTAGGAGATGCTCCATTGCTCAAAATATGAACAGATGCGGTAGCATTCGCTGTGTTGCTGGTATTGCAGATGTTAATTGATTTTATTATAGAGTAATTTCCAGAAACATTAGCAACAGTGTATGCATTTGCAGCTGTAGCATTACCTTGATACATAAGCTTTGGTTTTAATGTTGCCATCAGGAAGCCTCCATCCAATACATTATTTGTGTATCGTATACTGCATCATTCATGTCCTCCATTGCTGTTGCATCAAGAACATGATCTATTTTTACACCATTTGCATGATTATTTGCTATAGTTCCATCATAACCTCTTTGTGAGACAGTGAAAGTGTTTGATGCTCTTGCAGAGCATAAAACTTTTTCCTCAAGTGGTGTTCCTCTATTTAAAACAATAACAAATGGTTTTCCACTTGATCCACTTGGAAATGTGGACGCATCAACAGCAACAATTGACATGTCAGAAGAAAGAACTGGACCTGACGATGAGGTAAAAACTACGCTTCCAAGTATCTCTCTTCTTTCCATCTCAACCTATTAGTTAATACTTATATCAAGATCACCGGTGGCAATTCTCAGTGTGTCACCAGCGTCAAGGCTCTTATTGGCAGTCAAAGTTCCATGAACAAGAAGATTGCCACCGCTTAAAGCATCATGAATTCCAATAGCAACAACAGTGCATGAAGGCATATTGACAAAATCTATATCCGTATCATTCTGTGTTGCACCGCTTGCAGCAGCATCAAATGTCGCTGTCTGTCGGGCGTATGATCCACCAGCAACTTCGGTTCCACCGCCAGCATCGTTAGGTGCAGCAGTATACAATGCAACATAAATAGGTGTTGGCATTGTATATGAAGTAGTGCCAAGAAAATGATCAAGAAGTTTATTCTCTAAATAATCACTAAGATTACCGGCCATTAGTTATTCTCCTTATAATAATCTTCCAACTCAAGTTGATCAGGAAGTCGGAAGTTATCAAGACTCAGCAGATGATCTGCTTCTTCAATATCAAGTTCATAAATTCTTTTTTCTGCGCTAAATCTAAATCCTGATCTAGTGACGTATCCAGATCCGCTTGAAAAATATACGAACTTTTTGCCAGGCGAAGCCTGTGCGACTTTCTTATTTGAAGAAGATTTCTTAGGTTTTTTCTCAACCTCTTCTTTTGAATCTTCATTAATTTTTTCTGTTTCAGTAGCAGATTTAGCAGTTTTTGTTTGCTTTTTCGGTGCTACATCTTCTGATTTAATAACGTTTTCACTCATATTAGTAAATACTACCACAATTTTAATTATAAAACACCAAGGGCCGGATTTTTTGTCCGACCCTTGGCGTTCTTAAGTTGTAACTATAACAGTCCTAAGATCAGAGCGAACGCAACTTGACGTTCTTAGCAATGACATACGAAGCAGCATTCTCAATGTTCGAAGCAACTCGCATGAACTGCGTGTACTCAATGGTGTCAGTCTTCGGCTGGAACTGGCGGTACACCGTGATGTCACGATGCAGACCGACAATTCTGTTATTGGGCTGAGTCAGTTCGACATAACCATGCGAACCAGCAGCACCAGAGTAGTCACCCGAGACAGTCTCAGGCATCAACGGAACCTCAATGAGCGGAATACCGAACGGCGAGATACCAGTCGAACCAGCGCCACCATTTGCACGCATAGCGCCAGTCAAGAAAGCCTGATCACCAATGGTCGATCCGGGCGACGGAGCACCAGCGGTAGCCACAGTAGCCGAGTTCGGGTTGCTGAGGCTGAAGATGGTGTCCTGCACAAGGCCAGAGCCGGAGAAGAAGCGCAGGTCATTACGACGCTGCAAGTACTTCGTCGGCATGTTACGGAGAACACGATCAAACGTTGCACGAGAAATGTTGTTTCCACCCTCATCGACGGTCGTGCCGTTAGCAAGGGCCAACTTCACGAAACCATCAAGAGCCTTCAACAGAGCGTTAGACGACGAGGTGTTGCCGTTGATAAGCAGGTCATCCATGTCGTTAGCGGTCTGACGAGCCATCACCTGAGCGATATGATCCTCAAGCGACGGTCCCTCAATGTTGTCCTCAAGGGACTCAGTGCTGATCTCCCAATCCAGACGCAGTTTAACGCTGGACAGCGAAACCTTAGTAAAGGTAACAGCGGCATTCGAGCCGGTGTCGGTAGCCTCAGTAGCCTTAGCCAACAGGCGGGTGCCAACCGAGAGCTTGTCGATATCCATCGACGGGGTGCGCATACGAACGACACGCGAGTTCTGCATAAGCACGGACTGATCGATCACGAAATCGAGAAAACGATTAGCCTGCTCAGCATTCAGGAGACCACCAGAAGCATTGCCAACAACGCTGGTGGTAACTTCATTAGCTTTTGCTAAAATTTCTTCTTGAGTTGCCATTATTTATAATCCTCCTAAAATCATGACTTGTAGCCAAGGGACTTAATCAGTGCCTCTGGCAGGTAAACATTGCCCCAGAACGACTTGTCCGACTTCTTGAGGTCTTCGCCATCAGCGTCATCATCGTCTTCGGGATCTACACTCTTCTTAATAGCGCCGGCAGTAGCGAAGGCATCAACCTTCTCAGTCTGCTCAGCAAGTGCCTTTTCTGCCGAATCAAGCTTCTCAGCAAGCTCAGCATTCTTGGCTTCTAAACCCTTGGTCAGATCATCAATCTTAGCAGCAACACTGGCATCAACCTCTTCCTTAATAGAAGCGGCAAAATCGGTGAGCCTCTGATCAATGACAGTACCGAGGGCTTCCTTCAGGATGTCAATATCCATATTTTCCTCCAGTGTGTCATTTTCCGCTTCAACGGTTTCGGTTGAAGCAATTACTTCGGTATCTTCAGATTTAGAAATCTCTTCATCTGGAACCAACCAATTGATGAATCTCTTCATCAACGAAAGTTTACTATCTTCAGATGAATCCATAGTATTCACCCTATCATAATTATCATCATTTTGCAAACTGTTTATAGTTTCTTTGTCAAGCGAATCCATTTCTAAAATCTGATCTAGTAATTCGAGTTCTTTTATAATATCATATTCTTCGCAATTATTGCATCCACATGAACAAGTTTTCTCAAATTCATTTATTTCTGATTTAGTAGTGCAGTTATCTAATTGACGAACTTTCGATCTTGCCCAGACCCAACCAGGTGTTCCACCCCATAAGTTCCAAGCAATTCTACCGTTCGACGGATAGCCATCATCTCCGGGATCAGCGCCAGTTGCTCTTAGATCAACGGCATGACGAGGAAAATATCTTGCTACCTTTCTAACAAATTCTGGGCTTGCAGTTCCGCCAGCAGCAAGACGACGAGCAGATCCAAGGCCAACGCTAGTTCCACCACGACCGTGTTCTTTTCTTTGTTCTAAGCCAATTCTGGCCATACGCTGGACCGATTCGGGAATGGTTAGGTTGATATCATCGCAGGCAATTTTGAGAATGTAATCAAGGTTGCCATCATCTGCTCTCTTAACAATATCAATTATTGCATTTTGATTAGCAGGGTTATCAACTAAACTTAATTCACCAAGTATGTATTTTTTAATAATTGAGGCAGGTCTGCCTCTAAACATCTTTTTTGAATCAATCTCTCTCTCAAGAATTCGACCGCCAATAGAGAATGCACGAAGTGTCCCGTCAAGAACTTTTTCCCATGTGTCCTGAGCGCCCTTAGAAATATAGGCCTCAACTCTCATGGCATTATAATCTTGACCATCATCACCCTTTATTTTGACAGGCTCATATTTAATAGCTTTGCCAACTGCAACTGGTGAGTGCATTTCACGAATATTTCCAGCCCACTCATTGAATGCCTCAAGAGAAGCTTGAAAATCTACAATATCGCCAGATTTATCAATATTGTCTGCTGTTGCTATTCCAACAACAATTCTTTCCTCTTTCTTAATAAAAGAAATTGGAAATGATAAATTAAAATCTTCCATATAAACCTCTATAATAATGTATTTTTATTTAAAATACAAATTAGCCTATGGCATAAACAGCAACATTGGCACTGGCTGTCATTACTTGAATCTTGGTGTAATCACCAGGAACCTCGGTGTATGCATGAGCATGACCATTTGCATCGGCAAGCCAAATGCTATGGGGTCCACCATTCATCTTGACCTGTACCCAATCATTGTGATCTTTATTAATCAAATAGACAGCATATGTATGCCCTGGAAAGGTAATTTCTCCATTGGTACTGTTAATAATACCGCTGTAAATAATTCCCATCGTCATTGTTAAACCTCCTCGTTACGACCAGCATCTTGCTGTTCGCCTCTTTCTGATCTATCGCCCGTTGCATTAGCATCGCTTGCACCTGCTGGCGTATCAACCCTTGCCTTAGGAGGCTCAGAGGATTGATTATTACTATTCATTGGCGGAGCTCCCGGTCCCTCTTTTTTAATTTTAGTTGGGAAAGGAAGAACCACATCTCCATCTTCCCTTTCAGGAAGACCAAGTTCACTTCTAACTTCGTTCGGACTGACGACTTCAGTACGAAGATATCGATCATATATACGAGATTGAATATCTTCATCAACAAGATCAATTCTCTTAAATCTTAATACAACAAGATCAGTAAACTCTTGAATAATCTTATTAATTCTTTTTTCTATAACTGCCTGATCCGGTCCGATAACTTGGGTTTTAAATGTCTTATCGGCATCACGGGAAACTGCTAAGTTTGCATTGTCATACACGCCAACCTTTGGTGCAGGAACTCTGTTGGCAACGAGAATTTCATCTCTATTTGATTTTCTATACTTATCAAATGAAGAATCTTGAACATTAGCTTCGAGTTTTTCAAATTTAATATCGGCATCAGATCCAATAGATGAAGGAATCGGAATAACAAGCGTTCCGTGATTTCTACCCTTGACTTCATTTCTAAAATAATTAACCAATTCCTGTTTTGATTTGGCGCTTAGTTTTGCACCCTTAAGAATAATTGCATATCTAGGAATCGCCTTATTTTCAAAATAATCAATATTATACTCTTTAGCATACTTATCTCCAACTATTGCAGCAGCAGCTGATACAGCAGATGGTATACCATAGTATGTATTATTCGGAGAGTAAACTTTAAAATGTATTAATTCATTTGGATTTGGATCTCCATTGATTGGATCAATGGTTTCACTATCCTGGAAATTTCTGAAAAAGACTGCTTGAATTTTATTACTTTTAGCGATCTGCACATAGCCATCTCTTTTTCTTCTAACACGAACAAGTGTTGCAGGTACATGACCAATATAGCCGATATTACCAGCATTATTTCTACCTACTTCAAGATATCCATTACCAACAGTCATGACATCAAGCCAAACTTTGATCATGGTTTCAAGAAATGTCTCCTCATCATTTAAATTTTCAAAAATTTCATCGAGCTTTTCTTTTTCATTTTGAATTGTTTTTCTTGTTCTTGAGAGTCTTTCTGGATTTGAAGCATTCTTTTCTAGCAGTCTTCTAGATTTAGTTGTCTCAATAAACTCATATCCAAGACCAACAGTGTTCATAACTCTAGCGTTTACAGATGAGTTATGAATTGCACTTTGATCGTATAAATTTGCAAGAGTATCTTGATCATATGGAGGTGTTACAACATCATACAGAGAGTAACCATCGACTTCCTCTGGGTCCACATACTTAGTTCCTACTGAGTCCGGTTCTCCGGTAAGTTTTTTCTGTAAGTTATAGAACTTTCTTTTCATTTTTGGCGAAAGACTACCAGTCTTCACCTTTTTAAAAGGATCGCTATTCTCAATTTTAGACATTATTTGAAGATAGGTAAGTTCATCTATCTCAATGCCATCTTCGACTTCTTCAATATGTGATGTTGACATTTATCTACCTCTAGCCTGAAATTCTATGGCATCTTCATAAGGATCGGGCACAAGACCGTCAGCCAGGCGTGCCTTCTGATCGTCTAGTTCAGAATTTGTAACTTTTCTGGCTCCGTGAACCCAGGCAACCTGGCCTTCTGAGGAGCCGGTCCAGTACTTTGCGGCCTCAGCGACTCTCTTTTCAATACTTTCATCGCCAACAAAGCCTTCAGCCGATAAGTATCCATCACCATCAGATAGCGGTTTACCATCAGGCATGATCCAAATACATACACCGAATGCCCTTTCAGGCACCCAAAGTCTCTTCTGCTTAACAAAATCTCCGGCCATTTAAGATATCATACACCAATTTTGATAAAAAAGCATGATAAATAACAAAAAGCGTACCAACTTGGTACGCTTTTTGCCAATCGCACTGTTGAAATTATTTTATTTTTTTATACTCTGATAATCCTGGGTGGTAAAAGTAAGTGTTTCCATTAATATCATTTTCATAAATTATGGCTGGTAGTATCGTTGGCCGAAATCCTCCGTATACCCTCTCTGACATATCTGCTGCTTTAATCATCGCTTCTCTTGGAGAGCTACAATTTTCAACCTCAATTGCAATATTAAAAATTATTTTATATTTCATTTCACCAATCTTTTAAATGATTTAATTTAGTATTAAAATTTTTTTTATATAATTCATAATTTACATCAATATTATAACTTTTCATAATATTAATTAATTCATTTTCATTATTTGACCAAGTATTAAAGTCTAAAAATATTGATTTTTCCTTGTTATAAGAATAGTATTCATAAAAAAAATTATTATTTTTTTCAATAACAATTGAGGAATTAGGTATTGTTTTCCAAAAACCACTTTTTGATGTAGACAATGGATCTCTAATATTAAAGATCATTAAGCAATTTTGATAAATAGATTTAATTTCATTTAAATAAACATTGCATTTATTTTCATTTGCTACAAATGGTGAGATATTAAATTCTTTCCATCCTTTAATTTTATAATTAGAATTTAAAAAAGAATTATTTAAAAGATTTCTAATATCATTTTGTAAGTTATCTATATTTAGATTTATTCCAAAACTTTTTGTATCTAATAAATCTCCGTCATTACTATAATTTATAATAGAATTCATTGCTTGAATATTCAATGAATAATCAAGCAAATTTACTACTAATCCATTATTCTCCATTGAAATAAAAACATCATTAAAACAATTTAACAAATATCTAAGTATTGTGCTACCACTTCTTTGATATGTTATTAAACATATTGTGTCTATTTTATCGGGCATGCTCCACCTTCACACTCTAGGCTCTCAATTGAGAGATTATTACTATTTTCAACTAGCAATTGAATATCTTTAATTTTATTCTTTTTCTTATTATACTCTTCTTTTGAGATCTCCTCATATGGAGCAAGATTAAAACCATGCTCACTATGAAGCAAGAATGAAACAGACTTAACTTTATTTGAGTAGTTCTTAGACAACCACTGTTTAATATCGTCAAGTTCATCTTTTCTATAATAGACAGTTACGCTAACATTATTATCAGCCCATTCTGACTGAGCTTTAACAACCCATTCCAGTTGCTGGACAGCAGTAAGATCTTTTGCAAGAGTGGCATGTTCGGGGGTTTCACAAGGAAACTCTACAACGCAGATCATATGATTTTCCTTACCATCAAGACCAACATCATAAACAACTGTATATCCTTTATCACGGCAGTACTGAACTAGCGGATCATTGCTGCCCATTCTCACCCTGCGGATATAGTATTTTGCATATGCAGGATGAATGCCTGGCGTTACGCCAGCAAGAAGACTTAAAGTTCCGCTTGGCTTCACAGTAGTCAATTTAATAGATGGATTGATTCCAATTGACTCAGACCATTCTTTATCAAAGTCTCTTAATGCAAGATAAGAGCCAGAAACCCATGACAACTGCTCCTCTGTTGCCTGGAGCCAGCCAGTAATACCCTGCCCAAGGCGACGATTCCTAGAGATGACATCACGGCTTTTCTTGTATGGATACCAAAGTGTTGTAATAGCCTTTTGTGTTTTATAAAGAAGACGACTAATATCAATTAATTCTTCTTTAGAAGAGATATTTGGCAAAAAGATTTCCGCAAGATTGCAAGGCTCTCCGTCTTCAAGACCAATTTCACCGCACGGATTGGTTCCAATTACTTTATTATCATTTATCTTTTCACCAAGACGACCATTCTTACGAATCAACTTTCTATTGATTAAACCATAAGGCTCTCCAGAGCCATCATACCCTTTCCAAAACTCATCAATCATTTCATCATATGAGTCTGCAAATATGGAGTTATTTGAATTAGCTCTCCATCCAGGAATATCTCCACGCCCCCAGTTCTTTGCTCTTAAAAATAAAATGTCATCTGGATCACCGATGGCAATTTGAGCAGATCTTCTTGCTGAACCGGCTACAACTATCTTTCCGATAATATTTGCAATATCAAGAGCATCAACTGATCTAATATCTTTACCAGTTCTCTTATCAAGAATATTGCAAATATCTTTTATGCCTTCAATTAAGACTTCAGGACCAGATGCAGTTCCACCAAAAGTCTTAAGAGGTGCACCAAATCCACGAATTAATATTGTGCTATATGTGAAAGATTCTCCTGTTTCAAAATAACTTGAAAGCACCTTGCCAAGCAAAGCAGACCATCCTTGTCGTGAATCTGGCACAATGAAGTCTGCGTCGTTGGTTCTTTCATGTCTAATAAAGTCAACTTTCTTGATCTTCGGCATCTTGTAAACAGTTGATCTTTCAACCGAAAAACCAACACCTCCGCCGACCATTAAATGGTCCATAAGAAATTGAAAGTCTTCGACAGATGAAATAGTAGTCATCCAGCAATTTACAAGCGAAACACCGCTCATCTTTTCAACAAGAGGCGTTCCTAATTGCCATAAACATCTTCCAGCAAAAATGCCCTTGAGATTAAAAATATAGTCAAACAATCTCTCGGCTTCATCTTTTGTATAGCCTGCACCGATGTCTTGAGCGCCATTGATGCATCTTCCAATGGTCTCATGCCAAAGTTCTTTTCTTCCAAGTTCTTCAATATCTCGTGAGTATGTTCTCTTGTAAACAATTTCCCCAAGTCCATTAAAACCCCATGGGGCTTTTTTGTCTGCATATGAGTTTATAAACTCATTAGATAATATAGTCATAGATCCTCCTAAAGTGGTAAATTCAATCGTATCAATTGGATCTTGCTAGAACAAGAAACAATGCTAAGGCTAATTAGAGATTTTTTTCAAACTCGTCTAGTCTGCTGATCATCTTATCAGCGACGTTCGACCAGGACATCTCAGAATGGATTATTCTTGCTGATTTGAGAGTATATTTTTTAAAGTCATCATACTCATTAACAACATGTTCCATTAAATCAAGCAACTCATCATAATTTGGTATAGCCCAATCACCAACATCACATGCGTACAAATGTTCGTGAAAATCTGATTTACCCCATTCTGCAGCCAGAGGTATCGACATTTGTGCAAAGTCTGCGCACCCGGTTAAGTTTGTACATATTGTTGGCATTCCTGTTGCAATGGCTTCAAATGGAATCATTCCAAATCCTTCACCACTAGTCGGATAAACTAGACAATGGCACTTATGGTATAAACGAACTAATTGATCAACAGAAAAATTATCTGGAATGCCGATAATCTGTGGGTGGTTGTAGGCGGGGACAATTCGACCGTCAAGATATACGTCTGCGAAGCAGAACTTATTATATTTAAGAATTAATTGATAATCCATATCATCTTCGTAGAGCTCCAAGAAAGCGTCTACAACCATCTGAGCGTTCTTCCTCTTGGAGTCGCCACCAACATGAAGGAAATTAAACTTACCAGTTAGCTCTCTTTCATATATCTGAAATTCATCAGATATGCCATGAGGAATTACATGAACATTGGGGTGGATATTATTTTTTATATAAATATCTTTTACAAATTCAGATGTAGCCCATATTTCTGAGCATCTTGACATGTTATATTTCCAGTTATCTGGAACAATAGTTGATTCCCATGGTGTATAACCAACTGCATAACTATTTTCTAATTGATAGTAATGCGGTGGGCAAAAGTTAACATGAAAAGGTATTTCTTTTCTGTTATAGAAAACACCTATGCCCTTATTCTGAAGGGCGAGAATGGAGTTAACAGCAGCATTTTGATATCCCTGGCTAAACCAGTGTTCACCGCTTAGATCAACATTGTTGAGACTAAACCAACTAATTTTCTTCATAAAAGCTGCCTATATTCTCCTTTTCGATATCCAAACATTGTACACCTTTAGAGAATAAAACCATTGCGTCTTCTTTCGAAATTTCACATGTTATTGGTGTATTACGAAAAGCACAACGGGTGGCAGCGAGATATAAATCCCCTACTTTCATGATTGAAATCAGATCGGAGTCCATTATGGCAAAAGGCCCGCAATCGTCGGACTCGGCAAAAGCGATGATTTCCATATTCTTCATTATACTACGCTTTCTGTAATAAGCATACATAGCATGCTTATATGCTTATACGTTAAAGAGTACTAGGAGTATCTTGCGTGCTGGCGTACTGAGGGTATCACCGTTTTCACGCCCTTGCTGATAGAAAACCATTTTTTTTAAAAAATTTTTTGGCGGTCCATGTGCTAGAGTACTAGCATGACCGAATTCAACAAAAAAGTTTTAAACGCTGGTGAGATTAACCTTATCGATTTTATTGGCGATGATCTTAGCATTGTGAATGCTGCAAGAGTTTCTTTCGCCTCTCAGGATTCTGAGTTAACCGATAAATCCAAGGGATTAATTAATTATTTAATTAAAAATAAGCATGCAACGCCGTTTGAACATGTTGTTTTTAAATTTCATATCAAGTGTCCTATATTTGTTGCTAGAGAGTGGTTTAGGCATAGGTGGTCGTCATTCAATGAGATGAGTATGAGATATTACGTTCCTCAGAAGATTGACTTCTTTTTCCCGGATCAAGAAGATGTAAGAACTCAAGTTGGCAAGCCAGGCGCTTACAGTTTTAAGCCGATGGAATATCCAGAAGCTGCCTACTCAGAAGTTACAAGACAGTTTGCAGTTGTTTACAAACATGCTGAAGCGGCCTATAGAGAGATGCTAGAAATGGGAGTAGCCAAGGAGTTGGCCAGGTCCGTTCTCCCTGTTGGGCAGTACACAGAATTTATTTGGACAGTTAATGCTAGAAGTTTAATGAATTTCTTATGCTTAAGAAATGATGAGCACGCACAGTTAGAAATCGCCAAGTATGCAGCCGGTATTGAAGATATGTTTGCTGCTACACTGCCGGCTACCTACGAGGCGTGGGTGCTCACCGGAAGGGAATCTATATGACCAGGACATCCGCTATCATAACCTATGTATTGATAGTAATGCTATTCTCAGCTTTATTTAGATATGGATTTAATATATCATTTAATATAGATACAGGATATATTGGTCCAATTTTTTTATGGCATTCATTTCTTTTAATTGGAATGCTGTTCAAGGAAACTAGTAAAAAGTGAGAATAATTCCATATAAAGAAAAGAATGATCTAGAGGACATAAATTCTTTATATGTCCTAGTAAAGTCTGTCCCCTTCGAGGGTGGCTTTGCACCAGCCGTTGTTGTCGTATCACCAGACAATAATCATATTCTTACTCTGGATGAGCTCCACTCCCTGATGGATGGCATAGAAATTGCCCAAGAGAGAATTAGTGAAGTTATTGATTTTATTATTAACAACAAAACATTCGGCAATCCTTATGGTGAAGACTGATGCTTATTGGGAGGATCATTCCAGACTTTCCTTATCCAGAGAAGATATGTCCGTACTGTAATGCAATCTTAACAGTTGTTAATGCTATTCATTATGAGCAAGATAAATATCATTTTAAAGCACTGTATCTAGATCCCAATCCGAAATGTCCGGTCTACGATGAGGGCGCGAGAAAAGCCTATGCCAGGGTTTATTACTCATCTGAGGAGGCTTTCGAATATTTCCGTGATGTAAAGATTCCCGTTCAAAGATGGTCACAGGAGAATCTTTATACAATTTATCAGTAGTATGATAAAATAGTCTTACTATGCCCGTAAATTCTTGCTCAGACAATGGCAAACCAGGATATAAATGGGGTGATGCTGGCAAGTGCTATACATATGCCCCAGGAAATAACAAATCCAAAACTGCTGCTAAAAGAAAAGCTCTAGCGCAGGGTATCGCTATTGGTGATATTGATATTCAAAGGGCAAATGAAATTACGACCACATCTATGGGTTCAGGCATAAAAAATCCTCAACAAGGTTATCCTAAAAAAAGAAAGCCTAAAGTAAAAAAAGTTGCAGAAGATTTAACCCAAGATGAGGCCATGCTTGCTATGGCTCTAATAGCGATTGCTGAAAAGTATGGTAAATTTAATGAAGATGGTACCGGCATATGGGCTGGCTACGAAACCCCTGAGGAGAACGACGAAAAGGAAATCGGGGTGAAGTGCTCAAATTGTGTTCTCTATGCTGGAGGCTCAGTTTGTAAAATAATAGAAGCCTCAGTTGACCCGGAAGGCAAATGTCGATTTGCTGTTATACCTGACGGTGTGGTTTCAATCGATAATGAGGAGAACGAAGATATGGGCTATGAAGAAGAAACATCTTATGATTTCTTAAATGATTTGCTGATGGCGGAAGAATTGGATACTTATAGTGAGTTTTTAGATAAGTTTGACTTAGCAGATTTAATTCTTATATCGTTAATTGATTCTGAGGAGGAACCTGAGGACGACGAGATGGAAGATGAAGAAGAGGGTGCTGAAGAGGATGAGGAGGATGGTGAAGAAGAGGAAGAAATGTCTGAACATCCTGAACTTTCCCCTATGCAGATCGCTCAATATGAAGGATATGAATCAATAGTCGAAAAATTTGGTAAGTTTGATCAAACGACCGGGAGAAACGGTGCTCATTATGCCCCAGCAGATAAAAACCCGTTCAAAGATGAGGGGTTAGTTTGTTCAAATTGTGTTTTTTATGAGGGTGGTCAAGGTTGCGAGATAGTTTCTGGTCAAATTGATCCAAATGCAATCTGTAAATTGTGGATTATTCCTGAGCATTTACTATCTGGCGGAGAATCCGACATTGAAAAGGTTACATATGGTCGTCCTGGACCTAACGACCCCAGAAAAACGCCTGCAAAGCCATCTGAGAGGCGCAGAGGATCAAGAAAAAATCCAAAAGGATCCGCACAGTCGGGTGCTTCTGTTACATTTGGTGAAGCAGTTACTTCTTCTTTAAAGGCAAAAATGGAAGCTCATAATAAAAAAGCAGATTCAGCCTCTAAGAAAGCAACAATGTCTGCTTTGAAAGCAGTTTATCGCCGTGGTGCTGGCGCTTTCTCTACCTCACACCGTCCAGGAATGACTCGTGGACAGTGGGCCATGGCAAGAGTTAATGCATATCTGTATCTTTTGAGAAATGGAAGACCTTCAAATCCAAATTATACAACCGATAATGATCTTTTACCCAAAGGTCACCCTAAAAGTAGTAAATAAGGAGATAATAAAATGATTATTCAGTTACCGTATGACAACGTTCAGATTGTCAAAAGAAAGCATGATGCTATGAAGGCATGGCATGAAGACATGGCTAAGTCGCATCAGTTAGCAGCTGAGTGGCATGCGGAGCAGTCTGAGGAACTCGGGAAAGCTATGAAGGAAGTCCCGTTGAATCCCGAAGAGCGCTCGGGTCAGGTATATGGAACCCGTGGTTCCTCCACTGACCAGCCCGATAAGGCAGCACCGGCTCCGACAAAGGTTCCTTTGGATCCTGTTAAAAAAGCCGATCTGATTCAGATTCTTACTGATCATATTGATGAGTATGGTGATCTTGGAATGTCGCCTGAAGAACTCGTTGATAAGATTTTTGGTGAGTGATGGATGCTGCTGTTGCATCCATAATTGTTGCATTTATTGGAACAATTGGTGGAATCATAGTAGCAATTATACAAAAATTTAAAAATGAAAATAAGAAAGATCACGACGCTGTGATGGCTGTCCTTGAAGACCTCAAGGACGCAGTTAATGATCTTGACTCAGATGTTAGCGCTGTCGATAATAAGATTGATCAGCATATCATCTGGCATTTAAACGACAAAAAATAGTTTTTGAACCGTCATTCTTTTCTTCAGTGGTGTAAACTGGGGAGATGAGTGACGGTTCAATTAATTTAGCGGATATTTTAGAATCCCATGCAGATACATTTGGTGATCGAATTGCTGTTATCACCGATGATTGTGTTTATACCTATGGATATATCGATAATGAAGCAACAAGGCTTGCAAACTTTTTAAAAAGTTGTGGATTTGGCTATGGTGATCATATTGCTATTCATTCAAGAAATAGAATTGAATGGATTTATGCATTTTATGCTTGCTTGAAAATACGAGCAGTACCCATTAATATAAATTATAGATATTCTAAAAATGAATTATTATATTTATATAACAATGCTAATGTTGTTGCAACACTAGTATCTGATGAATTTTATGATGATGTGTATTCAATATATTCAAACTTACCAAAATTAAAATGGGTTGGTAAGTTTGAGTCGATCTATGAAAACTCAGTCAGATCATTTGGATGCCAAAGAAACTTTGAAAAAAGATCAGGAGATGACATATATATAACATATACCGGTGGTACGACTGGCATGCCAAAGGGTGTTGTATGGAGGCAAGAAGATCTCATTCTTGCAGCTATGAATAAGGGTAGAAATAATGCTCCAATTGACTCAGTAAAAGAATTGTCTCTTGAATGTTTAAACAAACAATTTATTCCAAAAATAATGTGTACAACACCAATGATGCATGCATCTGGTCAATGGGTAATGGGTAGTGCTTTAGTATTAGGTGCTACATATATCATGTATACAAATAAAACATTTACTGGCTACCACTGCTTATCCCTTGCAGAGAAATCCGAAGCAAACTCAATGAGTATAATTGGCGACGGAATGGCAATAACATTAATTGATGAATTAAGCAAGAATACATATAATCTTAAAAATTTGTTTTCTATTAATAACGGTGGAGCATTTTTATCAGAAATAAACAAAAAGAAATTAATTGAATTGCTTCCACATATTTCGGTAATGGATGTATATGGCGGATCAGAAATAGGCGGTGTTGTTGCTAAAGTGAATGACTCATCCTTTGTATCTCCAGAAGATACTATTATTGTAGACGATAATTATAATAAGGTTGATTGTAACATTATTGGTAAAATTGCTAAAACCGGTCATTTACCAATTGGCTATTACAGTGATTCGCTAAAGACGAATATGGTATTTAAAGAAATTGACGATAAGAGATGGTGTATACCTGGTGATCTTGGGTATATAACAGAATCTGGTGAACTTGTTCTGCTTGGAAGAGACAACAATTGCATTAATACTGGCGGAGAAAAGGTTTACCCAGAGGAAGTTGAAGAAGTAATAAAGTCGTACCCAGGAGTCACTGATGCAGTTGTAATAGGTAAACACCACGATAGATGGGGTCAGCAAGTAACTTGTGTTATAAATTGTGATACAGAGATAGACTTTGCTAGTTTAAAAAAATTCTGTTTAAATTATCTTGCTGACTATAAGATTCCAAAAGAATTTATTAAATCAAATTTAATACCAAGGAATGAAATTGGTAAAATTGATTATAAAAAAATTAAAGAATTGTATGATTTACGACCCATATGAAGTTACATTTGATAATTATAAAAAATACAAACTTCTAAGACATTTAGATGGATGTCATTGGAATGATGAACATAAAATTTGGATAGTATCTAAATATACAGATGTTGTATCTTGTTTGCGTGACTATAGTAAATATACTGCAAATTATGGAACTACCCTTGAAACAAAAAGGTCTGAACTATATGACAATCTACCATTCTATGAACTAGACCCGCCGGCCCATACTGAATTTAGAAAAATTATTAATAGAATTATTTCAAGCCAGGTTAGTGAAGAATTAAAATTAAAAATAAAAAATAATTTTTCAAATGAATTAAAATCTATTTTAAATAAAGATATTGATATAATAAATAGTTTATTTATGTTATTTCCTATATATGTAATATTTGATATATTTGGAATAGATAAAGATCATTTAGAGTTTATAAAAGAACAAGCAAAGAAATTATTTGATCTCTCCTCAAAGGAGGAGCAAAAAGAAGCTGTAATGAACTTGGCCGGATTTTTTTATAAGAATCCACCAGGCTTGGTTATAGAAATTGCAGAAAAAGAGTTTTCAAATGTAAATTTGACAAAAAAAGTTATTGGCACACTCTGTACATCAATTGCAATTGCCGGCTATGAAACTATTTCTGCTGAACTAGCAAATCTAGTCTATAACTGCAAGAAACATCCAGAAGAATATTATAGAATATTAAATAATAACGAACTTATTCCTCTTTTTGTAGAAGAATCACTAAGACATAGATATTTATCCCAATTTGTTATAAGAACAGCAACAGTTGATCATGTATTAAATAATAAATTTATACGAGCAGGAGATACCGTGTTATTTTTAACTGCATCTGCTGGATTTGATGAAGAATTTATAAAAGATAGTCCTGATGAGTTTTTAATTAATAGAGAGATTAATAAGCATAACTTTGCTTTTGGATACGGTCCACACACATGTCCCGGCCAGAGGCTTGCTAGATTAGAAATGACATCTATACTCGAATCAATTGTTGAAATATCTCCAAACTTTGAAATAATTTCCGGTGTCCTAAGAAACAAAGCCGACCTCTCAGGTATGATGTGGGATAGTCTACATATGAGATTTCTAGGGAATGATAAAGAGTAAATATATGATAAATTTTAACTTTACTAACAAAACACCGAAGGAAGATTTATTAAATCTTTATTCTGATCTTAGAAAATATGAGCCAGTGTATTGGAGCGATCATCACAGAGCTTGGATTATTAGTAGATATCAAGATGTAATTAATGGCTTGGCTAACCATGAATTATACACTTATGATACCACCGATTCAATTGTTATAAGAGATTTAACATGTATGACAAATAATCCGGAACTACTATCTGACAAGGACAGACAGTTCTTTCAGATACAGTTGCCACCTGAGTATACAATTCATAGAAAAAAATTATTAGATATCTACCATTCCGCAATAGCCGGTGATTTAGAGTCAAAAATTAATTTAAATATTAATAAAATCTTTTCTAATATAGAAAATATTGGCCCCGTGGACTTAGTAAAAACAGTAACAAATCGAATACCACTGTTAACAATATGCGATCTCATGGGATACGATCACGAGATGGCCGACGATGTTTTCCAGATTACCAGTAGTTTAATGAAACGGGCAAGTATTCAAGAAAGAATAGATATATGCAAAAACGCATATAAGTTTATAATTAATAATCCTCCTCCTCTTGTATCAAACTGTAGAGATAGGGATGTAGCAATATCATTTTGTATGGGAATGATGCTTGGTGGATCAAGCTCATTAACTGGTACATTCCCAAATTTTTTAAATAATATATATCAATATAATAATTATTTTCTTGATGTCATTAAAAATAAAAAACTATCAAATAATTTTATACAAGAAACACTTAGATATAGTTTTATACAAACTAATCTGATTAGAGTTGCATCATCGGATCACATACTGCATAATAAAAATATTAAGAAGGGTGATATTGTTGCATTTTTATTAGGCAGTGCTAATTTTGATGAAACAAAATTTGGTAAACACACTAAAGATTTTAATATATATAGAAATTATAAAAAAACAAATTTAGTATTTGGTCACGGCATGTATAGATGCATCGGCTTTCAGACAGCAATTTTACAATTAAATTGCTTCTTAAATTATATGATTGATAACTATAAAAATATTAGTATCGATTCTATTCAATATAGAGAAGAAAGAAATTTAACTGGCTCTCTAATTGAATCAATATACGGTCAATATATTAAATAATATAATAAATATATATGATGAAAATACAGAATTGATGTTATACTATCTTTGGCAGGGCAGTTCCTGGCTGTAAGTATTACGAAAGTTTATTTATGGTGTGGGGGCTGCTCTGCTTATTGGAGGAATAATGAATAAATACCCGCCGCTTCCGCCCCTTGTTGAGGTCTTTTGGGAAGATCATTTCAGTATTGATGATGACTGGTATGATATTGGAACGCCTCAAACAATGTGTATTTTAAGTGCCGTTGGATACTTAGTTGCAGAAGATGATGATTACTATTATATCGCCTGCACATACGAATTAGATTCGCAAAAATATTCTGCTGGATCCGCCGTTTTGAAGAACTGTGTGCTAAACTTCCGTAAGTATACGGAGGCAGACGCTATCCTTGATGAGGTTAGAAGACCAACAAAAACGAAAGGTAAACCATTAAATGTTAAATCCGGTTCAAGCAGAAAATCTAATACAAAATCTTCCAAAACAAATAAGCCAAGAAGACCGTAGAACAGCCTGCTCCATTGTTATTGGTGTTAGAGATGGCAAAACTCTAAGCCAAATTACTTCATACTATTCCCTCTCACACGAATTATCCAATAAATGGTGGGACTATTTCAACTTCTCAGAAGTTAGGCCTGTTGAGAAAAAGAAGCGTGGTGCTAAGACATCTAAACTTGATGCTTTTATTAAACAGAATATTGGCAAAACACTTAAGTCTAATGAAATAATTGAAATGTGTGAGATTACTACACCTACTTTGTATAATTATATTAATGCAAATAGAGGTTTCTTTAAGAAAGTTAGCAGAGGAACATACGAGATTATAGATCCACAACAGCAGAGAAGAGAAGCAAAGTTTAATGCGTGATTTTGCTGGATCTGCTGTCATTATTTCTGGATCAGGGACAGGTATTGGTCGTGAGGTTGCTATAAAATTTGCAAATGCTGGTGCGACCGTTGCTTGTTTAAGCAAAACGATTGAGAACGCACAAGAAACAGTAAGACTTGCCGGACCCAATTCATTCGCAGTAAAGTGCGATGTGAAGGACTATGTTGCAGTAGAAGATTCAATCCGCTTCTCAGTTGCAGAGATGGGTAAAGTTGATGTACTCATCAATACAGCAGGAATTAATTCCATGCAGCACACTCATCTTCAAACTCCACATGAATTTGATAATATTATATCTACTAACTTAAATGGTTCTTTTTATACATCTAGGTATACTCTTCCATTTATGATAAATCAAAATTATGGATGTATTATCAATACGACTTCATTAGCATATAATACTGTTTTGCCATGGAGTGCTGCGTATGTTGCTAGTAAAGCAGGCGTTGTTGGATTAACAAAAGAACTAGCATATGAGTATAAAAAGAATAATATAAGAGTTAATGCAGTATCGCCTGGTGGAGTACAAACTCCTTTTATTGATAAACAAAAACTCCCTGATAATGCCGACTTCAATCTCTTAACTAGATTTATAGATGAATTAATCCCAGTTCAAGATGTTGCTGAAATGTATTTATATATTGCTAGTGATCCATGTAAGAATATTACTGGTGCAATATTTAATATTGATCGTGGAGGATCATTATAGTTATGTTTTTTAAAAATAAAAAAATAATTAGAGCTTCCACTCCGATGGACGTAGAAAATTTTAAATTAAAAAATTCAATAGTATTTGCACCACAATCAATGTTTATGATATCTAACAGTGTACTCCCAATTGACAATAACAAAAAACTGCCAGAATGGTGGAACAATTTAAAAAGGGGCGAAGGAACCTTAAGTACATGTTCTGGTGTTTTGGATTATTTAAAGCTTGGCTATACAATGCCTATGTGGGCAGACATTGAATTCTTTCTTGAAGGTGATTCATGGAATCATTTTTATGATTTAAACACACAGCAGGGTAACTTTGGTATTGAAACATTTGATTATGATCAAGTAGGATCATGTCCAGTTACTAAAAAAAGATACCTAGAAAAAACAAACTTTATTAAATTAATTACACCATGGACAATAAAAACTCCAAAAGGCTGGTCGTGTTTGATTCTTCCTGTAAGTTGGAATTCTAAAAAAGAATATGAAGTAATGCCAGGTGTAATAAATACGGATTCTTATCACCACATTAATATTGTAATAAATCCACTTATAAAAGAAGATTTTAAAATATCTTTTCAAGATCCATTAATACAAATTATTCCATTTAAAAGAAAAAAAAATTTAAAATTTTTACTTGGAGATGATTCTGTTTATATAGTTTTATGGCACCAAAGTTTTGGTAAATTATTTAAATCTATAAAAACTAAAGGCTTATATAAAAAGAATCAAAAAAAAATTGATATGGAGATAATTAATGAATAGCATTAACTACTTAGAAGATATTAAGAATAGAATGACACATGACAACTACCTGCCAGGTAACGGTTGGCATGACTTAATTATAGACTTACATAAAAAATTAGTAATGCTCGATCCGGATTATAAAATTATTCAAATTAAAGAAAAGTTTGGATCACTTAGATACTATTACACAACAGAAGTAACACAAAGCGCAGTTAAAGAAGCTATGCAGCGATATGTTGCACAAGCAGAAACTCTTTCTAAGAATATATGTGAAAGTTGTGGTGGTAAATCAGAAATTCGTAAAACAAAATCTGGATGGTTAAAGGCGTTCTGTTATGAATGTCTTATAAGCCAAGCACTTGAAGGGATGGGAATGTGACTAGAGATAGTCGTCTATTATCAAACAATAGAAATCCATCTAGTATTATCGATATATTTAATGATAGAAAAAAAATGTATTCAAATGCTTTGTCGATGGCCCAAGAAATTCTTCGTGAAGAGTCTTATTTGACACCACTAGATAGAGAAATAATTGCTACATATACTTCTAAATTAAATAACTGTGATTTTTGTTATAAATCTCATTTAGAATTTACTAAATCATTAAGTAATAATTTTGATAATAAATTTACAATAGAATCATATTCTAATAAATATTATTCTATATTTAAATTAGCAGAAAAAATTACACAAAATCCCCCATCTGTTAGTGATGATGATATTCAAACATGCTACAGTGATGGTTGGACGAAAGACGAGGTAAAAGATGCAATTGCAGTTATATGTATATTTAATTTCTACAATAGAATTGTTGAATCTTACGGGGTCCAGGGGTATTCAACTTTTGAAAGTTCGGTAGATAGAATTAATAAACATGGATATGATGGAAGATATTGATATGAGAAGTTCACACGTTGATTATTTCTGGGAAGACGTTTGCCAACAGCAAGTTAAGGAAATCTATGACCATTACTATCAGTGGTATAGCAATCCAACTCACATGACAGATGTATATCCAGTTGAGCAGATTAATGCGATGGTCAACTATCTTGTAGATCAGACAGAGGGGCTTAGTAAGCCATTAACTAAAAATATAATCAACTCTGTTGATGACAATCCCCTATTTTTTGATATAGCCGGCTATGCAATATATATTATTGAAGAGTTAGATATGTATTATTATATTGACTGGAACTATATCAGCGATATTTTAATTAGAAAACAAAAAGATTATGGTCCTGAGAATATTATGCGTTTTGGTCTAATCGGCATCATAGTTAGAATGTTTGATAAGATTGCCAGACTTAATAATCTAATAGAGAAGTCTAATTATGATTTAAGATCAGCAATTCAGGCTAACTCTGTTGGCGGTGAGACAGTTGTTGATACATTAATTGATATTATTGGATATTCTACAATTGCCCTGATGATTCTTGATGAGGACGAGAGATATAAGAATAAATTTCTTACGCCCATGTCGCCTAATAAGGTTAATTTAGCCATTGATGATGTAGAATAGATATATGGCATTCGATCACGCAAATCCTGACTTTAATAAAAATATAAGACAATACTGGCAGGATTTCCACCCCATGGGTTTTACAGAAAACTATGGGGGCACATGGATGCCTTTAACATATGAATATATAAAAGAGATCTTGCTTGACACTGATCATTTTAGTAATCGTGGTGTCATGGTAAGCAATGATCTTCCGCCTGACATGCCTGGCGGTGGTGCACCCCCTATTACCGCTGATCCTCCTTATCACTTTGAGGCAAGACAGCGTGTTCAGCCTCCATTCTCTTTCAAAGAGGTGGAGAAACTAGAAGATCGACTGAGAGGGATATGTCAGTCATGGGATGGCACGGATGGCTCAGATTACGGTCTGTATGTCGCCCTACAATCCATGTCAGGCATGCTTGGATTCGATCCAGACTTCTTTAGTTCGGCGGTCCCGGACATCTTTGAGAATATCAATTTAGAACCGGAGAAGAGCCTTGAGAAGATCATGGTCTATATGGACTACGTTGGTCAGCAAATTGACAACCATGTCCCTGGTGATAATTTATTAACTTTCTTAATTAATGCCGGATCTTATTCAAGAGAGCAATTGCAGGGTATGATAATGCTCCTGACAATTGGTAGCATTGACACAACTTGGTACACGATAGGCAATAGTTTGCACTATTTGGCTACACATCCGGATGACCTACAGAAACTTCAAGATAACCCTGAGCTCATTGATTCGGCGGTAGAAGAGTTATTAAGAATGCACTCTGGTGTATCGACAGCACGGTTAGTAAAAGAAGACTATAACTTCCATGGATACGAAATGAAGAAGAATCAGTGGATCCTGATTCCGCTAAACGCTGCAAATCGTGACCCTGACCACTTCGAGAACCCCGAAGAGTTTATTATCGATAGGAAAAATAACAAGCACATCGCTTTTGGACTGGGTATTCACCGTTGTCTTGGCGCTCACCTGGGTAAGTTAGAATTGAAAGTCGCCATCCAGGAATTTATCAAAAAGCACCCGAAGTTTTCTCTTGACGGTGAGGTAGAATGGAGCGTCGGCCAGGTCCGTGGACCGAAAAAATTACCACTAAGGTTTGAATAATGACAACAGAGAATATCCCCAAGTTACTTCGTAAATATGTTATTCAAGAATTGCCAACCGATAATAGGGAATGGGAAATTTTGATGTTCGATACGGCAGATGAGATTGAAAGATTATGGAAAGCAGGTGATGCCCTAGCCCAGGGCATCCGTACCGGGCGTTGGGATGATGCTCTAGACGAATGGGATAAGGTCCGGGGTAATGGTTGAGGAATCAATCCCTTGCGGTCAACCTCATTGCGATATCTATGATATGACACCATGGGACTCTCAGTGCTCATATGAGGGCACGGGGCAGTGTGGTTACGAAGGTGCGCCCCTCGTGGGACCGAAAAAAGACTATAAGCCCAGCATATTAGGGTTTGTGAAATATCAATGTCGTGGCATGCTCCGATACGGAAACGACATGTATCATATTGTACGAGGATATGGCCAAAGAGATGAAAAATGAGAAATGGCTTGCAGCATGCGATCAGATGGCTCAGATCTTTTCGACATGCGATAAGAGAAAGTATGCAGCATTTGTCCTCGCACCTAATAGCCGGGTTGTAGGATTTGGTTATAACGGGTCACCGCCCGGTCACGCCCATTGCGACCAGGGAGCATGCCCACGGTTACATTCAAACTCCCCACATGGATCTACCTACGATAATTGTATAGCTAATCATGCAGAAGCTAATGCATTATTGTATTCAGATAGTTATGCTAGGCAAGGAGGAACGCTCATTGTCAATGGACCCCCCTGCTATGGATGTAGTAAGTTAATAGCGTCATCTGGAGTCACTAGACTGGTACATTATGTAGACCCCGCCTATGAACAATGGTCAGACTGTGTAGATCTATTATTAACATCGAATATATCGATTATTAGCGTATCTAGGCCTGAAGAAACCTTAACCCCGAATTTTAACAAGACCCAAGCCTTTCCCCCATCTTGGACGCAAACTAAGATCTCTACATCTTGGGAACAACACTCTTCTACAACCCCGCATTGTGATATCGATGACTGGGAACCTCCTAGTGGACCGATATACCGTGGTCTTCTCCCCGACTTTTGGCCGCCCCATCTCTAAGAATCCCCCCAAGGTGCATTCTCTCACTTTTTAAAAAAAATTGAGTATATATCCGATCATGGTAAGGCTTGAAAATTCGGCCTCTGACCAGGGGTTATGTAGGGGGGTCAAAAGAGGTGGTTGATCTATCGTTTGAGAGTTGGTTGAATAGAGACATGGCAAACACGCCGAACACGAAAGGACAGACAATGACCACCACCACCGTCACCGTCGCCAAGGTCTCACCGGCCTTGGCAAAGCAGGCCGGCGAGATCGTCGCCAAGGCCAAGGCCGATGGCCTGCTTTCCAACAGGGCGAACCTGTCTCGCATGGCCGGGGTTCTCGCCGGGGTTCTCACCGTCACCAAGACCGGGCAGGCTGTTGAGATCACCGACCTGTTCCCTGCCACCGACCCGACCACCGGCAAGGCCCAGACAGCACCGGCCTACCACCTGGCACACCGTGCCCTGTCTGCCGACCTGGTTCGTCCGAACTGGCACAAGGTTCGGATCGTGCCGATGATCACCGACACCGTGACCATCGCCAAGACCACCATCACCGGCGAGACAAGCACCACCGCCAAGGTGGGCCGGGTCCGGCTGTTCATCGCACCGGCAGAATGACCGGCAGGCCGGGGGCCGGGGGCGAAAGTCCCCGGCCCTTTGCCGTTCCCCAGCTGCGGCTGGCATGGTGTTCCGGTCCGGGGACCGTGATTTGAGCACACCTTTATCCACACCTTTATCAACACCTTTACCCACACATTATCCACATCATGTGGACAACCACATTATCCACAGGGTTTATCCACAACCCCGCCAGTTTATCCACAGCCTGTCCACATGGGTTATCCACAGCCTGTGGAAAACCTGTGGACGGGCGTGCGGGTATAATATCCCCGCACCCGCACGCCCGCTGGGGCGATAGCTGTATGCTGCAATGATTGAGTATGCATACGAATGCATGGTCATGCAGCTCGGTGCGCATACCATTTTCTAACGATAGAAGCAAGTCTTTATGTCGTTGCATCTGCAATTACAATTGACTTGCATTGCTCTAATGTTTCGATTAGTCTCTCACTTATGGCAACGAAGAAGGTGACCGCTCAGCGGAACCAACCCATGACCCTATCCACCCCGACCGCTTCGGACGTTCGTGCAGCGTCCGAGCTCGTCACCTACTACCGTGAGAACGGCGTAGGTTCCAACCGTACCAATTGGGAACGGCTCGCCGTTCTGCTCGCTTGCTACTTCTGCGCCGAGCGTGGTCACGCTATCGCTCTCCCCAACATCGAGGGTGAGTCTCCCGTTTACAACCGTGCATGGAGAGCCATGCGTTCGGCTCTCTCGCAGGAGCAATGGGAGAGCATTACCGTATGCGCCGTGTACGGCGGTCACTTCACCACGACCGCTACGGTTGGTACGGCGTACCTCGTTCCCGTAGGAACCGTGACGAAGGGTGAAGCCCCGAGCGGTTGGTGAGAGCCAAGCCCTGACCGCTTCGGCGGTCAGGGCGCACACCACGGTAGGCATGGTCTCTAACGTTAGGAAATTTAATACCTTTATGCGGCCTAACGTTAGAGCCGGCGGCTGGAGTGCAAAAGGCGATGACCCCCGCCTTGCACTCCAGTTGTTCTAACGTTAGAGGATCTCCCGGCTTTATTATGCGATTCTAACGATACAAAAATTTCTTATAACGATAGAAAAAACCAATGGTTCGGTCGTTGACTCACCCATTGGGAGAGGGTAGATTTGAGGTTGAGGAAAGGAGTGCTCCAAATGAGCCGAGTTGCTAACGATGGAACCAAGACAATGGGTGAACTGATCGATCAGGTTCTCCACGACATGATGAAGATCTACACCTTCGACCGCACCGGAAAGAAGGCGACAGTGGAGAAGTTCGAGGCGATCAACTTCGCCCTCATGCTCTTCGCCCGTGAGTTGTCCGACACCTACACCAGTCGGGACTGGGCCGGGGTTCGGGTCGGGGACTTGAAGATCGGGGGTGAGTGATGAAGTCCCCGGCCTACTACCAGACCCGCTCCATCGTTAGATGGATCTTCTGGTCGGTGGTCGCTGTTCTGGCGGTCATCGGTCTGAGTCGGATCGCTGACTGGATCGACACCAGCGATGAGAACCTCTGCCCCGTATCGTTAGAGCGGGACTTCACCTGGAACTCTACCAACGGCGAGATCGTGAATGTCTACGAGTGCCAGGCTCCGACTAACGTTCGACTGTTGGAAGATGGAAGATGGGAATGGGCTGAGTGATCTACCGTCCTGGGCATGACGATAAACTGCCTGCGGTCCTACCTGATGAATGTATGGCAAGGCTCGCAATAATAGAACCATTCCGACCTGGGTATGTCGTGAAACTGCCCAACGTTAGAAGCCGGCCTTCGGGCCGGCTTCTTTCGTGCCGTGCTTCTAACGTTAGACGGGCCGGTGTTCTAACGTTGGCTGCTTAACGTTAGAACACCGGCTGTGCTAACGTTAGAGAACCTTACAACTTTATTACATTTCTAACGATAGACATAGCCTTTATGGTAACTTCTAACATTTCAAAAAACTTTCTAACGTTGGAAGGAATGACTGGACTCATGGGTAGGCTATGGGTTACCCTATGGGTATCGGTGAAGGTCACCGAGGAAAGGTAAGGCTCTAATGTTTCAGGTAATCCGGCCCGATGGTATGGTTGTCCATCAGGGCAAACTCGCAGACTGCGAGGCTTACGTTAGAACTGTCCGTGAAGTATGGGGCATCGGCAAACTCCGTATCGTTAGAAAGGGAAGCAAGTGAACCGCAAAGCCATTCTCGAATTCCAAACTCTGACCTATCCAGAGACCGACAAGGTAGTGGAACTTCTATCGTTAGTTCCCGAACAAGACCGGGGATACTTGCTCTTGGCAATTATCGTCGGCAAGGCCGAAGGCGAAGGCGCACGGGATTTCCGTGAACTTGCCGAACGTTACATTGAGAAACTCTAACGAAAGAAAGGATAACGACATGACTAGGGAAGAATTAGAGAAAGTTCTGGCAGAGAGTGAAAGGGTCTTGTCCGTCATTAGACCAGACATGGTAAGGTTAGAAGAAAGTGGAGACACGGCTTTGCTATCGTTAGTCCGTGCGACCTACGACCTCGGTGTTAGAACACTTCTGATGGTCATC
>Ga0129333_10000036_pt1 | contig 70806 bp, 67 predicted proteins | sample CPB6_08_DNA_FD_94474 | JGI IMG/M metagenome (GOLD analysis project Ga0129333, IMG submission 94474) | Freshwater to marine salinity gradient microbial communities from Chesapeake Bay, USA - CPBay_Sum_0.6_0.8_DNA | ecosystem: Environmental > Aquatic > Marine > Coastal | place: USA: Chesapeake... | reverse complement strand
TGCCGCTTACATTGGCACCGATAGGATTGATGCTGAAGGTTATGTGATGTCCAATGAGTTTGGCATGTTCAAACTGGTCAATCGTGAATCCTTCAGCTATGCAAACTTTAACTTCGGGAGGTTTCAGGTCGCATAAGCAACACTTATGAACCAGGGGGTTCACAGGACCCCCTGGATGCCCTATAATTCTTTCAGTTCACAAGCAATCAACCCAATGCGTCTTTCCCCTGCTACCCGCCTCGCTGACCGCAAGACCGTGTGGGTCAGCTACCGCAATGATGGTAGCAAGTTTGAGAAGATCAGCGACCCCGTGGGCATCCCCGCTACAGTGTGGGCAGCACAGTTCGCTGAAGTTCATGCCGCCGATGTTACCCGTTGCCCGATTAGCGGGTGGCGCAGTCAGCAAGGGTGACGAACATGTGCCCCCTGCGTTATTCGTGGGGGGCAGTCATTCGTTCGTGTTTGGCAGTTAAATCCTGGCGGGTTTCTTATATCGGCGCCGCCGTCGTTAGGGGGTTATAATGGTTATAAGGGGGGGGGTTATATAAAAACGATGGGACCCCGTAATCTATAAAAGTAAATATAGACTGTGTTTTATTTCAAAAATAAAAAATTTTTCTGAGTAAAAACATCATAATACCTTTTAATAAAAAAAATTTTTATATATAAAAAATATTTTCAAAAAGTAAAATCCGTTACATGAAAAAAAATTTCGACAAAAATTTTGAGGTATTGAAGATTGACCCAATTACTGGAAATTATTATATAACTATTCCAGAATGGATGGTGAATGATCTTTCTTGGTATGAAGATACTGAAATAGAAATCAAAATGTATGGAAACGAAGTAATTCTAAAAGAAAAAAATTGACATCCTATACATAATATTGTATACTAAAATTTTAGTGAAATTTGTTGGAGGAATGAATTTTGGCAAAAGGATTTACGGTAAAAGCAAAAGCACCTACAGTTCAAAAAGAACAAGAATGGGATTATGATTTAGCAAAAGAAATGGTAAAAGGGAAATCCATTGTCTTTTGTCTTCCTGGAAGAGGAGTATCATATACTTACCTGAAAAACTTCGTTCAATTATGTTTTGATTTAGTACAAACAGGAGCAAGTATTCAGATTTCGCAAGACTATTCATCTATGGTTAATTTTGCACGTTGCAAGTGTCTTGGTGCAAATGTTCTAAGAGGACCGGATCAAATTCCATGGGATGGGAAACTAAAATATGATTATCAATTGTGGATTGATAGTGATATTGTTTTTAACACCGAAAAATTCTGGCAATTGATTTTGGTGGATAAAGATATTGCTGCAGGGTGGTATTGTACTGAAGACGGTCACACAACTTCAGTAGCACATTGGTTGGAAGAAGGTGATTTTAGAAATAACGGTGGAGTAATGAACCACGAAACTCTGGATAGTATTTCAAAGCGTAGAAAACCATTTACAGTAGATTATACTGGATTTGGTTGGCTTTTAATTAAACACGGAGTATTTGAACATTCAGAAATGAAATATCCGTGGTTTGCTCCTAAGATGCAGGTGTTTGAATCTGGAGAAGTTCAGGATATGTGTGGAGAAGATGTAAGTTTTTGTTTGGATGCAAAAGAAGCTGGATTTGAAATTTGGTGCGATCCGAGAATTCGTGTTGGACATGAAAAAACCAGAGTAATCTAAAAAAATGAAAGAAACTTACAATATTCTTTGTAAGGGGAGAAAAATATATTCAAATCTTTCTGAAGAAGAATATATGAATACTATGGAAGAATTAGCAATTGAATATTATAATACTGGTAAACCCAAACCAGAAGATTTAGATACAGAAATTATAGGAGATTAATTATGGCAAAATCAAAAGGAAGTGGATTGAACAAGACAAATTATATACCAGGTGCTCCTAAAAAATCTCGTCAAGGGCAAGGTGGAGGAACAAAATACTCTGCATCATCACGTAATTTTGCGGGTAAAAAATACAGAGGACAAGGTAAAGGATGATAGAAGACCTTGAAGAATGGATTAATAAAGTTAAACAACGTAATCCAGATCTAAAAGGACATCCTATTTGCCCATTTGCACAAACAAGCACTTATAAAATTATAAAATGTTCCATTGACGACATTAAACCTCTTGAAGAAGAGTTTGGTGTCGTTATTTTTATTGTTGAAGATGACTTAAATCTAAAAGATGCATTAAAAAAAATTGATAAATTAAATGAATTATATCCAAAATATAAATTTTTTGATGATTTTAAGGATGAATCAAGTTTCATCGGTAAACAGCAAACCAATAATGGACTTTATAATTTAGTTTTATATCAAAATGCCGATTTTTTAACTAAAATGAGACGTATTTTAGCTAAAACAAATTATTATGACCTATGGGATGATAATTTTTTAAAAAAAATACTTGAAAATGATTATGAAATGGTCCAAAAAATCAGAAATAAATAATTTTTTTGGAAAAAACTGAATTGGAACGTTTTTCAATGGGAAAACACCTACTTTTAGAGGTGTATAATGTAGATTATAATCTTTTAAATGACGCCATATCCCTTCAAGAAGTAATGGAAAAGGGAATTGAAAGGGCAAAGATGACTATTTTAAATATTTTTTCCCATTGTTTTACTCCTCAGGGATGCACAATTGTAATTTCTCTTGCGGAAAGTCATGTTTCTTGTCATACATGGCCTGAAAATGGTTGTTTAGCAGTTGATGTTTATACTTGTGGAGAAGGAAATCCTAAATTAATTGCCATTCAATTACTAAAATACTTAAATTCTTACAATTATCAAATAAGAGAGATAGAACGTTAAATAGAATTGTGCGATAGAACCGCACAATAATAAAAGTTCTGTTTTATTCATTAAAACAGGAGAAAAAATGTCAAACCTACCCGTAGATCGTGATAAAAATTATATGTATCAAATGTGGGGTACTAAGGAATTAATCACAGACTATAATTCATTACCACAAAAAAGAATAATTCAAGAAATTATGCATGATTCTGCCCCAAAACATAATTTCAATAAACAAACTGAATTACATGAAAAAATTAGAAATGATGATGATTATGATGATTGGGAATATGGAACTGAACCGTCATATGGAAACTTTTGGAAATAAGGTATAAATAACTTAAGAAATTTTTTCCATTTTTTTCAATGACAAATATAAGGATATCTAGATCTTTTAAAGATATTAGCCTATCCTTTGAACCTCATCCTGTGACAAAGGATCTACCAATACTCATAAATGAAAGAGCAATTACTCGCTCAATTCGCAATTTAGTAGAAACAATACCAAAAGAAAGATTTTTTAATCTCAATTTGGGATCAGATGTTCGTTCTTCTTTATTTGATTTTGTTGATTTTGCAACAGCATCTGTCATAGAAGATCAAATCAAAATTACAATTTTGAATTATGAACCCAGAGTATCAAACTTAAAAGTAGAAGTAGATCCAAAACCAGACAGAAATGAATTTGAAGTAACTGTTAACTTTGATATAATTGGACAAGAATTTCCTACACAACAGTTCACTTTTATTGTAGAGGCAACAAGATAAGAAAATGCCTTTTACCCAATTTGCAAATTTAGATTTCGATCAAATTAAAACTTCCATCAAAGATTACCTTCGTGCAAACTCAAATTTTACAGATTTTGATTTTGAAGGTTCTAATTTTTCTGTTTTAATTGATACGTTAGCGTATAATACATATATAACAGCATTTAATGCAAATATGACTGTGAATGAATCTTTTTTAGATTCTGCAACTGTTCGTGAAAATGTTGTTTCTTTAGCAAGAAATATTGGATATGTTCCTCGTTCAAGAAATGCATCTGAAGCTGAGGTTTCTTTTACTGCTACAGTATCAATCGGAGATCAAACTACTACAAGTCTTACACTACTCCCAAATTTAGTTTGTGTTGGAAAATCAAAAGAAGTATCATATACATTTGCAATAACTGACTATATCACAAGACCAGTAATAAATGGAGTTGCAACATTTAATAACATAAAAATATATCAAGGAGTATTTTTATCTAAAACTTTTGTTGTAGATGGATCATTAGATCAAAGATTTATTTTGGATAATCCCTACATAGATACAAAATCAATTGTTGTTTATGTTAAGGGATCTGCAGATAGTGGAATTGGATCGAAATATTCTTTAGTTGAAAATATTATAACGGTAAATCCATCTTCACAAATTTATTTAATTCAAGAAGTTCAGGATGAAAAATATGAACTTCTTTTTGGTGATGGTTATTTTGGTAAAAAATTAGAAAATGGGTCTGTAATTACGATTTATTATTTGACAACTGATGGAAAAGATGGTAACGGGGTGGATAGTTTTGTTTTTCAGGGTTCTTTCAGAGATCAAAATGATGTTTCGATAGTCCCTACAATTTCTTCAGTTCTGACAAATCAAAAATCAAGAAATGGAAGTGATTCTGAATCTATTAATTCAATCAAATATTTTGCACCGAGATTTTATTCTTCTCAATACAGAGCAGTTACGAGTAGTGATTATGAAACTATAATAGCAAAAATATATCCAAATACCGAATCTGTTTCTGCAATTGGTGGAGAAGAACTGGATCCACCACAATTTGGAACGGTTTTAATTAGTATTAAACCAAAAAATGGATTATTTGTTTCAGATTTTGATAAAAATCAAATTTTACTTAAATTAAAACAATACAGTATAGTTGGAATAAATCAGACAATCATTGACCCAAAAATACTTTATGTCGAATTGGTGTCATTTGTTTATTACGATTATGGAAAAACTGGAAGTGTATTGAACTTAAAATCAAAAATAAAATCAAATCTAAGTAAATATTCTGAATCTATAGATTTAAATAAATTTGGGGGGCGATTTAAATATAGTAAAATATTACAAGTAATTGATAATACCGATGTATCAATTACATCTAATATCACTAGAGTTAGAATTCGCAGAAATTTAAAAGCAATGCTCAATAAACCGTCCCAATATGAACTTTGTTTTGGTAATAAGTTTCATATAAATGATAAAGGATATAATATAAAATCTACAGGATTTACTATTTTCGATTACCCAGACACAGTATATTTTACCGATACACCAAATTCTGATGGAAAAACAGGGATTTTGTCAATCTGCAAACCATCAGTAACTTTGGAAAATTCTCCGGTAATAATTCAATCTGCAGGAATTGTAAGATATGATACTGGTGAAATTTTAATTAATACAATTAATATTACTTCCACTGTTTTAAGTGATGATATTATAGAAATTCAAGCTTTTCCCGAATCAAATGATATTATAGGATTGAAAGATCTTTACGTTACATTTGACATATCAAAAAGTGAAATAAATATGGTAAAGGATGTGATAGCGTCTGGAGAAGACACATCTGGTGTTGTTTTTTCAACTGCTGAATACTACCGTTCAAGTTATTCTAATGGCGATCTAATAAGGACTATTGAAGAGGAATAAGAATGATACAAACAGGATTAAATTCAAGGGTAAAAATTCAAGAAGTTATTAGAAATCAACTTCCAGAGTTTATTTTAGATGAAAGCCCAAAATTAGAAGATTTTTTAAAGCAATATTATATTTCACAAGAATTTCAAGGTGGTGCTGTAGATATTGCAGAAAATTTAGATCAATATTTGAAATTAAATAATCTTACATCAGAGGTAATAGTCGGATCTATTGGATTGTCTACTAATATTTCTTCTTCTTCGGGGATTGTTACTGTTACATCAACAAAAGGATTTCCTCCAAAATATGGATTATTGAAAATCGATGATGAGATTATTACCTATACTGGTATAACAACAAATTCTTTTACTGGTTGTATTCGTGGATTTAGTGGTATAACTGATTATCATGATAGTTTAAATTCAGAAGAATTGGTTTTTTCGCAGTCATCTGCATCTTCCCATAGTTCTGGTTCTACAGTTAAAAATTTAAGTTCATTATTTTTGCAGGAATTCTATAAAAAATTAAAATATTTTTTAACTCCGGGACTAGAAAATTTAGATTTTATTGGTGATTTAAATGTTGGAAATTTTATAAAAGAAGCAAGAAGTTTATATGAATCGAAAGGAACAGGTGAGTCTTTTCGTATTTTGTTTAATATTTTGTTTGGAGAAACTCCATCAGTAATAGATTTAGAAAAATTTTTAATTAAACCTTCAAGTTCGGAATATTCTCGTAGAGAAATAATAGTAGTAGAGACAATCTCGGGAAATCCCACTTTGCTTTCTGGACAATCGATATTTAAGTATAATGAAATTTCTACAAGTGCTTCTGTATCGGAAGTCGAAACAATAACTCGTTCGGGAAAGACATACCATAAATTATTTTTATTTCTAGGATATGACGATACTTATCCAACAATTACTGGGACATTTAATATCACTCCAAGCACTAAAAATTTAGATAAAATATCTGTTGGAAGTTCAGTTATTAGTGTAGATTCAACTATCGGGTTCCCAAATTCAGGAAAAATTTATTCAAAAAATAATGAAATTTTATATACTAATAAAAGTGTAAATCAATTTTTTGGTTGCAGTGGCGTTAAGAATGAAATCCCTATACGTTCTACAATAAGATCTGATGAAGTTTATTATGGTTATGAAAATGGAGATCTATCAAAAAAAGTTGAATTTAGAATTACAGGAGTTATATCGAATTTAAGTATTGATGATAAAGATTTTAATTTCGTGGAAAATGATGAAATATATCCATTAAACTTAGGTGAAAAAATATTAAATCCAGAAACTAATAAATCAAAAAAAGAAATTTTTGCAAATTCTTGGATCTATAATACTAGCACTAGGCATCAAATTGAGTCTTTTTCTGGAAATGAATTAATTCTCAAAAGTTCAATTGATAAATCTAATATAAAAGTCGGAGATAGTATTGAGATTTTAATTAGAGGCACTGATCAACCTTTAGTTGGATATGAAAATGTGTCAGTTTTATCAGTTAATAATCAAGACATTAATGAATCATTAAGAAATAGAATATTACAAACAGACGTTCAATTATCTTTTTCGTCAAATAACTATGATATTAGAAGAAAAATAAAAAAAGCAAATAGTTCAATTGTTCCAATTGAATTTGGAAATAATTCAGTTATTTCAGATGTATTAAACGTTTATGATGAAAATTCTGAATATTTATACATTGCATCAAATTCTTTTCCGTCATATACTATAAATTCTAACATATTTAAGTATAATGTATTTAAAATAGATCTGGATAGTTATCAACAAGAAACTGAAAATTATTCTATTTTAGAATTTTCTTCCGAGGTTTCTTTTATAACTGGTGATAAAGTTTATTATGATTTTTCGAATTTACCGATAGTTGGATTGGAAAGAGGTCCTTACTTTGTGGAAGTTTTAAGTGGTAATAAAAAAATTAAACTATACTCATCTTCATCATCTATTGGAACAAATTCTTTTACATCCTTTGGTAAATTTTCTGAAACAATTCCTCTTGGTACACATACTATAACTTTATATTCACAAAAAAATAATAAAATATCCCCTCAGAATATTCTAAAAAAAATTAAAATATATCCAAATATTGGAGATAGTAATAGTAATCATACAGTTCCTGGTCCTGTAGGAATTTTAAAAAATGGTGTTGAAATTTATAATTATAAGACCACAGATAAAGTATATTATGGTCCGTTAGAAAGTGTATTGGTATTAAATGGTGGATCTAATTATGATGTTATAAGTCCCCCTCTTTTGGAACCAAGTTTCGGAAATGCATTACTTCAACCAGTTGTTGTTGGATCTGTTGAAAAAGTTTATGTTGATCCACAAGATTTTGACTTGGATAAAATTATTTCTATTAACTTGACTGGTGGAAATGGTCAGGGAGCTAAATTTTTACCAATAATTCAAAAAAATAAAAGAGAAATAGAATTTGATGCAAGATCTTTAACGAATGGTGGTGGATTGGATTATACCGACGAAACCATAACTTTTTTTACTGCACATAATTTGATAGACGGACAAAAAATACAATATGATAGTAATAATTTTCCAGAAATTGGAATAGGAACATTCAAACAATCAAATGAAAATCAATCAAAAACATTAAAAAATGGAGCGTCTTATTACATCAAAACAATTAATAATAAGACAATACAGTTATACCCAACTTTATCCGATTATTCATCCGGAATTAATACAGTTGGATTTACAACCTTTGGAAATTCCGGAATACAAAAATTTGCAACTGAAATAAAAAATACATTAACCGGTATTGAGGTAATTAATGGTGGTAATGGTTATGCAAATAGATTACTAAGAGTAAAATCTTCGGGAATTTCTACTTATAATCATACAATTAGTTTTAATAATCATGGATTTAATGATGGGGAATTGATAGTGTATTCTCCTGATAACTTTTTCTCTTCAAGAAATCCAATTCCTAGTGGTTGGGTTGCTGTTAATTGGGTAACTTGGAGTGATTTAATGAACGAATATGCAATTTATCCTAGTGATACTTTGCCATTATCAGGTGTAAATCATACAGTTTATTGGGATATTGAAGTTGTAAATGAAGGTAATTATACTCTTAAACTTCAGGCAGATAATTCATCAACATTGTTTATTGATGGAATTCAAGTGGCAAGTTCTTCTAACTATGCTCCCGGTGGAGAAACGAACGTAATTGTAACCTTAAATAAAGGTTATCATCAAATATCTGGTGTTGTTTATAATACTCCTAATAGTGAAATAGATTGGAATGGTAATCCTGCAGGAATTGCTTGGACTCTAGAATACGAACCAGAATCAGTAATTTCTAATTTAAGTAGATCAAATCAATATTATGTTTTAAAAGTTGATTCAAATTCGTTTAGGCTTTGCGATGCTGGTATTGGTGGGACTAATAGATCAAATTATGAAAGAAAAAATTATGTAAAATTTGGAACAAAAGGATCTGGATCTGGATATCAAGTTTTTAGTTATCCTAAAATTACTTTGGACGTAAAATACAGTTTAGTTGGAGTTGGAAGTACAGGAATAAGTAACAATATTTCAGCAATTCCAATTATTAGAGGAAAAATATCCCAAGTATATGTTTATGAAAATGGAAATAATTATGGATCAAATATAATAAACGTTCATCAAAGACCATCGATTTTAGTTAAAAATGGGACTAATGCTCAACTTTTTCCAATAATATCTAACGGAAAAATTATAAATGTAAAAATTCAATATGGTGGAGAAAATTACTTTTCTACTCCAGATTTAATTGTAAAAGGAAATGGATCTGGTGCTTTATTGAGACCTGTTTTAAATGACAATAAAATTGTTAGTGTTATAATAATAAATTCCGGATCGGGGTATTCGGAAAATGGTACATCAATTATAGTAGAAAATTCAGGAAAAAATGCAGTATTTCAGTCTAATGTTAGATCTCTTAATCTCAATATTTCATACAAATATGGAACGCAAGGACCATTTTATAGAGATCCGGCAAGTGAGATTCTTGTAGAAACAAATAATAATTTAGGATATTTTATTGCTGGTTATTCGGAAAACATAAAAAATAATATTGGAGATGATGGATTTATACAATTAGATGATAATGAAGTTGTTATAAATTCTAAACACTCACCAATTATTGGGTGGTCATATGATGGCAATCCAATTTACGGACCTTATGGATATTCCGATCCAAACAATAATAATTCTCCAATTAAAAAAATAAATTCAAGTTATACACAAAAAAACATTACAAATAGACCTGATGTTAGCTTATTCCCATATGGTTCTTTTATAGAAGATTACGAATATTCTGAGAGTGGTGATTTGGACGAATTCAATGGGAGATTTACTAAAACACCAGAGTTTCCAAATGGAGTTTATGCATATTTTGCAACAGTCGATACTAACGCATCCGGAAGTATAATTGGCAAATTTCCATATTTTATTGGAAATAAGTATAGGTCATCTATATTAGATGAAAATTTATTATTAAATCAAAATTTTGATTTTAATAATTCTTCATTGATTAGAAATACTCTTCCATATAAAGTTGATGATTTATTTTCGGACTATGATTTCTTGGTTGAGTCTAACGAAATAATAGATCAAAAAACGATTATTGAATCCGTAACTTCTGGTTATGTCGATGATATTAAAATTATTAATTTTGGTAATGATTATTCAATAGGAGATAATTTAATATTTGATGATAGTGAAACCGGTGGAGGGGGAATTTCTGCAAGTGTATCTGAATTGAAAGGTAAAAATATAGTTGACATAAAATCATCGTTAAATGCATATTCAAATTCTTTAATTATTTGGGAAAATGGAGAAAAAATAAAGATATATGTATCCCCTTATCATGAATTTTTAAATAAAGATAATGTAATAATATCTGGTTTAACAACAGAGTCTACTGATCTAAATGGAACATATCAAATTGAAGTTGATTCACATATTGCAGGGGTTGCCAATACTATTCCAAGTTATTCTGTTACTGGAAGTGTATTTGATATGTATTTGACTACAATTCCTCAAAATATTTCTATTGGAAGTAGTATTAAAATAAATGATGAAATATTTTCAATATTAAATTTATATCCAAATTATGGAGTTGTGAGAGTATCTAGATCACCTAATGGCACTTCTCATTCCCAATCATCACCTGTTTATTATTTGCCAGATTATTTTACAGTCAATAAAAAAACAAACTATTTTGAATCCAAAAAAAATAATAAAATTTATTTTAATCCATCGCAATCAATAGGAATAGGAACTACAGCAGGACTTGGTTCATACGAAAATTACAGCATTGGAATAACTACTTATAAAATTTTTATTCCGTCTCAAAGTATTTTTCTTCCGAATCATTCATTTATTAATGGTGAAGAAGCGATTTTGAAAAAAATATCTGGAGTTGGGATAACGGTATATGATGAATATACAAATTCAAACTTTACTATTTTAAATGAAAATACAGAAAAAGTATATGTAATAAAAAAATCAAAAGATTTTATTGGTATAGTTACAAATGTTGGTCTTACAACAGTGTCGAGTGGTTTATTTTTTCCTTTTTCTGGTCCAAATAATTATTTTTATTCCATAGAAACAAACTACAAACAAATTTATGCAGATAGCACAAGAGTTAATGCTTTAGTATCTGTTTCAACTTCTCACAATTTAAGAAATGGAGATTTAGTTTCTATAAGTTTAAATCCAAATATATCTGTTGGTATAGGAACGTCAACTTCAATTTTTGTAAAGTTTGATCCTGATACTCAAAGTTTGTTAATAGATCCAATATCTATTTCACCCTCCGGAATAAATACTTCTCTAAATTCTATTTCAATATTATCACATAATTTTAAAACCGGAGATAAAGTATTATATCAATCATATGGTTCTATTGCAGTTGGATTAAATACTGGATTTTATTTTGTTTATAAAATAGACAAAAATAAAATAAGTCTTTGCGAAACTTATTCTGATTGTTTTGAAGATCCACCAACTGTTGTTGATATTCGGGGAACAGGATCTTCAACACAAACTTTAAGTTTAATAAATCCACAAATTCCAATAATTAAAAATAATAATTTAGTATTTAATTTATCTGATCCATCTTTAACAGGATACAAATTTAAAATTTATTATGATAAAAATTTTACAAAAGAATTTATATCCGATGGATTTGAAAATAATTTTTCTATTATTGGGTTTGGTACAGTAGGAGTTACTTCAGAAGCATCATTAACATTAAATTTTTCAGAAAAAACGCCAGAAAAACTTTATTATAATATAGAAAAATCTGGATTTATATGCACTTCTGATACTGAGGTTATCAATAATTCCGAAATAATTTCATTTAATAGTAATTATAATGGTACTTATTTTGTAAATGGAATTGGATCCACAAATTTTACAGTTTCTTTAAAATCTATACCTGAAAAATTTTCATATACACAAAGTGAGTGTGATAATTTAGAATACACAACTAAATCAAATACAGAATTTGGGGGAGTTGCTAAATTAAAACTTTCTTCCGGTGGAAGTGGATATAAAAAACTTCCAATATTTATTGGAACAGGATCAACAACTGGGTTGGGATTATTCGCTATTCCAATATCAAAAACAATAGGTAAAATAAAAAAAGAAAGAATTATAAATGAGGGATTTGAATACTTAGTTGACAAAACTTTAAGACCATCCGCATCTATTCCAAAATCAATATCAATTTTTTCAGCAAATTCTATAGAGAGTATTTTAGTAGTTGGTGGTGGAAAAGATTATACATCTCCTCCAGATTTAATTTGTATAGATAGCGATACCGGAAATGTTATAGATTCTGGATTTATCAAACCAAAATTAGTTGGTTCATCTATACAATCAGTAACTATTGAGACACCACCGAAAGGATTGCCAACAAAACCAGTTACCATCAGAGCAATTAATAATTCTAACGGGATTTCTATTAATAAAGTTGAATATTCTTCTTTGGGAATTGTAACTTGTATTCTTACTACCCCTATACTTGGATTCACAACTTCTCCATTTTTTGTTGGAGAAAAAATATTTGTTGAGGGAATTCAAAAAAATGATAATAACGGTGAAGGATTTAATTCTTCAGATCATGGATATCAATTTTTTACAGTAAAAAATTACTTTAACTTAAATCCTGCAATTTTAGAGTATGATATATCCAAATATACCAAAAATCCAGGAATTGCAAAAACATTACAGGAATCATATGCAAATATAATTAAATTCAATAACTATCCACAATTTGAAGTAAAACAAATATTTTCTCCATTTTTTATAGGTGAAAAATTATTATCAAATAATGGGAATGGATTTATTTTGAGAGATTTAACAGTTACCGATTCTAATACTAATTTTGTTAGGGTTGTTGGTTCTTATAATTTGTCAGAAAATGAAAAAATTAGAGGAGTTCAATCTTTAGTAGAAGCAACAATTAACGATCAACAATCAACGAAAGGTAGATATAATATAAGTTATTCTAATATACAAAATATAGGGTGGAAAAATAATTTTGGAAAATTAAACGATGATTTTCAAGTAATCCCAAATAATGATTATTATCAAAATCTTTCTTATAGTATAAAAAGTACTAAAACATGGGATGAAATCGTAACTCCAGTAAACAATATACTTCATCCAAGCGGATTGAAAAATTTTTCGGATTCTCAAATAGAAAATTCATTTCTATCTGGAATAGAAACTGGAAGTTCAAGCATTTCTCTTATTAATGATTATATTAGCGAAAATAGAGTAGATTCAATTAATAATTTTGATTTAGTTTTAGATATTGATACTTTTGCAGATAAATCAAAATTTCTTAAGTTTAAAAACGTAAAACTAACTGATTATATTCTTTGCAAAACCAATAGAGTTTTAGAAATTGATGATATTAGCTCATCATTTTCTAGTATTGAAGATGAAAGAAGTTCCACATCAAATATTTTAAATTTAAATACTGTTAATGGATATAATAGATTTTTAATACAAACAAGGGATATTGTTACAGATCAAATTCAATTTGATGAAATTGTTATAATGAACAATGATAATGACATTTATACCTTAAAAAAAGGAAGAGTTTCAACAGCAAAAACTGATTATTTTTCCTTTGATAATAAAAAATCTTCACTGGCTGAAATAGAAGGTTATGTAAATGAAGATTTAAATTTTTATTTGAGTTTTGATCCTTACGATGCTTTAAATTCTAATTATGATATTAAAATATTACAAAGTACTTTTAACAACTTTAATGTAGGAATATCCACAGTTAAAAAAATTGGATTTATTGATCTAATAAATGACAATAAAATTGTTGCAAGTGGAATAACAACCACAATAGTTAGTGTAAATTCATTACAATATTCATCTCTATATTCGAATATTCATATTGCTACTTCAGATAATTCTGATATGAATTATGTTGAAATATATGTATCTCATGATGGATCAAATACTTATATTGCCGAAAATTATTTTGATGGTGGTATTAATGAATCTAGTTTTGGATTTATTGGATCATTTGGAGCATCTATTTCACCAAATGGAATTTTATCTTTAAATTATACCAATACTTCAATACAAAACATAAAAATTAGATCTAAAACTGTTGGTTTTGGGTCAACTTCTTTGGGTGAAGGCATTCATAGATTTATTATTTCCGGACAAATTGCAGGAAATGAAAAAACAGCGATTTATACATCCAATTATACTAATTTTATTGGATCTGGTTCAACTTCAGTTATTTCTTTAGATAAAAATACATTTTCATCGGTAAAATCACTTGTTAGAATTTCTACAGGAAATACAAGTGCAATACATCAAGTAATGACAGTTTACGATAAAATTGATACATATTCCTTGCAGTATCCATTTTTATCTATAGGAAGTACTAACGGTATAGGTACTTTTGGATCTGAAATTTCAGGCGAAAAATTTATACTCAAATTTTATCCAAATCAATATGTTAGTGAAAAGTTAGAAATTTCTTCATTTAATGAAAGTTTTTATAGAGAACAAGATTTAATTAACGAACCACCATCTTTGAGTTACGGAACAGTTGTCGATTCTCTTAAAAATTCATATTTTTATGGATTAAATAGCATATTTAATGAAAAATTAGATTTTCAATTGAATTATAATAATGTTTCTATTTTTTCAAAAACTTTTAATCCTTCTGATGCATCTATTCTTGATCTATCTACTGGCAAATTTACAATACCAAATCACTTTTTTAGTACAGGAGAAGAATTAATTTACACACCAAAATCAACTTTTACGGGCATTGGATCTTCTCCAATGGGAATCGGTGAGACTTCGAATTATCTTGGAATTGTAACTGACATTTTGCCTAATAAATTATGGGCTATAAAGGATAGCAATGATGTTTTTAGATTATCAACTAAACCCGAATATGCTTTCCAGGGGATAGGAGTTACTTTTACATCAGTTGGGGTTGGAAATGCTCACGAAATAGAAATGTATAAAAAAAATGAAAAGACTTTAATTACTATAGATAATATAGCTCAATATCCAATAACATATACTTCAATAAAACATACTTTATCTCAAAATGGAGGTCAAATTAATGAAGATAAAACTATTTTTGCATTAAGTGGAATTAGTTCTATTTCTCTTAATGATATATTAGAAATTGATAATGAGTATATGAAAGTGGAAAATGTGGGTGTTGGAACTACAAATGTTGGTCCCATTTCGTTTATTGGGGATATTCCATTAGTAAAAGTTAAAAGAGGATTTTTGGGATCAATTTCTGGTATTCACACTGATACATCTTTGGTAAGAATATATCGTGGGTCATATAATATAGTGGGAAATGAAATTTTCTTTACCGAGGCACCTAGAGGAAATTCATTAGACTTTATTGAACCAGAACCAAGTAATTTACCCAGAATTAGATCTAGTTTTAATGGAAGAGTATTTTTAAGAAAAAATTATGAAACTAATAGATTATATGATGATATTTCTACAGAATTTACTGGGAAAAAACAAACATTTACTCTTACAACTCGCGGAATAAACACTACTGGTATAGGAACTAGTGGGGGAAATGGTATTGTTTTTATTAACAATATTTTCCAAACTCCAACGACATTGAACAATTCTTCTAATAATTATTTTATAACAGAACCAGTTGGTCTTACAAGTATTACTTTTACTGGTATTACTAGTAGTGATGGTAGTGTTTATACATCACCCTTTGATGTCAATCAAAATCAATTACCTAGAGGTGGAATAATTGTATCTTTAGGTTCTTCATCTGGATTAGGATACGCACCATTAGTTGGGGCATCTGTAACTGCAGTTATTGGTGTTGGTGGATCTATAGTATCAATTGGAATAGGAACAACTTCTGGTTCATTTGGATCTGGTTATAGAGATCCTGTTTCTGTTGCTGTTACTGAAAGTAATCATGTCGGAATGGCAGCTACTGTTAAAGCAATTGTCGGAGCTGGAGGAACTTTATCTTTTACAATAATAGGAGGTGGGACTGGTTATATAAATCCAACAATTAATGTATCTCCACCTAGTTATGAAAATTTACCTGTTATTGGTGTATCTAGACTCGGTATCGGTACAACAACTGATACCGGACAAGGTTTATTACTAAATGTTGAAGTTGGAGCCAGTTCAACGTCAGTAGGTATTGGGTCTACCTTGTTTCAAGTTACATCTTTTAAAATTACTAGACCCGGATATGGATTTCAAATAGGAGATGTATTTACTCCAGTAGGATTAGTAACTGCTAGAGGATTTTCTTCCCCACCAGAACAATTTAGACTTACAGTATTAGAAACTTTTAATGATTCTTTTTGTGCTTGGCAGTTTGGTGAAATAGATTATATTGATTCAATTAAATTATATCAAGATGGAGTTAGAACTAGATTTCCACTTTATTATAACAATGAATTATTAAGTTTTGAATTAGATCAAAGTGATGCTGATTCTCAATTAATTAATTTTTCTTCACTACTTATAATTTTTATAAATGGTGTTCTTCAAAAATCTGGAGATGCATATCAATTTACTGGTGGAACTAGTTTTACTTTTTCAGTTCCACCAAAACCAAATGACAAAGTTGATATATTTTTCTATCGAGGAACAAGAGATGAAGATAGTCAATTAATAGAAACAGATGAAACTATAAAAATTGGTGATGATTTACAAGTTTTTAGTAATAATAATTTTATTGAGAATACTATTACTCAAAATTCTAGAATTGTATATGAAATTGTAGGATCTGATCGTATAGAAACAAATCTATATATAGATCAAGGAATTGATACAAATATTGAAAAACCAGTTTATTGGACAAAACAAAAGTCCGATTTAATAATAAAAGAGCAATTTGTATCGAAATCTAGAAATTCCATAGAACCACAAATTTACCCAACAGCAAACATTATAAAAGACTTCAACTCTTCTTCTCCCGAAATTTTTGTAGATAGTATCGAGTTATTTAATTATGAAAATCAAAATCCAATTAAATTCGACGCATTTATTGCAAATCAGATTGCAGACCCAATTTCAGCAAAAGTAAATGCAGTTGTATCTTTGTCAGGAACTATAAGTTCATTGGAAATAATTGATGGTGGTAGTGGATATACTGGTTCTACTATTCCCTTAATAATTTCTTCACCAAGATTAATAAAAAATCAAAATGGAGAAAATATTTCAGAGAGAGCATCTGCATATGCAACAGTGTCTACTTCAGGAACAGTAACTTCTCCAATAATTATTACAAATCCTGGATTTGGATACACAAATTCATCTCCTCCTCAAGTATTGGTATCTACAAATAATACTAAATATGAAATTATAAAAAATATAACAACGATACAGGGATTTGAATCTTCTATTGTTGGAATTGCTACAACTGTAGGAATAGGAGTTCCTTTAGCAATTAAATTTACTATTTCACCTTCTCCGGCATCATTGTTAGTTGGATATCCAATTTATGTTTTAAATACAAATGTTGGTAATGGTGTTACTTCAATAAATACTGGAGATAATGATATAGTTTCTATTAGTACTTCATTTTTAAATAATATTTATCATGTAAATGCATATACTCCATCTCTTGGAATATTAACATGTAATATATTATCTACTACTTCTACTATAGGAATTGCTACTACAGGAATAATAAATTATCCAGTAGGAAAACTTTCTTGGGGAAAACTTTCTGGGTTTAGTCGCTCACCTTCTCCTATATCTATAGGAGTTAGTGGGTACACATCTAGTATTGGTATCACAACTTTTTCTTATAATTCTGGATTATCAACTTATCCAATAATTCAAAGAAGAGGATATGGTTTAAGAAATATTGGAGCTTTAAATTTAAGAATAAATCAAATTTTATGATAAAATTAATATAAATACATAAAAAGTTTATTATAAATGTCAGCACTTGTAACAGATCAGTTTCGTATATTAAATGCCTCAAATTTTTTAGAATCTATAGATAATCCTACAAACTCATATTATGTGTGGGTTGGATTGCCAAATCCAGAAATAGATAATGGATTGGGGAGAAATGAAAATTGGGAAGGCACCGAATCATCTTCAATCAAAGTTGTTCCCAATCCAATGGATTCTTTTAATCATTTAAATCATTATAAAGATACTCTTCTTTATGGCAAAAAAATAACATCGTCTAATGTTAGAAGAGTTATAAGAAGAGTTGATTGGGCTAGAGGAACAAAATATGATATGTATAGGCATGATTATAGTATAGAAAATTCAACTCCAATATCAAAAAGATATAGATTATATGATTCAAATTATTATGTAATGAATAGTGAATATAAAGTCTATATATGTATAGAAAATGGTTCAAGTGGAATAAATTCAACAGGAAATCAATCACAATTTGAACCACTATTTACAGATTTAGAGCCTTCTATTGCTGGAACGGGAGAAGATAATTACTTATGGAAATATCTTTTCACTGTCCCCCCAAGCGATATTATAAAGTTTGATTCTACAGAATACATTACTTTACCGAATAATTGGCAAACATCAACAGATCCTCAAATTGTTTCTGTAAGAGAAAATGGAGATTCTAGAATTAATAACAATCAAATAAAAACAGTATATATTGAAAATCAAGGAAAAAATTATAGTAGCGGTGAAGTAGATATTTTGGGGGATGGTTCTGGTGGAAAAGTATATGTTGAAGTTAATTCAGTTGGTGAAATTGTAGACACTATTGTCACTTCAGGTGGATATGGATATACCTATGGAATTGTTGATTTGGGATCTTTAAGAACAAATCAGAGCGATAATTTGCAATATCCGGCAAAATTAATTCCAATTATTCCACCTTCATATGGACATGGGTATGATTTATATAAAGAACTTGGTGCTGACAAAGTTTTAATTTATTCTAGATTTGATGATTCTACTAGAGATTTTCCTATAGATACTAAATTTTGTCAAGTTGGAATAATAAAAAATCCATCTTCTTTTACTTCTTCTGGAATTTACACTGGATCTCAATTTTCGAATTTATATGCAATCAAAGTTACACCACAAACTGGAAGTACAACTATTCCAGAAATAGGTAAAAAAATTTCTCAATCATCATCAGGTGCATTTGGATATGTCGCTTCTTACGATACAACTACTAATGTTTTAAAATATTTTAAAGATAGATCACTATATTATAATAAAACTAGTTTTGATCAAACAGATTATGTTGGAGTTTCTACAGGAAAAAATGCAAATGTCACTTTTTCACCTATAGGTACTTTAACAATAGAAGGTGGATTTAATTGTAATGTAGACACCACTCTTAGTGGAATTACAACCATTGTTAATAATAATATTATTAACCTTGGTGTATCTTTTGAAAATGGGTTTGCAAATCCAGAGATAAATAAAAAAACAGGGGATATAATTTATGTTGATAATCGTCCCTTAATAACTAGAAATATTCGACAAAAAGAAGATATTAAAATTATCCTGGAATTTTAAAAAATGGCACAAAAAACAAATTTAAATGTAAGTCCATATTTTGACGACTTCAATAAAGAAAAAAATTTTTATAAGGTTCTTTTTAATCCAGGAAGACCAATACAAGCGAGAGAACTTAATAATTTTCAATCAATTTTACAAAATCAAATAGAATCATTTGGAAGTCATATATTTAAAGAAGGTTCTGTAGTAATTCCAGGAAACATTACTTATGACCCTCAATATTATGCTGTAAAATTAAAACAAACTAACTTTGGTATTGATATATCTCTTTATATTAATAAGTATGTTGGTAAAAAAATTATAGGGCAAACATCTGGTATCACTGCCATTATACAAAGAATAGAAATTCCGAATAATATAAATGATATTGAGTACATTACTGCATATGTAAAATACATAGATTCAGACTCTAATTTCACTATAAGTCAATTTCAGGATGGAGAATTTATTATTTCGGATGAAAATATTGTTTATGGAAATACTACAATATTTTCTGGGACTCCTTTTGCTTCACTGATATCTTCAGATGCATGTGCTATTGGATCATCTGCTTCTATTTTAGAAGGAGTTTATTTTGTAAGAGGATCTTTTGTCAGCATATCTAAACAAACTATTATTTTAGATTATTATGATAATAAACCATCATATAGAGTTGGTTTAAAGGTAAGTGAAGAAATTATAACGTCAAAAGAAGATGATTCATTAAATGATAATGCAAAAGGTTTTACAAATTATTCTGCTCCAGGAGCTGATAGATTTAAAATATTTCTTGAGCTATCTAAAAAAACAATAGATAATGTAGATAGTGACACTGATTTTATAGAATTAGTTAGAATAGAAGAAGGAGAAATAAAAAAAGTACAAACAAAAACAGATTATTCCATAATTAAAGATTATTTTGCCCAGAGAACATTTGATGAATCTGGGAATTATTCTGTAGAATCATTTAAAATTTCATTGCATAATTCTTTAAATGATAGACTTGGAAATGATGGATTATTTTTTAATAATGAAAAAACAGAGCAAGGAAATACACCTTCTGATAATTTAATGTGCGTTAAATTATCCCCAGGAAAAGCCTATGTGAAGGGTTATGATATTGAAAAAACAATAACTACAATTTTAGATGTAGAAAAACCTAGAGATACTGTAGGTGTTTCTGACGTAAGTGTTCCTTTTGAAATGGGGAATTTATTCAGAGTTAATAATGTATCTGGAGTTCCTAAACAAAATGAATTAGTAGAGCTACACTCATTAAGAAGAAATTCAAGTGGAAATCCTTCTACATTAACAAAAATGGGTGAAGCTAGGGTTTATAATTACAGATTAACGGATTCTGCATACAAAGATCAAACATCAAGTTGGGACTTATATTTATTTGATATTCAAACTTATACGATATTAGTTTTAAATCAATCATTAAGTTCTTTGCAGTTACCAAAATCTTCTTTTGTAAAAGGAAAAAGTAGTGGAGCAAGTGGATATGCCTCTATTTCCGGTGATGGATCAAATTTAATAAGTTTAAATCAGACTTCTGGAACTTTTATTCAAGGAGAACAAATTCTTATTAATGGATTGGAAGATATTTCAAGAACAATATCAGAGATTCGTTCATATAGTATTGATGATATAAAACAAATTTATCAACCAACTTCTGTTGGTTTTGCAACTGCATTTTTAAGTGACTGTATATTAGAAAAAGTTTTAGCACCTGGATTTAGTCCCACTGATACTATAACTATATCCAGTAGCGGGACAGTAACTTCCCCCGGAAAATTTTTCGTTGGCATTAAAACAGATACAATTATTAGATATCAAAAACCTGGATTTAATTTAGAAACTTTTAATAGAGTTTTATCAATAAATTCTAATGGGACTAGTATAACTGTTGGAAGTGTCGAGAATGTTTCTGGTATTTGTGATGGATCTGTTGGAGTGGTTACTTCAACTACATTTTCACTAGGAATTACTAAAATTAGAAATACGGAAAGATCATTTTTGTATGCTCAATTGCCAAATTCAAATATTTCTTCAGTAAATTTAGAAAATTCCGAGTTAAACTTTACTGCACAATCAACTGTATCCAAATCTCCATCGGGAATAGAAAATCAGATAGTACTATCGGTATCTGATTTTTCTTTTCCTACAGGATTGACGACAGCATTATTTTTACCATTCGATGTTGAAAGATATTCAGTTCATTATAGTGATGGATCAATAGAAAAATTAACATCTGATAAATTTTCATTATCAAATAATTTAGTCACTTTATCAAATTTAACTCCAGGAAAAACTACATCTACAATAAATGCATCTTTTGCGAAACCAGGAATAAAGAGTAAAATAAAACAATTTAATAAGAGTCAAGTTATTAATATAGTATATTCAAATAATCCAAGATCTGGAGTTGGTATCAATAGTACATTAAATGATGGTTTGATTTACAATAAATTTTATGGATTAAGAGTCCAGGATGAAAGGATCTCACTCAACTATCCCGATGTTGCAAAAATAATAGCAATATATGAGTCTTTAGATACCTCTAATCCAACTCTTGATTTGTTGAATTTTAGTGTTTTGGTAAATGTGCAAAATAATGTTATAATTGGGGAAAATGTGATTGGTTCGGATGGTAACGCAATTGCAAGAGTTGTTACGAAGTCTGTAAATTCCGTTGGTATTGTATATTTAAATTCACATAGATTTGTAGAAAATGAAACAGTAATTTTTAAAGAATCTAATGTTAACACCACTATTAATAGCATCACTGCAGGTAAATATACTGATATAACGAATAATTTTATTTTAGATAAGGGGCAAAAAGATCAGTATTATGACTATTCTAGTATTGTTAGAAATGAAGGTGTTGCTAGTCCATCAAAGCAACTTTTAGTTATTTTTGATCACTATTCAGTACCAACAAATGATTCTGGAGATGTTTTTACTGTTTTGAGTTATGATGAAGAACGATTTACATCGGATATTCCAAATTTGGGAATAAACAATATTAGATCTACTGATGTTTTAGACTTTAGGCCAAGGGTCAACGTATTTACCGGAAATTCTTCCTCTCCTTTTGATTTTTCCTCAAGAAATTTTATTTCAAATAACATTTTAAATTTATCGCCAGATGAAAACGCAATAATAGGATACAGATATTACATTGGAAGAACTGATAAGATTTATCTCGATAGATTAGGAAATTTTGTATATTTGAAGGGAGTTAGTTCCAGTTTACCATCATCGCCACTAAGAATTGATGATAGTATGGAATTAGCCACAATTTCTTTACCACCATATTTGTATTCACCAAAAGAAGCGATAATAGTCCTTGCTGATAATAGAAGATATACAATGAGAGATATAGGTTTTATTGATAGTAGGGTTAAAAATTTAGAAAGAGTTACATCATTATCTTTATTAGAATTAAATACAAAAACTTTAGAAATACAAGATGCTCAAGGATTTAATAGATTCAAAACTGGATTTTTTGTAGATGATTTTAAAGACTATTCCAGAATTAATAAAAATTTATCATCTATTGAAATTGACACTCAATCAGAAGAATTAATTCCTATTATTTCTAGAAATAGTTTAAAAAATTATTTGGCACCTAAAACTCAGTTACCAAATGAACTAATTGATTTATCGGGAAACTATCAATTAATTGATGAAAATGTTAAAAAAACTGGAGAATCAGTTACATTAAAATATACAGAAATTGCATGGATTTCTCAATTATTAGCAACTAGAGTTGAAAATGTAAATCCATTTCATGTGATTTCTTATAATGGATTTATCAAACTTTTCCCATCTAAAGATAGTTGGGTTAGAACAGTTCAACTTCCAAATAGAACAATTAGTATTACAAATTATATCTATTTGGAAAAAAATCAAACAATTATGAATGAAAGAACTGTAAGAGTTGCAAACTGGGAAATATTCAGAACAGGTCGTCGAGTTGATTATAGAACAATTAGTACCCAATCTACTTCTACAACTTTAGTTTCAAGTACATCATCTTCAAATAGTGCAACATCTTTTATTGGATCTACACCTGAAGAATTTATGAGATCTCGTAACACACAATTTTCTATTAGTAATTTGAAACCATTTACAAGATTTTATCAATTTTTAGATGGAAATTCACAAGTAGACTTTATTCCAAAACTAGTAGAAATATCAACAGATTCGACATTACAAACATATGGATCATTGGGATCTTTTCAAATTGGGGAAACTGTATCTGGTTATCATTATGAAGGAAATAATTCTTCAATACCAATAATTCAATTTAGAGTTGCATCTCCAAATCATAAATTTGGTGACTTTGATAATCCATCTACAAAATATATTTCAAATCCTTACATAAAAACAGAACAAATTCCAAATTCTTATAGCAATTCATCTAAAGTTTTAAATGTTGATACTTATTCTTTATCTGAAGAAGCTCAAGGTCTTTATTCCGGTTATTTACTTAAAGGGATGTTATTAGTTGGAAAAACTAGTGGTGCTAAAGCTTATGTTAAAGATTTGAGATTAATATCAGATGATTATGGTGATTTAATAGGAGCATTTTTCTTAAGAGATCCCAATACAAATCCTGCACCATCAGTTAGAATAAATACTGGAACAAAAACTTATAAGGTTAGTTCTAGCTCAACAAATAGAATTGGAATTTTAGGTGACACTACCATTTCTTCAGCTGAAACTAATTATAAATCAGAAGGAACTGCTGAACTTTACGAAACTTTAATTACCAATACATCTACAATTACTTCAACTAAAACAACAACTACAACTATTACTAGAGAAAGAATCGAATATTACGATCCTTTAGCACAATCTTTTAGTGTTGGTGGAAGCACTACCCCAAATAATGACGAAAATGGTGCTTTTATAACTGCAGTAGATTTATTTTTCTATACTAAAGATTCGGGAAATGCTCCTCTTACTGTTCAAGTAAGAACTATGGAACTTGGAACTCCCACTCGCATTGCTTTGGGAAATTCTGTAGTTTTAAGGCCAGATCAAATAAAAACTTCTGATGACGGAAGCGTTGCAACAAAGGTAACTTTTGATTATCCAATTTATCTTGAACCAAATAACGAATATGCTATTGTTTTATTGGCACCAGAAAGTAATGAATATCAAGTTTTTATTGCCCAGATGGGAGAAAAAACTATACAAACTAAAAATTTACCAGATACTTCAAGTGTCTTCTATGCACAACAATTTGCTATAGGTGGTTTATTTAAATCTCAAAATGGATCTATATGGACTGCAAATCAATATCAGGATATGAAATTCAGATTATATAGAGCTGAATTTATAACTACACCTGGAGTTGCATATTTTTATAATCCAACTTTAGATCAAAGTAATGGATTTGTTAAAAATCTTCCAACAAATCCAATCACAGTTTTTCCAAAAAAAGTTAAATTAGGTATAACTACTGTTACGAGTCCTAGTGTTATAGGAATACTTACAACTGGCAGAAAAATAGGAGAATCCGCAACAAACTATAATTATGGTTATATTGTTGGAACTGGTTGTTCGGCATCTAGTGTAAATATTACAACTGGCGGTAGTGGTTATGTAGTAAGCACACCAGTTTCTACTTTTAATATTATTGGAAATGGATCCGGTTTAACTTTAAATATATCTTCAGTTTCTATTGGAACTTCATCAATAACAGGAATATCTATAGTCAATCCTGGAAATGGTTATTCAATTGGCGATGTGGTTGGAATTGTAACTTCTTCTGTTACATCGAAAAGTGGAAACGGAGCAAGAATTTCAATTACAGGAAATAATAATGCTATAGACACATTATATCTTTCAAATGTTCAAAGTAGTAGTTTTACTGATAATGGAACTTCTTCATTAGTTTATTATGATAATTTGGGACAAAGAGTTTCTCTTGCTTCTACTATTATTAGAAATTTTTCTCCATATGGCGTATTTTCAAGTGGTAATTATATGAAAGTTAATCATTTTAATCATGGAATGTACGCAAAAAATAACAAAGTTGAATTATCCAATATTTTATCAAATATTCCACCAACAACATTGTCTCAAGATTTAATTTCAACTTCAACTTCAATATCAATAGCCAATACTTCTAATTTTGGTGTATTTGAAGGTGTGCCAGTAGGTCCAACAAATCCGGGATACATTTTAATTGATAATGAAATTATCGAATATAGAGATGTGTCGGCAACTGCGTTAACAAATCTTGGACCTAGGGGGATTGATAATACTCAAATTTTAGATCATACAACGGGATCTTTAGTATTCAAATATGAATTAAATGGAGTTTCTTTGAGAAGAATTAATACTCAACATGATATTAGTGATACTGGACTTGGAGTTGATAGTTATTATATTGAAATTGACAGGTCAAATAATAAAGGAACTAACAGAACTACTAATGGATCTTTAGCAAGTTCTCCTGAACTTTCATTCGAAAATGAAAGTTCATGTGGAGGACCAAACGTTTATGCAACTGAAAATATTCAGTATGATGCAATTTTTCCATATTATAATATATTATCTCCAGGATCATTTACATCTGTAGATGCAAAAATAAGAACATTAAGTGGAACAAGTGTAAGTGGATCCGAAAGTTCTTTTATAGATCAAGGTTATGAAAATATTCAGTTAAATTCTTTGAATAAACTCTCATCAACTAGACTTATTTGTTCTAGAATAAATGAAGAAACTTATTCTAATTTAGATAGAAAAAAATCTTTTATCACGGCTTTAACTTTAAGAACAACAAATAAATATCTTTCCCCCCAAATTTTCATTAATAATTCATTTACAGATTATCATAGTAATAGAATTAATTCTCCAATTTTAAATTATTCTGATGATGGTAGAGTCAATTCCATATTAGATGATCCACATATGGCAATATATATATCAAATACAGTTTTTCTTGCTCAACCAGCCACATCTTTGAAAGTTATTGTATCTGCATATAAACACTCTTCTGCAGATTTTAGAGTTTTGTATAGTTTAATTCGACCAGATTCAAGTGAAGTGGAGCAGTCATTTGAACTATTCCCAGGATATGATAATTTAACTGTAGATAATAATAATGATGGTTTCTTGGATGTTATAGACGCATCTAAAAACAGTGGTTTGCCGGATACATTTGTGCCATCAAGTTTAGAGGACCAATTTTTGGATTATGAGTTTAGTGCAAATAATCTAGGGCAATTTACTGGATATACAATTAAAATTGTTATGTCATCTACAAATCAAGCATATCCCCCAAGATTTAAAGATTTAAGAAGCATCGCAACAGTATGATGATACCAGTAGAAGGGCACCCAAATTTATATAGAGATGAAAATACAGGAGCAATTATCAATTTTGATAATACTTCATATAATCAATATATTAATAGCGTAAATAATAGGTATAATCAAAAAAAAGAATTAGATAAAATGAAAGAAGATATAAATGAAATAAAAGATTTATTGAAGGAGTTGTTAAATGGATCCAAATGAAATCATCCTTGAATCTATTAATAGATTATTTGAATATGAAAAACACTCAAGATTTATAGATCAACTAAATGAGGAAGAATTAAAGAATTTTGCTAAATTATATTGTAAATTATATTTGAAGCAGCAGGAAACAATTAAAAATTTAATAAATATCTAAAGGTAGTTTTGTTTTAAGTAATGGCAGTATATGTATCCAACATAGTAATTGATCAGGGATTCACTTTTGGTGCAACTTTTCAATTAGGGGATACTAGAACAAATTCATTTTTAGATTTAACTAATTGCCAAATAGAGTCTAAAATTAGAAAAACTTATGGCAGTTCAAATTTTGTTTCCTTTGCATCTAGTATTACAAAACCAAAATCAGGAACTATTACTATTGGTTTAGAACCTGAACAAACTTTGTTATTAAAACCGGGAAGATATGTTTATGACGTAAAAATAATTTCTAACATGGGTGAATATAAAGCTGTTGAGGGATCAGCACTAGTAAGAGCAGGAGTAACTCAATAATGGCAAATATAAACGACAGAATTGGTTCTCAAAATACCATAAGAGTTTTATCAAATTCTTCTTCAATAAATCCAAAATTAATTAATTTAGTTGATGTAAATGATACTTTAAAAACACAAGATGGAATGATTCTTGTTTGGGATCTTCCATCTCAAACATTTATAATGACAAGTGTTATTGATAAAAATCTATCAATACTAGGATCTATACAATTTGAAAATTCATCACAATCAACTTTACCAACTAATGGTGCTTTGGTTGTTGTTGGTGGTGTTGGAATTGGGAAAAATTTGAATGTAGGTGGTTCAGTATCAATTGTTGGTATAACAACTTTTTCATCAGATCTAGATATCAATGCTTCAGTTGATATTTTGAATGATCTTGTTATTCAAAGCAATTTAAAATCTATTGGATTTACAACATTATCCTCAAATGGTGGAATAACTACAACTGGAGGGGATTTGTATGTAGGTAAATCTTTATTAGTTTCTGGATTATCTACATTTTCTTCAGATTTAGATATTAATGCTGCTGTAGATATTTTAAATCAACTTAATGTTCAAGGTAATTTCAGATCTATTGGGATTACTACATTAGCTTCTGATGGTGGAATTACAACAACCGGTGGGGATTTATATGTTGGTGGGGATTTATATATAAAAGATGATTTGGCGTTCGACGAATTTACTTCTCGTAATGCAAATGTTACTGGAATAACATCACTCAATACATTAATTGTTTCTGGATTATCCACTTTTACTGGAATTTCTACTTTTAATGACAACGTTTTTGTGACTGGAACTTTAACCGCAGGTCTAATTGACGGAGGAGAATATTAATGGCAAAACCATCCACTAGACAAGAATTGATCGATTATTGCCTAAGAAAATTGGGTTATCCAGTATTGGAAATTAACGTTGACGAAGATCAAATTGATGATTTAGTAGATGATGCCATTCAATACTTTAATGAAAGGCATTTTGATGGTGTTGAAAGAATGTATTTAAAATACAAAATTACAGAAGAAGATGTCAATAGAGGAAAAGCAACAGGAACTAATGGCGTTGGAATTGTAACAACTTCGGGAAGTTCTACAATAAGTGGTCTCGGAACAATTACTTCCAATTTTTACGAAAATTCCAATTTTATTCAAGTTCCAGATTCAATTATTGGTATAGAAAAAGTATTTAAATTTGATACCAGTTCAATATCTGGTGGAATGTGGAGTATAAAATATCAATTATTTCTTAATGATTTATATTATTTTAATTCTGTTGAATTATTACAATATGCAATGGTAAAAACCTATCTAGAAGATATAGATTTTTTATTATCGACAGATAAGCAAATCAGATTTAATAAAAGGCAAAATAGATTATATTTAGATATTGATTGGGGTTCAAAGGCAAAAGACACGTTTTTAGTTATTGATTGTTATAGAGCATTAGATCCAAATAGTTTTACTAAAGTTTATAATGATTCATTTTTAAAAAAATATTTGACATCATTAATCAAAAAGCAATGGGGGCAAAATTTAATTAAATTTCAAGGAGTTAAACTTCCTGGTGGAATTGAATTAAATGGCCGCCAATTATATGATGATGCTGTAAGAGAGTTAGATGAAATTAAAAATGATATGGCAAGATCTTACGAACTACCTCCATACGATTTTATAGGATAATGGCATTAAATCCTTTTTTTCTTCAGGGAAGTCCTAACGAACAATTTTTAATTCAAGATTTAATTAATGAGCAATTAAGAATGTATGGTATTGAAGTTTATTATCTTCCTAGAAAAATATTTAAAACTGATAATATAATTAGGGAAGCTCAATCATCAAAATTTGATGATAGTTTTATATTAGAAGCATATCTTGGAAACTATGAAGGATATAACCCAGGTTATGATGTAATGTCAAAATTTGGTTTAACATTAAAAAATGAAATTTCTCTAATCATATCCAAAGAAAGATTTGAAGAATTTATATCTCCTTTTTTGGAGGCAATAATTTCAGGTATAGAAGATGGTAAAATTAGTAAAAATGAATATAGTAAAAATGTAGATATAAATGTATCATTAGAATTTAGTAATCGTCCAAAAGAAGGAGATTTAATATATTTTCCTTTGGGGGAAAGACTTTTTGAAATAAAAAGAGTTGAATCGGAAAGACCTTTTTATCAATTAGGAAAAAATTATGTTTATGAATTAAGTTGCGAATTGTATGAATTTGAAAATGAATTAATTGACACTTCGGTTGAAGAAGTCGATAATACGGTAGATAGTGAAGGTTATATTACTACTTTAAATTTAGTTGGAATTGCAAAACCTGCGGAAGCTTCTGCAATTTTATCTTCTGGATATATTAAAGAAATATTTTTAAATAATGATGGAAAAGGTTATAGTAGAACACCAACAGTAACAATAGGACCACCACCAGCTGGTGGTGTAACTGCAACTGCCGTAGCAACTACAAAAAATGTAGGTGGAATTAGATCTATTGATAAAATTTTATTGACAAATTCTGGAAGTGGTTACATAACTCCACCAAAAATTATTATTAGTGGGGGCGGGGGAACTGGAGCAGCAGCAACTTGTTCTATTGGATTAGTTGGTGATATTGGAGTGTCTAGAGTTGTAATAAATGATCAAGGGAATGGATATACTTCTCCACCATCAATTACAGTTTCCGCTCCATCTGGAATAGGAAATACTGCAATTTTGCAATCTTTTATAGATTCTAATAGTGGAGTTTCTTCTATTAGAATAATTAATTCTGGGTCGGGTTATTCGTCTCCTCCATCTATTGATTTCTCTTCTCTCCCTTCAACTGGAATTGGGACTTATTTTTACAATGAAACAATTATTGGAAATGATTCCGGAACAGTAGCTGTAGTGAGAAACTTTACAAAAAGATTTGATAAAAATTTGACAAATCCTCCAGTAGAATTAGAAGTATCTATAAATACTGGTAAGTTTTTCCCTGGAGAAATTGTGGTAGGTACAATTTCTTCAGCTAGATATATAGTTCAATCTTACGATACATATAGTAATGATACTACATATGAACAGAATAAACAAATTGAAATTGAAGCAGATTCAATTATAGATTTTTCAGAAAGAAATCCATTTGGAGAATATTAATGCTAGGAACTTACTATTATCATGAAATTATAAGAAAAACTATTATTGGATTTGGAACTCTTTTCAATAATATTTACATTCGCCATAAAGATAGAAATGATGAAATTATTGATGACACAAAAGTTCCTCTTGGATATGGTCCTATACAAAAATTTGTAGCAAAAATTCAACAACAAGAGCAACTGACAAAACCAATTGCAATTACATTACCAAGAATGTCATTTGAAATGGTTTCAATTTCTTACGATTCAACTAGAAAATCTGGTATTACCCAGTCATTTAAGGCATTAGACGGAGAAAATTTAAAGAAAGTTTATATGCCAGTTCCATATAATATTGGATTTCAATTGAGCATTCTTGCTAAACTAAATGATGATGCTTTACAAATTGTAGAGCAAATTTTACCATTTTTTCAACCTTCTTTCAATATGACTATTGATTTAATTAATTCTATTGGTGAGAAAAGAGATATACCTATTGTTTTGGATAGTGTTTCATTTACTGATGATTATGAAGGCGACTTTTCTTCTCGTAGAGCGTTAATTTATACTTTAAACTTTACTGCTAAAGTATATTTATTTGGTCCAATTGCGGAAAGTACAGATGGTCTTATTCGCAAGGCTCAGGTTGATTTGTATGCTGGAACAGATACAAATATTGCAAAGAGAGAAATGAGATATACAGTTACACCAGATCCAATTGATGCCGAACCAGGTGATGATTTTGGATTCAATGAAAATTGGGAATATTTGGGAGATGCAAAAACCTATAGTCCAACTCGCCAATCTGATATTTGATTTTTATGAAAAAAAATTATGAGAAATTAGAGGATGCGTTGAACATCAAGAGTGAAATTGTAGAGGTTGAAAAACAAGTGTTACCCCAAAAAATTGAAGAACCTAGAGAAAATACTCAAGATCTAAAAAAAGATTATGAATATACTAGAGCAAATCTTTATTCATTAATTGAAAAGGGTCAAGATGCAATTAACGGAATAATGGAAATAGCAGAAGAAGGTGGAAGTCCGAGAGCGTATGAAGTTGCAGGTCAATTAATTAAATCTGTAAGTGATGTAACAGATAAACTTATTGATTTACAGAAAAAACTTAAAGATGTAGAAGATCAAAATGTTAAATCTCCAACAAATGTAACCAATAATGCTGTTTTTATTGGATCTACATCAGAATTATCAAAATTACTCAAACAACAATTTCTAAATAATAAAGAGTAATTATTTTTAGTAATAGTGCATAAGTTAAAGTCTCATAAAAGTGTAGAGGAAATTGCAAAGAAACACCGTCTAGATGTTTCTTTTGTACAGAATCAACTTAAAATGGGAGTTCCAATTGAACATGAACATACTAAAGATAAAGACCTAGCTACTGACATTGCTCTTCAACATCTCGATGAAATACCAGATTATTATACTCGTTTAAAAAAAATGGAGGCATCTGCAAAAAAAGAACATAAAAAGTTCAAAGATGTTAAAGAACATTGTGGATGTGAAGAAGATGGTGCAGTTGAAAAACTTGAAAGTGAATTAAAAAAATTAAAAAATACTTCTTATTCTTCAATTGATAAACTAATGCGTCGTATTATGAAAGAATATGATGTGACGGCAAAAGATTTACATAATGCTTTTGTGAGTAAAAATGGCAAAACGCCAGATGATTGGGTTGAAGATTTGGAAGAAGGAACACTTCATCATTGGTTTAAAGGTTCCAAATCAAAGGGAGGAAAACCTGGATGGGTTCAAGCAGATGGTTCTCCTTGTGCTAATGAACCTGGTGAAACTAAAACTCCTAAATGTTTTAGTAGTGCAAGATTAAGGGCACTTAAAAGAAAAGGTAAAAGGGGAGAATCACTTATAAGATCTGCAGTTAGTAGAAAAAGACAAAAAGATAGAGGACAACAAGCAAAATCTGGTGGAGCAAAACCAACAATGGTTTCCACATTTGCAAAAGGTAAAAAAGATCCCAACTATGTAAAAGCAGAACCAGGAATTAAAGAAGCAATGGAACTTAACGAAGCAAGAAAAGATAAACCTGGAAAAGGTAGTGGAAAAAAAGATGCTTGTTATCATAAAGTAAAATCAAGATATGATGTTTGGCCTAGTGCTTATGCTTCAGGAGCATTAGTCAAATGTCGTAAAGTTGGTGCTTCAAATTGGGGAACTAAAAGCGAGGAAACACAAATGATTAGGTACTGCCCGAAATGTAAAAAAGATGAAACAAGAAGTGAATGTAGATATGGACCAAAATATTGGGATATGTTTTCATTGCCATCAAAATTATCTGATGTAGTAATGTCAAATCCACATTATCACGCAAATAGTCCTCACCCCGGAAATATTCCAGAGGAGCGTGATCATGAACATTCGATGGCTCGTTCAGAACTTTCAACTATAATTTCTGCTGCCAAAAGACTTCGTAAAAAAATGAAAGGCGAAGGAAATATTGAAGCTTGGGTTCAATCAAAAATTACAAAAGCAGCAGATTATATAGATGCTGCTGCGGATTATATTGATAGTGGTGAGCATGATATTGATGAAGCAAAAAAATGTTGGCCTGGATATGAGAAAAAAGGAACCCAGAAATTATTTGGAAAAACTTATAATCGCTGTGTAAAAGCAGAAGAATACTCTAATTGGAGAGAAGAATTAAATTTAAATGAAGATTGGCAAAAAGTTAATCGTCAAGATAAAACTGATGGATTAAGTCCTGCTGCCGTAAAAGCATATCGTAGTGAAAATCCAGGATCAAAATTACAAACAGCAGTAACAGAAAAAAGCCCAAAAGGCAAAAGAGCAAAACGGCGTGCATCATTTTGCCGACGTATGACCGGAATGAAATCAAAACTCACTTCAACAAAAACAGCAAGAGATCTCGATTCAAAAATTAATAAAGCACTTCGTCGTTGGAGGTGCGGATAATGAAATCTTTTAATCAATTCCTATCAGAAAGTGTTAATATTGCAGGAGATTTTAATGGAAATCTTTATTTAAATTCTCCAGAAACTCATCAATCTGTAGAAGAATCTTTTACTGCTGATGTAGTTTGGAAAGGTAGATTATATAGAATGGTAATTGAGGGTAGAATTACATCTAAAAATGAATTAACGGAACAACTCCAAAACGAATATCCAGGTGCTGTTGTTCACAATATTTACCCACACTCACAAAGTTCATTAAATATAAAGAGTGCTAAAAGATACCAACCAGAAAGATATTCTTGGACAGATTAAGTAGGAGACTAAAGTATGGCCCAGTGGAATAAAAATGAACAAGATTATTTAAATCAAGAAAGAACACTTCATGAGGTTTATCTTCGTGCTGATGAGTATGGAAATATTCTAAATGAAAGTGCTTGCTCTAAATCTGCTTTTGGTGAGAACATTGCAATTCCCATTACACCAAAAGTTCAGGGTGATGCTGTCTATGGATTAGATCCAAGAGAGTTTGAAACATTCACTTTTAGTTCTAGTGGAATTGCTACAAATGGCAATTCCAGATTTAGAGTTGGTGCTGGAACAGATGCTAATTCTTATGGTGTTCTTAGAAGTACTAACTTCCTTAGATATCGTCCTGGACAAGGTGCGGTATGTAGATTTACTGCAGCATATTCTTCCAATCCAGTAGGATTTACTCAAAGGGCAGGATTATTCAATCAGGAGCAAGCAGTTCAAATTGGATATGCTCATACCAACGGGCAGTTTGGTGTTCTTCGTGCCAATGGTGGTAAGGCACATATTCAAGGTTTTACTTTCAGTGCGTTGGCAGACGGAAATGTAACGGTTACTCTCAATGGAACTGTTTTTACTGCTGTAACTTTAAATGCGGGAACTATTGCTGGAAATATTGCTCTTCTCGTACAAGGATTAGTATCTCAACCAGCATTTACTGCTCGTTATGTAGTTGAATATGATCAAACCAGAATAAAGTTTTTAGCAACATCTCTTGGTCCACAAAATGGTACATTTAATGCAACTAGTACCACAACAATAACATTTACAAATACAACAAATCAAACTGGCGTAGCGCAAACAGAATACTGGACATTTCAAGAAGACTTTAATTTAGATAAACTTGATGGAACTGGATATTCTGGTGTTACTTTAGATCCATCAAAACTGAATGTATATCAAATCAACTTCCGTTGGTTAGGTGCTGGAGAAATCCGTTATGCGATTGAGAACCCTAGTAATGGGGATATGTTCTTCTTCCATCACGAACATTATACAAATAGAAATGAGTTTCCACATTTAGACAATCCATCAATGAAGGTTGGATATGTCGCAGCAAACTTGGGATCTCCTACAAGTGGTGTTGTAACTTGTACTGGATCTTCATTTCTTGGTGCTATTGAAGGAATTGTTCAACAAACAAGACTTCCATATTCTGCGACTGCAACCAGGACTGACTCAATGAACTCTCCTGGTTCTCTTTATCATCTCATTTCTATTAAAAATAAACTCATTTATCAAAATAAAATTAACACTAGAGATTTAATTCCCAAAAGACTTACTGCTTCAGTAAATACCGCAGGTGACCCGGCAATCATATACATATACTTTAATCCAACAGTAACAAATTATTTGAGATGGACAACTCAAGCAGATTTTAATGCATCTCTTTATGCAACTCAAGATAGTACTGGATTGTTTATTTTACCAGCACAATCGGCACCTCCAATTGCTGCATATCATATGACGGATAATTCTACTATTGACGTTGATTTGTCTCAAATTGGTATTGACATTCCGCCCAATAGTTTTTTAACAGCAGTCGTTTCATCTTCAAGTAATATGACTGCTGCTAGTGCTACGTTCATTTATGTGGAAGATTGAGTATGACAATTCAAGATATCCAACTAAACCAGAAAGATGCTTATCTTTCTAATCCAAATCTAAAGAGAGCAAATACTACTATACAATGGTCTCAAGAGCAGATCATTGAATTTTTGAAGTGTAAAGACGATCCAGTATATTTTGCGAAAACTTATTTAAAAATTGTTTCTCTTGATTATGGATTAGTTCCTTTTAATTTATATCCGTTTCAGGAAAGATTGATTCAAAATTTTCATAAGCATAGATTTAATATCTGCAAGATGCCACGTCAAACCGGAAAGTCATCGACTGCAGTTGCTTACTTATTGCATTATGCCGTTTTTAATGATAATGTAAATATTGCAATTCTTGCGAACAAAGCATCCACAGCAAGAGATTTGCTTCAAAGATTACAACTTGCTTATGAAAATTTACCAAAATGGATGCAACAAGGAGTTCTTCAATGGAATAGAGGTAGTTTGGAGTTAGAAAATGGATCAAAAATTATCGCCGCATCTACGTCTGCATCTGCTGTCCGTGGCGGATCGTATAATATCATCTTTTTGGATGAGTTCGCATTTATCCCGAATCACATTGCTGATGACTTCTTTGCCTCTGTTTATCCTACTATATCGTCTGGAAAAAGCACAAAAGTAATTATCGTATCCACACCTCGTGGTATGAACCACTTCTACCGTATGTGGCATGACGCTGAGAGGGGTAGAAACGAATATGTGACTACAGACGTTCATTGGTCGGAAGTGCCTGGTAGAGACGATAAATGGAAGGAGCAGACAATTGCAAATACTTCAGAACAACAATTTCGTGTAGAATTTGAAACTGAGTTTCTTGGGTCTGTTAATACACTTATAAATGCCTCAAAACTTAAAACTCTTGTTTATGATGATCCAATAACAAGAAATGCTGGTTTAGACATTTATGAAGACCCAAATGAAGAAAACAATTATTTAATTACAGTTGATGTTGCTCGTGGTCTTGGAAATGATTTTTCGGCATTTGTTATTTTTGATATAACAATGTTTCCATACAGAGTAGTAGGTAAGTACCACAATAATGAAATTAAACCAATGTTGTTTCCAAGTATTATTAATGAAGTTGCTAGAGGATATAATAATGCTTGGGTATTAATTGAAGTAAATGATATTGGAGATCAAGTAGCAAATATTTTGCATTTTGATCTTGAGTATGACAATATTTTAATGTGTTCTATGAGGGGAAGAGCGGGGCAAATCGTTGGATCTGGATTTAGTGGAAAAAAATCTCAGTTAGGCGTTCGTATGACAGCTTCAGTTAAAAAATTGGGTTGTTCAAATTTAAAACTACTTATAGAAGATAATAAATTGTTGATTAGTGATTATGATATTATTTCAGAATTAACAACGTTTTCGCAAAGACATAATTCTTTCGAAGCAGAAGAGGGATGTAATGATGATTTGGCAATGTGTCTTGTAATTTTTTCTTGGTTAGTTGCTCAGGATTATTTTAAAGAAATGACGGATAATGATGTTCGTAAGAGAATTTATGAAGAACAAAAAAATCAAATAGAACAAGACATGTCACCATTTGGATTTATTTCTGATGGTTTGGATGATATGGAAGTTGTTGTTGAGGAAAAAACAGGTGAGAAATGGGTATTTGCCACCGAAGAAAACAAATTACAAACTACAGATATATGGAATTTAGACGAATATGGTGATCGTTCTTATATGTGGGAATATAGATAATTAAATATAAGTAATTGATAAAAAAGTAGAATTTATAAATACTTTTAGATAATTCTGGATTTGTAGGAGAATAAAGATGCCGCTAAATTTAGCATCTCCTGGAATTGTAGTAAGGGAAATTGATTTAACATTGGGAAGAGTTGGTCCTTCTTTTAATATTACCGGTGCAATTGTAGGACCTTTTGCTCAGGGACCCATAGAAGAACCAACTTTAGTTGAAAATGAAAATGATTTACTACAAACTTTTGGTCAGTCATACACCATAGATAGTCAATATGAGACTTGGTTGACAGCATCATCATACTTAGCGTATGGTGGAAATTTAATGGTTGTAAGAGCAGATGATGCAGATTTAAGAAATGCTTTTGTAGGTGCCGCTTCAAGTGTAAAAATTAAAAGTTTTGACCATTATCTTCAACTTGGTTATGATGAAAACACTATTACTGGTGTTACTTTTGCAACTAGAAATCCAGGATCTTGGGGAAATGGGGTAAAAGTTGCAATAATTGATGGAAAGGCAGATCAAATTTTGAGCGGAATTGACACTTCTGTAATTTCTGTTGGATATGGGGTAACACAATCTTTAAGTGGAAAAACAGATTCTACGAGTGGTGCTGCACTTTCACTTAATTCACATTATTTAAAGGGTATTGTAACTGGAATTGGTGTAAGTAGTATTGAAGTTAAAGTTCTTAGTAGAGTTTCATCCGCAGGAACAGAAGTAACAGTAGATTATCAACAAAATGGTAATTATTCATTTGTTGAAACTGGATCTCTTGGCATTCACACCAACGCAGTAGGAACTGCTTTTACAACAAGGTCATATTCAACTGAACTGGATTGGTTTAACGAGCAAACCATTTCTCTTTCAGGAACAACTATTTCTTGGGATAATGTTGCTCCGAGACCCGGAACTTCCGAATATGCTGCAGCAAGAGGATCTAGATTTGATGAACTTCATGTTGTTGTATTTGATGATGCAGGAACAATAACTGGTAATGCAGGAACAATTTTAGAAAAGCATTTAAGTCTTTCTAAGGGTAGTGATGCTTTATACTCTGTTGGTTCTGTTTCTTATTGGAGAAAATATCTTGCCGAAAATTCGAGATATATTTTTGGGGGAAGTGAGCCAGTAGGAGTAGTTACTACAGGATTTGATTCTGGTGAATTCGATTTAGTATCAGATATTGGTTGGGATCAGCCAATTGAAAATATTATATTTGGTGCTGCTGGATCTAATACTTATACTTTAAGTGGGGGAGTAAATTATAATGGTCAAACTAACATTGCAACATCTGGTGCATTAACTGCTACTGTTGGTGCTTTGGCAGCTGGTTATGATTTGTTTGAAAGCACGGAAAATTTCCAAATTGATTTTCTATTAATGGGATCGGCAAACTATACAAAAGAAACCGCACAAGAACTTGCAAATAGATTGATTTCAGTTGCTGAATTAAGAAAAGATGCTATTGCATTTATTTCTCCATATAGAGGTTCTATACTTACTAATACCTCATCTCAAACTGCGGTGAGCGTAAATTCCGCTGAGGAAATTACAACAAATATAATCAGTTACTTCTCATCTATTGCTTCAACAACTTATGCCGTATTTGATTCTGGATATAAGTACATGTATGATAGATTTAGTAATACATTTAGATATGTTCCATTAAATGGTGATATTGCTGGTCTTTGTGCTCGTACAGATATTAATAGTTTCCCATGGTATTCCCCAGCAGGAACAAGTAGAGGTGCAATTTTAAACGCAGTTAAACTTCCTTACAATCCAACTAAGACACAAAGAGATCGTCTTTACAGCAACAGAATTAATCCTGTTGTATTTTCACCAGGAGCTGGCATTATCCTATTTGGTGACAAAACCGGATACGGAAAAGCATCAGCATTTGATAGAATTAATGTTCGTCGCCTATTCCTATATCTTGAAGAAGCAATTTCTGCAGCTGCTAAGGATATCTTATTTGAATTTAATGATGAAATTACAAGAACAAATTTTGTAAATACTATTGAGCCTTTCCTAAGGGATGTTCAAGCAAAGAGAGGAATTTTTGATTATGTTGTTGTTTGTGATGAAACAAATAACACAGCTGCTGTAATTGACAGTAATGAATTTGTTGCTGATATCTACATCAAACCAGCAAGGTCAATTAACTTCATTGGACTGACCTTCATCGCTACTAAGACTGGCGTTGATTTCCAAGAAGTAATCGGTAACTTTTAATTTAGAGGTTTAAAAAATTATGGCAACTAGAACACAATTTAATCCACCTCCTTTGAGGAAGATTACTGATTTCAAAAGTAGGCTAACAGGTGGTGGCACAAGAAGTAATCTTTTTGAAATTGTTTTATCATTCCCAGATGTGGCAAAAGTTGATGCTACAATTTTAGATAAATTGAGATTTTTGATTAAAACTGCGAATCTTCCTGCTTCAAATGTAGCTGCACTTCCCGTTGCTTTTAGAGGAAGAACTCTGCAAGTAGCTGGAGATAGAACTTTTGATAGTTGGACTATTACAGTTATTAACGATACCGATTTTGCTCTTCGTTCTGCTTTTGAAAACTGGATGAATAAAATTAACCGTGTATCGGATAATACTGGTGTCACAAATCCAGCTCTTTATCATGCAGATGCTTTTGCATATCAATTAGATCGTAGTGGTGAAACTTTAAGAGCTTATCATTTTTATGATATATTCCCAACTCAAATTAGTCCAATTAATCTTTCATATGATACTGAAGGAATTGAAGAATTTACTGTAGAAATGCAAGTTCTTTGGTGGGAAGCAGTTAAAGGCAATGCTGCTGTTGCTGGTGGTATTGATATTAACTAAATAAATTAACAGCAAGTTTAAATTTTATAATATGGCAAAACTTTTTGGTTTTTCAATTGAGGATAAGGAAAAAAAATCTAAGTCAATAATTTCCCCCGTGCCTCAAACTAATGAGGACGGGGTTGATTATTTTATTCAGTCAGGATTTTACGGTCAATATGTAGATATTGAAGGTGTCTATAGAACTGAATTTGACTTGATGCGTCGTTATAGGGAAATGGCACTGCATCCAGAGTGTGATTCTGCAATAGAAGATGTTGTCAATGAAGCACTTGTAAGTGATTTATATGATTCTCCAGTAGAAATTGAATTGTCAAATTTGAATGCAAGTGATAAGTTAAAGCAAATTATCCGTGATGAATTCAAATCCATCAAAGAAATGATGGATTTTGATCGCAAATGCCATGAAATTTTTAGAAATTGGTATGTTGATGGAAGACTTTATTACTTAAAAGTAATTGATATTAAAAAACCTCATGAGGGGATCAAAGAATTAAGATATATTGATCCAATGAAGATGAAACATGTGAGACAGGAAGTGAAAACAAATGGAAAAAATGGCGAACCGATAGTAAGCAGACTCACTGCCAATGCAAATCTTACAAATACAGAACTGAGTTATAGTGACATTGAAGAATATTTCATATATTCTCCAATGCCAAATTATCCAATGTCAGGTGCTCTTACTGGAGCAGCAAAGGGGTCTATAAAAATTGCGAAAGATTCAATCACTTATTGTACTTCCGGACTTGTAGATAGAAATAAAGGAACCGTCTTATCATATCTTCATAAAGCAATTAAAGCACTCAATCAATTGAGAATGATTGAAGATTCCCTTGTAATTTATAGATTATCAAGAGCCCCAGAACGTCGTATTTTCTATATTGACGTTGGCAATTTACCTAAAGTAAAAGCCGAGCAATATCTTAAAGAAGTTATGTCTCGTTATAGAAACAAACTTGTTTATGACGCAAATACAGGTGAAGTTCGTGATGACCGCAAATTTATGTCAATGCTTGAAGATTTTTGGCTTCCTCGTCGTGAAGGTGGTAGAGGAACAGAAATCACAACATTACCTGGAGGACAAAATCTTGGAGAACTTTCAGACATTGAATATTTTCAAAAGAAATTATATAGAGCTTTAGGTGTTCCAGAATCAAGAATTGCTGGTGGGGGAGATGGATTTAATCTCGGAAGATCATCAGAAATATTGAGAGATGAACTTAAGTTTTCTAAGTTTGTAGGAAGATTGAGAAAAAGATTTTCTCAATTGTTTAATGATATGCTTCGCACTCAACTTTTGTTGAAGAATGTAGTAACTCCAGAAGATTGGGAAGTAATGGAAGATCATATTCAATATGATTTTCTTTATGATAATCATTTTGCGGAGTTGAAGGAAGGAGAACTCCTCACCAATCGTCTTACTCTTGCCACAACAATAGAACCATATATTGGCAAATATTATTCTACAGAATATGTTCGCAAAAAAATTCTTCGTCAAACTGATTCGGAAATTATTGAAATTGATAATCAAATTGAGGATGAGATTCAAAAAGGTATTTTACCAGATCCAAACGCACCAACTGATGAAATGGGAAATCCCATTCCACAAGATCAATCTTCACCACCAGAAGGTGCAGTCGGAGAACAACCAGCTCTTGGAGAAATTCCTGAAGATCAATTAGCACCAGAAGCACCAGAAGTGTCGATTGAACCTAAAGGTGGAAAAATTTAATTTTCAAATACTATAAATAATCTTATAAATATAGATTAATCTTTATGGAAGAACTTATTGATTTAATTGCAACTGATGGTTCAGCTTCTGATATTTCCGATAGTATTAAACAATTACTTTATACCAAAGCTCTTGAAAAAGTAGATTATGTTCGTCCCGAAGTCGCTTCCCTGATGTTTGATGGAGATGCAGAATAATGGCAATAAAAATAGTTCAAGACACAAGTATTCCTAGAATTTCTCCGTCAGTTGGTATTGCTGCAACCAGTGTTCCTATTGCACTTAAAAGTGGTTATTTGAGAATCACTATTGGATCTACTTTAGGTTCATCTGATGGACATATTGCAATTGGAACAAATCCAGTTGCCACTCAAGACAATTTTCATATTCAATCTTATAATGAAGATATTATTAAAGAAATTATGAAGAGACAAGTGATTGCTGGAATTGTCACTGGAACTACTACAAAATTAATTTTTGATAAAAATGCGGGAAATCCATTTGTAGTAACAGATTATATAACAATTGAAGGTGCAGCAACAGCAGGAATTAATACTACACATAAATCAATTGTCGCATATGATGATACATCAATTACAGTTGATTTTGATAGTTCTTCGGCAATTTCACCGAATGTTTCAGGTGCAAGTGCTTATAAAAGTGTAAAAGTTTCTTGTTTAACTTATAATCCAAGTACATTTTTTAATATTTCAGAAGTAGTTACTCTAGTATCCGAATAAAAATGAAACTCATCACAGAAGAAGCTCAAAAAGTAAAGTTTATTACTGAAGGTAAAGGACCTGAGAAAAAAACGTTTATTGAAGGAATTTTTCTTCAAGGTGATATTTGTAATCGTAATGGAAGAATGTATCCTTTACCAACACTTTCTCGTGAGGTAAAGAGATATACTGAATCTTTTATTAATAAAGGTCGTGCTCTTGGTGAATTGGGACATCCAGATGGACCAACTGTAAATTTAGATCGTGTTTCTCATAAAATTATATCCTTAAGATGTGAAGGATCTAATTTTATTGGAAAAGCACAGCTTTTAGAAACTCCTATGGGTAAAATTGCGAAAGCACTTATCAATGAAGGAGTTTGCTTGGGAGTTTCTTCTCGTGGTGTTGGTTCTCTTAAAATGACTAATGAAGGTCATAAAATTGTTGGTGAAGATTTTATGCTTGCTACTGCTGCTGATATTGTTGCCGATCCTTCTGCTCCCGATGCTTTTGTTCAAGGAATATTTGAAGGAAAAGAATGGTGCTGGGATGGTGGAATTCTTCGTGAAAAACTTGTTGAATCTACAAAGCGTAAAATTAATACATTAGTAGATCAAAAAATTCTTGAAGAACATAAAGTTCAATTGTTTCAAGAATTTCTTTCAAATTTATAAATTATAAATAAATATAGATTATAACACAATAATTCTAAAATGTCCGTTGGTAGAAATTTACAAGAAATGGAAAACGTAGTAACCAAAGGGGCTGCACCTGCCGAACCAATGCACAACATCACTCAAAATGCTTCTGGGGTTATGATTCCAGGGCAAACTGGTGCTTGGGAAGATCTCGGAGGTCCAACACCCGAAAATTATCGTCCCGATGACGATTCTGCAGCACTTAAAACTCCAGGAGCAACTCTTGCTCAAGTAAGAGATGTTGTAAATGCAAAGGCAGCTGCTGCCGAAACTCCACATACTTCGGCAACTCCTGTTGCTACTCCGGGTCAAGGAGTAAAAGAAGATGCAGAACATGATGAAGATGAAGATGAACTTTTAGAAGCCGCTGAAGAAAAGGAAGAAGAAGAGGAAGAAGAAGAGGAAGAAGAAGAGGAAGAGGGTGGTAAAAAGCACTCTAAGAAAAAGAAAGAAATGGAAGAAGAATTTGACATTGAAGAAGATGTCAATGCTCTTCTTGCTGGTGAAGAACTCTCTGAAGAGTTCCAAGAAAAAGCACGCACAATTTTTGAATCCGCTATTCGTTCTAAAGTTTCTGAAATTAAAGAAGAACTTGAGTCTTCTTACGAGCAAGCATTATTAGAAGAAATCGAAGCAATCAAAGAAAGCCTTGTAGATCGTGTTGATGCATATCTTGAGTATGTTGCTGACGAGTGGATTCAAGAGAATGCACTTGCAGTTGAGCACGGTCTTAAAACTGAAATGACCGAATCATTCCTTACTGGAATGAAGCAACTTTTTGAAGATCATTATGTAACAATCCCTGAAGATAGATATGATGTTATCGAGAGTATGGTAGATAAACTTGATGAAATGGAAGAAAAACTCAACGAGCAAATTCATAGAAACGTTGCTCTTAACAAAAGATTAGCAGAGTCGGTTGCTGATGTAATCTTTGCCGATGTCGCTGAGGGTCTCGCACTTTCTCAGAAGGATAAACTCGCTTCTCTTGCTGAAAATGTTGAGTTTGATAGTGAAGACAACTATCGTGAGAAACTTCTAACTCTAAAGGAATCATATTTTCCCCAAAGAGACGTTGTAACTCATAGAAATACTGTTGAAAATTTGTCAGAAGAAACTGATGTTTATATGTCACAACCAGTTAGTGATACTATGAATGCTTATCTTCAGACACTTTCAAGAGTTTCTAAAAAGTGATTTCAAAATCATAAATCAAACTTAAATTTCTTAAAGAGGTAAAAAAAATGCAAATGTTCAATACAGAACAATTGCAGGAGAAGTGGTCCCCGCTCCTGGATTACGAAGGTCTTGATCCTATCAAAGATTCACATCGCAGAGCTGTAACCGCAATCCTGCTAGAAAACCAAGAAAGAACTCTCCGTGAAGAGCGTGAGTTCCTTTTTGAAGCTCCTACTGTTAGCACCAATTCTTCTGGTGGTGTCGCCGGATTTTCTGGTGCTGCATCACTTGCTGGTGGTCCTACCGCTGGTTTTGATCCAGTTCTTATCAGCCTTATCCGCCGTTCAATGCCCAATTTGATCGCTTATGATCTTTGCGGCGTTCAACCAATGAATGGTCCTACTGGACTGATCTTCGCAATGCGTTCTCGCTATAAGAACATGACTGGTGCTGAAACCTTCTATAACGAAGTTGATTCAGCATTCTCTGGTCAGAGTAGCACTTTTGATGCATCAAGAGTAGGTGCTGGTGGAACCGTAGGTATGGGAACAACTGCCCAAAAAGGCAGCAATCCCGGAGTTCTCGATCCAACAGTTCCTTGGGGTCAATCAAACAACGTTTCTGGCGAAAATGCCTATAACGTTGGTCAGGGAATGGGAACTGAATATGCCGAAGGTTTAGGTGAAAGTGATCACTTCAACCAGATGGCATTCTCAATCGAGAAAGTAACTGTAACTGCTAAGTCACGTGCCCTCAAGGCTGAGTATTCATTAGAACTCGCTCAGGACCTCAAGGCAATTCACGGTCTAAATGCAGAAGCTGAGTTAGCAAATATCCTCAGCACTGAAATTCTTGCTGAAATCAACCGTGAAGTCATCCGTACCATCTATAAGGTTGCTAAGCCTGGTGCCCAAGCAAACACTGCTACTGCTGGTACTTTTGACCTTGATGTTGACTCCAACGGTCGTTGGTCTGTAGAAAAGTTCAAAGGTTTAATCTTCCAAATCGAGCGAGATGCCAACGCAATCGCCCAGCAAACTCGTAGAGGGAAGGGTAATATGATCCTTTGCTCTGCTGACGTTGCTTCTGCACTTACAATGGCTGGAGTTCTCGATTATACTCCTGCTCTAAATGCAAATCTCAACGTTGATGATACTGGCAATACTTTTGCTGGTGTTCTTCAGGGTAAGTATCGTGTCTATATTGACCCATATTCCGCAAACGTAGCTGCTAATCAGTTCTATGTTGTTGGTTATAAGGGTTCAAGTCCTTATGACGCTGGTATTTTCTATTGCCCTTATGTACCTCTCCAGATGGTACGTGCCGTTGGTGAGAATACTTTCCAACCCAAAATTGGATTTAAGACCCGTTATGGAATGGTTGCCAATCCATTCGCTCAGGGTCTAGAACAGGGTCAAGGTGCTCTTACTACTAACGCTAACGTGTACTATAGAAGAGTTAGAGTACAAAACCTAATGTGATGATTATAAGTTAATTATAATTCAAATAGAGAGGGGAGAAATCCCCTCTTTTTTTATCTAAATAAAAATAAAAATTAATGGCATCCCCATTTGCAAATCAAATACAAAATAGAAATTTTTTATCACCAGTTGGTTTTAAATTTACTTTAGCAAAAGAACCTAAGGTGGGATTTTTTTGTAATTCAGCAAGAATACCGGAAATCACTTTAACCACAGTCATTCAGGATAATTATTTAAAGGATTTAGATATTCCTGGAACAAAACCAAGTTATGGCGATTTTACTTTAAGATTTCTTGTAGATGAAAATATGGAAAATTATATGATAATTCATAATTGGATTACTGGTCTTGGATTTCCAGAAACAACAAAACAATATAAAGATTTAATTACTACAGAAAATGGAGAGCAAGATCCTAAATCTGCATATAGTGATGGAACTCTTCATATTTTAAATAGCAATTTTAATCCTTTTCGTAAAATTAATTTTAAAGATTTATTTCCAGTTTCATTAAGTTCTTTAGAATTTGATGCAACTCAAACTGATATTCAATATTTTACAGCGGAGGTAACTTTTAAATACACAATATACAACATTTCAAATAACGAAGGAAAAAGGTTATAATTAAAGTAGTTGAATTAATTTATTATGGATTTGGAAAAAATACAAGAAATGTGGGAAAAAGATTGCATTATTGATCCAGACAATTTGCATGAGGAATCTTTAAAAATTTCACAACTTCATTCTAAGTATTATACGATTTATAATACCATCACTTTACTAAAAGAAAAAGCATTAGATACTTACAATAAGGTCAGATTAGAACGCTACAATTACTACACTGGAAAGGCACCTGTAGAGGTTTATGCTGAAGAACCATTCCCTTATAAAGTAAGAGACAAAGAGGCATTACAGAGGCATATGGACGCTGATGAGAGGATTTCTAGAATGGAGATGAAAATCAAATATTATGATGTGATGCTTAAGTTTTTAGAAGACATAATTAAAGTCATATCAAATAGATCGTATCAAATTAAAAATAGCATTGAGTTTATGAAATTCACGGCTGGGTATAACTAAATATTAATATTAAAGTTTTTTAAGTAGAAATGAAGACCTTTAATCAGTTTTTAGATAGTTGTATGGAGCAAACTAATCCACCTACAAAAAACAAAAATAATCCATTACCATTTTTTAATCGCTCTTTAAAACCAGGAGCGGGTGGTTCTGCTGGACCTATTAAACCTATAGTCCCATTAGGATCGAATTCGGGTATTCCCGCTATAATTGCACAAAGATTGCATGATCATCCAAATTCACGTCTTAATCGAGTTATTCCTGGTGTTTAATTATTAAAAACAAGTTTTTTTATTACAAATAAATATTCATAACTGATATTTTATGAATGTCCCATTTGATTATATCAAAAAAGAATGAAGTATATTTGCAAATTGAAACAGAACCTCATATCTATTATGAGTTAAGAGATGCTTTTCAATTTGAAGTTCCAAACGCTAAATTCTCTCCTGCCTATAAGAACAAATGGTGGGATGGAGTAATTTACTTATTTAATGTAAATACAAAAGAAATTTATATCGGTCTTTTAGATAAAGTTATAAGTTTTTGCAAAAATCACGATTATACTTATGAGTTTCGTGATAATAAGTATTATGGTCTTCCTTTTGAAGTTAACGAACATATCTCAAAAGAAGGTGTAAGGGATTATTTAAATTCTATTTGTTCTCATACTCCCCGTGAATATCAAGTTGAGGGAGTATACGACGCTCTAAGACATAATAGAAAATTATTAATATCTCCAACTGCTTCGGGTAAATCTCTGATGATTTATGGAATTGTGAGGTATTACGTTGAGAAGTCACAAAATATTCTCGTAATTGTGCCAACGACATCCCTCGTAGAGCAAATTTATAAAGATTTTCTAGATTATGGTTGGGATGTTGGTTCATATTGCCACAAAATTTATGGTGGAAAGGAAAGAGAACCGATATCGGTTTATGTAACTACTGTTGATGGCAATCAATATAAGTTTGATGGCAATCAAACTATAAATCTCATAAATAACAAGAAAAAATTAGCAAGAGAATTGAACGAAGATGATGAAATTGACGATAGATGGTTATCAACCATTAAAAAATAACAAATATTTAAATTGGTATAAAAATATAATAATCAATAGAATTAATTCGCCAATTTCTGAAGGAGAAAATCACCATATAATACCAAGATCAATGGGTGGAAGTGACGAAAAAGAAAATATTATAAAATTAACGCCAAAAGAACATTATATATGTCATTTATGTTTAACAAAATTCACCAAAAATCAAGATTATTATAAAATGCTTTGTGCTATTAATGCTATGAGTATGAAAACAATAAAAACAAATTTTAACTATAATAGTAGATTATATCAAATTTTACAAGAAAAAAGAATTAAAGAACTGAAAGAATGGTCAAAAATAAACTCCCCATTTAAAAATAAATCAATTCATGAAAAAACCATATCAAATAGAGAAAAAAATGGAACAAATATTTTTGTAACAAATAATCCAATGCTAGATAAAAACATTGTTAAGAAAAAAGTTGAAAAAACAAGTGGGAAAAATCATTATTTGTGTAAAAAGTATAGGTACGAATATAGTTTAGATTTTGGTAATACTTGGATTTCAATTGATAATGATTTGACTACAAAACAAATTTGCGACCAAGTACTTAATTGTTCTTTATCTACATTCAATTACATTCTTTCTGGGAAAATTCCAAAAAGAGGACCATTATCAAATACAATTATTAAAAAAATTAAAAATGAAAATTAGAAAAATACAACACCAAATACCAAATGTAATTTGCAGCACTTGGCAGTCCATTTACAAACTCCCCAAGCAATACTTTTCCAGATTTAATGTGATAGTTGGTGATGAATGTCACATTTTTAAAAGTAAATCCTTAGTATCTATAATGACTAAATGTGATAATGCAAAATATAGATTTGGATTTACTGGAACTCTTGATGGGTCCCAAACTCATAAATGGGTTTTAGAAGGATTATTTGGACCATCATATAAAATTATTAACACAGATGAACTTATGAAAAAAGGTCATCTTGCTACTCTTGATATTAAAGTTTTATTACTCAAACATCAACCAAATAGATTTGAAACATATGAGGATGAAATTCAATATTTGATTAATCATTCTAAAAGAAATAATTTCATAAAAAATCTTTGTTTAGATTTAAAAGGAAACACTCTAGTTCTTTTTAATCGTGTAGAAACACACGGAGAGCCTTTATATGAGTTAATAAATAAAAGTAATAATATTATGAACCGTAAAATATTCTTTATTCATGGTGGAGTGGATGTTGATGATAGAGAAAAAGTAAGAGAAATTACAGAAAAAGAAAATGACGCAATTATTGTTGCGTCTTATGGAACTTTTAGCACTGGCATTAATATTAAAAATTTACATAATGTTATTTTTGCTTCACCTTCAAAATCTAGAGTTCGTAATTTACAATCAATAGGAAGAGTTCTAAGAAAAAGTAATCAGAAAACAAAAGCAACATTATATGACATTGCTGATGATATTAGTTACAAGTCAAGAAAAAATTATACCTTAAATCACTTAATTGAAAGAATTAAAATTTATAATGAAGAAAACTTTAACTACGATATAGTAAATATACCAATCAAAAATGATTAAACTACTTAAGAATATTTTTAAAAGAAAACGAAAAGAAATTAAAAAACAAAGTCCTGTTAGTGAAGAGTTCTATGCTGTCATTAAACTAGTATCTGGTGAAGAAATATTTGCTGTATCTATGACAGATGAAAATGATGGAGACCCAATTGTTATTCTCCAAAATCCAATAGTAATGAAAATAATTACCAATCAAAGAGGTATGTTTGTAAAAGCAAAATCTTGGATTGAAACTTCAAATGATGATATTTTTATTATTCGTATGGATAAAATTATAACAATGACAGAAACTAAAGATGATAAACTTATAGCAATATATGAAAATTATATTTGTGGTAATGATGAAGATATTATAGATGCTATTAGTTCTTCTGTCTCTGGTAAAGTAAAACCTTCTTCTAAGATGGGTTATATTTCTTCTGTTAAAGATGCTCGTAAAAAACTTGAGGACCTTTATAAGTCTCAATAGGTTACTTTAAGTATTATTTAAAGCTTAGCTATACCCTATCTCCAAACCCAACAAAGGTATCCTACTCATATATTCAAATATTGTCAATACTTTCTTTAATGTGTTATAATAAGTATATCTGATAGAAAAAATAACAATGTAAGATGCCAAAGAAAAAAGCAGAGCATTATGTAAATAACAAAGAATTACTTGAAGCACTTATTAATTATCGTGCTAGAATTTCTGTTGCTGAGAAAAAATATTTTGAAAAGTATGGGAAAAACCCTCCAAAGGGTGGTAATTGGGATGGAAAACCACGAATACCTGATTACTTAGGAGAATGTTTTCTTAAAATTGCTACTCACTTATCATATAAACCAAACTTTGTGAATTATATGTTTCGTGAAGATATGATTTCAGATGGAATAGAAAATTCAATTCAATATATTCATAATTTTGACCCAGAAAAATCAAGCAATCCATTTGCCTATTTTACTCAAATTATTCATTATGCTTTTCTCCGAAGAATACAAAGAGAAAAAAAACAGTTAGAAATTAAAACTAAAATCATTGAAAGAACTGGTTTTGATGAAGTCATGGTGGTTGACGATACGCTTCTTTCAGGGCATAATAGCGATTACAACTCAATCAAAGACAACATTTCTTATAGGAGCGGAAGTAGGTAATGCGTGTAGCTATTTTAACAGATACACACTGGTCGTTTAAAAGAGCCTCTCGGCATATGCACGACTATTTTGAATTATTTTATAATAATGTATTTTTTCCAACTTTAGAAAAAGAAGGAGTTACTACAGTCATTCATATGGGGGATGCATTTGACAATCGTAAAAGTATTGATTTTGGGGGACTTGATTGGACGAGAAGAGTAGTTCTTGACCCACTATCAAAATATGAAGTTCATATGATTGTGGGAAATCATGACATTTTCCTTCGCAATTCAACTGAAATCAATTCACCGTCTCTTCTCTTAAATGATTATCCAAATATCAAAACTTATAGGTCCCCTACAAACACAAGAATTGGAGATATTGATATAACTCTTGTTCCTTGGATTTGCACTGAAAATTATGATGAGACACTGAAAGTAATTAAAAAGTCAAAAGCGAAAGTTGCTTTTGGGCATTTGGAACTTAATGGATTTCGTGTGAATAAAAATCTTTTGATGGAAGACCATGGAATGGATCCAAAGATTTTTGATAAATTTACTAAAGTATTTTCAGGTCATTATCATACTCGTTCCAATAATGGAAAAGTATTTTATTTGGGAAATCCTTATGAAATGTTTTGGACTGATGTAAATGATACTCGTGGTTTTCATATTTTTGATACAGAAACATTAGAACATACTCCAGTAAATAATCCTTATAAATTATTTCATAATGTTTATTATGAAGACACTCCTTATCAGTTATTTGACACAACAGAGTATCAAAATAAGATTGTAAAAGTGATTGTTCGTAAAAAATCAAAACCAAAAGATTTTGAAAAATTTGTTGATAAACTTTATAGTGCTGGAGTTCAAGAATTAAAAATTGTTGAAAACTTTGATATACAAGAAAATGAAGAATTCGTGATTGATGAAGAAGAGAATACAATTTCAATTCTTTATCGGTATATTGATGAATCTGATTTTCAATTTGATAAGCAGAAGATTAAAAATATATTTCAAGACCTTTATTCACAAGCTTGCGAAGTAGAGTGATGTTTCTTCTCACACTTAAAGATAAAAAAGACGATGGTGCATATGCAGTTCAAGACCAATATGGGCGTAAGGTCTTGTTTTTATTTGAAGATAAGGACGATGCAGTTCGTTATGCTTTAATGTTAGAGGACCAAGAAGAAACTGAAATGGATGTTGTTGAAGTTGATGATGATGTTGCAATAAACACATGTAAGATGTATAATTATCACTATGCTGTGATTACTCCTGACGATATTGTAATTCCTCCTAAAAAATGATTATCTTTAAAAAAATTCGTTATAAGAACTTTTTGAGTAGTGGCAACCAATTTATTGAAATTGACTTTTGCAAACATAATACAAATCTTATAATTGGTACAAATGGAGCTGGAAAAAGTACAATTTTAGATGCTTTATGTTTTGTTCTTTTTAATAAGGCATTTCGCAAAATTAATAAAAACCAATTAATCAATAGTGTAAATGAAAAAGAGTGCTTGGTTGAAATTGAGTTTTCAGTTAATAGTCGCAATTATCTTGTGCGGCGTGGCATTAAACCTAATGTTTTTGATATTGAAGTAAATGGTTCTCCTTTACACAAAGAAGCAGATGACCGTGTAAATCAAAAAGTATTAGAAGAGAATATTCTTAAGGTAAACTTTCGGAGTTTTACTCAAATCGTAATTATGGGTTCAAGCACTTTTGTTCCCTTTATGCAATTGCCTGCGGCACATCGTCGTGAAGTCATTGAAGACCTTTTAGATATTCGTATTTTTTCTGTAATGAATTCTTTGATTAAAGATAAAATAAGAACTCAAAAAGAACAGATTAAAACTTTAGAAATTTCTAAAGTAAATCTAAAAGAAAAAATTGAGATGCAAAAAAGTTTCATTGAAGAATTAGAAAATCGTGGTAATGCCAATATTAATGCTAATCAAAAAAAGATTGATAACTTAGACAAAGAAGTTGGCATTTATATGCTTGAGAATTCTAAAATTGAGGAACAAATTTTTGGATATACGAAAGAACAAGAAGAAGTTATTGGTGCTAGTGATAAGTTAGTAAAGCTTAACAATTTAAAGGGTAAAATCTCTCAAAAAGTATCTGTAATCACCAAAGAGCATCAATTTTTCAGTAAAAATACGGTATGCCCTACTTGCACTCAAACGATAGAAGAAGAGTTTAGATTAAATAGAATTAATGACGCTCAAAATAAAGCAAGAGAACTTCAACAAGGATTTAAAGAACTTGAAGAAACTATAAAGTCAGAACAAGAACGAGAGCGTCAATTTAATGTTCTATCAAAGGAGATAACTAAACTCAATAATGAAATTTCTAAAAACAATACTCAGGTTTCATCCAACCAAAGACAAATACGAGACCTGGAACAAGAAATTCAAACTATTACCAAGCAACTTAAAAACAGAAATACTGAAAATGACAAATTAAAAGAATTTCAGGAAAATCTCCAAAAAACATTTGAAGAACTATCAAAAATAAAAGAACAAATCGTTTATTACGATTTCACTCATTCCTTACTTAAGGATGACGGAGTAAAAACAAAAATTATTAAAAAATATCTTCCGTTCATTAATCAACAAGTTAATCGTTATCTACAAATGATGGATTTTTATATCAATTTCCATCTGGATGAAGAATTTAATGAAACTATAAAATCTCCAATACATGAAGATTTTTCATATAGTTCTTTTAGTGAAGGTGAGAAAGCAAAAATTAATCTTGCTCTTATTTTTGCTTGGCGTGAGATAGCAAGAATTAAAAATTCAGTAAATACTAATATTATTTTATTTGATGAAGTTTTTGATGGGTCTCTTGACGAATTTGGAACTGATAATTTTCTGAAAATTATTCGTTATATAATTAAAGATGCGAATGTTTTTGTAATTTCTCATAAACCTGATTTACAAGATAAGTTTGATTGCACCATCAAATTTGAAAAGAAAAACGGATTTTCTTATAAAGCTGAAGTTTGAGGACAGTATTAAAAGTGGCACACTCATTCTTCAGTTTTATTTTTCTTCTGCTATAATAAAACACAAACGGAGAAATCTCGTGGCATCTCAAGTCCCAAATTGGGTTCATCACTCCAAAAAAGAACAAAAACGAAAACTTAAACCTCAAGCATTGCGACAAGCAAATGCTCGAAAAAAAGCACTTCTAAAGCGTCTCAACCGAGACGCTTTTTAGTTTTGTTAAATAATAATAAATGATAGGGGAAGAAATAATTATGCTTACTATCAGAAAAATCGGTGATAAAGTTCTTGAAAAAAAATCAAAAAGAATTGCTAAGATTGATGATACAATTCGGACTTTTTGTTCGTCTATGGTCGATACAATGATTTCTAATCAAGGTGTTGGATTGTCCGCACCACAAGTTGGAGTGAATAAGCAAATTGTAGTTGCCATTATAAATCAAAGTCCAAAATGTTTTATAAATCCAGAAATTATCAAACACTCGGAAACTACTGAAGTTTGTGATGAGGGATGTTTATCCATACCAGAAACTTTTGTTCCAGTAAAAAGATATAAGAGTATTACAATTAAATATCGTGATTTGAGTGGAAAACCAAGAATTGATACCTATCAAAATTTAGAAGCAAGAATACTTCAACACGAAATAGACCATCTTTGGGGAAAACTAATGATAGAAAAGGAAAATAATTTATAAATACTTAAAAAGTATTTTTAGAAAAAATGAGAGATCAAGAAATTGTAGGTCTTTATGAAGCCTATCAGTCCATTTACTCTAATGTGAATGAAGAAGTAGAGCAACTTGATGAACTTTCTGATAGAACTGTAAGTAATGCTTTAAACGCACGTATTGATGCTACTGGTGCTGCTGCAGATAGAGCATATAAGCATCGTAATCCTGAAGCAATGAGAGCAGCAGAGAAGGCTGCTGATGAAGAAGCAAGAATGAGGTCCGCTGTTGCTAGAAGAAGAAAAAGAAAAGGACTAAAAGAAGAAGTTGAAACTTGGGTGAATTCTCTTGTGGAAGAAGGTTATGATTTAAGTGATTATACTTGGGATGATATGTATGAAATGTATATGAACCTTGATGAGGAAGCACCACAAAGAATTCAACTTGAACCAAGTCCAAGATTGATGCCACATGCTGGACCCGCCAGAGTTCATAATCCTAAGACTACAAAACCTAAAAAAGTAAAGAAAGTTATTAAAGAAACAAACCTCTTTAACTACCTATTAGAATACCTAGTTGCCGAAGGTTACGCTGATACAAATAAAGCAGCAATTAATATTATGTCTCATATGAGTGAGGAGTGGAAGCAAGATATTGTTGAAGCAATGAGTTCATACGATAGAAATCGTAAGAGAGCGGCACAAAGAGCAGCTGAGAGAAATGCTGCTAGAGATAGGGGTCAGACTGGAAACGTTCCTGGTGTAGGTTATGTTTCTCCAAGAAGAGAAAAAGAAACTTATACTGATGAGGGAGGACAGGAACGTCACAAGAGTGGTGCTAGAATGCCTAAAAAAGATTGAAAACCACTTATCAAACTGGCACACAAGAGGGTCTCACCACCCTCTTTTTTTGTATAATAACGTCATTCGCAACCAAATCGCCAGATGACCGTCAATCTTGAAATTAAGGGTATGCTTGCCCGTCTTTTGGCAACAGAAGACATTATTGTGGAACATCGTAAAGTCGAAACCGCCTGCTTCAACGTTCATACCCGCTGTCTGACGCTGCCACTTTGGGAAAAAGCAAGTGATAATATCTATTCACTTCTTGTAGCACATGAAGTGGGACATTCTCGTGAAACGCCCAATATTGACTGGTCCAAAGACTACAACATTCCACCGAGTTTTGTAAATATCTGTGAAGATGCTCGTGTAGAAAAACTAATGAAGCGTCGGTATGCTGGTCTCGCAAAAACTTTTTATAATGGATATAAAGAACTCAACGACCAGGATTTCTTTTCTATTAAAGATGACAATCTTGATACTTATAATCTTGCTGATAGGGTAAATCTTTTTTTCAAGATTGGTAATTTTCTGAGATTGAATTTTAATGCTGAAGAGCAGCATATTGTTGATATGATTGCCGAAACCGAAACGTTTGATGATGTTTTAGTTGCCGCAGAAGAACTTTATAAGTATTGTAAGCAAAAACAGGACGAACAAACCAAGATTTCTTCCATTAATTCTCATGAGGAAAATGGTGGTGGTTCATCTGATGATTCTGATTCCGACACATCATCGGAAGAAGGTGATAATGATGTAAATGAAGACAGTGAGACCAGTGAGACTGAAGGTAATAGCAAACCTTCACTGAAACAAAGTCCTTCTGAAAGTGAAAATAATCAAATCAATGATGCCGACACTTCAAATGCGGGAACAAAAGGTGGAGAACCAATTGCCAAAACTATGGAGAGTTTAGAAAACTCTATTCGTGATTTGGCTAAGAATTCATCTGGAGTTGAGAATACTTATGTTGAACTTCCTAAAGTTGATTTGGAAAAGGTAATCGTATCAAATAAAGAAATTCACGACCACTGTAATCAGAGTTGGCAGGACCAAATTGAGTATCGTCAATATCCAGAATTATTTGATGAAGTAGATAAAGATTATCAAAAGTTCAAGCGTTCTTCTCAAAAAGAAGTCAATTATCTTGTAAAAGAATTTGAATGCCGCAAAGCAGCAGACAGTTATGCTCGGGCATCAATTTCAAAAACAGGAATTTTAAATACGTCTATTCTTCATACTTATAAGTATAATGATGATATCTTTAAGAAAGTAACCACTCTTGCGGATGGAAAAAATCACGGACTAATTTTTATTCTTGATTGGTCTGGTTCAATGGGTGAAGTTTTTCTTGATACTATCAAGCAACTTTATAATCTGATTTGGTTCTGTAAGAAAGTTTCAATTCCATTTGAAGTTTATGCTTTTACTAATGATTGGGGTTGTCAGTATCTGCCAGGAACTTTTACTCCAATTTCATATTATGAAGCAAAAGAGGGTCTTCTTGAGGTTGATTGTACTTTTTCTTTGATGAATATTTTCACGAGTAAAGTAAGTTCAAAAGAACTTGAGAAGCAAATGATTAACATTTATAGGATTGCTAAAACACACCGAAATTCTTATGGAACAGAATATTATGTTCCTCGTAAGATGACACTTTCTGGAACTCCACTGAATGAAACTTTGGTAACTCTTCATCAAATTATTCCACAATTCAAAAGCGAAAATAAATTACAAAAAGTTCAGTGTGTAATTCTGACAGATGGTGAAGCAGCACCACTAAAAAGACACGTTTTGATTAAACCTTATCGTAATCCAGATAAACCTTATACTGGTCTGAATACTGTCAATCCAAGCAATACATTTTTGAGGGATAGAAAAACTGGAAATGTTTATAGGCTACAAGATTACGAATACTGTGATTTTACTAATCTTCTTATTCGCAATCTTCGTGATAATTTCTCAGATGTAAATTTTATTGGTATGCGTATTCTTAAGTCAGGAGATGTGAGTAATTTTCTTCGCTCTCAGGTTAGTAATGCAGAGGAGCACAGGAAGATTATGGAAACTTGGAAAAAACAAAAGAGTTTTTCAATCAAAACCTCTGGTTATCATAGTTACTTTGGTCTTTCTTCTAATGCTCTTAACGCAAGCACAGTATTTTCTGTTGCCGAAGACGCATCCAAAACTCAGATTAAATCTGCTTTTGCGAGGAGTTTGAGTTCTAAAAAAATGAATAAGAAAATCTTGGGAGAGTTTATTGAACTTGTTGCCTAACTAAATACCTAAAAAAGTTTATACAAATGTAGTTGGAAATAAAAAAATTACAATTTAAGTTAAAATCAAATGAAAAAAACTGATAGAATTGATAAACTTTTAAATATAGACCATATTAATAAAGTTATTACTCAAAAACGAGAACTAAATCCACCTACATTTAACGCACGTTTTAGAGATAAGGTTAGGGAAAAGTATCCAGATTATGAATTAAAATGAAACTACCTGATAAATTTCCATACGAACATATTGTCAATTATGATACTAATGAAGTATGGGTAAAATATAGTAATGGGATTACTTCCATAGGACTTTACGATTTAATGAACTTTTTTTATCCCAGTTATAACTTGAAAATAGTTTCAAAACAAAAATTAGAAACAAGAAAAAGCCAGTTGGCAAAGTGACACAAGGGGGCATTCAACCGCCCCTTTTTGCTGTTATAATTACTTCAGTTCAAAACAAATGACATCATGCCTCGTGTGAAAATGACCGACGAACAGATTGTTAATGGTCTGAAAGAAAATTTTGGAACAGAAATTACTGCCGCTGACATTCGTGGATTTTGTGTTTCAAAGGACCTTAATTATCAAACAGTAACTCGTCGTCTTGAAAATTATAAAACTAATCGTGGCAAGTGGAACCTTGAAGTGACGCAAGAAAAAGTTCAAGAGATTGAACGAAATTATCAGTCCGTATCTATTCTTCCTGAAGTTCAACAAAATTTCATTCCTGATAAAGATGATACCTTCGTCAAGTTTGGTAACTTTGCTGATATTAAAAAGATTATTCAGTCCCGTCTTTTTTATCCTACGTTTATCACGGGTCTTTCGGGTAATGGTAAAACGTTCTCGGTGGAGCAAGCATGTGCTCAACTTGGCAGGGAACTAATTCGTGTCAATATTACAATTGAAACTGATGAGGATGATTTGATCGGTGGTTTCCGTCTTGTAAATGGAGAAACCGCATGGCATAATGGTCCAGTAGTGGAAGCATTGGAGCGTGGTGCTATTCTTCTTCTGGATGAGATTGACCTTGCTTCAAATAAGATTTTGTGTCTTCAATCGGTCTTGGAAGGTAAGGGGGTATTTCTCAAAAAAATTGGACGTTATGTTAAACCTACTTCTGGTTTTAATGTGATTGCCACTGCTAACACTAAAGGTAAGGGTTCTGATGATGGTCGCTTTATTGGAACCAATATTTTGAATGAGGCATTTCTTGAGCGTTTTCCAGTGACATTTGAGCAATCATACCCTGCTCCTTCTGTGGAGCAGCGTATTCTTGAGGGTATTGCTTTGGATCTTGGTGTAGAGGATCGTGATTTCTGTAAGCGGTTGGTTGATTGGGGTGACGTGATCCGCAAGACATTCTATGATGGTGGTATTGATGAAATTATCAGCACCCGCCGTCTGGTTCATGTTATCCGTGCTTATAGTATCTTCGGGGATAAGGCAAAGGCAATTCAAGTTTGTATTAACAGGTTTGATGACGAAACTAAAACTGCTTTTCTGGAACTTTACGATAAGATTGATGCCAACTTTCAAATGCCTGGTAACGAAAAACCAGAACTGACTATTGAGGGAGGACACGAACTTTATCCAACCAATTGACGAATTTTCACTGAGTTGCTATAATGAGGAAAGGTATGACTACTTTCCTCTCTTAATTATGAATGATGAAAAACCAACTGAATATATCATGTCTACCAATAAACATAGTGGAATGATTGACTTAACAAAGATACCCGAAGAAAGTATGCCTCCATGGGGACATAGTGACCTTGAATTTTTAATTAATAATCCTAAAATGAACGAAACTAAAAATCATCTTTGGAAATACAACGAAGATAAAATCTTGAAAGATATTGAAAATTATGTAACCAGCACTTATGGCAGTCACTATTGCGGAAACGAGCAGGACTATAAAGACATTCAAACAATTGATTTGATGGCAGCAAAGGGTCTTGCTCCTTCCTTCTGTCAGGCAAATATTCTCAAATACGGTTCTCGTTATGGTGATAAGGATGGACGCAACAAACGGGACCTTCTAAAGGTTATTCATTATGCGATGCTTCTTCTACACTTTGATAAGCATTACAGTCGTCAAAACAATGGTCTTTCCGAATTTCGTTGATTATGAAACTATCTGACAATACACTTACAATTCTCAAGAATTTTGCTGGAATTAATAATTCTATTCTTGTCAAAAAAGGCAATAAACTTAGGACTATTTCAGTTGCCAAGAACATTCTTGCTGAAGCACAAATTTCCGAAATCTTTCCAAGAGACTTTGCGATTTATGATTTAAATCAGTTTCTAAACGGCATAAGTCTTCACCAAGACCCTGATCTTGATTTTGCTGAAGAAACTTATCTTTCTATTCGTGAAGGAAAACGCAGAGTTAAGTATTTCTTTGCGGATCCAAATGTTATTGTTTCTCCTCCAGACAAAGAAATTACTTTTCCATCTGAGGATATTTGTTTTCAATTGGAAGGTTCTTCTTTGGAAAAATTGGTAAAGGCAGCATCTGTTTATCAACTACCAGATATGTCAGCGATTGGTGGATCTGGTGTTGTTCGTCTTGTAGTAAGAGACAAAAAGAATGATACATCAAATGAATACTCTATTGTAGTTGGTGAAACTGATGAGGAGTTTATTCTTAATTTCAAGGTTGAAAATATTAGAATTATTCCAGGTAATTATGATGTTGTAATTTCAAAAAAACTTCTGTCGCACTTTACGAACACGAAGTATAATTTGTCTTATTGGATTGCACTTGAACCTGACTCTACTTTTAAATAATGGAATTTCTTCTTTATCTTTCTCCAGCGGGCAAAGATATTTACTCTTTGGTATCTCAAAAAGTGCGTGTTGTTGAAAATGCACCAATCTGTAGAAAACATGAAATTTACGGATGGTATAATAATGATGAAAGAACAATCACAATTTGTACGGATACGATTAAAAAAGGTTCCGATCCCAACTATTATATAAATGAAACTTTATTTCATGAGGCAACTCATATTGCCCAGTCTTGTAAATATAATATGCGAGGATCGGAACCTTTTTGGATTCATCCAAGTAAAATGCCAATAACTCAAAGAAGGAAAGATGATATAGAAGCAGCAAAAAAAATAGTCGGAAATTCGGTTCATCAAGTTGAACATGAAGCATTTTGGATGGAGGATAAACCAGAAAAAGTTGAATATGTTCTTAGGAAATTTTGTTTTTGATTTATTATGAGTGATAATTTCTTGTTCGTTGAAAAGTGGCGACCAAAAAAAATTGAAGATTGCATTTTGCCAGAAAATATCAAGAAAACATTCTTGGAGTTTTTGGAAAAAGGTGAAATTCCAAATCTTCTTCTTGCTGGTCCCCCTGGAGTGGGAAAGACGACGGTTGCGAAGGCATTGTGCGAGGAACTGGGAGTTGATTATTATGTGATTAATGGGTCCGACGAAGGGCGTTTTCTGGACACTGTACGGAATCAAGCAAAAAACTTTGCCTCTACTGTTTCTTTACAAGGAAACGATAAACATAAAGTAATTATTATAGATGAGGCAGATAACACCGGTAACGATGTTCAACTCTTATTGAGGGCAAACATTGAAACCTTCTATAATAACTGTAGATTTATCTTTACTTGTAATTATAAAAACAAAATTATTGAACCACTTCACTCCAGGTGTGCTGTGGTCGATTTTGCAATTAAAAAACAAGAAAAAACCAAATTGGCAGGGTTGTTTTTTAAACGACTACAAGAAATCCTAAATCAAGAGAGAATTGAATACGATCAAAAAGTAATCATCGAATTAATAACAAAATTTTTTCCCGATTGGAGGAGAATTTTGAATGAATGCCAGAGGTATTCAACAAGTGGGAAAATTGATTCTGGTATTCTTGCGACATTTACAGATGTAGAAATAAATAATTTAATCGAAAATCTGAAAGAAAAAAACTTTCCAGAAGTTCGTAAATGGGTTATTACAAGTTTGGATAATGATGTAAATATTGTTATGCGAAAAATTTATGACTCACTTTATGATTGTCTTGATGGTCCTAGCATTGCTTCTGCTGTTTTGATAATTGCTAAGTATCAATATCAATCGGCATTTTGTGTGGATCAAGAGATTAATCTTCTCGCTTGTTTAACTGAAATAATGTGTGACTGTAAATTCAAATGAAAAAGAAAAAATACTATTACGAACACAAGTATTCATCAGATGCATCATATGTAACTAGTTCTGAAATTAAAGAATTTTATGAACTTACTAATGTAAAACTTCACAGCGATGGTAATAGGTTTTATACATATGAATTTGTTGGAAATGAAGTTTCTTGGTTTAATTTTCTTAAATCCGAAGAAGTTGAAATAAAAGAGGGTGTGATTAAACTTCCTACTGATAATAAATATGCTAATGGATATAATTGGAAAGCAACTGGTATGAATGCACGTTTAAGAAAAACAGACAAAAAATATAATCCTTATGATAAACTCAATAAAGGAAAACCACCGATTAATCCAAAAACTGGTCGTCGTGATGGAGGAATGTAAATTCAAATGAAAAACAAAAAATTGAAAGATCTCATACAAAAACCTTTGAGATTTCATCATCAAGATATTCATGAAGAACTTGATGAACTTAAAAAGCAACATCAAGTTAAGTCCAAGTGGTATTACATTTTTTGGGGTGCTTGTGCTGTTGCCGTAGTTGGTGGTCAGATTTACGTTGGAACTGGATATCGTCAAATGGCAGAAGCAACTAAGGATACTGAAATTATTGTTAGGTGTGCAAATGGGTTTATTGGCAATTGATTTTAAGTCTCTCAAAGAAATTCCAGTTAAAACTACTCCCGAGAATGTAAAAGAGGCAAATGAAGGATTGTTTCATGCTACTATGAACTTGCCAACTGCTGCCGCTCATTGTGGTATGACGCATAAAGAAATGAAACTTACCTTTAGGGAATATTTGAAGTATCATCATCCTGATTATGAATTTTAAATCTTTTAAAAGTCCATTACGTTACCCCGGCGGTAAGTCCCGTGCTTGCACCAAGATGGATTCTTACTTCCCAGACCTCCGTAACTATGATGAATTTAGAGAACCATTTCTGGGTGGTGGTTCTGTATCAATTCATATTACTAAAAAATATCCAAATTTAGATATTTGGGTGAATGACCTTTATGAACCTTTGGTGAATTTTTGGCAACAACTTCAAATGTTTGGTGAAGATATGGCAAATATTCTTGCCACTCTCAAATCCCAACACAATACACCAGACAAAGCAAAAATTCTTTTTAATGATGCTAAAATTTCCATTAATGATCTTCACCAAACAAGTATTGATCGTGCTGTAGCTTTTTACATTGTAAATAAGTGCTCTTTTTCTGGTTTGACTGAAAGTTCTTCTTTTTCACCTCAGGCATCAAATGCCAATTTTAGTATGCGTGGAATTGAAAAACTTCCAGTATATTCTAAAATCATTGAAAAATGGCGTATTACTAATTACTCTTATGATTATTTGATGAATGGAAACATGGGTGCTTTTATGTATCTCGATCCTCCTTATGATATTAAGGACAATCTCTATGGGCGTAAGGGATCAATGCATAAAGGATTTGATCACGATAAGTTTGCTGCTGATTGTGATGCAAACAATATGGATCAATTGATTAGTTACAATTCAGATCAACTCGTAAAGGATAGATTTGTTAAATGGAATGCTGCTGAGTTTGATTTGACATATACAATGCGTTCAGTTGGTGAATATATGAGAGAACAGAAAAAACGTAAAGAACTTTTATTATTTAATTATGGAATTGAAGGACTGGTTAAAATCAATTAATTTTACAAAAAATAACCTAATTGATGAAGATCCATTATTAGAAAAAGAATATTCTCCATACATCATAAATCGTTGTTTATCATCTTTTATTGATTGTATTTTGTTTGCAAATGAAATGAACCAGTGTCATTTTTTGCCAAAGAAAATGCAGTATGATTTTTTTATAAATACCTTGAGGAAGCAAAGAAGATATTCTCCTTGGCTTAAAAAGAATGAAATTAAAGACCTTGATTATGTCAAAAAATATTATGGATATAGTAATGAAAAGGCAAAACAAGCTCTTAAAATTCTGACAAAGGAACAACTTAATTTTATAAAATCTAAATTTGATGTTGGAGGAACAAATGAGCACGGTAAGTGAACCACAGATTAACTGGTCGCCTGATATGATGATTGAAGTTACGTTAAATGAACCTGATGATTTTCTAAAAGTTCGTGAAACACTAACTCGTATTGGAGTTGCTTCACGAAAAGAGAAAAAAATCTATCAATCTTGCCACATTCTTCATAAGCAAGGACGTTATTTTATTACACATTTTAAAGAATTGTTTGCTCTTGATGGCAAACACGCAAATTTAACGGTAAATGATATTCAAAGACGTAATAGAATTGCTCACTTGATTGCTGATTGGGGTCTTGTAACTATTTTGGATCCAGTAAAAATTCAGGATATTGCACCACTAAATCAAATTAAAGTATTAGCATATAAGGATAAGGGTGATTGGGAACTTTGTTCTAAGTATAATATTGGATCTAAAAAGAAGGTTCAGGAAACCGAATAATAAAGTCGGGAGTTCCACACTCCCTTTTTTTATGTGGTTTGATATATAATGTTAAGGACGCCGAAAGGGTCCACACAATCAAACCTCGCTTAAAAAGGAGTTACTAAAATGACTAATCTTATGAAATATACTGCTAGCGACCTTCCTTCTCTGATGGAAAGGATTACTAGAAACAGTATTGGAATGGACGAATATTTTGATCGTCTTTTTAATCTCCATGAAACAACTTCTAATTATCCCCCATATAACTTGGTACAAGTTAGTAACGTTGAATCTCGTTTAGAAATTGCACTTGCTGGATTTAAAAAGGAGGAAGTAAATGTTTACACTGAATACGGAAAACTTTTTGTCGAAGGTCAAAAAGAAGATAAAGAATCTGATTCCCATTATGTTTACAAGGGATTAGCACAAAGGTCATTCAAGAGGGCATGGACGCTCTCAGATGACACAGAAGTCAGAGAAGTCTTCTTTGATAATGGACTATTAACCATTAGACTTGGTAAAATTGTTCCAGAACATCATACGAGGAAAGATTATCTCTAGATAATAAATATCTAGTATAATAAAAGAGGGAGGATCTTCTTGACACCTCCCTTTTTTAATGTTATGATTACTGAAGGATAAAGAAAAAAATGTCAATTAAACTTGCAATATTAAAATCTGGAGAAACAATAATCTCCGATGCTAAAGAATTGATTTCGGATGAAAAACCTTGTGGATATGTATTCGAAAATCCACATAAAGTTATTACAGAAAGAACAATTTTCTTAACAGAAAATGAAAAGTCTGATGCTGATGCTAAAATAGAAGTATCATTAACTCCATGGATTATACTTACCAAAGACAAAAATATTTTAGTTCCACTGGATTGGGTTGTAACTTTAGTTGAACCAATTGATACTATAACAGAATTATACGAGGAAAAAGTAAATGGAGAAAACGATCAAGTGTCTTTTACTGAAGAATAATACACTTTTGATTACAGAAATTATTGAAGTTGTTTCTGAACTTGGAGAACCAGATTGTAAACTTGTAAATCCTTATGTTCTCAAAAAGTCTATTACAAATGAATATTATCTTGAATGGTGGTTAGATTTTACCGATCAGAATGAGTTAATGATGCATTCTGATAGTATTCTTACTATTGTTGATCCAAAATCAGAAATTCTAAAAAAATACATTGAAATGACTCTGTAATGCCACTTAATTTCTACACAAACGTTCAATCTGTTGGGGATTATTTTTTAGTTCGTGGTTATGAAAATGGAAAACATTTTATGACCCGAGAAAAGTTTTCTCCAACTTTTTTTGTCCCATCAAATATTGAAACTGAATATAAAACTTTAAATGGAGAATATGTAAAAGCAATTCAACCAGGATCTGTTCGTGACTGTAGAGAATTTATTAAAAAATATGATGGTGTAGAGAATTTTAAAATTTATGGTAATGAAAGGTTTGTTTGTCAGTATATTTCTGAAAAATACTCAGAAGATGAAATAAAATTTGATATTAGTAAAATTAAACTTATAACAATAGATATTGAGGTGGCATCTGAGAATGGATTTCCAGATGTAGAATCTGCTGCTGAAGAAATTTTACTTATCACAATTCAAGATTATACTACAAAAAACATTATTACTTGGGGACTTGGTGAATATAAACCAAAACAAAATAATGTAACATATAAAGCATTTACAAATGAGAGGGACTTACTGAATAGTTTCATACATTGGTGGATGACTGATGAAAATACTCCAGAAGTTGTGAGTGGATGGAATTCTCAGTTATATGATATTCCTTACCTTGCCCGTCGTCTTTATAGAGTTTTGGGTGAAAAAGCAACTAAAGAACTTTCGCCATGGGGTTTAATCCGAGAAAATGAGGTTTATATCAATGGGCGTAAGCATATTTCATATGATATAAAGGGTATTTCTCAACTTGATTACTTGGATCTTTATAAGAAATTTACTTATAAAGCACAAGAATCATATCGTTTGGATTATATTGCCGAAGTTGAACTGAATCAAAAAAAATTAGATCACTCTGAATTTGATACCTTTAAAGATTTTTATACAAAAGGATGGGAAAAGTTCGTTTCTTATAACATAAAAGACGTAGAACTTGTTGACCGATTAGAAGACAAGATGAAACTTATTGAACTTGCTATTACAATGGCATATGACGCCAAAGTGAATTATGAAGATGTATTTTATCAAGTTCGTATGTGGGATACTATTATTTACAATTATTTAAAAAAAAGAAATATTGTAATTCCACCAAAAGAAAAATCCGAAAAGAGTGATAAGTATGCTGGTGCTTATGTGAAGGAACCAGTTCCTGGAATGTATGATTGGGTGGTTAATTTTGACTTAAATTCTCTATATCCACATTTGATTATGGAATTTAATATAAGTCCAGAAACTCTTTTGGATGAGAGACATCCTACAATTACTGTAGATAAAGTTTTAAATCAAAATCTTTCATTTGAACTGTATAAAAATTATGCGATATGTGCAAATGGTGCTATGTATCGTAAGGATGTTCGTGGTTTCTTACCAGAATTGATGGAAAAGATTTATAATGATCGCACCATTTATAAAAAGAAGATGCTTGCAGCAAAGCAAGAATATGAAAAGAAAAAAACTAAAGAATTAGAAAAAGAGATTGCCAGGTGCAATAATATCCAAATGGCAAGAAAAATTCAATTGAATTCTGCTTATGGTGCGATTGGGAATCAATACTTCCGTTATTATAAATTGGCAAACGCAGAAGCAATTACTCTTTCAGGGCAAGTTGCTATTCGATGGATTGAAAATAAACTAAATCAATATCTGAATAAAATTCTTAAAACAAAAGAAGTAGATTACGTCATTGCTTCTGATACAGATTCTGTTTATCTTAATATGGGTTCCTTGGTTGAAACTGTATATAAAGGAAAAGAAAAAAATATTGAAAGTATTGTAAATTTTCTTGACAAAGTATGCACAATGGAACTTGAAAAGTATATTGAAAGTTCCTATCAAGAATTAGCAGAATATTTAAATGCATACGAACAAAAGATGCATATGAAGCGTGAAAATATCGCAGAACGTGCGATATGGACTGCCAAAAAGCGTTATATTATGAATGTATGGGATAGTGAAGGTGTTCGTTATGAAGAACCAAAACTCAAAATTATGGGTATTGAAGCAATTAAATCTTCTACTCCAGCACCTTGCCGTAAAATGATTAAGGATGGTCTGAAGTTATTGATGAAAGGGACTGAAGATGATATAATAGATTTCGTATCTAATTGCAGAAAAGAGTTTAAAACATTACCTCCAGAGCAGATAGCATTTCCAAGAACAGCATCCGATGTTAAGAAGTATTCTTCCGAGCAAATTTATTCTAAAGGAACTCCAATTCATATTCGTGGGTCTTTACTTTTCAATTATTATATAAAGCAAAAAAAACTCACTAAAAAATATTCTCTTATACAAAATGGAGAAAAGATTAAATATCTTTATTTAAAAAAACCAAACATTATACAAGAAAATGTAATTTCTTTTATTCAAGATTTTCCAAAAGAACTTGGACTGGAGAAATACATAGATTATGATACTCAATTTGATAAAGGTTTTCTGGAACCATTAAAATCAATTCTGGATACTTTTGGGTGGAGTGTAGAAAAAACAGTAAATTTAGACCTATTTTTTAATTAATGGAATTGCCAATTAACGAAAAAGAATTAGATACAATTATAAGTGCATTAAGACTTGGTGGAGATAGTGCTTTATATTTTAAACTTTGGAACTATAAAGTAGATTTATCGCATAAACAAAAGGAGGAAAAATGACTACTTTTTTAAATGATATTATTAAAGAGATTGGGGGAGAGTATATACAACTTGCTTCCAATATTGATGAAACTGAAACTTATGTTGATACGGGTTCATATATTTTTAATGCATTGGTTTCAGGTAGCATTTTTGGTGGTGTGTCTGGGAATAAGATTACTGCTATTGCTGGAGAGTCTTCTACTGGAAAGACTTTTTTCTCTATCGCAGTGGTTAAGAACTTTCTTGATACTCATCCCGATGGTTACTGTCTCTACTTTGATACTGAGGCTGCTATCACTAAATCTCTTTTAGAAAGTAGAGGTATTGATACTGAAAGAACAGTTGTAATTAATGTAGTCACTGTTGAAGAGTTTCGCAATAAGGCACTTAAGGCAGTTGATATTTACCAAAAGAAAAAAGAGGATGAACGCAAACCATGTATGTTTGTGTTAGACTCTTTGGGTATGCTTTCAACAAATAAAGAAATTGGGGATGCTCTTGCTGAAAAAGATTCAAGAGATATGACAAAAGCCCAATTAATTAAAGGTGCTTTTCGTATGCTGACGCTTAAATTGGGACAAGCAAACATTCCTATGATAGTGACTAATCATACTTATGATTCAATGTCTCTTTATGGTGGCAAACAAATGAGCGGTGGATCTGGATTACAATATGCTTCATCAACAATCATTTATCTTTCAAAATCAAAAGAGAAGGATGGAACAGAAGTCATTGGAAATATCATCAGAGCAAAAACTCAAAAGTCACGATTAAGTAAAGAAAATCAAGAAGTTCAAATTCGTTTGTATTATGATGAAAGAGGACTTGACAGATATTATGGATTACTTGAACTTGGAGAACTTGGTGAACTTTGGAAAAATGTAGCAGGTCGTTATGAAATTGATGGTAAAAAACTTTATGCAAAAGAAATTTTAAAAAATCCAGAAAAATATTTTACTGAAGAAGTGATGCAAAAATTGGACGAAATTTCTAAGAAAGAATTTAGTTATGGATGAATTAAATGATTTTATACAAATTTATGAAAACTCTTTAGAACCAAATATATGTGAGTTTTTAATTTCACTTTTTGATCAAGTTCCAGAGCATCATGAAAGATTTGATAATGACGGTAAACCAAATTTTACTCAATTTAACTTGACCGAAAATCGTGAATTATCTGCTGAAGTAAATCAAGTTCATAATCATATTATTAAAAAAATCTTTGAATATAAAGAAAAATATTATGAGTATGTTTGTAAAGATGTATTTCCACAAGAACACGCATTAGAACAATTTCGCATTAAAAAGTATAATGTGGGTGGAGAGGATAGATTTGATACTCATGTTGATGTTGTTGATTATGCTTCTTCTCGTAGATTTTTGTCATTTATGTGGTATCTTAATGATGTAACTGAAGGTGGAAAGACCATATTTAAAGATTTGGAAATTCAACCTAAGAAGGGAACATTGGTTATATTTCCTCCTCTCTGGTTATTCCCTCATCTTGGTGAATCACCAATAAGTGACACAAAGTATATTTTGACATCATATTTACATTATAAGTAATGGAAAGAATAGAACTAACAATTTTAAGGAATTTAATCTTCATTGAAGAATATTCCAGAAAGGTTATACCGTTTATACAACCAGAATATTATGAAAAAAGAGCAGAAAAAATTATTTTTGAAGAAATTGTTAAGTTCATTGTAGAATATGGGTCGGCAATTACTATTGAATCATTGGTAATTGAAATTGAAAATAGAACAGATATAAATGAAAATGAAATCAAAGAAATTCGTGAATTAATATCCCAATTAAATAATTCACCTATAGATTTGAAATGGTTATTGGATACTACAGAAAAGTGGTGTCGTGATCGTGCTATTTATTTGGCACTTATGCAATCCATTCATATTGCCGATGGAAAAGATGATAAAAAGAACAGAGACGCAATTCCAAGTATTCTTTCTGATGCATTAGCAGTTTCTTTTGATAATAATATAGGTCATGATTACCTGAATAATTACATAGAAAGGTATGAGTTTTATCATAGGCAAGAAGATAAAATAGAGTTTGATTTAGAATATTTTAATAAAATTACAAAAGGTGGTCTTCCAAATAAAACTCTTAATATCTGTCTTGCCGGGTGTGTTCATCCAGAAACCAAAGTTAGAATTAGATTTAGGAAGATTTCTTAATTTTAGAGTTTGTTGTTTGTTCTCCAGTTCCAAACTTCCAACCTTCATTTATTTTTATATTGACTTCTTCTGGTGGTATTCTTTTCCATCCCTTTGTTCCTGGTAAATGCATAACTCTTTTTCCTTTGTGGGATTTCCCCCCAAGAGATGCTCTCTTTTTTCTACCTTCGTTTGATGCCCAATAACTAAATTCTTTGGATGCTCTTTTTTTACCTCCAAGAGATGCTCTTTCTTTTCTTCCTTCTTCTGTACTCCAATAATAGAAATTTTTAGTTTTGTTATTTAGATAATCTCTTTTTTGAGTTTCTATTCCTTTTATATTCCATTCTCTTCTTTCTTCTATTGGAATTGAAAAAATGCCAATCTGATTATCCCTACAAAATTCTCCTGTTATTTTTCTTTGATATGGAGATAAATTTGCTCCTAACATTTTCATAGATCTTAAATCATTTGGATTTTTATAAATCTTCCATAGCAAATAATGTGCTATGATATGTTCTCTAACATTTAAGTATGTGAGGTTACAATCTTCATCTGTTCCTCCCATATGTTTAGGAACAATA
>Ga0129333_10000035_pt1 | contig 72243 bp, 69 predicted proteins | sample CPB6_08_DNA_FD_94474 | JGI IMG/M metagenome (GOLD analysis project Ga0129333, IMG submission 94474) | Freshwater to marine salinity gradient microbial communities from Chesapeake Bay, USA - CPBay_Sum_0.6_0.8_DNA | ecosystem: Environmental > Aquatic > Marine > Coastal | place: USA: Chesapeake... | reverse complement strand
GTAGACCCTATTCCTTCAACAGGTCCTACCGTTAGCGCACCCTATATAGGTGCCGTAGAACTTACAAGAACAGACGCAACGTGTGATGCGAGTAGATGGGAATTCCTTATTACAGGACAAGGCATGGTGTATCTTGAAGTTCCGGATAGCGCTTCAACAGTATATGATTTTAGTGATTCTTTTACGGGGCTTAGGAGAAATCGCATAATCACGTATAAAGGGTACCAACTTAACTGGACCGGCACTAGCCCCTCTACAGATGTAACAACACACTCGGCGATGAGCCCCTACAGAAGCCACAACATGCTTAAACGTCAGCACGCTCCAATAGAAAAGCGCGCTGCTTGGTTAGATGGGGTCTAAGCACTGTGCTTACTCTAGAAGACTTGGAGCCAGGCGACGTACTTGCTTATTACGTCGATGAAGACTTTCTGGCGTTTCTAGGTATCGAGTTGGCTCAGGCACTTGTAATAGGCCGCCGCTCAACCTACGTCCACGTAGCTGTCTGGGAGGGGTCAGGTGAGCTTACGGCCTATACCAACACTGGTGTAGCCCTTGGGGGCAAGTACCCATTCAAGTGCGCCGTACTCCGCCCGATGACACCCGAGTGGGAACTAAAGAAAGGTCTTGCTTGGGCTCGCGGGCGCATCGGCAAGACCACCTACGGGTGGATGAGCTACCTGTGGATCTACATCCTGCGCAAGCTGGGTGTTCGTCGTGTTCTTGAGTGGCCAGAAGACTCGTTCATCTGCTCGAGCTTTGTTGCCAAGTTCCTTGAGCACGCCGGCGTACACGCATTCCCGCTGATGTTTGCATCTGAAATCATCCCTGAAGACTTTACGTCTGCAATCGGTCTAGTGAACCTTGGTGACCTAGACCATGTATCGATCTGACCTAGAGTTCAACAAACTACAGGTCGCTGCTCGCGTACTGGGTATACTGCTTACGGGTGCATTGCTATGCTTCTTGAAGACCTTGTAGCCTTTTTTGCAGTCAAGTCTTACATCTTTGTTGTACTAATCGTGCTTGGTGATTGGCTGACTGGTGTCATTAGAGAAGTAAAGCGCGGAACGTTCTCTTGGAGTCTGTTTCCCATAGCTTTTCTAAAGCTGATCAACTACACGCTTGTTTTTGTTGCTCTTCACGGGCTAGCTATTTCTTTTGATAGCGCTCAAATGCTTGAAGAGATGATCATGCTTGCCGTCGGTATAAAAGAGGTCATCAGCTTTCTTCAAAACGTCAAGGCAATTGGAATCATTGAAGGAAAGAACAATAAACTCTTGGATGAAGCCATAGAGTTCTTGCGTTTGCGCACGTGGCAAGCTAATCTGGATACGGTGCAGCCCAAGAATTCCTACGTCGAAACGGAATAAGATGTCTTCACTGCGAATTCCAGCTAGTTACATTGCCACCGGAAACAACCCCGGGGAGATTCCCGTTCGGGACAGCAAGGGTAACATCGCTGGCGTCCCCGTCATTTACAACAGCATTCTGGCGGACGAAACCGCAAAGCTTGTGCGGGAAATGTACCCGACCGGCTTCCTTCGCATGGGCAATCTGATAGGTGGCAACCCCGCTCAGGGCGAGTTCAACAAGGTGTTTCTTGACGCGCTCGGTGGTGAAGTCGAAGTGCTCGCGCGCGGCTACCGCGTCAAGCTGGCTACGAACGAGCGCGTGCCGTTTGTTCTTACCGATGGTCCTGCCGGTGGTTACCGCGACGATCTGATTTTTCTGGAGCTATGGTTTCCCGGCTTGACCAGCGGCGGACGCACCATAAGCCACCGTTGGCGAATTGTTGAGGATGTAGACTTTGCCGCCTACCCGGGGGGAATTGATGATCCTAAGGTAAAGCCACTGGCAGACCTTGGCCTGCTAGCCAATGTGCCGTTTGTCAAGCTCAACCCGATTACTGATGTTGCATTGAAAGATCCAGGACTCTACACAGCGGCTGTGCCAGCACCTACATTTGATTCTTCGTCCGACACCGGATTGGACGGTAACCCGTACTACCTAGTCTATGCGCTGCCTGTGGCACGGGTAAAACGTATCAATAAGGCAGCTTACGACAAGGACACTAACCCTAACGGTGCTGACGTGCCGGGTTGGTCTGCCGGGGGCGTTTCCAGCCGCCCGGATGGTCTTTGGCACAACGTTGTTGATAGTACGCAGATCATTGACTTACGCCACACTGTGCAGTTTGCCAATGCTGTGCCGCAAGAGTTTGAGCGCACCATCTACGATCAGCTGACCAACCGCCTTACCAGCAACGGCACTTTGCGCAAGGTAAATGGTCACTTGGGTAACGGTGGCATGCGCGGTTACTTTGGCGACATTCCTGTTACCAAACGTGTAAACACGTCGATCAACATGCTCCGCAACTCGCACTTTGCCTCGATTGCCGGCACAGGCGTTGCAACAGGTTGGCAAAAGTTTTACAGCCCTATCAGCAGCAATTTGGCTACTCAAGGTGCACTTTCGGCGGCCGTCCCCAAGGGCCAGAATCTTGCCCGCCCTGCCAGCACACCGGAGGATAAGTTCGGTATCAAGACCAGCATTTCCGGTTTCAATAGCCGCAACTTCACGGTGCGCGTTGGTTACACGCCCCGTCCCGAACTTTCTCGTGAAGATGCTGTTCTCGTATTCGAGTTCTGGCCGCAGAACGCAGACGTTGAGGTAGCCGGCGCTGAACCGCTGTTTGCTATCACCAGTCCCTACCTTACGCAGCAGACAGAAACTCCACAAGAAATCACCGGGCATTTTGATAGCCCGTTTTTCTGGCAGAACCTAGACGTATACGTTTACACGCTAGGGACCTCTGCTCAGCTGACCCTCAACTATATTGACATCAAGGCTGACAAGCGTTTGCTGCCGGTAATTGAGGTGACCGATGGTGATGACTTCGTCATCGCACGCACGGCGGAGCTTGCCAATATTGACGCTACTTTGCCCTTGACTAATGTTGTTATTCTGGATGGAGTGACCGGAAGTTTGTTGGGTACTTCTGCTGGTGGGCAAGTGACTCGTTCCGGATTGTACGATTTGCAGATTGCTCTTTCACAGGTCCCATCCAACGGCGACGTCAAAGTCGAGTTCAACGTGGACTTTCCTGCTGGTTGCGGTTTTTCGGAAATCTATGAGACACCGCTCAAGTTCGAGCACACAGGCTACCCGTTCATGGGTTTCGTCAGCTCTGCTGAGGCCACGCACACGCTCGCTGCAAGCGAGGTTGGTAGTGCCCTTGAAGCCAACACTACCCTGACGGTTGTAAATCCCTCTGTGGGCGCCTACGGGGTCAAGGGGCGAATTCGTTTGGTATCTGACGGTACGACCAGCTTTACCCTGCCTACGCTTGTCCAGGGCGTACGGATTGCTGTACCGCTTGCCGTCTACAGTCTGGTAGGCGGCAGTGAAACCAACCTTACCTTGAGCAATGTGTACCGCAACAGCTTCAGCACTACGTTGACGGTTCCTGCAACCGTGGGCCAATCCAGTATTACCGTCTCGAGCACTACGGGCATGCGCGTTGGCGCCAGTATCTATATTGGTGCTGAGCTCAAGACTATTGCCGGTATTGCCGGGGCCGTGGTGACTCTGAACAACGCTGTGACTGTGGTGCACGACATCGGTGCAACAGTACAGGGCGACGGTCGTTACAGTTTTACTCTTTCTGGGTCGCCTGTGGCTTCAGGCGAGAACGTCTACGTCGATGTAGCGCTGGAAGCGCCAGCTTGCATCACCGACCCAAAGGCCAACGGTATCACCAAGCTATTTCGTACCGTGGTTGCTGCAAAGCCAGCAGCGGCCGCAGCTACCGTGTTCATTCCGTTAGGCGGCACTTCGCTAGGGCGTATTGCCAGCACCGCCTGCTCCAGCGTGTTTGTGGACGGCGTAGCAGAAGCCACCGGCGGGGTAACGGTTGCGCAGGTATCCGGTGGCGTGAATCTGACGTTTACCTCGCAGAAGACCGGACTGGTGGAAGTGGCGCTGCAGCTAGAGTATGAGCTGGATCAGTCGCTGGACATCGCGACTTACTACCTCGCCTCAATCCCCGCCTTGATTTCGACTGTACCCATAGAGGCAGAACTGGAGTTGTTGGCCGAGCCCAAATTGTTAGTTCACACCAAGGGCACTGGCGGTGCTGACGATAACGGCACTTTTACTGAGTTGCCCTTTGTTCGCGATCCCAACCTGACTAGCAGCAACATTGCCTTGTCCGGCAATACAGCGGTGCGTCCTTTCTTGGGAAATGTACCGATTGTAATCAACAAGCTGGGTGACTTGCCCTTGTTTGCAGGCCGCAAGTTCGTGTTGGGTGATCTGCTTGAGGCTGGCTTTGAAGTGGAGGGACCGCCTCTGTCTGCTGCCTTGATGCACCGCAGTGTGCTCATGGCCTACGTGTCCTACCAGGGTACGCGCATGCTGCTAGTAGCACAGCGGAATCGTTTGGACAGCCGCACTAGGGTTTCTTCGGACAGTGACAACCCCGCCGATCCTCCGCTAATCGTAGGGTTGTACCAACCCAACGGCAGGCCTATCGCGGTAAACTAGGAGCTCTAAACTTTGTCCGCGATCTTTACCATTGAACATCATGATGAACTTGAGGGAATCGGCACAAAGACTCACGCTGAGTTAGAGCAAGAAATTGCTTCTCTAAAAACTAGAGTCGAGGTTCTTGAAGCCAAGCGCTGGTACAGCTTTACTGCGCGCATAACTTCAGACATGGTTGACACAGCAACGGAAATTTCTGAGAACCTATATGGCTTTTCTGTTCCTCTGGGAAATGGACCTAGCGGTATTGTCCTAGATTATCGGCTCTATGAGCATCTAAATGTATACATAACTGGAATACAGCAGAGATTAGGGGAAGCCGTGCTTCTCACTTCTTCAGGGACTTCCATTATTGTTGTACTTCCCGAGAATCCCGAATTATGGAACCGCTATCGTTCAGGCCTGATGGAACTGAACCTAGAGTGGTACAAATAACCGCGCAGTTTGTCGGCTGAAACCTAGTCTACGCTTTGGTTCCGGACCTGAAACTGCAACGCGTTTCTGTGGGTAACTAATCATCCTAAGGAGGGTGAATACTATGGCACTGCAGAAGATTTTTGCAGATCTATCAGTTCACGATGCTTCGATCACTAACGTACTGATCAAGGACAACGAAGTTCAGGGGGGAAAGCTGGCGAGCAAGAGCGTAGCTCTTGACCGTGTAAGCGACGCCTTCATCAGCAACCTGCTCGACACTCAGCTCCGCGCGATCTACCCCCAGCTCGGGTCGGCCGCAATGGCTCTTTCGCAGAACATGAACGTCGAGCCCTACATGCCCGCAGCGAAGTCCGAGGAAGCTCCTTCCTACGACAGCGCTACCCGCGTGTGGTCGAATCTGGGTGCAGTCGTACGTAGCGTTGGCTACATGGCTGACACCGAGAACCTGGTTGTTGTCCGCAAGGCCAACAATGATCCCGTAGTCGATGCTAACGGCAACGAGATCTTCGGCCGTCTGGAAAAGACTGTCCAGACCATGCCCATGCCCATGACCAGCTACCGCGTACACTTCGTAATCAAGCCCGGCACGGTAGATGAGGCGGATGCCACCATCCCCGTAGGCTCCATGGCATTCCTGTACATCAAGCAGTGGGTTGCTGGTGGTTCCGACCTCCTTCGCGATCCCGGTCGTGTGATCATCGCCAACCCCAAGGCTGTCGATATCACCGAGTCGAACAACATCGACGCCGTCCGTAAGGCCCTCGGCGTTTCGCTGGATGGTTCGGGCAGCAATCCCCTGTCCTTCACCGGCACCAATCACCTGAACATGATCACCGACGTCAAGGCAGCTTTGGTTGCCCTCGACGCCGCACTTCAGTCTGGTTCCGGCAACATTCAGGCTGAGCTTGATGCCACCCAGACCGGCGCTGGTCTGAACGCCAGCGGCGCTTACATCGTAGAGGGCGCTGCCAACTACATCAACTCGGCTGTAAGCCTTGCTGACGCTGACTCCAAGCTGGATGCAGCTCTCAAGCAGGTTGCGGATGACCTAGCTCAGGAGATCATCGACCGTGCGGCCGATGTTAACGCTGAGCAGCTCCGCGCCGAGACAGCCGAAGCTGGCCTTCAGGCTGAAATCGACGCTGAAGAGCTCGCCCGCGCTGCCGCGGACACCGCTCTACAGGGCGAAATCGACGCTGAAGAGCTCGCCCGCGCTGCTGCGGATACTGCTCTACAGGGCGAAATCGACGCTGAAGAGGTCGCCCGCGCTGCTGCTGACGCTGCAATCCAGGCTGAACTGGATGCAGTTGAAGCCGCTGCTGGTTTCCAGGCCGACGGAACCCTCGCCGCGTTCACCGGCGCAAACTACGTTGCCGCTTCGGGCACGCTCCGTGCAGCAATCGTAGCCCTCGATACCCAGCTCAAGAGCGAGTACGATGCGCGCAGCGCTTCGGACACTGCTCTTTCCAACGAGCTGGATGCTACTCAGGCCGGTGCTGGTCTGGGCAGCGGTGGTGCATACGTTGCTGATGCAACCACCAACTACCTCGGTTCCGCTGTCAGCCTGATGGATGCCGACAAGGTACTTGACGCTCGCGTCAAGCAGATTGCCGACAACCTAGGTGTTGTAGCAACCGCTGGTCTCACCTTCACCGGCACCAACTACCTGAACGCCAAGACTGACGTCAAGGCAGCTCTGGTAGAGCTCGATGTTCAGATCAAGTCCGTAGTTGATGATCTTGCTCAGGAGATCATTGACCGCGCGGCTGATGTCGACGCCGAGCAGCTCCGCGCTGAGACAGCCGAAGCTGGCCTTCAGGCTGAAATCGATGCAGAAGAGCTAGCCCGCGCTGCTGCTGACACCGTTCTACAGGGCAACATCGATGCTGAAGAGACTGCCCGCATCGCAGCCGACAACGCTCTCGATGCCCGTCTCGACACCATCGAAGCAGTTCAGTGGCGTGTACGTCGCTTCGTTGCCACCGGCAGCGAAGAGGCAGTGGCTAAGGATGCCGGTCACCCCGCCATCCCCTCGGCCGACGCGCTGTTCGTCACCATCGACGGCATGTCCCAGTGGCCTGCGGCTGCTGGTGGCGTCTGGACCCTCCAGGCTGCTGGCGCCGGTGTCGATCTGAACTTCGCACTCCGTGCGGGTCAGACCGTTGAACTGAAGTACCAGGCGTAAATCCCGAACCGGTAGAAACGCGGGGTAGGGGCAACCCTACCCCGCACCTTCATGAAGGAGCAGCCCGTGAACAAGATCCTTCTGTTGTTTTTGCAAGCAGCTGTTAGCGCTGCCTCGGAAGTAGTGCTTCGTAGACTGGAAGACTGCGCCAAGTGCCAGCAGGAAGCTGAAGTTGCGGAGCAAAATACCATTGCTGCAATTAGTGGGCTTATTGAGCAAACAATTGACGAACTACCGGGTATTCCTGTTATTGTAAAAATGCTGCTCAAGAACAAGGCTCTCATTGACGGTATGGCACGAATGCTTGATGACTACGCGAACAAGTTAGTAGCGCAGGCGATTCACGTAGTAGACGGGGCAAGACAGGTCTAGCACCGACTGGTGTCGCATAGATGATTCAAGGATTCGTGAACCAAGAAGTAGCCTGTACGGTTAATTTCTTGGCTTCGCGTGCTGGCTTGACTACTGTCGGTTACACGCTTTTCAACAACAACCATACGGTCTTTCGAGCCAGATCCGTTGCGGGTGTAACGGAAGTTGTGGCAGCAGATACGGCCACTGGCATATACAGTGTGAAGATCAAGCTCACGGAAGAGTTTGTTGGCTACGTGCTGTGGGACACCGGGCAGGATCCTGAGGCCAGCGGCTCAGACAGATTACGTACAGCAGTGGAAGAAATGGCAATTCTGCCTGCTATTGATGGCGGTATGGGCGGCATTACCACGGTCCTGCTCGATTTGATGGATGCCATCAAAGCCATGTACGAAGAGAACACCATCAAGTTGGCAGACCAGACAACGCCGAATAGTCTACGCATTATTCGCAAACGCCCAGAGGATGCAGACTGGTCTGCACCATACTCGGATACAACGATTCCAGTAATCAGGAGACCCGGCCAGTTCCGCTATGGAGGCCCGCTTGAGTAATGCCGTTCGGTTTTGATTGGGAAGCCTTGGCTTCCAATGGCGTAGTTACCAGCGAAATCGTGCCCGTTGCTCCCCTTAAGCTGGTAGTGTCTTTGGGCCGCTGTCTAAAGCTTAGGGTTAGTGTACGGCCCGGATCCTTTGGTGGACTCTGATGCAAACCATTACCATGTACCAAGGCGACTTGCTTCCTAACCTAGAAGTAGAGCTGGCCGATCGACAGAACATTCCGTTGGATCTTACTGGTGTTGCTTCCGTAAAGCTTTATATGGGGCTTGACGCAGGTGATCCTACCCAGAACAAGATCAGCGGAGCTGAACTTACCGTAACTGATGCTGCTACGGGCAAAGCTGTTTATGAGTGGCAGCCCGGTGATACCGATACACCCGGTGAGTACGAAGCAGAGATTGTCGTCTACTTTGGCGTAGCTAACAAACCCCAGACTGCCGGGCAGTTCAAGATTCGCGTGATCGATAGCTTGCACCAAGCGTAGGAGTTGGGGATGAATGAAGGTTTTGAGTTGCGCGCTGACGAACTTGAGAGGCGTATAGGCGAACTATCCCGCAGGCTGGATGACATGGCCGTGCAGACGGGCATCAACTCGCGTGAGATTGCCACTCTACTGGCCAAGATTGACGCTATTCATAACGACTTGCGTGACCTCAAGAGGCTGAACGAGGGCAACATCTCACGTGGCGAAGTCCAGCATATTCTGGAAGTACAGAACCGTCGCCTTGAGCTGATTGAAGCCAGCGTCAAGAAAATTGAGGACACCGCGGTGGAGCGCCAGTTGGCTACCGCAAAGGAGCTACAGCACAACACGCTGGTTACCTATGGCACGCTATTGTCTGTATTACTTGGCCTGCTGGCGGCAGTTGCCCAGTTGTATAGCGGTAAGTAAACCATGGCTGAGTGGTGGCAGGACATCACAAGCGGAAAGCTTGAGGTCGGCGGGGCAAAACTCAACCTCGCCGACTTTGAAAGCAAAGCTGGTGCTGCAAATGCGGGAATAGGAGCTTTGGCCCACTCTAATCCCACTACTGCCGCTATTTTTGACTCTTTGCCGGGCACCATGACGAGCTCGTGGATAACCCAAATAGCAAACGATCCTAGCAAGTGGCAGGACGTTTTACAGCAGACTGCAACAGCCGGCGCTGTTTGGGGTTTGGGCGGTGTAATGAGTCTTTTGTCAAAACCCAAAGGGGCAGACACCGCTAATGAAGCGGCAGAAGAATATGATAACGGTACTGGTATTAACTCCAGAAGGACGGCTGAGGCAGTAACCAACCAAGGGTACCCCGGATTCACGCGAGTACTACTAGGCCCGCTTGAGTTTGAGGTTCCACCAGCCATGTCTACCGTGGCTTCAGTACACGGCGCAACCGGTACGATTGCCCCGGGAGCAGGCCCGGGCATTACTGTCAGACACATTCAGAACTTTTCTACCATGCTGATTCCAGGTAGCGTTCCCCTCTACCAGTCTCTAGGCATTCAGGGACAAATGCTTGAGTTTGTAGGGGCGTTTCTTGGGTTTGACCATAAGGTCCAGTTTGACGCGCACAAACACTTTGTTGGCCCTACGACCGACCAGATACAAAGCGGGAATAGCCGGAAGCTTACAGACGAGGAACAGCAGTTACTTTCTAGGACAGGGTTGAAACCTGGCGAAAGTCAGGTTTACTCAGAGCTTTCACCAGACCCTTTCTACCTTCCTAACAGCCCTCAGGCAAACCAGGTAAATGCTCGCGGTTACTTAGGCTATCAATACGGTTTGAGCACGGATCCAAAAGACAGGGGCGGCTCGCCAACCTACGGAATGGGCAATCTTGGAGCTTGGGCAATCTCACGTGCGTTTGAAATGCAGATTCGCCGCGGCGTTCCCCTGCGATTTGTTCTGAACACCGGAATTGTCACGATCAAGTACGACCTGATTGTTGTCGGGTTTGAACGTCTCTACCAGAGAGATGATCGTACTTGGTACAAGATTCAGGGCATGATTGTAGGCTCCACTGAAGTCAAGAGAAAAAGAAAGGGTAGCACCGGGCCTAATTCTAGGCGTAACATTAAAGCTAAAGCTAAAGCTCAAGATAATATCAATAGAGCAGAAGCGGCTGCCCAAAGTGGACCTCGCCTCGATTCTTCTGCAGCAGCGGCTGCTTCTACCGCTCCTGCTATCGCTCCTGCTGACGACAATAAAAAGCAAGGCGGCGGGGAAGTTGAGTCTACTGCTGCTAATGCTTTAGCTCAAAAAATTAAAGCGGGTCGGGATGCTTACGCTAGGGTGTACGACGAATTTAAGAGACTGGTTGAACCCTTGGAAAAAGATATTAGAACTGCCCGGTTTAGTAAGTCCAAACCGACTACCGAAGTATATAATGCGCTTGCTGAGCGTAAAAAGGTGGCTGAAAGATCTTTTGATCGTAGCCTTGACGAAGTCGATGCAATATACAGAAATCCTGGTAGACTTCCTGAAGCTAATACTAACGACAAAGATGTATTTAGCGGTGTAGTAGATCAGCGAGGTATAAATGTAATTAAGCAAGTGAATGATGTTAATAATCTTGATCGTATGCTTAGGAACCTAGCAGCAAGAATAGAAGGCGTTGAGCCAGGAACCAACAATGAGCCTTTTGCACCTCTACTAGATCAATCCCTAGAAGACCTTTATAGGTTAGGTGATACGTTCAAAGGAAAGTACGTTACTATAATGAGAAATCTTAATGTGTTAGAAAAGAGAGTGAATAGTCTAGAAGCAACTTGGAAAGCTAACACTGCACCTCTCTCTGTAGAGGATTCACGCAAAAAAACTCAAACAATAATAGACCTCGGCACAGCTCTGAATATGTACAGGGACTCGGTAAAAGAAGCAGAACGGATTTCTGATTTATTCTACCAAAAAAAGACCCAAGTAGAGAGCTCTAAAGCTATCATAGATCAGAAACGCATACCTAGCGCTATGCCCATGGTAGGGAGTTTGCACGACAAAGTTACCGCTATACAGAATAAAATAAACGGATTACCATGAAAATTAATGGTATTACTCAAGTATACCTACACGATCCTGAGCTTCTAGACGTCCTGAATCCAATCATACGCAAAGCTCCACAGGGCATCAGGAGTCTTGCTGCACTTGAGCCTGAACTGATTGAAAAGATGATCACGCACCCGCACAGTGTGGTTATAGTAGAACCCGCTAATTTTTACGTAAGACTGAACAACGTTGATATTGAAGGCTACACGGTCTACGACAAGACCTTCACGCCCGTTTACACGGTCTCGGTAGATTTTGTGGACAACCCTGACGACGACCTCACAGTACCGCATCTGCGCCCTATGACCTTTGGCGCGCACATCTACGATAATTTGTGGCTACAGCAGCTCAAGCACGGCGACTTCTTTTATATCGGGTACAGCTCTGATACACTACTTCCAACACTCTACTTGGTAGTTGTACTGCATCCTGCAGTTACGGGAGACATCTGAAATGGGTTACATTGACCTTTCCGACGAGCACAGTGACGGCAACCACGATGTAGATGGCCTGAACGTTGTGCTTGAGGTAGAAAATGATCAGCGCAGCATGAAGCTAGGCAAGATAAAGCGTATCATCATGCACTGGACCGGTGGTTCCTACCGTATGGTACACGACGTTTATCACTACTGCGTTCCCTACGATAAACTCAAGGACAAAGCGCACGTAGTCAAACTGCTGAAGCTTACCGAGAAGGGCCGTCATGCGTTCAAAGCCAACACGGGCACTGTAGGGATAAGTCTCTGCGGCATGCGTAATGCCGTGCCCAGCAATCTTGGCGAGGCACCTATTACAAAGGCCCAGTTGGAAGTTGCTGCCCAGTTTGTTGCCGAGTTTGTTGCTTGGCACAAGCTGCCGCTTGAAGCGGTTACCGACCACTACCACGTAGACATTGAGGTTGGCCGCAGTGAAAAGCAGGACATCAAGATCTACTGGAAGGAATTCAAGGCGCTCCTTGAAGTCAAGTACAACGCCCTGAAGTCTGGTGCTGCCAAGTTCCAGTACAGAGGCGTTCTTACGGATTAATCAAGTGCCACCAGGCAACCGCAAACCAGTAAACGCCAGCGACCTGCTGCTCTCGGAGCTGATCTCCGAAGGGATGCAGCGGGCCAAGCTCGAGATGGATATTGTCGAGTTTGCGACGGATATCCTTGAGATTGAACTGTGGCCTAGCCAGCGAGCCATTCTTAAAGCACTCTACCAACTACCGCTGGAGCGTGGTACGTGGGGTTCGCTGTTCAAAGGACGGCCGGAAGAGGTTCAGGGCAAGCTCGCCAAGTACGGCAAGAAGGCTACTGACTACTGGGACGAGCGCGAGATTCTGCAAAACTGGGCCATCGAGGGCAAGACCACTTGGGTTGAGGGCCAGCACTACCAAGAACTCAGCCTTGAGGCGGGGATGAGAAGCTCGAAGACCGCAATCATCTCCGTTGTCTGTGCTTACGAGTACTTCAAGTTGATTCAGCACCCGGATCCCGCCAAGGAATTTGGTCTGATGGCCGGATCACCCATTCACTTGCTGGTTCTTGCTACAACTGAAGTGCAGTCCAAGGATACTCTGTTTGCCAACATCAAGGGCCGACTTGAGCAGGCACCTTACTTTCAGGGCTTGCGGCAGCAAGGCAAGCTGATCATCAACACGCTGGATATTCAGTACCCTTCCAAGAACATCACGATCTGGGCCGGTCATAGCAACAGCTCGGGATTGGTCGGTCGTACGTTGATGATCTTTGCGATGGACGAGGCTAACCGCTTTGGTATTGAAGGCGGCTCTGGTCAATCTGGCGTCGATCTCTATGCCAACGTCGGCAAGGGTACCCTGACGCTGTCCCGCTTCGGCTCAAAAAAGATTGTCATCAGCTCTGCTTGGTGCGAGGGCGACCTGACGGATAGACTGTTCATCAACGCTGAGGGTGAAGCTAGTCACATTCTGGCATTCAGGTTGGCAACTTGGGATATGAACCCGGAGTTTGCTCTGCTCAAGGAGGAACATCCCAGCATCAAGGCCGAATACCTGACTCGCGGTGTTGAGGCAATGCGAGACTACGCGGGCGTACGACCTGGGTCGGAAGAGAATTTCTTCCACAAGCACGCACTGGCTCGCGCTTCGAAGTACCCGTTGCAGGTCGACTACATTCCAAAGATCTCGGTACAGCAAGGACCAGACGGCCCGCGAAAGTTTTCGTCTATTGAAGTCATTGCTCCACAGGAAGTCGTTAAAGGTGCGATGTTCAGCTTTGGTCACTGCGATCCTGGTCTCAAGCACGACAGCTTTGGTTTTCTCTCGGCACATCCTGTCGTAGACCCGCTGACGGGCAACGTGATCGTACAGGTAAATGCTGTGCTGGAGTGGCGTCCGGTGGATAAGGGTCGAGGCGACATCTACCTGGTAGACTACGAAAACGTCTGCGACGAGATTATCAAGTTATCCAAGTCCATCCACCTGAAGAAGCTGACTTTCGACCATTGGAATAGTGCAATGATGATTCAGCGTATCTACTCTGCCGGCATTTCGACCGAGCTGTGGAAGTCCAGCTTTAGCCAGACCGAGCAGCGCAAGATATACCAAGTACTGCGCGAGTGGATTGATCAGGACCGCGTACGCATTCCACCACCTGACCAAAGTCCTGCTGCAGCCAAGCTCCACAAGGAACTGTCTGAAATCAAATTGATGAATGGGCGTCGTATCGACCACCCCAAACCAAAGGGCTCGAAAGATCTGTCAGACTGCTTGGCTTGCGTTGTCTACAGAATTTCTCAGGATGAGCGTAGGTTCCGCTATTTTGAAACCGGCTCCAACAATATCAGGACTTCCGGACAGATTCACACCGCACGCGCTATCAACGATCTCTTTGCTGAGGAGCGTCAGCTAGCAGATCGTGCAAAACTGGTTGATCCGCGCAGAAGTAGCAACACCGACACTGGTTCAATGCGTAATACAAGGATTACGCAGAAGGACTGGTAGTTGGATCGCAGCTCGTTACTGCACTACGGGCAGGAAAACCAGCAAAGCCACAGCAGGCTTGCTGCTACTGCTCGTTCGTTCGTACGAACTTCGTTTGACGTAGATCCTGATTCCAAGACGTTGCAGAGCTTTCTCAGCGGACCTGGTGAGCGCAAACTATACGTAGCTCCTAGGGGTCGTTCCAGCAACTCTGCAAATACTGCAGAGGCCGTACGCAGGTACCCTGGGCAAGTTATCGAGTTGGACATGAAAGCCAACGAGGACTTTACCCACTACAAGCAAGGTATCCTTGTAGACCAGCAGGGGCACGAGTGGGTTTACGGCGGCACGGCTAACATGACAGCCAGCGGCATGGGTGAAAAAGCCAGCAGCCGCCTAAAAGGATCCAAGTTATTTGGAACGGGCAGACAACTGCAGCAGAACGAGTACTACTTGACGGACAACAAAGAAATGATCCGCGAGTGGAAATTTCTTGCTACTCGTGCAGGAATTCCGGGTTATGCGAATGAGAGAGCTCTAAGCGAGCAAAGGGCTCTGCCGCTGGTTTCTACCAAGCACTTCAAGGTCATCTCTGCGGGTGACCGCTCAACTTACTTCAACGAGATCTACCGTCAACTGGAAACTACTGAGGACATCTCGCTTACCTACACGACACTGAGCGACGAGGGTGTCGTCAACAGGATCATCAACAGAAGCCGTTTGGGTGCTCGCACGCACGTACTCATAGGTGGTACAGCCGACAGCGACATCAATACCCAAGCCCGCGTCATAGAACAGCTTACAGAAGCTTCCAAAAAGTATCCCTCGTTGGAAGTGGCAATTACCAGAAACCCTTCTCACCGTAATCAGATGGCTGTCGGTCACGGCAAGAACGCCGTCAGTTTTCTTGGCGATGCCCGAGCTTCCAAAAGCATGAGTATGGGTAACCCTAGGGGCTACTCCACGATGATTTCAACCAAGCTTGAGGATGCTGGCTACGCCGAGTACGTGCACGAGCTAATTGCTAAAGACGGCGAGTTCAAGAAGTTCGCAGCAAGACCTGATCGGTCCAAAGCGGTGCGCGGCGTCAGGCCACCCAGTTCTAGGCGTTACGACTTCATGGTTGACGCGCTGATGCCCAGAGCAGCGGATATGCCCAAACCGGGCGCCGGTCAGCGCTGGCAATACACGATTGACCCACGTGTTCTGTACGACGCAAATTTCATGCACTTTGCCATGTACATGGCGACCAGTCAGTTTTACGGGGACATGGTCAAGACTCGGCGTAACACTGATTACGACGTCATTGGGTATGGCGGGCGAGTTACTTACTCACCTAAGCGCGACCGCGGTGGCATTCTGTCGCACTTGTACGCAAGCAACTATGAGCGTTCTACAGGTGAACGCATGGACTACAGCACCATGCCTCTTGAGGTGCGGGCTCTTGACTACCTGATGCAAGCTCCTACAGCGGGCTACATGCTCAAAGCTTACGTGGGTAAAGTTTACGGCGCCGAGGCCAGCTATATGGTCGAGCAGCGCGGTAATCGCGGGCTTCTTGGTAGCGCCATCGTGAATGCCGGTCGTTACTTAGACCACCACCGCTACATGACCGGGTTGGAATCATTCCTCTATTCAGGTGGTTACAGCCCTCAAGCTCCCAGCATGAAAACCGAGCCCTACGCAGAGATGGCCCGTTACTTGGTTGATGCCGGCAGCAATTTGGGCTCGTTTCTTATGCTGTACTACTCGACGCACTTTCTGCACTCGATTAGTGCAAGTGCTGAAGACTACATTGTCTCAAGCGCGCGTCAGTATCAGGCAAAGGTAATGGCAAATGCCGCTACTTCAAACAGTGTGGGATACAAGCTGTATGCGAGCGGTGTAAGCGGGACAATGTCGGCTTTTGGCAAGCTCAAACAGCTTTCCATGTCCGTCGCCAGGTTTACTTTCCAGCACACGGTTTATCCTATGGTCGAAAGCCTTACCGGGCTCAAGGAGGCTAGACCATACTACAACGCTGTAATGGAAGCTCTTGACGAGCCTTCCCTCAGAGCGGCGCGAATGGCTAAACCGGATGCCGTAGAACTTACAGCCCGAATGAGCTTGAGTAAAGTAACACAAGCGTACTCGAAGCTAAGCTCCAAGATCCCGCTAATGAATCTGTTTGTGGAAGACATTACAGTACACGATGATGTGTACGTCAGAGCAGGACAAGTCGAGAATACTCTTGCTGTAAAACATTTGGTTTCTGGCAGGTTTCGTCAGGCTGCTAACTCCTTCAGAAAGGCCAACCAGTATTTTGCAAATGCTAGGGCAAGTGCTTACGGCTACAGTACTGTAAGTCCCGAGCGTGTTGGCATCCGCAATGCTGTACGAGCTTTTGCGGCTACTACGGTCATAAGTGGTTTTATTGGCGACATGCTAGCTAGTAAGCCTCTTCTTCTTAGTGACCAGATTGCAGCAGAGCGTGTAATCAATGAAGGAAAGACTTACAAAAGAGAGGTCTCCTATCTCACTCCTAGCTATCTCTTGCCTCAGAGCCTGGGTGAAGTCACAAGCTCAGCTCTAGGATACTTCTCTTTGGGTATTGGCTACCCAATGCAAGTCTTCCAGCATCAGGGCACTTCCGCGAAGATTGCGTCGCTGCTGGGTTTTGGCGCTGGTATGGCAGTAACCCGTGGTAGAGGTTTTGGTACCTTCCTTGCCGGTATTGTCGGTGGCAGCGTTGCGGGAGGTCTGACAGAGCTGTTGTCTGGACGAGGTTTTACCAGCTTCAGACAAGCCAACAAGATGTTCAATGTTCCTAGAAACGTTGTTGTTACCAAAGCTGATGGCACCCAGGAGGAAGTTGGTGCTCTTACCTTCATGTACTCGCAGGGTTTCAGGCAATTCAATAGCGTTCGCGGGGCGCTGAAGTCTGTAACCGAGTTCATTGCCAATACGCCGACTGCCTTGTACCGCAACACCGTCAAGATGATTCAGGCTGACAGAGACAATTTCAGCTGGAAGGTAGTCACGCAACAGCAAGCAGCAGCAATGACGGCTAGTGACCGCATGCGCCAATTGGACAACGAAGGTTTTAGAGGGCAAATAACCGGTGATCCTGGGGCTGTACAAGGCACAATTCAAAAGACATTAGACATTTTCCGTAACTTCTCGGTTACTGCCTACAAGTCTGAAATCAATCAGATGTCTATTGACGGCCTGCGTATAGGCTGGATGGGTGGTCCGGCACTTTTCCTTAGCGCAGCTACACAGGGCGGTCGCACCAGTTACGCTATATCCTTCATCACACCGCTGCCCCTTCAAGGATCTGGCACTATGTCGATGCCTTTCTATCGAATGGAAAAGCGCGGCTACAAGCAGCTAGAGTACTGGCTAAGGGGCGTAAAGGAATCCAACAACTACTTTGATCGTTTGCTGTACGACGCAGTAAGTAATAAAGAAAATAGCGCTTCAAGCTTTGCTTCCAAAATTGCTCTGAACATCATGTCCTTAGGCTACAAGCCATCGACACTTGTGGAAGCAGTGGCACAGCTCAATGTAGGTGCTGCCGCTATTGCTGGGCCAACCCTTACTGCACTTGCAGTAGGAACGACGTTTGCACTGGCTAACCTAGCTGCCAAGAAACACTACCAGGCTCGAGAGCTTTTATTGACTGGAGTTAAGCCTCCCGCTTCCTCGCTGTTCGAGCGCGTAACCGGGTACCTGAAGTATGGTCAGGATACAAGAGTTTCTCTTGATCCGCTAACAAATATTGGCAACATACTTACTTCAGAGACTACTAGCGGTGCTAGCGGAATTAGCGCTCGCCGCGTTGTTGGTACTCTGCTCAGGGGACCCGGTGTAGCCATGCGAGCGCTCATGCGGGTGGTTACTCTACCCGTGACTGCACCCGTGGGTGTTCTTACCGGTACCGCGTCAAAGGTTTTAGGTGGGTCGTTCTCTAGTGGTTTCATGGCTCCAGTACGCGCAGGTCAATCTTTGGCTACTATTGGTTTGTCATTGATGGTGTTTGAGGCTGGACGTATTGTTTACAATCTGCACCAGCGTAACTATGAGGGTACGCCGGGTTCTTACATACAATCTCAGATAAACCGGTACAAGATTGATTACAACGATCCGAATACTCCGTTAGGCGCTGTTACCAGCACTTTCAACAAGTTTATGGAAAGTGGGTTTCGTGTTCTTGTAAATGCCAATAGCGGCGAGCGCAAGATAAGTGATGTACAGCCAATCATTATCTCAAGACCAACCGATTCATTTGCCATAGAAATGAACCCTATTGTTGGCAAATTCCCTGTCACACCGAAGGGCTTGGCACAGCGAATCAACTGGAGCATACGAAAGGTACTTTCGGCTTTCAGCAGCGAGAGTGTTATTCAAGGGCCTGAAATCGTGGCCATGCAGCATGGTTATGCCGCAGCCCAGCAAACCGAGCGCGATGAGGATACCACCGGCTTTACACGAATCAAAGGTCGCTTCTCGATGGGCTTCGGTAATCTGTTTACTGTTGCGTCAAACAAGATTGCAGCCGTGCGCCCGCAGAATCCCCAGAACAAAGTACTCGGCGGGACCTCGCTGGCGATGGCAACCTACGGCGATTACACTATGCTGACAGGATTTGCTCCTGCTCGTAAGCCGGCGTTCATGGGGCGCATGTTCTCGTCGGAGTCGCCGGTATACAACCTGTCGCCGGGTCTTAAACTGGCACTCCGCAACCGTCAGGCTCTTGCGCGAACGGCACTTGTAGCTTGGCCAGCAGAGATGAACGACTACTTGGGTGGTGAAAAAGCATATGTAGGCGGATACTCTCGCCTATCAAAACAGGCTTACTACACGCACTATGCTATGGGTCGCTACGATACTCAGAACAACTTGGTTCAGGGCGTTAGACCACTGATCGTCAACCCGCTTCGTACAGCACCTGGAATGAAACCGTACGATTCCTACGATGTTGCTGCTTTAGCCAAGGAATACGCTGGGTACGCAAACAGGTTTTATGAAAAAGCCAAAGAGGTGGAACTGTTTAAATTGCCTGATGGCATTGATCAAGAATTCTTAGCCACCTTGGAGCAGTCTCCTACTTACAGGGGCATCATGGCTTACATAGAGGGGCACAAGGCTGCACAGCAGGCAGCTGGAATGCCTATCACAGAGATGGAAGATGATTCTGATACTTTTGATACATTGCCTTTTGGCATGAACAAGAAAATTCTTCGTCCGTTAAGTAGAAACAGTAGTCCTGAAGAGTTCTTGCTAAACTTTTCCAACAGCGAAGTCAACAGTAACCAGCAGACTCGAATTGGTGCCATCTGGCTTGGTTTTGCTTTGGGTACAGCTGCAATGTTTGCCGGCCACGGGATTGCAGCCGCTAGGACCTTGCTGACTATTAGTAGGGATCCTGCCTTGCGCGCGGCTTACAACGTAACGAAGAATCTTAAGGCAGACGATCCCCTTAAGGGTTTTGACATCCGTCGCTTGATGCGCGCTGTAGAGGTGACGTCAGCGGGCAAGGTGTTGGATCCCCTTACTCTTGAGTATAACCCTTCCGACGCTTCGGTACTGAGGATGCCCAGACCGGGTGGGGGCTTCTCGATGCTTGGCGCGGCAAACGGCGAGCCATTTGGCGAGGGAATATTGCCAAGAGGTAGTGTCATTTCGGGTCGAGCCCGTGCTCTGGGCTACCAACAAATTGCTAGAGCTGTCATTGAAACTTATGGCGATATCAAAGCGCTTGCAGAAACCAAGGATGTAACCAGAACGCTGGGAACTATCAGGCGCCTTGAAATTATTCTGGAATCTTTTGCCGGGCACGGCCCTGGTTCACCAGCACCACCGCCTGGGTGGTCTCCAGGTAAGCGCTACCTCACCGCCATGAACGAACTGCAGGGCATTCGTACAAGACTAACTGCGGGTGGTGACTTTGCTAAGGAAATAAACCTATTTGAGCGTACTGTTTTTGGCGTGTTCCGTGACTTTGACGACGTCATGGGCCTTAAACCTGTAGATATGCCTGGCTTCTTGAACCGCGCGGGTTTGAGAGCTTCTACGTTTGTTGGCAGCATCAGAAAGACTTTCACGTTCTGGAAACTTCGTTCGGTTGGTGCTCACGTCCCCGAACCGCAACTTGGTGGTACACCTCCCCCACCTCCTCCAGCCGTCGGTATACACGAGGTTCGTGCTGGCTCCATAGGCACAGCAGATCCAAGCCACCACACCGCTAGCACCGCCCAGGAAGAGCGGATTGCGTCGAAGAACATTCAAAGCGCAACTAGGATTACAAGATTCTCCAGCTTTATGACTGGTCTGGGTTACGGATTTAGAGCAACAGCTCTTCTAGCGTCTTTGGCGCTTCTTAGCAAGAGTCTACTTGATACAACTGAATCTTATGAAAATTCCGTGACATTTGGCTTGTATGGTATTGGACTTGGTGCGTTTGCATTAGGCGGTATTTCTGGAATCATGAAGATTGCTGACAAAGCTATTGTAAGGCCGATGCTCCTCTCCGGTGCCTACGGTGCAGTATCAAACATTGCAATTGCTGCGGATCCAACAATTTCTAGAGAGGCCAGACAAACGTTTCGTGAGGAAGGTGCTTCTGAACTTTGGAAAACCTTTGTTCTTGGCGGTACACTGCTCGCAACCAAGAAAACCTCAGAGTTAGCTGCTGCAGGAGCAATAGCGCTTGGGGCAGCAAAAGGTGGTCGGGTTGCAGGCTTTGCGGGTCTACTTGTTGGTGGCCTTGTAGGCTGGGCATCATTCTCACTAAGCAGTGCAGTAGGTAAGTCTCAGTACGAAGAAGCACTAACAAAAGAGAAAGAGGGTAAAGAACTTAACTGGGGTGACCGTGTAAACAAGTTCTTTATTGGCGGTCTTATCGACAGTATTGGCTGGGTGCAGGAACACGCTGATAAGGTAGATGCCCTGAAACAGTTGAATACCGGCGTATCCGCGATATTTAGAACGTTTAACGTCGGTGCAGCCGGTTACTTGAATCAGTCGGCAGATTACCTGCTGTCCATGACCCTGAACAAGGAATACAAGAAGGTTTCTGACAAGCCACTAAAATTTGCTGCTGGTTTGCTTAACTACTGGGCAGATACCTTTGTAAACACCCAAATTAAAGCTGGACTTCTGGAGTCAGGCGATGCCGGAGAGACAAGCTTTTCTGCCAGGCACGCACTGTGGCGTTCGTACTCTCCCATCTTCTACGGTGTTGCTTCCGAGCGCGCTTGGATGTCTACCGCGGCCAAGCTAGAAATTGCCGAACAGGTCCGTTTTACAAAGCGTGGTATTGGCGCGTCACTACTTACCGTAGTTGCGCCTGAAGTACTTCAGTCTTTTTCAAACACCGGACTGATGTCTAGTTCCAACGACAATCTCTTGAACATGTCTTTTGCCTCCATGTACATGGCTAGGCCCAGAACCGGTGGCGGGAATGTGTCTGCCAAGAGGGCTTTCAAGTTTGCGCCCGTACCGTCAGTAGATCAGATTATCATGGGTGAACTGCACCGCCGCGCTCTGATGTATGAAACGGCTGTACTGGGTGGTGCTAACGCCATGTACAACTACATGTTCACCGGTGGTTGGAGTGGATTTGAAGTTCGCAGCAGAACAAGTGCTGCCGAAAGAGCTGAAGGTGCGGTTCCTGGCAGACGTACTATTCTGTCTACTCTTGCAGAAGTAACCGGTGGACCAGTACGCACAGGCAGTGCTGGCCCGGTTCCTGAGAAGTACTCGGCTTTTATCACGGAAGCCAGCAAACGCTCTGGTGAGGCCGAGAGCTTTATCAGGTCTATCATGCAGGCTGAAACCGGCGGTGACTACAACGAGCGCATGGTTTCCCCCAAGAATGCCAGGGGCTTGATGCAAATTGTTCCGGAAGCTCATGACCCAACGGGCAAGCTCAACCTCTTTGACCCCCGCACCAGTATTGTCACCGGTGCCAATATTCTCGCTCAGTTCCGTCGTGAGCTAGTCAAAAAGCTAGGTCGCGCTCCTACGGATCTTGAGGTAGCCGCTGCGTACAACGCTGGTGTTACTGGCTTCATGCGTTCTTTGAGGCCTGGTGGCAAACTCCCGCTGGAAACACAGCGCTACATCAAACAGGTAGAGTACTACAAGTACATCAACGAGCACTTTGGCTCTCTCAAGGGCATCGAGAATACAACGGATCTTGCTGCTTACATCAGCAAGAACTTGAAGATGCCAAAGGCAGAAGCAAGGGATGTTGCACAGCGCGTTAGAACTCAAATGGCAAGAGGAGGGCAATACCTGCCCTATGACGATCCTGAAACCTACAACCAAGTTAGTCACTTTCTGGGGTACGCACCTACTAGAAAACAGCGCGCTGAGCTGCTGCACACCGCTATTCTGCGCTCTACTCCTAGCCTTACCGGTTTTCCTGTGGCAACGGAGCGCGGCATTAGCTACAACGTCACCAGCCCTTATCTAAGAGACCGTGGAACACACCTGCACCAAGGTGTAGACATACAGTTCTACGACACCAAGACTGGCTCTACTAATGTTCCTGTAGTAGCTTTCGTGGGTGGTCGAGTTATTGAAAAGGGCGTCAAGGGTGGTTACGGCAACGTAGTAATCGTCCGGACCGAACTAAAAGTCAAGGGTAAGCCAGTTGATATCCTGTACGGGCACTTGGCAGATGATGCGGCCAACGAAGTCGGCGTAAGCGTAGGAGACATTCTGGTGCGCGGGCAGCGCATCGGTATTCAAGGTAGCACCGGACATTCGACTGGCCCGCACGTACACTATGAAGTACGTGCTGGAGGTACTGTACTTGACCCTATGCACACGCCTACTGCCACGCCTACGGGCAGTACTCAAGTTCCTACTGCGGCTCAAATTGAAGAGTATCTCAGCAAGAACAAGGATGCTGCGCATAGCTTGCCCGGCGCCTACACCAAAATGTGGAAATCCTTTGGTTTTGCAGAAAACATAGCAAAGTCTGCCGAGACCCTGTACAACCAAGAGTTTACAAGGCGTGGTGCGCTTCTACCTGGCTCTACTGAACCATTAAGGATTACTTTGAATCCAAACGCGTACACTGACACCGGTGAGCGTAATGAAAAGCGTAACTATCAAGATATAAACAAGAACGCCAATGAGGACGGCAAGCATAGGTACGATGAAGATGATGATAACGATACTACCTACGGTACAATTTCTGGATTGATTAGCGGTGCATTTACAGCCTTTATGGTTTGGCGTATCTGGAAAAAAGTGAGAAAGCCCTCTTCAGTGCTTGATGTACCCAAGCCTGAAGATCACGATGCAGTTAAAGGTGTTGATAGTCTTGTCAAAAGTTTTAACAGCACTCTTGAAAAGCTTGCAGCTGGGCCTGATTCAGTAGCTTCAAGGATACTTCTTGAAGATTCAGCAGGGTCTGTTTCATTACATTTGGCCGGGCATACTCTTGCTGCGGAAACGGCGGATAGAACTATTTCACCGCTATCTGTTGTTGGTGTAGTTGCGACAGGAGCTAAAAATCCCACTACTGCCGTTCTTGTTTCTCCTGAATTCATAGAAGCCTACGATAATATTCGTACCTATGACGAAACTACGGGAAGAAAAGAAATACTACGCACACTTGAGCTTATCAGGAAAAAGCTTGAGCGTAAGCTTGAAAAAGACACTGAGAACTTTACCCCAGAGGATACTGCTCGTCTACACGAAGTTACTGAACAGATCAGTCTTATTGAGGAGGAGCGTACAAAAGACATTGGCACTGACCTAAACAAGATCAACAACTCCGTTATACAGGCGCTGGAGCATCTACTTTCTAGTACTTTTCTACTTGATAAGGAAAGCGGCGGAATTCTTGATTTTGCCAAGCATAGGCATACAAAAGACGGTAAAACTTTTACATCCGCAGCTCCATCTGTAGAAACTCTTGTAAAGGCATCTATACTTCGCAGTGCTGCACTTAACATGCGCGCAAGGGTCATGCGTGGCGCTTCCCAGTTGAATTTCTTACGCCTGCCGTTTGGTTTTGGTGAAGATCGCACAGGTTTGGCTGAAGGTAGGCTGCAGCAAGGTGTTGCTGCAATGCAACACTTGGCAAAGGTTGCTGAACACATCAATCGTCGTTTTGACCAAGACCCTGACACAGGCAGGAAGCGTATCAATTACGGAGAGCGTAGGGCAAATTTACTCGCTCGTTTGGCTTCTCACCAAGGCAGTGCTACCGACCAACTGCAGTTCCTGGCAGAAGCCCTCATTGAAGGTACGGGCCTGAAGGAAGGTGTTGACCGCACGGCCATTGTCAATCAGGTGACTGAAGAGCTCGTACAGATGTTTACGGATATCGTGAAGTTTGGTTCAGGGGGTCCTGTACAAGCTCCGCGTAACGTTAAACCTGGCCGTAGACGCGGTCGTGGCCTCTTGGCAAAAACTAACAAGATTGGAGACCGAGTCACAATTGGCCGTAAGGGTTCCAGCCAAGAAGTCAACATCGACGTTGAGAAAACTACACAAGACCTAGTAAACCGTACTTTGGAAAATATCTTTTTCTTGGTCAATACTCCAAGCCCTAGAGGTACCGCACCCTCCGGGCGCAACGGTCAGCAGTCTCTGCCTTTTGGGCAGGGAGGTACCGGCTCTGATGGACTGAGCGGCGGTACTGGTGACTCTGGCGAATTGGGTGGTAGCCAAGCGGGTTCTCGAGGTACGGGCGAGCTTACTTCTTCACGTACAAGTCCGCTAAACCCAAGCACCGGAAACTTGACGCCGCCCTCTTTTACCGGTGGACTCAATCCCAATGTTTATGGCAAGAAAACCGGAAAGCTACCGCTCCCGCCAGGTATTCTGCCAAAGCTCAGTCATCTGTACTACAAGGTCAAGAGCACTGCTTTAAAGCTTGCAAAGCGCAGTATTCTTCCCGCAATTACGCTGGGTAGCATCGCACTGCTGGGCGCACCTGCAGAAGCCGCTACGCGGATTGCACACCACGCAGCTTCTGGGGGTGGTTTGTCCGTTTTTGCTACGATGGTGGCTGGAACGCTAGGTGCAGGTTTACTGTTTTTAGTAGACCGTAGACTAAGGGTTGTTGCTAACAGAAAGCTTTCTGGCCCGCAAGCTCTAGAAAATGCGTATAACAAAGAACTAATAGCGCTTTCTAGTGATCCAAACTTTATAGACAGACAGAACTTACTAAGAAAAGCTAAGACTACACTTGCTCAAATGTTTCCTGGTGCTGCTACATCCGGTGCTCAATATCTTTTAACGCCCGAAGAAGCGCAAAGGCTACATTATACAAGGCTTGGTAGCGCTTCTGGTGCTTATTACACCAGATACCCACGCAGGGATCGTGGATTTATAGTTTTATCGCATAAAGCCATAAAAGACTTAGAAAGATCTTTTAATAAGCAACCTAAAGTTTTATCCGCTTCTGAAAGTGATAGCTATTCAACTCTACTGCACGAGTTGAGACATAGCGCTAGCAATACTATAGCTACTCAGTATAATCCGTCTGTTGCTAAAGACTATTACATGAAAAAGGTAAGGTCTGCCATTAAGCGTGCTGGTTTACTAGGTGCTCTAGTGCACGCACCAAGTATAGTAAAAGCTTACTATTACGGTAGTAAACAAAACAAGCTTATGCTATATGCCTTAGAAGAAGCTACTGTTGAGATTGGTAGCGTAGAGCATCTTAGGGAATTTGTAGGAAGGCTAACTGGACATACTGTAAGTACCGCTCCTTTAGTCGCTACCTATAAGTTTCAAAGAATGTTTACAAGGGCCTTGCTTTCACTTACAGATATTACAAGCGATACTTTGTATGTCGAAGAGGATCGTGTAAAACTACTAAGTGAAAAAATTGCAGAGAAGTTTCGCCTTAACCGGAGCCAAGCTACAAGAATAAGAAAGGTTATCAATAACTACGCTGTAAACGTGTTTGTACCTTCTTCCTATAGCAGCAGATTTAGCATTAGACGTCCTGTAGGCAGCTATAAACAAAGTTTAAAAGCTCTTGATAGGCTACACAGGTCTTTGAGCTCTATTGCACGACGTGACTTACCTTCTTTCGAAATTTTAAACGATAGTTCTATGGTGACGGTTATTGATGCTGAGCTAGAGAAAGCTAGGCGGGAGCGGGGGCAGCGCACTTCCGGTATCTTCGGCCTGCTGGTAGGAACAGGTCTGGCTCTAGCCGCTGGAATGCCCGCTGAAGCAGCTACGCTACCGTTTGGGCATCACGTCACATCGCTCGCAGACAACGCTTTGCTGATGAGTCAGCTTGGTTTCTCTGCAGCCGGAATTCTTGGCTGGGAAGGAGTCAAGAAGCTTTTTGGGGGTAACAATAAGAATCAACCTCTGTCCAGTGTTGTTCCCGCTTCCGAGGCCGAGCCTACGCGCACCGCTTTGGATTTCACCACTTTGAAGAAAGATATCTCAAGGCAGATTACCAACCGTACGTACTACCACGGTCAAACTCATGCACCTTCTGGTATTCCTGAAGCCTCTTTACACGGCTCTTGGTGGGGCGGCCGTGGTTACTACATGGCTGAAACGGTTGGCCAAGCCCTTGACTACGCGGGTCTTACTGTAAACTCAGCAGGCAAGACTGTACGAGCCCTTGTAACAAAGGCCAAAAAGCAGTTTGGTATCGTTCAAAAAGTAAGGCTAAACCCTACTGCACAGTTTATAGACTTTGCTCAGCCTGCTGAAGTGTACAAGACTGAAGTACGCACAATGTTGCAGCACACTTTTGAGACTATGCTGCTTCACGTAAATGATAGTGAAAAAACTAGCAGTAAGTTCAATGCGGAGCTCCTGCGTCTGCTTAACGCTCTTGATACTCCCGACAACAAACACAATGTAGAATACTTTTATAAGAGCGCAGTAGAGTTTATGACATCTCGTTTTACTGCTGCTGAAGGTCTACCACCAAACTTCAACTCTGAGGTTGCAGTTCATACAGCTCTTAGAGACAGTATTGTAAGCCAAGGATACGCGGGAGTACGTAATACCATTTTCAACGAAAATGGTCAGCTTGTATTAATGGACTCCAAAGAAGCGAGAGAAACAACTGTTTATGCTGTTGTTCCAGGTAAACGTATAAAGCGGTTGGGGGCTTTGAACTTAGCAAATTTAAGTGAATACACAGTACAGCTACTCAGGTACAGAGCTTCTTCTGACATTATTGCTTCTGCTCGTAAACCGCACCATTTGTTTACTACTACCATAGACAAATCTTCTGTCAGTGTAGCAAGAGGTTTCACTTACGTTCGCAGCACACTCAAAGCTCTACAACCAAAGCTTCTTGAGAAGGCTCGTCAAAGCCTCAAGCGTGGTGCCAAGCCTTTGGCACTAGGGTTACTTGGTGTAGGCCTTGCACTAGCCGCTGGAATGCCTGCAGAAGCGGCAACCCACTTCAGGATTGAAACTGTGGTGGAGCCCGACCTTAGTAAAATTACTACGCATTACCCTAGTCTGATTAACACTTTAGTACCTTACCTGAAATTTGCTGCAGCTGGTGTTTTTGGGGCTACCGCTACTGCGCTTACTGCGAGCCTTGTGTTGAAACCTAGACAAACAATAGATTTTTTGAAAACTATAAGTGCAAGATCGGTTGCAAGCCTAAGACACTTTGTTGATACTGCAAAACAACTTACTGCTATGCAATTTGCTTTGTACGAAACTGCAAAGGCTGTTAGAAGTACTTTACCTAGAGAACAAAGAAGAGGAATCCTACCCCTTCCTGTTATTCTGCTGAATGATATTGGAGTGACCAATATGCCTTTTAGCTGGGATGGTATGCACACTCCGCGCGGTATGATGGCTTACATCAATGTTAGAAATAAGTATACTCCGTATCTACTAGATATCGCACGTCAGAGTAGAAATAAACTTGGCGTAGCTTCATTTGAATATAGAGAAAAGTCTTTGGAACGCTTGTTAACGACTCTTCATATCCTTTCTCACGAAGTGCATCACGAGTACAGCCCGCGTAGGCGCGCTCTAGCTAGATTCGGCTTTGATTACGATATAAAAGGGCATTACGCTACGGCGCCTGAACTAGCCCTTGAAGAAGCTGCTGTAGAAACTAGAGCAATAAATGTAATGCCAGAGCTTATCCGCAGGTTGCGTATTAACGTAAACTCTACTACTAGTGTTTTCTCTGCTTATCCAGAACAGCGTACTATGTACAACTTCCTCAGGGATGCAGCTGGACTTACTGACGAACAGATATACTTTACAGACAGGCGCGTTGACCTTATTAAAAATGCTATTCTACGCAAGCATGCAGCTGGTAACATTACCAGAGATATGGATTTACGACTTGACTTTTATACCAAGCGGTTAGTTCAAGAATTTGCTCCTAAACAAGATTCTGTTGAGATGGACAAAGCTGTAGAGCTTATAAACATCTATAAAACTAAGATAGCGAAGGTTCTCAATATTTCTGAGACCAGCCTACCAGAAGTAATACCCGCCGAGTATTCAAGGAATATAGAGCCTTACTCACACGTTGCTGCTAGTACCGCAGACCGTGTAAGCCGTTTGGCTAAACGAGCGGCAGAGCGTAAAGGCATTCTTGGCGGGCGCTCCGGACGACTAATGTCCATTGCTTTTACTGGCTTGGGTTTGGTTGCAGCCGCTACAATGCCCGCAGAAGCTTCCAGTGGTTTTGGCACTCTGATTACGCCCGAGCACTTTGCTACTCTGGCCACTAGTCTACTTGCAACCGCACCGGTTCTTGGCCGTCTTGCTTACCAGACGTACAGAGACCGGTTGCAAAGAGCAAGCAGTCAACCTGGAGCTATCAGCAGTCTCATCAGGTTTGCTCAAAAAGAAGCTCGCATGCTAAGGCTGATGCTGAAAATGCGGGCAGATACTCGAGCGGCTGAACAGAGGGCCAAATACGAGTGGAGGTCTTTGCCAAAGACTGAAAGTGCTTCAAATCTGCTACCGCACGAACTACTTGACATGGAGCTTCGTACAGCGGCGCCAGAAACTTCAACACTTGCGCGCGATGCACACACAACCCGCTCTGGTGTAGTTGATTTTACTGCGGAAAAGCAAGCTATATCCGACAGGCTTACAAGCAGGGCTTACTACCACGGTCAGGACTATCGTCCTTACGGAATTCCAGAGTTGGACGTATCTGGCACTTGGGCCGAAGGGGCCGGGTTCTACGTGACACCTTCCAGAAACGATGCCACAGATTACTCTGGTGTTCGAGGAATTAAACCTAGCGGTTGGGGGCACTACAGCAGCGCACACTACGTTCAGACTTTCGGTTTTAAGCCAGGCGCAAGAATCATGGATTTCAGGGCAGCTCCTGAAGTTTATGAGCAGGAGTGGCGAGAAATCATCAAGTCCATGTACAGGGAAATGGGTGTTCAAGACCCTAACGGAAAACTTGCAGAGCAGACCTACCTAGAACTGCGCTCTAACGCAGAGCGTACTCTTGAGGAAGTACGACGTAGATCAGAAAAACCAGGTATTACTTCTTTTACTATTCATGAGCTCATGTCCACAGGTATTAGAGAGCTATTTGCGGGCATAGCGGCTGAATTGCTTGTCGACAAGTATAACAAGCCTAGCATGTTTGATAACGGTGACGCTCTTAAGCACCTTGGCAATACCACTATTGAACGTGACGGTAGGACATACATCGTAGCTAGAGAAGCTGCTTACAGGGCTGCATCTACAGGTGCTAGGGACATTTACCTCTTTACTGACAGATTGTTTGCACGCACAATTGCCAGTCTTGGTTATGCCGGCTATTCTATGTTACTGGGTAGAGGCTGGCGTGCTGTTGAGCGTAACGTAGACCAGCTAATCGTTGTAAATCCAGACGAGTTGGTTGAAAAAGCCGTACACAGATACTTGAAAGCTGGTAGATCGCTTGTTGCAGTAGTAGCACGTCTATCAAAAGACATTGCTGCTTCAAGCATCAATCCCGTTGTGAGCGCTCAGCGTAGCGTGACGGACGAGCCAGTAAAGACTCCACAAGCTTTTAGCTACACCAAGCGTACTTTCGTACCCGCGGATGAAGAAAGCCGCTTAGTTCTGGGTAGGGCTGTCAGGGACTTCCGCAAGAACCCCACGCCTCGCAGCTTGAATAGCCTTGACCAAGAAACTCTGGCAAATAGGCAGCGCGAGCTCATTGCCGCCCGTAAGCAGCGCAGAGCAGTCGAGTCGGTAGCAGAAGCTAGACGCGAAGAAGTTCGTAGCCGTACGGAGGCAACACGGGGTGAGCGTCCTTTGCAAACCCTGATTGAGCGTGAGGAAGAAATAAACCGTCAAAAACAATTGAAGCAAGATATTTGGGCACGCTTGGGTACTGCCGGCAAACCTCTTGAGCGGTTGCAGGAGGCTGAAGAGCGAATTCAACGTACAGTGGAGCGCAAGGAAGAGATTCGTTCAAGGTTGGACAAGACTTCCAGAGAGCGTCCTATGGCGCGCCAAGAACAGGCAGAGGCTCGAATCCGCAGAGATATCTACCAACAACGGCTAGCCAACACATCGATCATGAAGAGTTATGAGTTCAGCCAACAGCTTGGCAATCCTCTATTCATGCTTGCCATGTCTGTAAAAAGTTGGATGGATTTTGAAGACCAAAAGGCAAAGCTGCATAAACAAGGGTACGAAATGCCTTTTGAGCAGGAAGTCTTCTTTAAGGCAAGCACTGGATTGTTTGCTGTACAAGCAGCACTTGAAGGCTACGGACGCATGGTTCCTCTTGTTACAAAGCGATTTGGTGCTACAACGTGGGCACCGAAACTTGCCGCAGTAGCTAGCAAAGCTGCGTTGCCTTTGATGGTGGTCGTAGAGTCATCCAAGACCTTTGTTGAATACAGGGAGGCGGGTACTGACAGAGTTGCTAGAGAGCGTGCTTTGGGGCACGGTGTGGCCGGTCTTAGCACTATAGGCATTCTTGGCTTGGCTAGTGCCGCTGCTGGTTTCGTTGTAAAGACGGCTTTGACAGGCGCTGCCGCCGGTACACTAGCTGGGGGTGTTGGTGCTCTTCCTGGAGCTATCGCAGGAACCTTTGCAGGTATTGGTATTGTTCTTGCAAATATTTGGGCTTACGGAAAAATTAACGAGCACCTTGTAAAATCTGTTGATGCTCATATTGACGCCAAGTATCGTGTTGGAAAATCCGCTGCTGAACTAAGCGTTCGTAGCACTAAAGAGCTTGCACGTGTTTCAAGCACAAGCAAACAAGCGCTACCTGGTACCGTTTCTTCAAGCGGTTCAATCGAAGTCGAAGCGGTGGTATCCGACAAGTATGAACGTAACGTGCTCGATGACGTTATTGAAAACGTTGATGAGTTCATTCAAAACGTGTTCTATGGTAAAGAAGCCCCCGCCAAGTCAAAGAATGCAACTGTTGTTGTCGATACCAAGGCTAATCACGGTGGTGTCAAGAGCGGGGCAAAGGATGTGCCGACGGGTAGCACTAAAGACCACTCTCAGCGCCGTACTTCTAAGGTAGAGGTTGACCCACAGGGCAAGAAGGTGGTCATCCATCAAGAGCATGCTGGCAAGAAGGGCAAGGATGACACGCTGGACCGTGACTATCACAGACAGGGTCGCAGCGGTAGTAGAGATATTCCTAGTGCTGCTCGAAAGCGAGCCAACTAGTTGTAGAGGTTGGAGTCCTTCAACATGTGGCCACGAGTTTCTTTAGGAGGCTGAAAAGTATCCGTTGGCTTTCTGAATCTACCTACTATAGTTGCCGGAAAGGTCATTCCAAACCAGACGGCGATATCGTCGTCTTTTTCAAAGTCTGCATCAGGATCTACTGATTGATACAGCAAACTGTTGCTATGCACGAAGTTGCGGTCGACACTAAGAATTGCGTAGGTAACCGGGCGCAGTCCCATGGTCTGCTCTTGCAAAGAACCTGCTGGGGGCTGCTTTACCTCAAAGTACACCAGCACTTCGTTAGGTTGCACCACGAAAAGTCCAGTAGGTTCGTGGTAGGGTCCATTTAGAACGTGTACAGCACGGTGCAAACTACCCCTAGTAAACCAGATAGGAATGCCTACGTGGTTGAAGGTTTTGCCGGCGTCGGCGTGAAGCGGGCGGCCTGTGTCTATAGGTCCTAAAGCGCTGACGTAAAACTGCATTCAATCCTTCTTTGTCAAACCCAGTTGCTCTTCAAGCTCTTCGGATTCGGCGTCTACGTGTTTGGCCATTTCTTGCAGTACTTCTTGAAGTTTAAGTAGCTGCATGTCCAGTACTTTTACAATGTTTTTGCGATACGATTCGGGTATACCAGGCACACTCAATGCGGTTTTTGTCCAAGCCATTCGAGTGCGGTAGTCTAGAAGTGCTGCTGCTACAAACCTAGACAGTGCAATCAGCCGGTCTACTCTACCCCGCACTACAGGGGCCTCAGCAGCGAGAGATGCTCCGACTTGTACTCCGCTAACCTGCGCAATGCTTTTGCTTTGATACCCGGTGCTTCTTGATCCAAGAGGTCCAGCACGATCTCTCGAAAACGCTTGTTCTCTTCGTAGATCTGCACCTTTTCCATGAGATCCCCTGCCATGGCCAGACACTTCAGCAGTTTGTCTGCTGCTTTGATTTCAAGGTCGGCGTTGTTGCTGCGTACACGAGACAGCACCTCGGTGACGTCTTCAAAAACTTCTTGCAGTCGTTGCGCTACATCGAAGACCGAGCGTTTATGCACGTCTACCCGCTGAGCTTCAGTCATGTTTCTGTAGCGGGCGGCAAAGTTGCTCACGTGGTTTACGTCCAGCGACAGCTGTGTAGCAATTTCTTGGTAGGTAAGGCCTGACTTGCGCATGCGCACGATTTCGGGACCCAGCCCAAGTTTTTCCACCAAGCCTGTTGGTACGCGATCCGGCATTTCCAGCTCGTTCAGCGCTGCAGCGATGGTGTGGCCGTCAGATTTTGGCAGCCGGTTGCGGCGATTCTTGAAGAATCCTTTTACCCGCAGTCTTCTAGGCTTCTTGTTCACCGGTGACACCCAGCTTGAGTTGTTGCAGTACGATATCGACCGCGTCGTCGAGTTTGCGCTTTACAGTGCTGCTATCGTAGTGAACCGCCTCAGCAATTCTCATGCGAGGCATGCGGGTGCGAATGTAGTAGTCGATGATGCGGTGAAGCAGAGGATCCGTTTTGGAAATTCGCTTCACCGCATCTCGCACTTCATTGGAAGTGTACACACCCGAAGCGTCTACCCATGGCTTGTCGTGAGCCATGTCTGAGCGCAAGTACTTCAGGAACTTGTCCCGAATTGGGTGTGGCTTTGGCATTTAGCAGCTTAATTCAGAGGCGTTGCAGAGACTTCGTCCTGCAGAGACTTTGCAAAGTCAAAGTCAGGGCGACGCCGGGCCGGCTTGAGAATCTTGGCACCGTTAAGCGGGTTGCGATATTCACGAGCATCAACAACCTTGGAACCAAAACGACCGAAGCCGCGAATTACCACGTTACCGCCGGATAGCAGTTCCTTGCGGATAGCATCAAATACGGCATCAACCGCACCAGCAGCCTCAGCCGCTGTAAGTGAAGGCATGTTCTTACGGACTTCAAGTACAAGATCGGAACCGTTCATGTTTCGAGTTTCTCCTGTGTTTAGTACACGCTCTTATTCTATAAGCAGCGTGGTGGGTGGTCAATGGGCTGTTAGACTTCCAAGCCCAGTTTCTTTGCCACACTGGGGTGGCACTTCGCCAGATACGGACAATGTCGCTCTACTTGGTGGTCTCGCATACGGATGCACGGAGATCCGTAGGCAAACGGATCTTTCTTGATGTAGTTACCCAACCGCTGAGCTTCGATCAGCTGTTCCGTGCGATCGATTGCTGCAAGTGCTTCTTCTGGGTCAAGTGAAACAATTACCGCTGACTTACTACGAAGATGGTTTACACCAATATGCGTGGGCCACTCACCCGTAAGTTGATGCCAAGCCCAAGCATACTTGAGTAGCTGCTCATGATGACTGACCTCAAGGTCGCTGGGTGGTCCACCTTGAGTGGTTTTGTGATCCAGCAGAACAACACCACCGCCGTGCTCTTCGCGCATACGACCTACCAAGTCTATGTAGCCGTTGAGGTAGACGCCGGTGCGAGGCAGCTTCACAGGGTTCCAGAGGTCTTTGACCTCGTTGTTTTCCCTCACGCGGTGGCTAATAGGAAACTCCAACCAATCAACAGACTGCAGAGCAGAGGGTTCACGGTAGTCTCGCATGATTTCCAATGTCTCGCTGTAGCAGTTGCTCAACGACACAGAAGCGTGCGAAGGGCCGAGTGTGGTGACTCCGGCTAGGTCAATATTGTGTGCACGATCACCCAGCTGCAGCTCCTCTACCGAGCGCTTCCAGTCAGTGGTAAGTTGCGGATTGTCCGCCACGCTACCGTCCCGCTTGCGGATTTTGTCCTTGCCGGTATAACTTGCGCTGGCCCGTCGGTACAGATGCTGTACATCCCTTGCATAATCCTGCAACTCACCAAGTAGAGGAATCAAATTGCGCTCCGCTAGCCACGCCTGCCAACGATTAGCCAAGGCTTCATCTACCGTCTTGTAGACATCGTTATAGTAGTCTTCAAGAGTACCGTGGCAGATTTCACCGATAATGAAGTGATCCGCGTTTTCGAAGACCGCTTCCTTTTTGATGTACTGAAACTCGTACATCTTTCCGCACTTCTCGAAAACGCCCAGCCGCGAGTGCGACGTGGTTTCGATTTCGTTCAGATTCATTTGGTACCCTTTGGTAAGCGTTTCTTTCGCCCTGAGGATGGGGCTGTCTTTTGAGCGATCAAGTCGCGAAGTTTCATCTGTCCTGGGAGTGGTTGGAACGAATCGGAACTCTGGTCTTTGACCACTTGCTCTCGAGTGCGTTTCTTCCTTACCGGCTCTGGTTGTTCTACTTCGATCGCTTCCTCCTGTGATAGTAGTACCAGACTACAGGTCTGGCAAGTGTACTGATGCAATCCAAGTAGCTCACCCACCTTTGACAGACTTCCTGGACAACGCGGACACGACCAACCTCCGTTTGATTGATGTCCTTTGCGAAGGAAGGCCTGTGCCAGAACTTCAAGGAACTTGTCCAAGCGCAGCGTGACAAGAATGTCTTTGGAACCCCCGGCGCGGGTGGGCATTATGGACCAGTCATACGCTTGGTCTTCGCCCATTCGTTTTACGCCAACGTACTTGTCTACTTCGGTAAGGAACAAGCTGTGGTGGGAAAATCCACCGTTTCTGTACTTTGTATCAACGGCTAGACCTTTGATTTCCGGAACGTCTACGTCAGGGCGTTCTTCACCAAAGTCGCTAGCACGGGTGATTCGTTTGGCACTCGTGAATCCGGCAGCACGAAAGAGCGCTTCAACACGACGTTCTAGGTCGCGCCATGCACCGCTGGTCTTACCGGAGGGAGTCTTGTGTGCCATTGCTCCATAATTGCCATATAAAGCCGATAGCGTCAATAAAAGCAAAAGCGGGCACCCGAGGGTACCCGCTCTTTATTTTGTCTTAGAACTCCAGTGCACTCTCTTCGTTTTTGGCTACCGTAACGGTTTTGCTTGTGGGTTCTTCTTCTTCTTCTTCCACTGTGAGGTTATCCCTCAGCAAGGCAGCTACAGCTTCTTCGTCAGTGACTACACGCATGTTGCCTTCATTTGTGACGGCTGTCATGACAGCGGGAAACATGTCGGTGTACTCAGGTTCAAACCCCACAGCAACCATTGCTACAAGACCACGCGGGCCATGATCGCGAACTTCGTCGTCGCTAGTACAGCTACGAGTTACGTTCAGTGCAACAAACGGCATGTTTCCGAACTGAAGCTTCACGGTCTGCAAAAAGCGTTCCATGCTCATGACCATAATCTCATCCGGTCCGTCAATTTTCATTTCGGAATCAGCGATTTTCATGTTGTTCGATGGCCTCCAGAATCAGGGGGAGCGCGCTCTCAAGCTGGTGTCCCGCATCAATGTATGGGGAAGCTAGCTTGCTGGCAATTGAAGCAAGCTCAGCATTTCTAGCTTGCTCAGCTGCTTGACGATTTTCTAGCGCTGCCCGCTCTGCGTCAAGACGCTTCTGTGCTGCTTCAATGAACTTTTCATCTGCGCAGTACGGTTCAAACTGATTGTCACTTTGCCTGAGCATGTGGGAAATCATGCCATTCAGCCCTGCAACAGTGTTAAGTGTAAGACCGACGATAGGCATGGTAAAACCGTCAAAAGACAGCCCTTCACCCACACCATAGATTTCACTACGCGCGGGCATGACCGCTACGTGTGTTACGTTCTTGAGTTTTTCCTCAAGCTCTTCCTTGAATTGTTCGACGGTAAAGATGTAAACGGGTTCCACGGGCTACACTCATCCTTTCGGTGCTTTGAGTGTACCCCAAGTTGGCTGTACGTACTACGGCGTGACGCAATAAAAAAGGGGAGTCCGGCATTTGCCGGACTCCCCCGTTTCTACCTCAGCACTTTGCGTAGCCGCACTCAAGATTAGTACAGCTACCGCCGCGGCAACCTTCGCCGAACTTCATGGGTGCCCCGCAGTTAGGGCACTCAGGACTTTCGCCGTGCTCCAAAGCCTGCAACCTAGAGGATACTTCTTGCGAAGTCTCCGTCAGCGCTGTCACTGCTTCCGGAATGTACTGCTCGATACTGGTAATCTCGGATTTGAGACTCCCGTTCTGACTCTGGTTCATGACCTTGCCAATCGCATCAGGAATGCTAAGTACCTGCTTGGGTCCAATACCAAAGACATTAGCCGAGCGGATGCCGATCAGCTTGTGTACGATTTCCCTAACGGGTACGTGGTACTGCAGAGCCAAGCTAATCAACCTGCCAATGGCCTCGGTCAGCGAGAAGATCGTGCCACCGGAACGTCCTACCACAGGAAATACTTCACGCAAGCCTTCCTCGTCATAGTTCATGGTGACGTACAGTTTGCCGTCGCCGGTGTGCTGCATCTTTGTCAAACCGATAAGGGTGTCCGGACGAGGTCTGGGCTGGCTAACTAGAGTTTCTACCTCTTTTGTAGCCTGCTTATCTTTCTTCTCGGTTTTCTTGTCCCCTGCAGTCAGTGGCTGGAACATACGCGAGCCGTCACGATACACCGTGATGCCCTTGCAGCCGGCTTCGATTGCCAGCCAGTAAGCGGCCTCGACTTCCTCAACGGTAGCTTCGTTGGGGAAGTTGATGGTCTTGCTGATTGCGCTGTCACAGTGCTTCTGCAGGGCTGCCTGCATAAGCACGTGATCCCGTGGAGCAATGTCACCGGCAACGGCGTACGTATTACTGAGCCGCTTGAGAACGCTTAGTGCGGGTTCCATGAGACTGTCTAGCTTGCCCTTGGCAAGAGCCTCCTGAAGGGATCCACGACTTCCACCGAGTGCCTTGTAGACAGCTTCCACTTCTTCTGAGGTGAGGCCCGCGCTTTTCAGCTCTGCAGCAAACACGGGGTTTGCCTCGAACATTTCGGTATCGGCTTGCCAACGACTGATTACGAGCGCAAACTCCGGCTCACAGCCGCCAGAGGTATCGTGCAGAATAGATAGCGTGCCGGTAGGCGCTACGGTGGTTGTCGTGCTGTTGCGAACACCGTGCGTTTGCATCAGCTGCACAGCCTTCTCGTAAAGACTGGCAATGTCTTCCCAGCCCTCGTATCTCGCGGTTTCTGCTCGCTTGGTCCAGTAACGCTTGAAGAACGTTTCTGCCTCTGCTTTGTTTGCCTGGAAGTACGGGAAAGCACCGCGCTTGGCAGCCAGGTTGCAGGAAGCAATCTTGCTGTGAGCATCGATAAACGCGTAGACACGCGCAGCTACGTCACGGCCTTCTTCCGTGTCGTAGCCAAGGCCCAGCTTGAACAGCATACGAGCCAAACCCATGACACCAAGACCGAGCTTACGCGTCTGAAGCGTGATTTCCCGAATCTTGGGAACACCGGGGTTTTCACCACGAGCGGGAACGTAGGCGTTGGCATCAACCACGTTGTCCATCAGGTGAATAGCCCGGTGGGTGGCTCTTTCGAGCCGCTTCCAGTCAAGCTTGCCGTTTTCTACGAAGGTATCCAGAGTGAGAGATCCCAAGTTGCAAGACTCGTAGGGTGCCAGAGGCTGTTCACCGCATGGGTTTGTAGCTTCATAGGCGCCGAGCTTTGGAGTAGGGTGCTCAGCATTAGCCCGATCAATGAAGAACAGGCCAGGCTCACCAGTAGACCAAGCACGCTGAATAATTTCATTCCAGACTTCACGGGCTTCAAGAAACTCACCGGTAGGTCCGCTGTTGGGATCAACCAGTTGATACTGCTCACTGTTCTTCAGCGCTTTGAGAAACTCTTCGGTTACAGCAACTGACACGTTGAAGTTGGTCAGCTTGGTCAAGTCTTCCTTGTACCGAATGAACTCCATGATATCCGGATGATCGACGCGAAGGATGCCCATCTGCGCACCGCGACGAATTCCGCCTTGCGCAATCGAGCCGCAAGACGTGTTGTAGACGTCCATGAAGCTAACAGGTCCGGAGCTGAACCCGCGTGTGGTTTCTACAATCTTGCCCTTACCGCGCAAGCGGCTGAAGCTGTAGCCAACGCCGCCGCCGGTCTGAAAGATCAACTGCGCTTCACGCAGGGTATCGTAGATACCGTTTACACCGTTGCTAAGTGCGTCAGCAACTGGCAGAACGAAGCAAGCAGAGAGCTGTCCGGTTCGAGTACCCGCATTTGCCAAGGTCGGGCTGTTCGGGAGAAACTCGCTGCCCCGCATCATACTGAAGAACTCTTCAGCACTGACGTGCTGCTCGTCTTCGTTGCCGTACTTAGCATCGACGGCAGCAAGAGTGCTGGCTACGCGCCAGAACAAGCCGTCCACGGTCTCGTGCGGGTTGCCCCGCTCGTCACGGTCAAGGTAGCGCTTCTGAAGCACTGTGGTAGCGTTTGCGGACAGAGCCGGCAAAGTGGCTGCAAGTTCAGCAATGTGACCCGGTAAGGTCTGCATGATTATTCCTTTCCTGAAAGGGAGTTCCAAATATCTCTGCGCACTGTTGCGTACAAATCCAAGGGTGACTCTTGATTTGCCTCGCCCCGCCAAGTGACTTCCGCTGGGTTGGTTTCCTTGAAGTATGCAACCGCAGCTTTAAGTCTAGGGTGGTCCTTGAATTCAGCAAGTCCTTGGTTTGCCAACTCTCTGTCAAGTGCTTCCATGAACTCTATGAACCTGTCCATTGTCTGTCTGGTCACTGGTAGGATTCCCAGAGTATCCATCAACACTGGCACGGTCTGAGCATCAATTTGCTTCAGAGCCTCTACACTGTTTAGCCCGTCGGAGCTTTTCATGTAGGAGAGCATAATAGCATGCACGCGTGCATCCGGATTGATTTGCATGACAAACTCCTTGGGGCGGGTCTCTGCGACCCGCCCTCTGATTGTTTACCCCTGCTCGTCAGAATCCATCAAACAAGTCAAGCAATTCTTGGAACTGCTTGCTTTGCTCTTCGGACAATCTGTGCAGCAGGCTGCTGTTGTGGCTGGTGTTCTCGGACTTGACCAAGACTAGGTTGGTTTTGGCTCGAGTTACTGCCACGTAGAGAATGCACATTTCTTCCTCGTAGTCGACACGACTGTGCGACAAGGGAAAGGTGCCATCACCAAGGTTCCACAGTGCGACCACTGGCCACTCAAGACCTTTGGCTTTGTGCACTGTACTGAGCACTACACCGTGAGGGTCCTGCACGGACATTTCCTTGGCAAACTTGAGTAGTTCAGGAATGTCTTTGTAACCGGCTGCCCACTCAATGAGCGCGCCAGCAATCATTTCCGCTTCGCCCAGTCTTTCTGGGTCGTCTGCCCAACGGTCTTCCCACGCAGGTTTCACGTAACGGGTGACGAGGTTGTCGATATCGACGCTGGGGTTGTTTCTACTGCCCAGCATGGAGTCACAGATGACTTCGCAATTGTGGACCAGCTGGTGCCACGCCTCTTTCTGCCCACGTGTCTTGATAGAGCTTGGGGGCAGCCGCAACGACAGAGGCTTGCCTTTGGACTCTGCCCAAGCGGCATCGGCTGTCTTCTGCCCCAAGTACTTGGCGTGACTGACAATCGTTTCCCAATCCTCCTGCTCCCGCTGAGACGCTGGGTGAAGGAAGCGTAGATAGGCAAAGATGTCCTGCACGGCTTGGTGCTCAAAAAATGAACCTGAGCGAGACTGGTAGGGAATACCTGCCTGCGTCAGAGCTATTTCTACTTTTAGTGAGTGGGCGTTCACTCGGTACAGTACAGCAATTTCTGACGGCTTGGTGCCGCTGTTCAATGCTGAACGAATCCAAGGTACCAGGCTCTTGGGATCTGAGAGATTGACTACTGGAGTTCCAGGCTTGCTGGTACTTGGCTGCAGTCTGATCGGACTACGCAGCTGGTTTTCCAGAAGACTGTTTGCCATGTTGAGGATTGGTTCATTTGAGCGGTAGTTGATGCTGAGATGAAACGTCTCAACGTTCTTGTACCTGGTTGCAATACCAGTGAACATGTCCGGTCGTGAGCCGTTGAACTTGTAGATGCACTGGGAAGGGTCACCTACGAGCAGCAGGCTTTCCACCACTTCGGCAAATTTACCAACTACTTCGTGTTGGTCGGTGTTCAAGTCCTGTGCTTCATCTACCAGTACGTGCTTGAACCCAAAGCTTTCGTAAGCCTCGATGGGCAACCTTGCCGCCAATGGCAGTAGGTCGCGAAACATCAGTTTGCCGTAGAGACAGCGATTGAGTCTTGCCCAGCGAAGAAAACCATCCACGTATTCGGTAGTGGTGTCTCGCAGTACACGAAACTCGTTCTTGGCCAAACCCGACGGCAACCCTCTAGCACTGCTCAACTCTTCGCACATGAGCAAGGCGCGCATCTGCGGGTCGGTGAACTTGAGAAATGCTGGCTCGAATCCAGGCAGTCGCTCACTCGGACTCTTGCCCATTTCTGCCGTGCGCTGCTCTTTTAGCCAAGCAATCATCTTCCAGTCTTTGTCCACGACTTCGGTCTTGGCTGGAAGTTTCAGAACACCAAGATTCTTCATGACTAGCCGGTAAGCAATGCTGTGGTTGGTAAAGACACTTGTGTTGGCAGCGGCAATAGGTGATAGCGCAGTCTGTACCTTGTCTTCAAGCTCAAGCTGCACGCTTTTGTTGAAAGCCAGAATCGCGATCTTGCCCGGACGCTTGGCATACAGGTAATCGGCTCGCGCAAGAATACAGCCGGTAGTTTTGCCAGTGCCGGCACCGGCAATTACCAGTTTCACTCCATCAATCGAAGACTCTACAACAGCACGCTGCTGATCGTTGAGAAATGAGGGGATGTTGGTTGCAATGCCGGCAAATCCGTCAGCCAGCGTTACTTGGGTCGGCTTGTTCTTGAAAGCCCCAATACCAAAGCCTTCCTGTAGCGTCATGCGTATCAATCCTTATGATCAGGCGCCATAGCCTTCGGACAGAAATCCGGACTCGTGCAGCCAACGGGGTAGTGGGGGTTTCTTGCTAGGGGCTGTACGAGCATAGTAGTTCATCAGCCATTTCTTGAGGTAGTGGGTTCGGTGAATTCCCTTGATTGGACCATGCCTGAGCAAGATATCCATGTGTTCCTTGGTGGGGTAGCCTTTGTTCTTGTCAAAACCAAACGCGGGGTACAGTGTGCCGAGCTTGCGCATGTACGGGTCTCGATAAGCTTTGGCTAGCACGCTGGCTACCGCTGCGGGCAGTACTAGCGCATCGGCCGTAGGGATAGTGTCCTGCTCTATTTCTTTAGGCAGTAACTTTGCAGGAAACTTGCCGTCAACCAAGACTTCAACTTCATCCATGCCCCAACCATTTGCAGCCAGCATCATCATTACTGCTCGTCTGTACGCGCGGTTCTTGGCAACGGCTGGTGTTAGCAAATCAATGGTAATTGGGTCAACCGGCACAATGCACCAGCTTGCCAGGCTTTCTTCCGTGTCGTCCAGGCGGTGTGCCAAGGCTTCGCCTATGTGATCGGACACGCGCAGACGCTTGTGGTTTGTAAACTTCAGCTTGCTGCCAAGTCTTTTTGTGTCTCGAAAGCCCCAAGACCGAAGAAGGTCCCAATGCTCAGTAGGAACGTAGGTAGCACAGATTACCATCGGACCCGCTACGGCACCCCAACCTACTTCATCCAGACCTATCAGTTTCTTTGTTTTTGGTGGGTTGCTCATCTCTTCGTCCCGGAAAATCTTCACGGCTGCAACAACCGTCACAGCCGTGTACTGGATCGCGTTGCCTTGGTAGTGGGTGTCCTACACCGTGAGTACACGCTACCTCACCGCGTCTGGCAGGTTGCCAGTACTCGTTTTCTGTCACAATCAAAACCTCAGCCGAAGACCTGCTCCCAAATAGGGAACAGGTTGCGCCGTACTTGTGTATGGGAAACTCAAACCAGTTTCCACGAACACTGGGCCGGTCACTGTAATTGCCAGACCAGCGCCGGCCTGTACGTGGTTTGCTTGAACATCCAGAGAAAGTTCTTGGTTCAATATGCGCTGTCTGATCAGCTGATAGTCAACAAACACGGTGCCCTGTACCAAACCTGCTCCAAAGCCCCATCGACTGGCATCGGTCAGGTCACTGTCTTGTCTTCCTGAAGCTACTGAGGTCTCCTCGGGCTCTTGCGTAACAGAAGAGGTGGCAGCAGCCATTGCCGAAGCAGTGGCGTGCTGCGTCACCTCTACCACTATCTCTTCTTCTGATAGCCCCTCCGCGGGCTCCGGTTTGGTATCAGCACTGCTTTTAGCGATAACCTTCTTTGGTCTTTTTATTCGTACGGTGACGGTCTGTGCAACTGCCGTACTAGCAGTAGCAGTTGAAGTAGTGGTTACCCGTGGTTGCGGTGTTGCCACAGGCACAAAAGCTTGTTCGTGCCCGCAACTTTTTGCATACAACAGCGTGACCGCTACTACTACTGCACTAACCAGTGCACCCGCTCCCAAGAGCTTGGCATTGGTCTTGTAGTTACTGCTCATTCTGTTTCACTGTTTCTACCTTGAAGAACTTTGGCTGTTCTTCAGTATAGAAATGCAATTCCTTGGCTGCAATCTCCAAGATTGCTCCGGGTTTGGTCTGTATTACCACACCCTGACCATCCCGCAGGTGGACAGTACCTTTTGACGTGATCATGACTTCCACTCCAGAGTCATGTTCAATTCGAGTAGTACCGTTGAGAGGGTCCACCGTCGCCCGAAAGGGGTCTGGTGCAGGACCTTGTCCAGGGCGAATGATCATTGATTGTCTCCCGCGACCATGTTCATGGCAAACTTTACAGTATGCGTGCTTTCATTTACCGCTGTGGCAAACTGCGCAACATATCGTTCGCTGTCAGGGCTACAGCTGATGGCGGACAGCAGCATCTGCCAGTAACTCCTGTTACTTGCCCAAGTATCGACAAGATCTTCCAGCAACGGTTTGCTGTTGTTCAGCATTATCTGCAGCTGTTCGATCTTGTCCGTATTGCCAAAGCGTCCCAATGGTTGGCCTACTCTGCCGGAAACGGCCCAGTCATTCAGGTCCATGCCATCGGTATCCAACTTCACATTGCGAATATCAACTTCAGGGAGGCGACACTGCAATGTGTAAAGCTCGTTCAAGACATGGCTTTGGCTGGCCTCATCAGGATCAAGAATTACGTGAATACGCTCCACATTCTTGAATTTGTGCGCGTGCCTGCTAATACCTTTGTTGCCAAATAGGGATACGCTGTTGAAACCCCAAGCAAATAAGGTTTCCCTGTCAGGCCACCCTTCACAAAGAATGATGTCTTTGATGTCCGTGCGCTTGAGTAGCTCTTCCCCGGCAAGACACTGGTAAATGCTGCGACCGCGCAACTCCACCTTGTCTTCAGGCAGAGCCTTGTACTTGGGTGTACTCTCGTTGCGCGCCGGTGCAATAAGCCTACCTTGCATCTGAACCAGGTTGTACTTCATGTCGTAGACCGGGTAGACCAGACGGTCCTGAAAATGCAGGTATGGGCCATACATTCCCGGGACCATTAAACCCACTCGGTCCAGATCACGAATACTTACTGGGGGCATGGAGTCAGAGCTGGCAAACCCCAGACGTCGCTGAAAGATCAGCTGGTCACCAAAGCCCCTTCGTGTAAGGTATGCCTTTGCCTTGTCGTTGGTTTGTAGCTCCTCGTAGTAAAAGTCCTGCACCTCTGACAGAATCTTGGTGCGCTCTTTGTTCGGTGCTACTGAGATTCCAGCTTCTTCAGCAAGAATTTTGAAAGCAGCACCAAAGTCTACTCCTTGTTCCAGCATCACCCAATCAAAGATACTGCGCTTTCCAGGATGCGTAGACGAGCACTTGCCCCAACACCGCCACTTGTTCTCGTGGTGCAGGATTTGCATGTCTGGTGCAACGCTATTGTGGAAAGGGCAAGGAATTCGCGTACGGTTCGTTTTGGCCAGCATACCGATGCTGATGCTGGACTCAATTTCATCGCGCAGGTCTTTCCATACGCTTTCCATGTCTCTACCTCAGAAACCTAGGCCAAGATCCCTTAGCGGTACGCCATTGCGTACGCGAGTGACACAGCCGGGGTAATACTCACGATACCACCACATACGCTCATTGCTGTGCATCAGCAGAAAATGTGCTTCTCGATCTTCGAAGTCAACGACGAGTACTTCACTCTTCTGACTGGTCTTGCGAAGACCACGCCCTACCCGCTGAATTGCACGCGCAGCTGATTTGCCCGCACCGGCAAGAATGACGGAGCGAACTTCCGGAAGGTCCACACCAACGTCAAAGATGGTGCTGGCAACCAAGAACGGAATGGTCCCGGACTGAAACTGGTGAACAACCGTTTCCCGCGTGGTTTGCGAATCCTGTCCCTGCAGATAAGCTGTAGGACCCAAGTGGGAAATCATGTCTTGTAGTGTCTGTCCGTGTTCCAAGTCTTTGATAAGAATCAGACACGGAGTCAGATTCTCTTCCAGACAACGCTGGGCTTGGGCAAAGATCAGGTCGTTACGGTCACTGTTGTTGACTACCTGATTCTTGTATACGGTGTCGTACTTTGGCTTGGTCCTGCTACTCGACTGTGTGTCGTGATCGATGATGTGCATCTCAATATTTGGTCGTGCCAAATAACCAGCATCAATCAAGCGCATTGGATCTATCTTGATAGCAAGCGGGCCTACCAATCCGTGAAACACCATCTCGGCACCGTCTTCGCGGTAGATTGTTGCCGAAACTCCGAAGCGACGCTCAGTGTTGGGTAGAAAGCCTGACACGTGCAAATAGCTGTCAGCAGCGGACATATGGCTTTCATCAATGATCCACAAACCGATGCTTTCAAGCCAGCTCTTGGCTTTGGGGGTATCTGCCCCTTCGCGCAAACTGTCGATGATGGCTACGGTCACACGGTGAAGCTCAAAAATGCCGTCGCCATAACGACCAACAGGTTCACCCAGCATGGCTTCCAGATCGCTTGAGGTCTGGTACATCAGGCTTTTGCTAGGCACAGTGATCAGAGTGTGCATGGCCGGAAACTTTGTGCAGAGCTCCCCAATGATTACACTTTTGCCAGATCCCGTAGGTGACTCAGCCATAGCGCGGCCGAACGGGGCGTTGATCAAAGCGTCTACTACTTCCTTTTGGTAGTCGCGCAGTTGAATTGCAAAACTTTTGCCCTTTAGCGTGATTTGACGACCGTCCAGAGTCTGTGCCGCGGGTGCGGTCAGTTGCTGCATTACGACGTTCATGTTCAGCTTGAGAGGGCCAAGTGTAGTCAACGCTTCGACCAGCAGACCGCTGGGAAAGCTATTGTTGCGCTGACCCTTCTTGAACAAGCGAATTTTGCCGTCCCAGGTGGCGCGATTGTTGAAGACCCGTTTGCCGTTGACCATACGCCAACGACGAGACTTGTGATTGGGCGAAAACTCCGCCCCTTTGGGTTCATAGCAAAGCTTGTTGCTGAGAGCTTCCGCAATAATATCCGGAAGCTTAGGAACAATCTCGGCTACGTGCCCGTCGTAACGGACCGTATACATGTAGGTACCTCATTACATTGAGTTGGAAGGCAAGCTGCCAGCAACCTGAACGCCAGACAAACCGAGCATTTCATCTTTGAGGATACGCATCAATTGCACGCCGACTTCAACGTCGCCCATGGCTTGGTGTGCGTCATGCTCAAGACGGTAGTACTTGCCAAGTGCTGTAAGATTGCACTTCAGCTTGCTACCGTCCGATTTGGTGGTGCGCTCGCAAATTACCTTCTTGAAGTAACTGACTACGAACGTGCAGATGCTGTGGTAGTCAAAGACCTTTTCGTAATCCAGATCAGGCAGGTACTCCTTGAAAGCCCAGCGAAGGAACTGGATGTCAAACTGAACATTGTGTCCCGCCGGCAACACTTTGGCACCATTACTGTTCTCGATTACCCAAGTCACGAACTCGACGTACACTAGCGCGGGGTCTTCGCCAATCGCTTGAATCTCGTCCAGCGTGTGTCCACTGACAGCAATGGCCTTGTGGTTGGCTAGCTCGGGCTTGTTGCAGCGCATGAGGCGGGGACCAAATCGGCTGATCTCAGTTAGATCCGGGTCCAACATGATAGCGGCGATTTCGATGGGCTCAGCTCCTTCAAGAGGGCTGAGACCAGACGTTTCGTGATCGAAGTAGACGATGTTCATGGTGTTGTAGCAAGCAGGGCAGGTATTGCTACCTGCCCTGTCCTGATCTCCTTAGAAGGGGTTGCCGGACTTCCGCGACGAGGCAGAGGCTTCGACGATTGCGCCGTCGTTGTCGTCTTCCTTGTTGCGAGCTTCGTTGAGAATGGCCTCGGTCTTCTCGATGGCCTTGTCAACCATAGCCGTAATCTCTTCCGTGACACGGCCAACGGGGTGGAAGTTCACGCGAGCGTAAGTCCTACCACCCTGGCTGACCTTGTTGGACTCCATCATGCAAATGGCAATCTGCGGCAGGTTCACCTTGTGCACCTTCTTCAGCTGATCAAGATACTCACTGAAGGAGATGATGTTGACCTGCGACAGCTTGACCACACCGTAGATAGGCTGCGGGTTGCCCTCGGCGTCGACCAGCCAGTCGTCACCAACCTTGAACACCACGCACTCCAGCATGCCGGTGGGCTTGCACCGAGCTTCCTCGCCTTTGACGCCTTGGCGGGCGTACTGGCAGGTGGAGCACTTGGTCTCGCCGGACTGGCCGTCGGGACCGTTGGTGCCGCTGATGTCCGGTAGCATCTTCGTCGCGTGGAAAGGTGACATTGCCGGAAACGGGAACCAACCTTCGGTGTTCGTAGTCTTTTCGACTGGATCCGTAAAGCTGGCAGTGCGGCAAAGTGGTCCCTTGATATTATCCGGGTTAATGCCGGGAATCTCTTCACCGTCGGCAAGCCAGCGCTGCAGCTGGAACTTTACTTCGACCGGGACGATGGTGATGTTCTTGTGCCCCACGCTACGGCCGCTGAAGGGGTCGGTAAACAGGAACGAGCCGTTCTTGTTGACTTCGATTTTGGTCTTGCCGACCATGCTGTACTGACCGCCGCCACCGCCGCCACCGCCGCGGCTGGCGGCTTCCATGGCCTGCATCTGTGCGTAAATGCGGCTGAGGTCAACCCTCTTGCTGGTTACAACGTCGAGCGGTACGTTACCGCCATTGGTCGTGAGAGCGTTTTCATTGCTCACGGGGTGGAGACTCCTTGTGAATCATCGGGTAGGGGGTCAGGAGACGCGAGTACCAGCGTCATGGGTGGGTAGTTGTTCAAGACGTCGGAAACGTCTACCCAGGGGTGGTTCGGATACTTTTCCGCTACCAACCGTTGGTTGGCGCCGGGAGCCAAGTACCAGAACATGTCGATGTTACCTGCTTGTTTGAGGTGTTCCGGTGAGAGTATCATACCCGCCAGTCCAGCAACCGTAAAGTAGCGGTACTTGGCTTGACCGGGATGTACAACGGATGCCCCCTCGTACTTGTGGAAAATCAACTCACCCCCATGAGTGGGTACTTTGGTTGCTTCAAAGACAATGCTGATTGGCATCTCTTCGTGCAACCAAAGCCCACGCAAAGTGTAAGTCAGGGTTGGCAGTGGTCCTGCAGTAGGCTTGTACGTACCGTGAAAGGTGATAATCCCACCTTCAAGGTCAAGTTCAATATTATCCACGGCTAGTATCCAAGCGGGCGATTCGCAGTATGTCTGTCATAGGGCCTAAGTCATCTCCTTTGCGCTTTGCTTGGTAGCAGTACTGTACAAACAGTTGCAGCGCACTTTGCGAATCCAGAGTCTTGATTTCCATTGCGCGCCGCAAGGCCAGCAAGGCGATCAGCCATGGACTCTTGCGGTTGCGCAGAGGAATCTCTAAGTAGGTAAACAACCTGTAGGCGTTGTTTGCCGTCACATCCAGCACCAGCGCACAGGCTTTTGCCGTACCCAGTGCTTTGAGAATGCGCTCGGCTTTGACGTCTTCGGCACCGCCGATAACGCGCACTGCAGTTTCAAGGTCAACTTGGTCAATACCGCACATTTGCAGCTTGTCCATTTCGCACTGCTGCCGCATCAGGCTGGTGCCTACTACGCGGACGTACCATTCAGCTGCTTCTTCGCTGAACGTGATGTCAAAAACGCCGCCGATCAAAGACTGATAGATCAGTTCAGGGCGTACTTCTCGCAGTGTAGTTACAACTACTTTGTTAGAGCGAGCCCAAGCTGACCATTCCTTGGTAAGGCCGTCCTTGTACGGTTTGTGTTCCTGATCAAACAGCAGGAAATGACCAGCAACAGGTTTGAAATCCTTGGAGGGTTTGGTGGGTGGGTTGAGGATTGCAATAGGTTCGGGTTTTAGCTTGCGTCGATGCCACAGGCCGATGAACTCCGTTTCCGGAATTTCACCGTCTGACATAACCAGCAGCTTTGCGCCGCCCGTGCTTGCAACCATCAGCTCACGATTACCGTGAAGCATTTGGGTCACTTGCGTTTGTAGTCTTTCTTCTTGAATACGAACACGTATTCGTGCTCGAGAACGAACAAGCGGTTTTTTAGCGCTCGGTAGAACCAAAGGTTTTTGAAGCGACCTTTGTTCTTTACTTCGTCACCAAAGTTTTTTACGACCGTACCCTTCAACAGTAGTTCTGGGTGTAGTCGTAGCAATTCCATGGACTTGAAACCAAGTGGGTAGTACTCGCCGCTTTTGTACAGGTCTCCCATGACAAGGGCAATGTAACCACCGGGTTTAGTCATGCTGACTGCGTTGTAGACAACATGGCTAAACGCGTCAAGAAAGTCTTCCGGCTCCAATGACAAATCCATGCTGTTGGGTTGCAGCTTATCGTTGTAGTTGATGATATTGGCGTATGGCGGATGCAGAATTACAAGCTGTGCTTTCTGCTGAGGCTGCCAAGATCTGGCATCGCCTTGCGCTGTACGAGGACTATACGGCCGTAGGTCGCATCCTTCGTAGTGCCTGTTCAACTCGGCACAGACATCAGCCGTGGTTTCCGATCCGGCAAACAGATCTACTACCGTGTCTTGTTCCTCTGTAAAGCGCAGCATGAGGTTGCGCGGAATTTCAGGAACGAAGTTTCCAGGGTACTTAGAGCTGCCACCAGCACCACGGCGCTGAATATTCCACAATGTGCCCACGTGCAGCACACCTAGGTATTGCCGCCAGTTACTAAGGTCAAGCCCCATATACTGTCAAGTATAGTACAAGAGTACTTGCAAGTAAAAGACCAAATAGAACGAGTACTACTTCTTCAGTAATACTTACTTCAACGTGGTCCTCGTCAATCTTCATAGAACGAGCACAAGCGTGTCGCCGCTTTCAGCTTGGCGGAATCCGCTCTTGATCAGTGCGCTTGCAATGATGCTAGTAACTGCGGCGCGGTTGGGCAGACGCAGTTGAATGGAAATAGAGGATGTTTCGCCTTCAAGGATGTCGACGTAGTTGAGCGCTTGCTCGAACTCGATCTTTTCTTGCTGATAAAGACGAACGAAGTGAGCTGCAACTGTAGTGCGCAGGGGCGAAACCAAATAGGCAGCAAACCTGTAGCGCGAAATACGCTCAAGGTCGATGACCAGCTCATTTGCATAGGCAGCCATCAGTTCATTGGTTACTACAGTCACTGGTCTTCCCTCACTTCAAACGGCATTGGTATGCCGTCCCGCCAAGCATAGTTCAAGTCTAACGGCGTCATGTCCATTCGATAGATCTTTCCACAGGTGGCGCACTGCCTGAACCGGTCTCTATACAGTTCCGAGTCTGTGATAAAAATCCATACGTGTTCACCGCACTTTCTACAACTGACGGCGGTACGCTTGCGCCGCTGAAAGTTGAAGCCCTGAGACATCAGCGCTTAGCTAGGTAAGCAATTGCTGCCTTTGGAATGACGGTATCTGCATTAGCGTGATTTACCACGATGCTATCCTGCCCAACGCCGTCATCCGTGATAGTTCCATAAACGCCGACATTACCTGCAAGAACAATCGAAACCGGGGTTGCGGCATTCTTCCAGTTGGTCAGAATTGTCTGTAGCTGTGCCACGGTAGCCTCCAAAGAAAAGCACTCCCATCATCCTTCTGAATGATGGGAGTGTCAAGCACCAAAGAAGGCCAAGCGGGTCAGCAACTTGTCAGTACTTTGTGAAACGGGCTGCCGTTCCTCTGGTGCAACCCTTTGGGCATTCTCGCAGTCCAGTGGCAGCCCGCATAATGTGTATAGTGCGGGCAACCACGCGGATTCTGTGCCACTTACTTGTACAGCACTCAGTGCTCCTATTGCTGTAGACCAGTTTGCAGCTTCAGGCGCTGCTGCTGCCATGTGAATAAGGTCCTTCAACATATAAGCACCAAGAACCGTAGGATTTACTCCTCGCTTCATCCAGGCTTGCCACAGACTGAGTATTTGGTCTAGCCTTCGGTTTTTCAGCAAACGCCAAAGGTTGTTACGCTCTGACTTGGTAATTCCACCAAGCATTCGCATAACAAGATCTTCGGTCAAGGGTTCACCGGTATGTTCCCAGACTTCCATGAAAGACCACATGGTCCTAAAGCTGCCACAAGAGGCAGCCGCCAGTTCCTTTAGTGCCGCTTTGTCTTCACCGGTAAACTTGTGCATGGCATCAACCAAGGTCTCTGTGCTGATGGGAGCAAAGTTCAGTGAGAGACAGCGGTTTTGAATCGCAACGGGAATCTGGTCACCTTCGGTAGTGCAGAGAATTACCAATGATTTTGGTGCCATTTTTGGCAGTTGTTCCAGCAGTGTCAGAAATGCACTGATGGAATCCTGCTTGTACAAGTGCGCCTCATCGATTATAGCGATTCTGTGCTTGCCGCCGATTGGTGTCGTTGTCAGGAATGGTCTAAGCACATCTCTAACAAACATCACTGAGCGGTCGGCAGCTCCGTCTACGTACTTCACGTCATGACTCAGGTTTTTGTCGATGCTCGCACACGAAGTACACGCGTTGCAGGGGTCCGCGCCATCTGGCTGCAGGCAATTCAGCCGTTTTGCAAACAGCAAGGCTGCTGACGTTTTGCCGCAGCCGCTTGCCCCCTTAAACAAGTAGCCGGGTTTAATGTCATTGCTGATGATGGAGTTGGACAAGACCTTGCGAGGAATGTCTTGTCCAACCAGAGTTGACCAGCTGACTGGTCGGCTTTCAAGGGCTAGTGTTGATGTCATGGTCTCAGGGCATAGCGGGCTGCGGGCGTTTGCCGCAGTTGCCGCAGATATCAGGGGTGCCGTTCCAGTAGCAGTTGCAGACTAGGCAGACGGAGAACGTGCTGAACAAGTCCGGACGGAACTTGATCAGGATGTCCTTGAGGATACTTCTGGCTAGCGCGTCTGCAAACTCTTCATCAAGATCTGCTTCGTCCTGTAGCTTTGCTGAAATGCTTCGCTCTTCGGCTTCTTGCTCATCCAGAGAAAAGTCGGTGTTGTAGCTTAGCTCATCGTATTCATCGTGACTCAATTGCAAAATCTCCGGATATCAGGGCTTTGGCTACGGACAGTGGATCAACGTCAAGCTTGTCAGGATCATCTGCCAGTACAAACTGGCCGTCAACCACCTGCGCCGTGGCTTCGAGCTTGCGCATGAGTGCTGCATGAATGTAGACATCTACCGAGCGTTCGGTAACTAGGTCGTACACATCTACATGACTATGAACCTGCCCAGGGCGAACGACACGCGAGATACCCTGTCTGTAGGTATTTGCCCGCCAGTCATGGTCGTGGTTGATGATTACTGATGCTTGCACCATGGTCAAGCCAGTGGACAGCAGCGTGAGGTTCCCCACCAATACGTTGATCCGAGGATCTTCAAGAAAGTCCTCAATACGCTCTTCCCGAGCTTCCTGCGTAAGCAGAGCAGGTCGTTCGGCTTTGTCTTCGGCATAGATACGGGTTACTTCCAGTCCGGCGATGCGCAATGCATCTACAAGGGGTTTCCCCGTTCCTATGAAGTTGGTGAAGACAATGACCTTACGGCCTTGCTCGGCCATCTGCCTGCATATGTTTACGGTCTCAGTAATCTTTGCAGTTTCTCGAGAACCGTAGGGAGCCATTTCAATGGACCAAGGGCAACTAGCCGCCCGTCTCAGGGTTTGAATGCTACCAAGCACATTCTGCCGCAAGCGAAACGAATTTCGGTTGTTGCCCATAGCGTTGAGGTTGTTCTGAATGTCAACCAGTGCATTGGTTTGCGCTCGGTAGTAATACTCCATGTGGTCGGGGTCCATGGGACAGCTGACCAAGTGGTAGTTTACGGGAGGGAACTTCACGCCAGTTACTTCCGGATCTCTAATGATCAATCGGTGCATTAGATGAATCGTAGCCCGCCTGAATTCCGGAATTTGATCTGGATTGATGCCGGGTGCGGCACGTTTCTTGGCGTCGGCGCCGACTTCACCGGTAGCATAGTCCATGTCAACTACGCGTTCTCTGGTAAAACGCTTGGTGAAAGCGGTACTTGACCAAGGAAAGACCTGCGAGTTGTCGCCGTACACCAACCCCAGAATCGTGGCTAGGTGGCTGACCCAACCGTCAATCGGTGTGCCTGTCAGCGCCAAGATGTTACGAATACCGCGTGCGTAACGCAGCATGGTTTCCGTACGCTCGGAACCTTCCCTCAGGTTGTGTACTTCGTCAAGTACCAGCATGTGCGGTTTGGCCTTCTGCCGCAGCTTGCGCCACATTGGCCGGCCAAGAAAATATAGCTCGGTCTCCTTGTTCTTGAGCCAGCGCTTGCGCATCTTGCCCTTTTTCTTGAGGTTTTGACCGTGCTTGCTCTGCTGTTTGAACAGGTCAAAGTACAGAAGCCAAATAGGCTTTGTTGCGCGATCTGCGTCTTGCTCGTTAAGGACGACATCAACCATGTCACCCAAGCCACAGGTTTTCAACTCCTGCAACCAAGCCAACTTGAGAGTGTGCCTAGGGGCGACAATTTGAATTGTGCCCCGACGCAGCGGTTTGTGACCGCGGCCCTTGAGCTGCTCGCCGTACTTCAGCAGAATCAGCAGGATCGTTTCATAGGTCTTTCCCAAACCCTGCTCGTGTGCCCACAGATTACGATCACGACAATAGCCCATGGCAGCATAGCGAAGCTGATACTCACGCTTTTCCCGCCGGGCTAGCTCAGGCGTACCGTCAATAATTCGTTCGATACGACTGCGTGCGGCTTTGAACAACTGAGTGTCCAGCAGAGTTTCTGCAGGAACTACCTCAAATCCTTCTTCCTGCAACTCGGCAGGTGACGTCAGAATCAACTTCTCCATGTGCATTCCTTCAGAATGGAAACTTACCTGCTTTGAGTGGTGGGGGCGCCGGGGGTACCGCAGGCAGACCGACTTCAGCTGGTTCCGGAGTTACTTGTTTGATACCCGTAGCAGCTTGTAGCTCCATACCAGCAATGTGTTCTCTAAGGCGTAACTTTTTTACCGAGAAAAGGTTTTCATACTTTTCAAGGTTGAACTGGGCTTCGTTCAAGTCCCACTCCAGCTTTTCTATATCCTGGTTAGTAGTCTTGTAGACTTCGTCTTTTACAAGTATCAGCTCGAAGTTAGCGTCACGAATCTTGTCGTTGCTACCAAGACTTTGCCATTCACTACTCTTCAGTGTATTCTTGCGTTCCGCTCGAATCCCTTTCAGCTGACTCAGTTCCCTTTCTACTTGCATCATCTCCGTACGGAGCTGGTGAATCTTCTCTGGAAACAGTTCCAGAGGAAGATCGGTACTTTGTGACATGATCGTTCCTTTCGAACTTCTCTAGGGCAAGCAGTCGGTTGATTTCTTCTTCAGTAGTCCACCTACGACCGTTTAAGTACTGCTTGCACTTTTTATAGATGTGCTCGGGAAGCTGACTGACCCGGATTGTCTTGTACTCTCTGGGCCGCCCACTCCACCCTTGATACCCCTTCACGTTTCTGCATCCAGTAGAGCCTTCAGTTTTTGCATGTCCCGTATGAACATCCAAGGCTCTGACCCAGTAGGATACCAGTCCTCGTAAAGAGGTCGGCGATCAGTTCCGCCTACTCTCTGCTTGAACTTGTACTGCTCAACGTGCGCCGGGTTCCAAGTAACCAAGTACTTCTTGCCGAGGTACTCATAGACCGAACCGTGGGCTTTACTAAGGCTAAAGCCTGACTCGCTGTCTTTTTCCATGGCGTAGATCTGAGACAGTACTGTCTGAAAAGCCAAGTTACCGGCAATCAGAATTGCAGCGGGATTGACCGTGCGAATGTCTTCAAGAGTGAACTTCTTGCAGGCATTGATCTCAGCCTTGCCGATGCTCTTGGCACCGTCGGTGGGCTCACATCTGATGACGTTTGCATAGTACACATCCCGCTCTGGATCCAACCCTACAATGTTTTGCAGAGCATCTCGAAGTAGCTGCCCCGCGCGCCCCATCATGTTCAGACCCAGCTCGGTCTCTTTTGCACCGGGATAATCAGATATGACCAACAGCTTGGGGGTAGAAGGACCGTGACTAGGCACAGCCCTTCCACACCCCAACTTGCAGGCTTTGCAGTTCCTGTCCATTATTCGACCTTACTGAGATGAAGCTTTGGCGGGTTCTTGCCCGAGAAGTCTGGTTCCGAAAACTGCACCGACCAGAGTTCTTGATTACGCTGTAGTTTGTCGCCAGGGCCCAAACTATAGTAGCGATTTTCTACAGTAGCCCGCTCCGGGTACGGTGTCCGTAACCTGTGATACCGCTTGGTCAATTTGCTGGCATGGCCCTTCAACTCCGGGGTTTCCGCTACTGCAAACTCTTGGGATAGGTTGAGCAAGTCGTGAAGACTGTTTGACCGATACTGCAGATAGTCGTTGATGCCCAAACGTTGGTTAAAGCGTTCAACGGTTTTATTCCAGCTCTCTTCGCGCGTAGCTTTGAAAGCTTGATGCATAGCCCAGCCGAGCGCAGCTCGGTCATTCTGCCAACGAATGCGGGCAGCATGCTTGCTCTTATAGAGCAATGTCTCTGCTGTACCAGAAAACTCTTCGGTACTTTGTGCTACGAGTTCGATACCCCAGTCAGAGATTTCCAAAGGTCGAGGATCATCAGCGCAAACAGGTGTTCTTGCTAGGTATCCTTTGGCCATGAGAAATTCAGTAAGTTCTTCGTAGTTGGCAAACGCATTATCTATAGTCGGGTAGTCGCGCATGCGAATACCGTGCCTGTAGACAACAAGCGTGGTGTTTCCTACAGCAGAAACCATCAGCGGAGTGCCGTTGTTCCGTAACCACTGGCTGATAGGCTCCAAGTTGCTTTCGCGGCTGACCAGCCCCACCAGAATGCCGCCACGCGTGCAACACTTTGCACCCCACTCGAGCATTGCGGTGTCCAAGGTGATGTCCGGACCACGCTGGGTTTCCAGACAAGGTCCATGCACTGTGTAGTGATCTGCCGGCAGATGGACCAAAACCAGCGAATAGCTGGATCTTGGTTCGTAAGCCAGCCACCGGGCTACATCCGTGACTTGGAACTGCTGCTCCGGAAACAGGCGCTTGGCAACTTGAACCCGCTTGGCGTTCAGGTCGTGACCTTCGTAGAAACTGACTCCGGTCAGTACTTGTGCACCGTGTCCCTGATGACAACCTAAGTCCAGCATGCTGGAACCTGGCTGCAGCTCCAGCAGTAGCGGCAATATTTCTGGAAGCCACTCATCTTTTGGCGCATCAAGCAGTGCTTCGCCAAGTTCTGCTTGTTCGATACTGCTGGTGGTCATTTGGGCCCTCTGGATGGAGGGCCAATGTTCCGAGTCGGTGAGCAGCTGGACGAGTGCGCCCAGCTGCTGTCGATCCAAGTCTACCGTACCGAACATGTGCTCGGCAAGGTCAAGGAATCTCGTCCTTGGTACGGTCAGAAACTTCTGTCGAAGCTTTCTGACACGTGGGTTTACCAACCAGTTGTCCGGCAACACAGCCGGTTACCTCCTAGCTCTGAAGAGGCAACAACAACGTTTGCTTCTTTTCAGGATTGGCGTCATTAGCCAACCGCAAGCTGATGCTGCTGCCATCTCCCGTGTAGTCTACATAGTCGACTAGCAAGTCATCGCCATCTACAGTCTTAAGCGCCTTTTCAAGCAGCGAGACATCGACTTTGACGCTGCTTGTCACACCAGTAATGCTGCCTTGAATGGCAATTACCTGTTTGTGCCCACCAACACCGGCGTTTTCCGCTTCAATCAGAAGGTTCTTCTCGCTCTTGCCTTTGACTTGTAGCGTACACGTTTGCTTGCCAATGGCCACGATGTGGACTTTTGACTGAAGCTGCTGCCTACTGACAACAAGACGGCCAATAGCTTGAACTCCAAGTACTTCTTCAATCGTTTGGATGTCCCCCGCCTGACCCACGCGACGAATCATCAGATGTTCTTCGCCTTGGGAAAGCACCACCTTATCAGACCGCACGTGAATCTGAACCGGTCCGGACCAGTCAGGAATGCGCCCGGCTGCCACAGTACTGCGCGGTACGCTGAAGCTGAAAGGAAAGTTCTGACTTACCAGTTGAGTGCGGCTTTTAGTAGTCAGATAATCCGAGGTGTAGATGGACAGCGTGTTGTTCTCGGCCTTGAAGATGATGTCCTGCTCGGCGTCCAGCGCCGCTGTGAGTACGGATTTCAAGGCTTCCGAGAAACCGTCTGCGTCCACTACGGCACCTACCGGCGGAATGTCACTGTCCACCGGAAAGTCTTCAGCTTCGCCTTGGAACAGGTCGAACTTGTAGACGTCGTTGTCAGACGTGATGGCAACCAGCTGGTTGTTCTCGACCTTTAAAGACGCGCTACGATCCCCAAGCCGGTTGATGATTTTGGTGAAGTGATCGCCAGGAATAAGCACCGAACCCGGAATGTTGACGTGGGCTGGAGCGTGCAGTTTCAGCTGATGCGAGCTGGTGTTTGCAACTGTAACCGCCAAGCCATCAGCACCGGTAGACAGCATCATGCTTCCGCAGATGGGATTGGTTTCGCCTTTTGCGTTCAGCGAAGCGTTGGCCAGCGCCAGCTTCTTTCCGAAAGCACTGGCGCTGGCTACATTGATGTACATCGGTTTTGTTCCTTAATCCTTTGACCAGTGTTTGGCGCAGCCGACACCGTACTTATCGTTGACAACATTTCGGAGGAATACGTTGGATCCTTCGGTCATGCCCTTGTCGATTGCTGCCATCACTTGGTCCCGTAGTTCGATAGGATATCTGACGAGAACTTCGTCGTGAATCGTAGCGCATACTGTTCCACCAGCTTCTCGTACAACCGTTCTCAGGCTGCACAAAGCTTTCTTCATCATGAGTGCGCTGCATCCTTGAATGGGGGTGTTCTTGCCGGCTCGATTCAAAGCACCTTTGTCTTCGTGCCTGTCCGAGTTTACCATTCGCCAACGAGTAATACCAGCTTCTGGTATACCGTATCGGCTTAATCTCGTATCGTCGGCAGCTTTGCCGACCTTTTCCAACCACTGGTGAAGGACACGGTAGGGTCTGAAAAAGGACTCGATGATGTTTTCCGCTTCATCGATGCTGATACCCATGTCTTTTGACAGACCAGGTGCAGTCTTGCCGTAGGCCAGCCCGTAGACAACGGTCTTGATGACGTCTCTGTACGTCTTGCCCGATAGTCCCGGGTAGGGCGTAGTCTTTGCATTCCATCTGGTAATACCTGCTGAACCATACACCAGCTCGCAACTCATTGCGTGGACATCTGCACCCATGTTCTTCACCATGGCCGGTTTGCCATATTCATCCAGCTTGCCCGTTGGATCCTCGACGTAGTCGGGTTCGTTCTTGTGGATGTGAATCAGGTTGGGATCGCCGGACAGTACTGCCATGACGCGTAGCTCTTGTCCCGAGTAGTCGGCTGAAGCCAGTTCTTGGCCATCAGGAGCAATGAAGCAGTAGCGGTAGCAGAGTTTGTCACCCGTCTGAGGGTCCGTGATTTCCGTTTTTGGAACCTGCTGCAAGTTGGGGTTATTGCAGCTGAAACGACCGGTGGCGGCGCCTGACTGGTTGAATTCGGGATGAATACGGCCCGTAAGTGGGTGTACCCAAGCATCGTAGGCTATCCCAAGCTGCTTGGTAAGATCCTTGTAGTCACTGAACTTTTTCAGGATTGGGTACTTGTCCGACAACTCTTCCAAGTGCTTTCCCTGCAAGTTCTCGACTTCCACACCTTTATCCCGAAACGCTTTGAGCATGAAAGGGTTTGAATCCAGAGGACTCTTTGCTTCACCGTCAAAGCTTTTTGGGTTTGGTTTCCAGTTACGCCCAGTCTTTATCCGCTCAAGAGGCGGTACTGCAATCATGGGCCATCCGATAAACTTGCAAAGCTCTTCTTCCAGCTTGGGAATATAAGCTTTGGCAGCTTTCTGCACTCGGTAGTACAGATCAAGATCAAAATCGATTCCGGCAATTTCCATTGCTGCTACTGCCGGAAGCAGCTCCATTTCCAACTGCACTCCACCAAGCATGTCATACTCTTCTTCGATTGCCTTGATCAGTACGTCATAGAGCTTGAACAGGTAAAGCAAGTCGTTTGCTGCGTACTGGTACTGATTTGCTGTCAGTTCCTTGGCGCCCCAGTTACTGTTCTGCTCCGTCTTGTCCAGTTTGACGTCAAGAAAGTCGCGACAGACATCTTTGAGGCCAACACCTCTTGACCACATGGCACCGTCGCCAATTGCGTAGCCGATGGTGATCGCTGCCAGCATGGTGTCCCAAACCTTCTCAAGTTCGACTTCCAGGTTGACGGCAATCATGCGCCAATCGAATTTGAGGTTGTGCCCCAACCAAGTAATGTGCTTTTGCCCCAGCAACCACTGAAGCCGTTCAGTGCTTGCGCCAGAAAGCTCCATCAGGTCAAAGATGAAGCTTTCGCTGTCACGTGACCGAATCTGTACCAGCCGAATGTTGTTGATGAAAGGATCGGAAATCCACAAGCGGTTTTCCGTCTTCAGGTCGTAGGCTCTGGGATAGGGTTTGGTCGTTCTGTACGTTTCCGTATCCAGCGCCAGCAGCGATTCCCCGCTCAGGTACTGGACAACGTCTTCAATGTCGTTATCGCTGACGAGCGTGTATTCGATATTGGGCATTGGATAAGTTCCACTGATACGGGGCCGCGGGTTGCGTGGTCCACAACTACCTGAATGTCACCAAGTTCGGTAGTGACTCGACGTGTGATGTGTCCGGCCAACTGAGGATCGTCAATGTAAATTGACGTTGCTTCCGGTGTCCACGTGAGGGCGTGCACCTGAAGCTTGCTTTCAACATGCAGATAGTCTGCCAGAACGGAAGCCAGTTGGTCCAGCACTTTGCCAACCGCCTCACCCAACTCTTCACCACCCACTAGCTGGACTCCTTTTCAAGCAACGGCGGCAACATTCCCAACCACCTGCAACCATGACCGACCGAGACGCGTTGACAGACTCTAGGCTACTGTGTAGGATTTAGTTGTTGGACGCCCTCACAAGGTTCCAACAAGAGAAGTCGGAAGCTCCCCGCTCTGGTGGTCTAATAACTACCAGCTCTGTGTCCCCACATTGGTTGAGCTTCCGGCTTCTTTTTTTTTTGACTTGACAGGAGCAATGAGCATGCTATTGTCATGCATGCTGCTGCGTTAAGGCGTGGGGACGCAGAGAACGCAGTAGTGGAAGTGGCTCCAATAGCTGGAAATCCAACTCCTCCCCGGTGCGGCCGCACCGGCTCTGCGTCCCCTCTACCCTTGTTCCGTGCACGTAAAGTGCGCCAAGGTTGGCCGCTGCATGGCTACTTGCCTATGAAACGCCGCTTTGGGGGAGAGGAGGGAGAGGGGACGCAGTAGTTAGGGGGAAGTTCACCAATAGCTGGACCGCGCGCGTGCGCGCGAGGACGCTACAAGGTCCGCTCGATGTCAGTCTTGAGCATAAGCAGTTCGATGTAGTGTGGATGATTGGGCTCGTTGATAAGCAGTATGTCCAAGTGCTCATAAAGCTCTTCAAGGGTACTGCAAGCCCGTGCCAAAACACCTATTGGATCTGGTTGCTCACAAAGGTCTTCGAACAGAGTCATTGCTTCTTCTTTTTCATCTTCGGGTTGATGCAGTCCCAGTGGACTTCTACAGAGTAGTTGTCCACCGGGTTCAGCGTAGTGTAGTCACCGGATTCCAGCGGTACTCGGCACTTGGCACAGGGATGCCCTACTGTAGGGTGGCCGGCGGTCTTTGGTCCGAACTTTTCGTTGAAATTATGAGGCTGCATCTCATAACGATTACGGTTCCACTCAGACACGACTGGTCTCCTATTCCTTTCTTACCTTTGGAATACTTTCAGCAAGTTTGACAAAGTTTGTGGCAAGTTCGGGGAATTCCATAAGCTTGGCTCTGAACAAATCAGCTGACGGCTGTCCTGTCTGAACCAAAGACATATACATATGAAATCCTAGATCCTGTGGCAAATCTGTCAGAAATGCAGAGATATTCTTCCAGTTGTTACTGGTAAGAGCAACGACCTGTCGCATGCGGTGGACCAATCTTTCAGTACTTACCTTGAGCAAATCGTTTCGGCCCTGAGCAAAGTACCTTTCGGTGGTTTGCTTCAGGCTGCTGTCATTGACATAGATTTCCAGAATCTCGTCGGGGTTCAACGGCTGGTCATCGTTCTTCTGAAAGCTCAGAAACACCTGAGTCCACTCGTAGCCAAATAGCGCAGAACCCGTAGCAATCAGCGCATCTTGGTCGTTAGCCAAATACGGGTACAGGTGGTTGAAGATCATGCGCGTACGGTCGTTGGCCTTCGGTGCTTTTTGCTCCAACCTGGGCATGCGGAGTTGCTCACGGTGCACCTGCCAGAAGTTGGCGACCATGTCGTCTACGCCCTGCTTCTCGAGTTGCTCGAGAAACACTTCTTCTGGTCTGTTGTAGACGAGGGTGACCAGTCGCGTCTCGTAGGCGTTGTCCACCGACGTCACGTTGTAGTCGCCGTCGTCCGGGTTGGTGGTGACCGCAATGGTCCAACCCTTGGGCAGCACCAGATTGTGAAACTTTCTCGTGTTGATGAACTGCTGCAGCGCTTGAATGACGTGGGGAAGCGCACGAGTCAGGTCATCGATGTTGATGATACCTTCGCTGTGCTCGTCCAGAGGCCACCAAGCTGGCGGAGTAGCTTCGGTTCGCCCGGTGAGCTGGTTCACGTGGCTGATACCAAAGATTTCGGCGACGTCAGTGACGCCGCCGACATTTAGAATTTCGTAACCAATTCTGAGGTCTCGCGCTAACTGCTGAATCATGGCAGTCTTGCCGACGCCGGCGTGACCTTGGACATTGACTACAATACTGGCCGGGTTGATTGCCGGATTATCCAGGTTCTTTATGGTGCAGGCTCTGCTGTAAAGCAGCGTCCTTAGGAGCGTATCAGTAGGATACAACTCCTTGGCTTGCTTGCAGACTCGAGCCGGGCTCTGCTGAGACATCTATCGTTTCCTCTACCGATTCCAGAGTAAGTGTGATTACAGGGTCCATGCTCGAGTCGCAATACCTGTCCGTTTCTTGGACTCTGCGGCGACCAAGAACCTCGGCGTTGTTTTGGTTTGTTGCTTCTACAATTACCGTACCGCCAGACAAAAAACTGTCATCGATACCGGTGGTTACTTCGTATTCAAATGTGTAGCGCCGCATGGTGTTATTTGTCAGTCCTTGATGACGATAGTGTTGATGTGTGCAGGGGTAGTCTGTTCTGCGCTCAGTACCCACAGGGATGGTAGCAGAAGTTCGTCCGGCATTGGCCATGGAGCTTCTCCGTCCGTAAGTACTATTACACCGTCGTACTTGTTATACAACCTGTTCTTCAGCATGAATTTGAATGGCGCACTGAAGTCAGTGCCGCCTTTCATGAAGCGAGAGTAATAAGGTTTTTTGGTAAACCTTCCCATTGGTACGACATCTATCGAAAACTGTGCCAAGTCAAATTCATTGCCTTGCTTTGCCAAGCCTTCCAGTTCACTGAAGAACTTTGCTGCCAGCTGGTCGTCAACTGAACCCGATACATCAATGAACACCATGAACTTGGTAGACGGCTTGAACAGGATCTTGGGAATCTGTCCGTACTTGTTTGTACGGGCACAGCTAGCCTTCAGACTTACGCCAGCTCTAAAACCCACGAACTTCTTGAGGGCTTGGTTCCACCGCATGGACGGTTCTTCCAACACCCGCAAAAGTTCATTGACCAAAGAATCCAGATAACCGGGAAGACGACCTGCAGTGCTCTCGCTAGCCTTTTGCACATGCTGGGCAACCATGCGCTTGGTAAGTTCCCGAGCTTCGGGCGACTGCTGTCCTTCACTGTCAGACCAGTGACCGTGTGGGTCAGCTTGGTCTTGCAGTGAAGATCCAGACTGATTGTTACCCTGCTCTTGGTTGTCCCGCGTATCGTCTGTTTCTGACTTGCCGCCACCGCAACTATCCTTGCTATCTTCGTTGGTCTTGGCATTCTCTTGAAGCCAGCGATAGTACCAGTAAGCCGACATCAGCTCGGGCGGGGTTTCCACCGGGTGTCCCGAATCCTCTGCGAGTTTGTCTGCAACACCTTGCGGGGTAAGCCCACCGCTCGGCAACACGTAACCCTGCTTGAGCAAAACCGTGTTTACTGCAAGATCAGTTGCAATGTTCCAAGCCCATTCACGGACGTGCGGTGAGTGGGTGTGCTCGTGCATCACGTGCAAGAGTTCATGGGCCAGCAAGCCCTCAAGCTCGAGAGCAGACAACTTTTCTACAAAGTCTGGGTTTACCTTCAACCAGCTCTCGTTATTCAGGCCGTCAAACACGACGGCAGCCGTAGGTACACTGTCAGTCTCTTCATAGCGTAGCTGAGTGATCAGGTGAAACATGAAGGGTTGCCGGCGAAGCAGTGTAAGGACAGCTTGGTTTTTTAGTTCTACTGCTTTCACAGTCATATCCTACCAAACGCTTTGAGCCGGCACCCTTGTGGGGCACCGGCTCGGGGGACTACTCGATTGGTTACTTGCCTTCGCGTACAGCTTTCAGAGCTTCACGGCAGGGGCGGCAACGCTTTGGCTCCTTGAACCCCATTTTCTGGTAAAACTCCTGATCCTTTACTCCAAACTTGAACTCAACTTTGCAGTCACGGCACTTCAGGGCACGATCTTCAAACTGCTGCTTTTCAGGCTGCTCACTCACGGACAAAAACCAACCTTTCTTGGCGCGGCGCTTTTATCAGTGTGCGTATGTAGTATTTGAAAATCTGTGCAGAGTGCTATACTCGCTTTATGCTGGATAACGCAAAACCTTTAGTCCGCAGCGCAGTTCCGGAATGGTTTCTGCTGGTACAGAACTTCGTCAATTTTGTACGCTCTTTGAAGTACATGTTCTACCAAGTTGATAGCGACGGTACGGTTACTGTCACGCACAGACAAACTGGCACTTACGTGCGGTATCGCGCCGACGGCAATGTTGACGTCTATGCTGCACGCAACCTCAACCAACGGACACGTGAGCACATTCTCATGAACTGTTCTGATAACTTTGATCGCATGTCATCAGTAGAAAGACACGTTCATGCCGAACGGCATACTTAAACTCAGTCCTATGGTACCAGGCAGCGACAATGTCGGTACCCTGCATTTGGGCACGGTTATCATTCCAAAACCCGTAAGCCAGAGCGTCAGTATCATGCAGGCAGGAATGCCACCAATAATGAATCTGGCTTTGGATCTTGGCGGTATAACCACGACCAATCCGGGCTGGGCCAGCATCACCATGCTGGTGCTGGGTACAACCATGAAAAGTGGTTTGATGATGCCCATCCCCATGGAAACCGGTTTACCTTACCTACCTTTTCCACCACCTCCGGGTTTGGGTCTGATATTCCTGCCAGCCGTTGCTGATATTGCACTTGCGGCAACCAAAGGAGTAACAGTAATTGGCGCTGCTCGAGTAGTCGGCTTGCCGCCACCAGGCATGGGTACGATGTTTACCAGTATTCCCACCACGGTGTTGGACTGCTTTTCTACACCGGGGTCTCAGTACAAGCTGCAGTTTATTGTCGTACCTACTGGGGTTACCGGACTGCACAAAACAGTGATTCCCCTAAAGTCCGACACCGGCCCGCAGGGCAAGATAATCATTTCGGCAAACGTGGTTCCTGCTACATCACAAGAGAACCAAGATGGCTAAGCCAACACTGGATGCGGTGACAATAGAAGTTATACAGGCGGCCGCGGAGCTTCAGCTTGAGTACGAAACAACCAAAGAGCAGGTCAAAAAGGTGACCATGAAACTTGACTTGGCCGAGACGTTGGTAAGAGGAGCGGGTGCAACAGATACTGTGACCTGCAAACCCATGAACTCCAGTTTCAATCTGGGTGGTTGGGTTATCGAGTGGGTGGGTAACCAGCCGCAGGGTACATATAAAGTTGTGCTGGAACGCACTGCTACTACTGTAGTCAATCGAGGTGGGAGCGATGAAGATACTTTTACCGGCAACAACCTGAGTGCGCTGTACACGGATCAGGTACAGAGCTACACGTTTACGAATCTTCCGGTAGCCCACCCGACTCTGCCTACAGTCTCGGTTACTACCTACCGCAGGACCGCAGTAATCAACAACCAAGAAGTAGGTGAGTGGATGGTGACTTCGGATACCTCTGTGTCTGACGGCATCGTCTACAGCGTCAACAACAAGGTCAAGTGGACTACGGCGCTGCGACCACCTACAACCAGAGTTGCTACTTTGATTACAAAGCTCCCGGATGACACACCCACGGGCAAGAGCTACACCAAGGGTACTGATTGGGACATAGTTGCTGGCGTCTTTACTTGGTTGATTCCGGAAGCCCAACGTCCTCTAACGGGGGAGCTTATTGCTTCCGGCACTACGGAGCCGTTTACTTACAGCTTGTCTTACACCCAACTTACTGTTGTTGATGTCACTAGAGGCGCGGGAACCACAGACAATCTGCCAGTAGGTTACCAAGATATACTTCAGTCAACGTCGGTAGTGGGCACCAAGGACAGCAAATCGTGGAATTTCATTTCGCCGGACGACTACGCTGTCTATGCAACAAGCGTCACACCACCCGCTGGGATATCTGCCGGAGCTAGCTATGAATTCACGGGAACCACTACGACGCTTTTGGGCCAGAATGACTTTAATGTACAAACGGCCGACGGACGCAGTAGGTTGCTTGTAAACAAGCCTTTTGCGGCCGGTAGTTCTGTTGTTGTAGAGTATGCCTATTCCATGGGCCCCGCGTATTCATGAGCAAGAATATCGCTTTCAAGGGCACACCGGTCTTCAATGCGACTGATGCTCATTTCAACGGGCAGGTAGTTGTGCCAGTCTCGGGTGTAATTGAATCTGGTGCTGGAACAGTTTTTACTAACGACTTGGAAACCGCGATTGCTGACAGCACCAAGCACACGCACGTGGCTTGTCCGGATGAAAACAAATTCACCCTAGAATCTGGCCAATCCAAAGTCTATGCTGAAGACTACAAGGTCGTTCGTATTGGCGATCCCACCAACCATTGCGGCTCAGCGCCACCGTTTGGCTCCAAAGGCCAAGTACTCCCATTCGGTTCACCGAACACATTCTGTTGAGGCAAACATGTTCCACTTCCAGGGCGTTCAGCTGCACTTTGACCGGGCGCGTGAAGCTTATGAAAAGCCCAAGTCGTACCCGCACCACGTGACAATGCACATTGCTCTACAACCGGGCTCACCTAAGGTTCTGGATCTTACTCAAGCTTTTGCTGTTGGCTCTTTCATGATGTTCATGACTAGCACTGCAGCATCGGCTGATCCTTACACACCAAACCCGTTTACTGTGCAGATTGATGATGGCAGCATCATGACTTTGGAAGACCTTCTGCTGCTCAACTTGAATAGCCGACCTACCAACATTACCGTAGCGGCTGCCGGTACAGCAAACGTAGACCTTGTAGTCCAATTTGCTGGGCAGTAGCTACTCGTCGTTCAATAGTCGAAGAAGACCACAAGAGCATGTGCTGCCGTCATCAGACGGCTCACAGTGCTCTCTGTGACGTACGTAGCTTTGTAGCCGTTCAAGCCAGCGAACTCTGTCAGCTTGTTGTTTGACAACTTCCATAAGGAAGTGTTCAGAAGAGTCCATCCTGTTGTTATTCACCATATTCGTCCTTGGCCACGCCCAAAATTCCATAGCCAATGATGTCTCGATAAGGTGATTCTTCAAAGGCTTCCTTTTGCGAAGCAATGCGAAACAGCTTGTCCAGAATCCTGATCACGGCCAGCATGTCTGTGTACTGTCCAGGCTTGACTCCGTCTGGATAGAGATGCTTGAGAATTTCACCGGACTTGGCAAAAGCGCTGCCGTAAGCTGCATTCTTCTGCTCTACTAGTCGCGCTACTTCTTCAGCAATGAACTTGTAAGGCGCTTCTACGTTCACAGCACGTCCTCGCAGCTCTGCAGTCGTGTCCACTCTCTCAGGCTTTCTTCTAGTTGAGCTTCAAGTTTGAGGCAGTTATCGCACTCGACGGCGGTTACGCTGCTTTGCTTCACCCGCTTCGGATTCAGCAATATCTGGTTCAGGTGCTCCATCAAATTGCTCAGCGTCAGCAACAACTTCAGCTTCAGCCACGACTTCTTCAAGAACAGTTTCATTGTTGGGCTCTTCGATAGCGGGGGGTTCTTCAACAGGCGCGGGCGGTGTCAGTAGCTGCGTAAGCTCCTTCACACGCTCCTCAAGCTTGCGTACCGTGTGGCGCAGCTCTTTTACTTCCTGCGAATCTGCATCACGCTCGGTAATACCCCAAGAAGCTGCAGGAACCGCTACACCGGGCATGCTCTTCAGCAGACTGCGTAGAGCTTCCAGACAGACTGCACCTGGGTGCGCTGCCTTGTCAAACTTTGCGCTGTCAGCCTGCACGTGCAGGCGGATGAAGATATTGTGCATGTCAGACTCCTGTAGACCCTATACCCTGTCGCTTCTTGTCAGGGCGATTATCCAACCCAACGATTTGAGTAGGTAGAGTTCGAACTACGCGCAGCTGGGCAATACGCTCACCCGCTTTTACCAGTTGGTAGTAACCCATGCCACGGTCGAAGTAGTAGTTTTCAAGAGAACCTTGAAGTCCGTAGGCGAGAACCTTGATGGTCTCTCCGTACTGTTGGTCAATCCAACCTTCGTGCACGAGGATTCCACGCTTTGCAAATGAAGAAGAGCGGCCGCTCATGAGCACACCGTAGCCTCGTGGAATATCAAGGATCAGACCAGTCTCGATGATAGCCGAGCGGTTCAGAGGAACCTTGCTGTCTTCACAGGCGTACAGGTCAAACCCAATATCACCCTCGTGCTGCTGCGTGGGAAGCTGCGCATACGGGTAATCAGGGTGCTTGTACACACCGAGAGTAACTGTGGGCACGGTTGTTCCTGAAGACAAGACCATGCTCAGTTGCTTGAGTTCGTCGTTCATAGAAGCATACTACTTACTTTTTGCGCTTCTGTCTATTTGAAGTCTTCAGGGTTGTCCTTATGGATCCAAGGGTCCTTATCCGGCTCTGGCTCTACATAGACAATCAGGTCTGTTCTTGGTTTTGGTTCTGGTTTGAACAAGCGCTCAAGTGGGTTTGGAGCAACGTCAAACTTGTACTTGAAAGCAAGCTTTTCAATGAGCCAGTTATGGGCTCGAGACATTGTTATACCAACCAGAAGCCCAATACCCAAGGCAATGCTCCAATGCCACTCAAGAAGTACAACAATTGATGCGAGCAGAGTTGTGATGACGGCCGTGATCGTTGCAAATAGCAGAAGAAGTTTTTTGTTGAAGGTCTCAGGAGTTTCTTTTTCAGAGTCCATGAGTTACTTACCCTAAGTTACTACAGTAGGCGTTGCATAAGGCATGCAACCGCTTGCTGTACCGGACTTCACGATATACCAAGCGTTACCGTCTACAGCTCCTGTTATTGTACCATCTGTAACAGTAGCACTGTTTGTAGTAACTCTCATACCATATAGAAGCCCCTTGTGCCTACCATATGCGTAGTTGTGTACATAGACCGGGAAGATTACATCATTTCCGCCTTCGTCAACTGTGCTAAGTGCTGACCAGTTGTTACCTACAATAGTTCCTATATTCATTTGTGCAGAGCTAGTAGAGTTACTTCCAAAGGCAGTAGTGTTATGCCAGATTCTTGGTATACCTATTCCACTTGTAGTAAAGACAACACTACCGTAGAATGACCCTAAATCTTGGTCACCGCTATAACGTTCGTAGCAACAAACCCCAAACAGCTGGTTTGACTGCCGGACGCCACCTACTTTGCAAGTAGCTACAATGAACGTACTGTCACAAGAAATTAGCAAGTCCATATTTGAAGTGTAGCTAATAACTGTAAAAGCGTAGGGACTTGAAGTCATCCCTGTAAAGGTTTTTGTACTTGTATTCCAAGATTCAATAGCGTAGAAGTACAAGTAATTTACACTAGACTGCACATAAGTACTGATTAGAATTAAAGGGTTATCTCCAGTAAAACCAGTATTTCTATTGTAGGTAACTACGATACTTGGTCTATTTTGACCGCCGTAGTTCCAAGCGGTTGAAGACATATCATCAACGATTGTCCAACCGTTTGTTTGAAGGAAATCTCGAATGACCTGCGTAAGCTTTGTAGCAGTACGTGTGGTAGTAGAAGCGGTCCACTGTACGAGTAAAGTACTTACAGCCATTATGATTGATTCTTGAAAGTTATGACTTTGGGAGTACGGGCAATACCTGGACCATAGTAGATTTTTGTATTGAAACTCGTTTGAGTATCGTTCAACTTTTCATACCCGGCGGACTGAACCTGAACAGTTGTGGTGTTGAAGTTATCCGAAAAGTTTGCGTGGGTGCTGTTAGAAGGTGCAGCAGTAAATGGCATGTACTGCTCCTTAAGTCAAACTCGTAACTGGCGACGACACTTGCATCAAAAATGAGTAGGCGTTGTAGCTTGTTCTAGCGAGGAGCCATTCAGGGTTTGTAGCGTTTGGTAGATAAACACCAACAGGAAGTTCTGCAGGAATTGAATCTCCTGCGCCCGTTGTAGTAGCTAAGCCGTAAAGTTGTCCTTTAAGTCTGCCGTAACTCTGGAAGTGTGCACCAAGCTTGAAGATGACGTGACGCTCATTTTCATCAGGAAACGCTAGACCTCCACTTAAAAAGTTTGAATTGACGGTAGAGAGCCCAAGTTCGCTGTACACATTGTAGTAAGCATTGATTCCTGTAGAGCCGTTCCATAGCTTAGGAACCCAAAGTTTAGGACCTGCTATTGTTCCGGCTGCACTGTCATACTGAAGTGCGCTGCTCACAGCGCCAAAGAAGGTTCCACTATCTGTGTCTCCTACCAAACGCTCAATACAAGTTACTCCGGCTAGCATTGAATTTCCGCTACCTGCACCATCTTGGTACAAAGCAGAAAGAAGTATAAATTCGGGCGCGCAGGATATCCAAATTTCACTGTCGTACGTAAGGCTATATGTAACCAAACCGTTTGAATAAGCCAGGTTTGTTCCTGTTTTAGTGCCTGTATTCCAAGACTCATAAGCACGCGCAGTAATAGTGTAGTTTGACCCACTCGTTCCGCTAATTAGCTGAACAATAGGGTTGTCACCAGTATAGCCAGTGTCTCTATTGTAAGTTACGGTAATAGCTGGTGTTGCTGCTCCTGAATCATCAGTAAGTAGAGTCCAGCCGTTTAGAGTAACGAAATCTCTAATCAGCTGAAACAGTCTTGTTACTGTTCGATTGGCAACGTAAGTTGGCCAATATATTTTTGCGGTAGCAACTGGCATAGTACTTTTCCTTAACTCAGCGTACTAATAGAATTAGCTACTTGCATGGCTACTGTATACCTAATGTCGTAACTAATATTCTTTGTTGCTAACCACTCGGGTGAGCTGCTACTCGGTAAAAGAGTAAAATGCCCTAAGCGTCGATTGAAGGTAGTAACTCCAAATCCATAAACTTTTCCTTTAAGTTTACCACTTGCAGCACGACTAGCGTAGAGATTAAAAACAACGTGCTTATTCGATTCATCTAAGTCATATAGACCTGTAAGGTAAGTTGAAGTAGCAGTAGTAGGGTTACCTAGTTTTGTTCTTGTTTCGAAGTAAGCTGTAGCCCCTGTAGAGCCATTCCAAAGTTTTGGTACGTATATTCTTTGTGTATTAGTCCACGCCTCATCTGTTACTATTCCGTAGAATGTACCTGTGTCAGCATCACCTGCTCTGCGTTCTAGACATACGAGCCCGTAAGCCGCTTTATAGGTAAATGCGGAAGATACTGCTGTACGAACTGAAGAAGACGTAAGAATGAAAGTACTGTCACACGAAATATAAAATGTGAAGTTATCTGTCAAGCTTAACCCGGGGGCATATCTATCTGCATTTACTGAAGCGTTTGTACCTGTTGCCGTACCTGTATTCCAAGACTCATAGGCAGTTTGTATGATTCTTGGATTTGCAGGTGTACCTGTTGTAGATAGAGCAATTTGTACAATTGGATTGTCGCCTGTATAGCCAGTATTACGGTTATACGTAACTACAAAGTAATAAGCAGCAACGTCTGCAGTTTTGTCTGTTAGTACTGTCCAACCGTTACCAGTAAGAAAGTCTCGAATTAACTGCAGAAACCGAGTGTACGTTTTATTTGACGTACTTTGGTTCCAAACAATTTTTGCTGTAGCGACAGGCATTACTCATTACCCATCAAGTTTTGCTGAAAGACTTTAATTTCTTCTTCAAGCTGTTCAGCAGTAAGACTTTTTGCAAACTGCTGCAAAATCTTGTAACTGTCTAGATCAAACAGCACTTCGTGGTACTGATCCGTTGTAGTGACAGTGTACTTCATTACTGGCCTCGCATGACAGATAGACGTACGTTACCGAACTCTGTAACACCCCAGATCGAACCAGTGCTCGTGAGTTCAGTTTCGAAGATGTCACCAGGTTCTAGCTTGAAACCTGTAGAGGCAGTTACGCTACTATCTGACCCAATATATACCCCAAAGTACCCGATGTTTTCAACTGCGTAGATACGGCTAGCCAGGTTCTGAGCATCGTCAATACGCTGCGCAGTAGTGGTGCTTGTCAACGTTACTTGGTAAGTAGTAAAAGTAACAGCCCCGCTGCTACCACCCCCGCCTCCAGTACCTGATCCGGTATTTTCGATGGTGATTGTAGAACCGCTGTTCGTGATGCTGATACCTGTACCAGCTAAAAGAGTTTTGTACTCTAGGGTGGATCCACCGGATACGACACCCAAGATACTATTAGCCGAACCAGCAGAAGTTAGCCCTGTTCCGCCATTAGCAATGGCAAGTGTTCCACTAATATTAGCTGCTGTACCAGTAATACTACTGTCTAGGTAAGCAATACTCTTACGTGTACTAGCCGGCGTAAAGTACAGGTTATTACCATCAAATTCAAAAGATCCTGCTGCGGGGGTTGTAAGGTTAGTTCCGGTGCTCAACTTAAGCGGAGCAACGGTGGTTGTACCTGCAGACAGATGCAGTCTTGCCGAAGGGGCGGATTCACCGATACCTACGCGACCAGAAGAGTCTACTCGAATACGCTCGGCAGACCCAGAAAACATCTTGAGCACGCCAGAACCAGCCATAAAGAAGCCGGTAGCTTTTGTCTGCGTACCTGCTGGAAGAGAAGCGGGTGCGACCAAAGCATTTGTTGGTGATGTGCTTGCAGTG